>Ga0182015_10002441_pt1 | contig 22374 bp, 18 predicted proteins | sample 712P3MmetaG_FD_120478 | JGI IMG/M metagenome (GOLD analysis project Ga0182015, IMG submission 120478) | Permafrost microbial communities from Stordalen Mire, Sweden - 712P3M metaG | ecosystem: Environmental > Terrestrial > Soil > Wetlands > Permafrost | place: Sweden: Stordalen | collected...
ACGGCGATCCGGCGGCCGGCGGTGGAACCGAAAGCCCGACGAAGGCCAGGGGGGAATAGGATGTGAGCTTGGTTTGGTCGTAGGTGTAGTCGAGCTGTGCCGACAGGTGATCGGTGAGCCGGGCGAACAACTCGGTCTCGAGGCCGCGGCTGAAGGCGTCGCCCACATTGAGCGCCCCGGGCAACGCCAAGGGCGTCAGGAACGCGGATTCCTGTAGGTTGTGCCATTGCATGTCGTAAATCGCGGCGGAATAGCGCAAGCGCCCCTGCAACGTGCCCTTCACCCCGACTTCATAGTTGTCGACCGTGTCCGGCGACACTTTGAACAGGCCCGGGTTGGTGACGTAACCGACTGCCGCTTCATTGGGCGGCAGCGCATTCACCGCACCGCGCCGGAAGCCTTGCGACCACGTCGCGTACACGAGATTGGCGTCGTCGATGTGGTAGGCGACGTTGACCTTCCAGAGCGCCTTGCGCCACACGTAGCTTTGCGTCTCGTTGGCGATGTAGCCGGGCCCGTCGAACAAAAGCCCCGTTTGCTGCGACTGGGACACCGTTTGCCGGAATAGACGGGTGCCACCGGTGAGGCTCCACGATGGGGCGAAATGCCAGGTGAGCTCGCCGAAGGTCGCCAAGTCGGTATAGCGGGTCTGGAAGTCCCCAATATAGGCTTGATCCTTCACGATGGGGATGCCGTCTATGGAGTTGGACGAGCCCGGCGTATAGGCGGTCTCGCCGATCCCGCACTGCGACGGCGTCACGCCGTCGCCGGCACCATAGACCGGCACGCACGCGTTGAAGTAATCGAGGTACCCGGGATAGAAGTCGTGCTCGATGATCTGGGTTCGCTCGCTCTTGTAGAAGATTCCCGCCACCCAATCAAAGGCGCCTCCGGTCTTGGAGGCCAGCCTGATTTCCTGCGTCCAAGGCTTGTCGTCGAACCCCTGGTGACCCGTGACGAGGACCCGTGGATTCGCACCGTAGAGCGCCGTGTAGAACGAGAAGTTGTCGTAGAGCGATGTCACGTCACCGACGGAGGTGTTCTCATGTTCTGCCCAGGAGGTATTGGAGGTGAGCGTGGCGAAGCCCATCTCGGCTTCGACCGTCAGGGCAAAGAGGTTGACCTGATCGTCGGTGGTCGCGGGCGTGTAGTCGGTCGAGGACAATGAGCTCAGCCCGTAAAACGGCGCGGCATACGGATAGCCGTCCGCGGTCGATTGCTGATGGTAATAGGAGAGCTGGGCGTGGAAATCGTCATTCGGTTTCCACAGTGCCGCGACGCGTGCCGTCCTATAGATGTAGGAATTGGTCCCATCCCTCGAGTAAGTCGCAGGCGGGCTCAACAAATTGCCGGGCTGGGCCGCGACCGGTGCTCCGGCGGCATTCAGCGCGTAGAGATTCGGCTGGTTGATGAATCCCGCATCTCCGGTGTAGCCCGCGTTCAACCGAAAGGCGAAAGTTTCGGAAATCGGGAGGTTGAGCATGCCGCTCACATCGTAATTCGGCGCGTGCGTGTGTGCGGTATCGCTCACCCCTCCTTCCACTCTAGCATCGAAGCTTGACGGATCCGGCGCGTTTTGCACAAATCGTATCGTACCGCCCAGGGAACCCGACCCATACAGCGTCCCTTGCGGACCGCGCAGGATTTCGACGCGGTCGAGATCTTGCAAACGGAGATTGAAGAACAGCGGGGTATCGTCGACGTAGGTGGCCACCGGCTGCACGATGGGGGAGGACTGTACGAATTCCCCGGACGTCGAGTCGCTGTTGAGCCCGCGGATGATCAGCGTCGAGCCGTTGACCCCCCCGAACGGCCCCTTGTCGGTCACATTGATGCCCGCGAGCGCATGCGCCAGTTCGATCTTGTCGCCAATTCCCGCCTCGTCGAGCTCGATGCCGCTTATCGCGGTGATGCTGGCCGGGATATTTTGCGCCGATTCCTGGCGGCGGGTCGCCGTGACGATGATTTCCTGCAGGCTGTCGTCGGCCGCCACCGCTACGTAGCCGTACAGGGCCGCGAGCACGCCGGCCATGACGGGCGTCGCCTTTTTGAGCGAGGCGATCTCGGTGCCGATGGACGGCCGTAGCGCGCGAGGACTGCCGGGCAACATGCCTCTCCCTGAGCAATTCCGTCTATGCGGTTAATTGCGTTAACTTGCACCGGATTTTACAACTCGGACACGCGATGTCAAACCGCCGGTGCGCGGTTTGCGGCCAGATGGCGTCGTGCGATGTCCCAAAGCCACCTTTGTACCCGGCGCAGCTCGCCCGCGCTCGGCTGGCGCAACAGCAATGCATCGTCTGGGAATACGAGACGAATGAGCAGTGCCGCCTTCAGGAAACGATAGAGGTCGGTTGCGTCGACCCGCCGAAAATCGCCGGAACGGGCGCCCGCCCGCAGAAACCCGCGGAGCCTCGCATGCATGGAAGCGAGAGGGCCGCCGGTGAAATTCTCCTGGAAGGAGCCGCCCGCCGCCAGCTTGACGTACTCCATTCCCCCGCCTGGCGTCGCGAAATCGACCAGAGCCAGCCTGACGTATGCAGGATGCTCCATCATCATTTTTGCGAATGCGTTCAGCGCGGCGCGCAGCGCCTCGGACGGCTTCGATTCGGATCCAAACTCGAATTGAGCGGCGAGAAGGGCGATGAAGCGCCGGCTCACCCCGACGAGGACGTCATCGCGGCTCTTGTAGTGCTTGTAGATCGCCGGAGCCCTCATGCGCAGAGGAGCGGCGATATCCCGAAGAGTGAAGCCATAGACCCCCCTCGCCGCTATCAGGCGCTCGGCCTCGTCGAGAATTCTCTCGCGCGTGGGTGGGCTTCCCGGGTCTGTTGCGCGCGGCATTGATGTGTCCCTTGTCGGCATTCGACTGTGGCAGAGTATGCCGCAACTTTCGTGTTGTCTTCGGGATGACGAGAATCGCCATCGAGCATAAATCGATCGACTACATCCCCGAGCACGAGCGGCACGGACGGGCGATCGATCAGGCGTCGTTCTGGTTCCTCGGCAATTTCCATTTCTTCACGATCGCGATCGGCTTCGTCGGCCCGAGCATGGGATTGGGCTTCGGATTCACCTCCCTCGCGGGCGCTCTCGGCATCCTGTTCGGGACGGTTTTCGTGGCGTTTCACGCCTCGCAGGGCGCAGAACTCGGGCTCCCCCAGATGATCCAATCGCGGGCCCAATTCGGCTACCGAGGAGTGGTCGTCGTGCTCGTCGGCACGCTGTTCACGTTCATCGGCTTCAACGTCGCGGACTCCGTGCTGATGGCGCACGGCCTGAACGGAATGCTGGGTTGGAACGAAGCCGCCGTCGCGTTGGTTGCCGGCGCAATCGCCGTGGCAATCGCCATTTACGGTCATGACTGGCTGCACCGGATCTTCCGCTGGTGCTTTTGGATTTGTCTTCCGCTCTACACGGTATTGACGATCGCAATCATCGCCGGACGCGTGCCGGCGATCCATCCGTCCGCTGCCGGGTTCACCTGGGTCGCCTTCATCGCGCAGTTCGCGGCGAGCGCCGCGTACAACATTACCTACGCCCCGTCCGTATCCGACTATTCGCGTTACCTGCCGAGGAACACGCCGCCGGCGCACATCATCGCCGCGGTGTTTCTCGGGGCTACGACCGCGGCGATCTGGCTCATCTCCCTGGGCGCGTGGCTCGCGACGCGGCTAGGCGCCTCGGACGGCCTCGTGGCACTCCACGAGGCCGGCAGCCGCGTCTTCCCTGGGTTCGGCACCGTGATGGCGCTCGCCTCGGTGACCGCGCTCGTCGCGACCATGGGGCTCAACGCATACTCAGGCATGCTCACGGTGGTGACGGCGATCAATTCGTTGACGGACGTGCGCCCCACCCCGCGTCTGCGGCTCGCGGCGATCCTCTTGGTCGCCGCCTCATGGCTCCTCGTTACTTTTGCCATCTCGGCCGATGCGATTGCGCTCTTGTTCGCGACCCTTACCATCATGCTCTACCTGCTCGTGCCTTGGACCTCGATCAATCTCGTCGATTATTTTTTCGTGCGGCACGGGCGCTATGCCATCACCCAGCTGTTCGAACCGAGGGGCATATACGGCGCTTGGGGGAGCCGAGGCCTTTTAGCGTATGGGCTCGGTTTCGCGGCGACCCTGCCATTTTTCGTGCTGCCCGACGTCTATACCGCCCCAGCGGCGAGGGCTCTGGGTGGGGTGGATATCGGATGGCTGGTGGGCCTGATCGTCGCGGGCGGCACTTATTTCTTGCTCGCACGCACGCTCGATGTATCGAGCGAGGCCGGTGCGATTCGAGAGAGCGAGACCACGCTTCGCGCCTTGGACGATCGCAGCGAATAGCTCATAGCCCGAGAAAGTCGCTCACTCGGCCGTACAGGATGGCCGCCTTCACCGCGGCCGGCCAGAGCGGATGCAGCGCAATGGTCTTCATGTCCGTCACGGGCATGTCGAACGGCAGGTCGGGTCGGGTGATTCGGCGCGCGAGCGATGCCCCCATGGCGGTTGCCATCGCCACCCCGCGCCCGTTGTAGCCCAGGCAGACGAGCACCCCGGGCGCCGGCTCGTGGATATGCGGATAATGATCGCGCGTCATGGCGAGCCGCCCTCCCCACGCGTGCGTCCAGCGCACGGCCTCGAGGATCGGCCAAAGCTCGTGTGCGTAGGCAGTGAGATGAGGGATGGCGCGAATGGAATCTATCTCGCGCATTGGTCCGCGCCCGCCGATGAGCAGGCGTTCACCGGCATCGATTCGGTAATACACCGTGATCGCGCCGCTTTCGTAGAGGACGGAGCGGCTCGGCAGGATCGCACGGCTTACCGCGTCGGGCAGGCGGTCGGAGGCCGCGATGGCGCCGAATACCGGGACGATCGTGCGCGAGAGCTCCGGGCATAGACGGTCGGTGTAGCCATTCGTGGCGAGCACCAGCCGTGGCGCGACGACGGAGCCCCCCGCGGCCTCGAGACGCCACCCACGCGCTTCGCGCGCCACACTCAATGCGCGAGTGCCGCCGTGGACCGCGGCGCCGGCGCGCATGGCCGCCCGCGCCAGCCCGCGAGCGAAGCTTAAGGGATTGAGATCTCCACCCCGCCGATCGAGCATGGCGCCGACATATCGCTTGGTGCCCGTCAAGGCGGCAAGAGCGTCCCCCTCCAGATACTCGACCGGCGCTCCGCGGCGGGCGAGTTGCTCGCAAGTGGTGCGAATCGCGCGCGCGTGCTTGAATCGCACCGCTGCCCGCAGGGTGCCGTTGCGCCGCGCGTCGCACGCGATGGACAGCCGGTGGATGAGATCGAACACCAGCGAGGGCGCGGCACCGGCGAGCGCGTTCATTCGTCCGCCGAGGTCCAACCCGAAATCTTGCTCGACCGTGTCCGGGTCGGGCTTGAGGCCGGGGTTGACTTGGCCGCCGTTGCGCCCGGATGCACCGAATCCCGGGTCCTCGGCCTCGAGAAGGACCACCTTCGCGCCGGCCTCGGCGGCATGAAGAGCCGTGGAAAGGCCGGTGATGCCGCCGCCCACGATGGCGATGTCGGCGAGCACGTGCCCGGCGAGGGGCGGCGTCGGCGGAGCGGGTTCGGCGATATCACGGTAAAGAATCGGCATATTTTTAGGCGAGCTTGCCAGATCGCGCGGCGGCGCGCCCGCCCGCTCGTCTTGATTCGCATCCCGGCGGCGTCCATCATCCGGTGCAAAGCAAGGGGGATGACCGATGATGCAGTATGAAGGTTTGGGCGGGCTCATCGTTCTGGTCGCCGACGTATGGGCGATCGTGAACATTTTTCAAAGCGGCGGAAGCACCGGCGACAAAGTACTCTGGACAGTCCTGGTGTTGGTACTGCCCATTGTCGGCTTCATTCTCTGGTATTTTTTCGGGCCCCGGACGGGCCGCGTCTGATCCGGCGCGCACCGGTCGATGCGCGCCTTTAGTTGATGCGCGCCTCGACGATGTGCCGGCTCGGCGCCACCAGCATCGCGGCCTCGTAGTAGCTATCGCGTAATGCGGAGTCCACCGCCGTGAGGAGCCGTTCGCGCGTGATGTGGGACTCGGGCCGCGGCGGGTTCGCCATCGTTTCCAAATGAAACACCGTCGTGTCCAAAGCCATCTGTAAATTGTGCGCGCGATCCGGCGAAGCACCGTCGCGGGCCTTGGCAGACAGCACGCTGCGGTCCAAGAGCCTGAGCTCATTCGTGAGAGCGGCCAACTGCCGCGTGCAACGTTCGACAGCGGCAACCGCGCGCGGGCTTTGGAATCCTGCGAATGCGCGCACGTCTTCACGCGCGCCTTTCAGAACTCGATCTAGCCGGTCGAGCCACTCTATCCACGATAGCGAGCTCTGCATGAGTTGCTGTCCTCAACCGCGCATCGATTAGCGCTATTATTTTGGACGGTCAGAGTACCTTCGTTCTTAAGTGATGACCATAGTCGCTGTGACCGGGATGCGGTCACGTAACAAAACAATTTCGAACAAAACTATTTAAGACATTGAATACTGTTAACAAATTAGGATGGTCAATGCGACGACAAAGCCATGAGCGGCATCAGCTCCAAGGTCTCTCATGGCTTCGGGCCAGCGTGCTCGGCGCAAACGACGGAATCGTGTCGACGTCCAGCCTGATCCTCGGCGTGGCGGCTGCCCACGCGAGTCATTCCGATATCGTCTTGAGCGGCATCGCGGCACTCGTCGCAGGCGGCATGTCGATGGCGATCGGCGAGTATGTGTCCGTGCACTCGCAAGCCGACAGCGAAGCCGCGGCGCTCGCCCAAGAACGCAAGGAGCTCAAGGAAGATCCGGTCGGAGAGCGCCGGGAGCTCACCGAGATCTACGTGCGTCGAGGACTTGACAGACCCCTTGCGCGGCAGGTAGCCGAGCAACTGATGGCGCACGACGCCCTCGCCGCCCATGCGCGCGACGAGCTCGGCTTTTCCGCCCGCTCCGTCGCACGGCCGCTGCAGGCCGCCGGCGCCTCCGCCGGAAGCTTCGCCACTGGCGCGATTATTCCTTTAATAACCGCATGGTTATCGGGAGAATCTTATGTAATTCCTTTCACTGTCGCCGCCTCGCTCATTTGCCTATTCGTGCTCGGCGTGATCTCGGCCAAGGCCGGCGGTGCACATGTTTGGACCGCCGCATTGCGCATAACGCTGTGGAGCGCCTTGGCGATGGGCGTCACCGCCGGCGTGGGCGCGCTCGTGGGAATCGCCTGATGTGCAGTTCAAGTAGAGGATGAGACATGGCCGCGAATAGTTTGATCAATCGTCGAATCGTGCTCGCGGCACGTCCCGACAAAGCCGCCACGCTCGACTGCTTCCGGCTCGAATCGCAACCCATCGGCGAATTGCAGGACGGAGAGGTCTTGCTGCGCACGGTATGGCTGTCGCTCGACCCCTACATGCGTGGACGGATGAGCGATGCGCCGTCCTATGCGCCTCCCGTGGCCATCGGCCAGGTCATGACCGCCGAGACGGTGGCGCGGGTGGAGCGCTCGCGCCATGCGAACTTCCGCGAGGGCGAGTGGGTGTTGGCGCCGAGCGGCTGGCAGGCGTATGCCATCTCGGATGGCAAGGGGATCATGAAGCTTCCGCCACAACTCGATTCACCGTCGTACGCGCTGGGTGTCCTCGGCATGCCGGGCTTCACCGCCTTCGTCGGACTTCTGGACATCGGCAATCCGAAGCCGCGAGAGACGGTCGTGGTCGCGGCCGCAACGGGCGCAGTCGGCTCGATGGTCGGACAGATCGCGAAGCTGAAGGACTGCCGGGTCGTCGGCGTCGCCGGCGGCGCCGACAAATGCGCTTGGGCCCTGGACGGCCTCGGACTCGATGCCTGCATCGATCACCGCTCGCAGGACTTCGCCGTGAAGCTCGCGGCTGCCTGCCCTGCCGGTGTCGATGTGTACTACGAGAACGTGGGCGGGAAAGTCTTTCAAGCGGTTCTCCCTCTGCTCAACGCGCATGCGCGCATTCCCGTCTGCGGACTCATCTCCCAGTACAACGAAGTTGCACCGGCCTCCGCGGCGGACTCGGTGGCTGTACTGATGCGCCAGATTCTCGTCAAGCGGCTGTCTCTACGCGGGTTCATCATCTCCGACGGATTCCACCATCGTCACGCGGACTTCCTGGAATCCATGACCCGCTGGTTGCGCGAGGGCAGGATCAAGTACCGCGAGGACATCGTCGAAGGGCTCGAGAACGCGCCGAGCGCTTTTCTGGGCCTGCTGGCGGGCCACAATTTCGGCAAGCTGGTGATCCGCGTGAGCGCCGACGCTTGACCCGTGCGTCCGACCCTCAGGCGTTGCTTCGCGTCTTGCAGATGCAGGAAGCCGATCGCCTCACCGAGGCCGCAGGAACCTCCGGCACGGATCTCATGCAGAACGCCGGCGGTGCGGTAGCCCGGGAAGTGATGACGCGATGGTCCGCGCGGCACGTCGCCGTCCTTTGCGGCCCGGGCAACAACGGAGGTGATGGCTTCGTCATCGCGGGTGTGCTGGCAGCTGCCGGGTGGCCGGTGCGAGTCGGGCTGCTCGGAGCTGTCGCGGGCTTGCGCGGTGATGCCGCTCTCCATGCGGCACGCTGGAAGGGACCGGTCGAGCCGCTCGATGTGGGCATCCTCGACGGTGCCGAGCTCGCCATCGATGCGCTCTTCGGCTCCGGCCTCAGCCGTCCGCTCGACGCGGAGGTGGTGCGCGTGCTCGATGCTGCCGCCGAGAGGCGGATCCCCGTTGCCGCTGTCGATGTGCCGAGCGGCATCATGGGCGACACGGGCGAATCCTTGGGAGCGGTCCAGGCAGAGCTCACCGTGACGTTTACGCGAAAAAAGCCCGCACATCTCCTGTTGCCCGGGCGTGATCTATGCGGGACTCAAGTGCTCGCCGACATCGGAACGCCGTCAAGCGTGCTCGAGCTCATCGCGGTCGATACCTGGGAGAACGGCCCTGCCCTCTGGCGTGATCGGCTGCCGCAACTCAAGACCGCAGGCAACAAGTACAGCCGCGGGCATGCGCTCTTGGTCGGCGGGTATCCGACCACCGGCGCTGCGCGCATGGCGGCGCGCGCGGCGGCACGCATGGGCGCCGGCCTCACGACCATTGCAGTGCCGGAACGGGGGCTCGACGTCTATGCGGCGGCACTCACCAGCATCATGGTCAGGCCGATCGCGGGCACCCAAGACCTGAGGCGCCTGTTGGACGACCGTCGATTCACCGCCTTTTTGATAGGGCCCGGCGCGGGCATCGGCGAGGAGACTCGCGACCACGTGCTCGCCATGCTCGGCACGGGCCGACCCGTGTTGCTGGATGCCGATGCGCTCACGGTATTCGCGCAGCGGCCGACGGACTTATTCGACGCCATTCGGGGCCCGTGCGTTCTCACGCCGCACGAAGGCGAGTTCGCCCGTTTGTTCGATGCATCCGGCGACAAGCTCGCGCGCGCGCGGCGCGCAGCCCGCGAGAGCGGTGCGGTGATCGTGCTGAAAGGCGCCGATACGGTGATCGCCGCGCCCGACGGCAAAGTCATCATCAACGCCAATGCACCCCCGACGCTCGCGACCGGCGGTTCGGGCGATGTGCTGAGCGGCATGATTCTGGGGCTTTTGACTCAGGGGATGGACGCATTTGCGGCGGCTGCCGCGGCGGTATGGCTGCACGGTGCCGCGGCCCAAGTTTTCGGCCCGGGGCTGCTGGCGGAAGATCTGCCGGATTTGCTGCCGGGCGTACTGCGTCGACTCGCGTGACGGCCTGGTTCCCGCGGGTCACCGCTCACTCGTTGGTCATCGTACTGAGTCTGCTCACGTACGTTCTTACGACGCGGGCGGAACGCGAACGGCGGCCGCCGTCGATCGCCATTGCGTGGGTGCTGGGCCTGATCGCGCTGCCCTATGCCGCCTTGCCGATGTATCTGCTTTTCGGGCGCCGCAAATTACCGCGCCGGATCTTCCCTTGCCTGGCAGCTGCGTCCCCCGGCACACATTGGGCGGAGGATCTCATCGAAAGCTTCGGCCTGCCGGGCTCGGCGCCCGCGCGGGTGCGCATGCACGAGAACGGCGAGGAGGCTCGCAGCGCGTTGTTCGAAGGAATGAGCCGGGCGACCCGCCGCCTGGACATCTGCACCTACATATTGGGCCGTGATGTGTTCGGCGGGGAGGTGACCGCGCATCTTCTCGCCTGCGTCGAACGCGGCGTGCGGGTTCGATTCTTGATCGACGGCGTCGGCGCCATCTGGCTGCCGCGATCGTGGTTCAAGCGCATGCGCTCGGCTGGCGCGGAGATCGCGGTATTCTCGCCGCTCCTCGCGCGCAGGACGCAGGGGCCCCGGAACCTGCGCAACCATCGTAAATGGGTGATTGCGGACGGCGAGTGGTTTTGGTGCGGCGGCCGCAACCTCGCCGCGGAGTATTTCTGCGGATCCCCCGGAGTCCCGCCCTGGGCCGATCTGTCGTTCGATCTGGAGGGTCCGGTGGCTGCCTCCGCCGCCAACCAATTCGAGTCGGACTGGACCGCGGCCGGCGGCAAGCCGGCGGGGCTGATCGCCTTTACCGCCGGCGAGGATACCTCGGGCCGCACGCAATTTCTGCCGAGCGGCCCCGACCAGACGGAGGACACGGTGCGTTCGCTGCTCATCGATGCGTGCTTCCATGCGACCGAGCGCATGCTCGCGGTCACGCCCTACTTCGTGCCGGACTCGAGCCTCGAGACCGCCATGCGGCTCGCAGCGCGCCGCGGGGTGAAAATCGATCTTTGCATTCCGGCCAAATCGAATCATCGCCTGGCGGACTTCGTACGCAACCGCGCACTGCGCGCGTTATCGAGCGCCGGTGTGTCGATCCACATGCTGCGCACCATGAACCACGCGAAGGCGGTCGTCTTCGACCATAGCCTCGGGCTTTGCGGTTCTCCGAACCTGGACTCCCGCAGCCTCATGCTCAATTATGAATCCGCCGTGGTGTTCTACGACAAACGCGACATCGAATGGTTGGCGACTTGGATTCACGATCTCATCCCCGATTCAGACGTGTTCGAAAATCGGCCGCCGGGGTTGCTGCGCGATGTGAGTGAAGGGCTGATGCTCACGCTGGCCTATCAGTTGTAGGAAGTTCCCTACAGGATTTGTTCCGACCGCGCAGCCTCACGGTAGTATTCTGTCCTGTGCAGGGCGCATCGCAGGTGTCAGGTGGAGTTCAAGGACTACTACAAGGTGATGGGTGTGGCGCGAGATGCCACCGAGGCGCAGATCAAGAAGGCGTATCGCCGGCTCGCACGAAAATACCATCCCGACGTAAGCAAGGAGCCGGACGCGGAGGCTCGCTTCAAGGAAGTCGGCGAAGCCTACGAGGTGCTGCGCAGCCCCGAGAAGCGCGCCGCCTACGATCGGCTCGGATCGGGCCCTCGTCCGGGCGAAGATTTCCGCCCGCCGCCGGACTTCGGTTCGGGTTTTGAATTCAGCGGCGCAGGTCCATCGGGGCCGGGCTCGCAAGGCGCCGACTACAGCGATTTTTTCGAATCGTTGTTCGGGCGGGCGAGGGCCGGGGGCCGATACGGGGCGGAGCCCGGTTTCGATACAGGCGCCGGCACGGGCCGGGGCGAAGACCATCACGCGAAGGTGATGCTGGATCTCGACGCGGCGCTCAACGGGGGCACCCGGAGCCTGACGCTGCGGATGCCGGAGATCGACGCCCAAGGCCGGTTATCGATGCGCGAGCGCGTGCTCAACGTGCAGATACCGAAGGGAATCCTACCGGGCCAGACCATTCGGCTGGCAGGCCAGGGATCCCGCCCGCACGAGGCGGCCGGCCAACAGGGCTCCGCCCCCGCGGGCGATCTGTACATCGAGGTCGAATTTCAGCCGCACCCGCTATATCGAATCGACGGCCGCGATCTGTATCTCGAGCTGCCGGTGGCGCCCTGGGAGGCGGCACTCGGCGCCACCGTGAAGACGCCGACGCCCGGCGGCACAGTGGAATTGAAAATCCCGGCGGGCTCTCACGCCGGAAGCAAATTGCGGCTCAAGGGTCGCGGAATGCCCTCGTCGCCCCCGGGCGATTTTTACGTCGTGCTGCAAATTTCCCTGCCCCCGACATCGGAGGAGAAGGCCAAGGCGGCGTACCGCGCCCTGGCGGAGGCGATTCCGTTCAATCCCCGTGCAAGTCTCGGAGTGTAGCCATGCCTGACGAGCGCTATCTGACTGGTGAGATATTCGAGGAGGTCTCGGCGTTGAGTGTGGACGATCTCACGCGCATAGTCGCCGTGGAGCAAAAGCGCGTCTTCGAATGGGTGGAGGAAGGCGTCATCAACGTGCTCGAGGTGGAAGCCGCTGAGTGGAGGTTCAGCGGCGACCAGCTGCGCCGGGCACGGATCGCCTTGCGGCTCGAACGCGATCTCGGAGTCAATGCAGCGGGCGTGGCCCTGGTGCTCGAATTATTGTCGGAGCTCGAACAACTACGGCGCGAGCGAAGGATTGGACGCTCATGAGCGCGCCGCAATCGGATGCTTTCGTGTTCTTCGGCGCGACCGGCGATCTGGCGTTCAAGCAGGTGTTCCCCGCGCTCAATTCATTGGTGAACCGGGACGGCCTCGACGTGCCCATCATCGGCATGGCGCGGGCGGGGTGGAACCTCGAGAAGCTTCGTGCCAGGGCCAAAGAAAGCCTTCAGAAGGCGGCCAAGTTTCGTCCCGAGGAGTTCGACAAGCTGTCCAAGCAATTGCGCTACGTCGACGGCGATTATGGGGACCCCGGGACCTTCACCAAGCTGCGCGAGGCGCTCGGCGCGGCGAAGCGTCCGATCCACTATCTCGCCATTCCGCCGAGCATGTTCGGCAGCGTCGTTCAGGGGCTTGCAAAATCCGGCTGCGCGAAGGACGCGCGGGTCATCGTGGAAAAGCCTTTTGGCCGTGATCTTTCGTCGGCACTGGCGCTCGACCGGACGCTCCACGAGGTGTTCCCGGAGGAGTCGATCTTTCGCATCGATCACTATCTCGGCAAGGAAGCGGTGCAAAACCTCCTTTACTTCCGATTCGCGAACACGTTTCTGGAACCCATATGGAATCGTCAATACGTCAACGACGTGCAGATCACCATGTCCGAGTCGTTCGGGATCCAGGGACGCGGCGCTTTCTATGAAGAGACGGGCGCGGTGCGCGACGTCGTCCAGAACCATTTGCTGCAGGTGATCTCGCTCCTCGCCATGGATCCGCCGGCAGGCCATGAGGCCGAGGCGCGCCAGGCCGAGAAGCTGCGCCTGTTCCGCGCCATGCGGCCGCTCGACCCGCGCGAGGTGGTGCGCGGCCAGTTTCGCGGCTACCGCGACGAGAAGGGCGTCGCGGCCGATTCCCAGGTGGAAACCTTCGTGGCGCTCAAGCTCCACATCGACACCTGGCGGTGGGCGGACGTGCCGTTCTATGTCCGTACCGGCAAGTCTCTGCCGACCACCGCCACGCAGGTCGTCGTCACGCTGAAGAAACCCCCGCTTCCCCTTTTCGATACGAGCAGCAACATGCCCTGCAATTATTTCCGCCTGCGCTTAAGCCCTGAGGTGGTCATCGGTGCCGGTGCGCTGGTGAAGCGCAGCGGCGAGGAGATGCGCGGCGAGCCCGTGGAACTGATTGCAAGGCATCACACCGAAAGCGACATGTCTCCCTATGAACGCCTGCTCGGCGATGCGGTGCGAGGCGATACGTCGCTTTTCACCCAGGACGACTGTGTCGAGGCGGCCTGGCGGGTCGTGGATCCCGTGCTGCACGATCCGCTCCCCGTGGTGCAATACGATGCGGGCACCTGGGGGCCGGCCGAAGCCGACAAGGTGATCGACGGCGACGAGCCCTGGCACAACCCGACGGCCGAGACCTCCGCGCCGTGCTGACGACGCCCCCGGCAAGCGGGATCGTATTCCTGCTCGACGTGGACAATACGCTCCTCGACAATGACGGATTCGCGGTCGAGTTGAGCGCGTATCTGGATGAATTGTTCGGCGCGGACCAACGCCTGCATTACTGGCAGATCTTCGAGGATCTGCGCGCGAAATCCGGCGTCGCGGATTACCTGGGAAGCCTCCAGGCGTTCCGTCTCGGCCTCGACGACGATCCGAAGCTTCTGGACGTGTCTCAGTTCCTGCTCGAGTTCCCTTTTTCGAAGCTGCTCTTTCCTCGTGCACTCGACGCCATAGCGCATCTTCGCGGAATGGGACGGCCGGTGGTATTGTCCGATGGGGATGTGGTGTTCCAGCCGCGGAAGATACGGCACTCCGGCATCTGGGACGCGGTGGAGGGTGCCGTGCTCATTTATTTGCACAAGGAAAAGGTGATGGATCATGTGCAAAAGCGCCATCCCGCCGCGCATTACGTTGCGGTGGACGACAAACCCAACTTGCTCGCCGCCATGAAGCTCATCATGCAGGACAAACTAACCACGGTATTCGTGCGCCAGGGGCACTATGCGCTGGCCCCGGGGTCTAATTCCGTCTCTCCGGCACCCGATCGGGTGATCGAGCGCATCGGCGATATCGCGACTCTCAACTCATCCGACTTCAAGGTACGACCATGACCGCGACCCAAGACCTGCACAAACTCGGACAAAGCTTATGGCTCGACAACATCACGCGGGGGCTTCTCGACGACGGCACTTTGCGCCGCTACATCGATGAGCTCTCGGTCACCGGCCTCACGTCGAATCCGACCATTTTCGACGAGGCGATCGGCGGCTCCGCCCTGTACGACAAGAGCATCCAACAGAAGGCGAAGAGCGGCTTATCGGGCGAAAAGCTGTTCATCGATTTGGCGCTCGAGGATCTGCGCCGCGCGGCCGACCTGTTCCGGCCGGTGTTCGACCGTACCGGCGGGCTCGACGGCTGGGTGTCGATGGAGGTATCGCCGCTCCTGGCCAATGACACCAAGGCCACCATCGAGGCGGCGAAGCGCATCCACGAACTTGCGGACCGCCCCAATCTGTACGTCAAGATCCCGGGCACTCCCGAGGGCGTTCCGGCGATCGAGGAAGCGATCTTCGCAGGCGTTCCGGTCAACGTCACGCTGTTGTTCTCGCGCGACCAGTACCTCGCCATCGCCGAGGCTTACATGCGCGGGCTCGAACGGCGCATCGCCGCCAAGCTCGATCCGCGAGTGAGCTCCGTCGCCTCGCTGTTCGTCAGCCGCTGGGACCGCGCCGTCGCCGACAAGGTACCCGCGGATCTCGTGAACCGCCTCGGGATAGCCATCGCGGGACGCATCTACCGTGCGCATTGCGATCTGCTCAAGAGCAAGCGCTGGCGGGATATCGCGGCCGCCGGCGCAGTGAAGCAGCGCATGTTATGGGCCAGCACCGGCGTGAAGGACCCGAAGGCGCCGCAGACCTTGTACGTCGAGGCGCTCGCCGCGCCGGACACCATCGACACCATGCCCGAGAAAACCCTGCTCGCATTCGCCAAGGAGGGCAAGGTCGGCGCCGCCATGGCGCCGGACGGCGTCGAGGCGGAGAAAGTGCTGGCGCGTTTCACCGCGGCGGGAATCGATTTGGACGCGCTCGCGAAACAGCTTCAGCTCGAGGGGGCACAATCGTTCGTCAAATCGTGGAAGGAGCTCATGCAGAGCCTCATCGACAAGAGCAAGGCGCTGGCCGCATCGTGAGCGGGCGGATCGATCCGTTGGCCGGTCAGCCGGCTCCGGCTTCACGTCTCACGAACGTGCCGAGGCTCATCACCGCTTACTACAGTCTGAAGCCCGACCCGGGCGTCGCCGCTCAGCGCGTCGCCTTCGGCACGTCGGGACATCGCGGCAGCTCGTTGGAATCGAGTTTCAACGAGGCGCACGTCCTGTCGATCACCCAGGCGATCTGCGATTACCGCAAGCAGAAAGACATCGCCGGTCCCTTGTTTCTGGGCTTCGACACCCATGCCCTGTCGGCACCCGCCTTCGCCAGCGCGATCGAAGTGCTGGCGGCAAACGGCGTGGAGGTCATGACGGCCGCGGATGACGAATACACGCCGACGCCGGTGGTATCTCACGCCATCCTGACCTACAACCGCGGCCGAACCGCCGGGCTTGCCGACGGCATCCTGATCACGCCCTCCCACAATCCGCCTGACAACGGCGGCTTCAAGTACAACCCGCCCAACGGCGGGCCGGCCGATACCGATGTGACCGCATGGATCGAAGCCAAGGCCAACGCGTTCATCGAATCCGGATTGCAAGGAGTGGAGCGGATCGGGTTTGCCCGCGCCCGGCGCGCGGCCACGACCCACTCGCACGATTACATCACGAGCTATGTGAACGATCTCGCGCAGGTGGTCGATCTGGATGTGATCCGCGGCTCGCGAGTCCGCATGGGCGTCGATCCCTTGGGCGGCGCCGGCGTGCACTATTGGGCGCGCATCGCAGACCACTATGGGATCGACCTGCACGTCGTCAATGACGTGGTCGACCCGGCTTTCGGTTTCATGTCGCTGGACTGGGACGGAAAGATCCGCATGGACCCTTCCTCACCGTACGCGATGCGGCGGCTCATCGGCCTCAAGGACAAGTTTGACATCGCCTTCGCGTGCGATACGGATCATGACCGCCACGGCATCGTTACCTCGAGCGGCGGTCTTCTGCCTCCCAACAACTATCTGTCCGTGGCCATCGATTACCTGTTCCGTCACCGCCCGTGGAAGGCAAGCTGCCGGGTCGGCAAGACCATCGTCAGCAGCGCGCTGATCGATCGGGTAACGGCGCGCCTCGAGCGCTCGCTGTACGAGGTCCCGGTGGGGTTCAAATGGTTCGTCGCCGGTCTCGCGTCGGGCGATCTCGGGTTCGGCGGCGAGGAAAGCGCGGGTGCCTCGTTCCTGAGGTTCGATGGCGGCGCATGGAGCACGGACAAGGACGGCATTGCGCCCTGCCTGCTCGCAGCCGAGATCACGGCGCGCACCGGCCGCGATCCCGGCGAGGCGTACCGCGGCCTGGTACGCGATCTCGGCGAGCCCTTCGCCGACCGCGTCGAAGCCACCGCGACGCCCGATCAGAAGAAGAAACTTTCCAAGCTGGATCGATCGCAGGTCCGCATCACGGAACTTGCCGGCGAGCGCATCGAGGAGGTGCTGACGCAGGCGCCCGGGAACGGTGCGGCGATCGGCGGCGTCAAGGTACGCTCCAAGAGCGGCTGGTTCGCGGCAAGACCGTCGGGCACCGAGGATATCTACAAGATTTACGCCGAGAGCTTTCTGGACCCCGGGCATTTGGCCAAGATCTTAAGCGATGCGCAGGCCATCGTCGACGCTTCGTTGGCGCATTAGCCCGGACGCCGGAGTGCCTGCGCGCGGCGGCCCACGCTGAATGCCCGCTCCGGCGCCAGCGATCCGAGACGACGAGCCGACGGACGCCGCCAAGCGGCTCCTGCCCTGGCTGGTGGCCGTGGGCTTCTTCATGGAATCGCTCGATACCACCATCCTGAACACGGCCGTTCCGGTCATCGCCCACTCACTCAAGGTACCGCCGCTCGACATGAAGGCCGTGCTCGCGAGCTACACGTTGAGCCTCGCGGTGTTCATACCCATCTCGGGATGGGTGGCCAACCGCTACGGGACACGGCGGGTATTTGCATCCGCCATCGGCGTTTTCACGCTGGGCTCCTTCCTGTGCGGCATCTCGACCGATATACACGTGCTGGTGGCATGCCGGATTTTGCAGGGCTGCGGCGGCGCCATGATGCTGCCCGTCGGCCGGCTCACCCTGGTGCGTACCTTCGCAAAATCCGAATTGATCCGCGCCATGAGCTTCGTGGCCATTCCGGGTCTCATCGGTCCGATGCTCGGGCCGCTGCTCGGCGGATTGATCATCGCGTATTTTCATTGGAGCGTGATCTTCTTCGTCAACATTCCGATCGGCCTGGCCGGCTTGTTCCTGGTGCGCAAGCATTTGCCGAACTTCGTCGCAGCCAGGAACTTTCCATTGGACTTCATCGGGCTGGTGCTGTTCGGCGCCGGCATTTCGCTGCTGTCCTATGTGCTCGAAGTGTTCGGTGATCACACGCTGAGCGGCCGCGAGATCGCGGCGTTTTCCGCGATCTCGGCGGCGCTGCTCGCGGCCTATGGCCTGCATTCGGTGCGCACGCCGCACCCTTTGCTGCGTCTCAGCCTCGTCCGCATCAGGAGCTTTCGGGTGGCGGTGTCGGGGAACTTGTTTACCCGGCTGGGAATCGGCGGCCTGCCGTTCATGCTGCCGCTCCTATATCAGGTCGGCTTGGGCTACACGCCGATTCAGTCGGGGCTCATGATCATGCCGCAGGCGCTGGCCGCCATCAGTTTCAAGTTCACGCTGCCCGTCATCCTCAGAAAACTAGGCTATCGCCAGGTGCTGATCGCGAACACGGTGATGCTTGGCGTGATGCTGATGGTGTTCTCGCTGATCGACGTGGGTACGCCGGGTTGGATGATCGCGTCCCTGGCATTTGCTTTTGGATTCTTCACCTCGAATCAATACACCAGCATGAACACCCTGGCGTTCGCGGACGTGAGCAGCGAGCAGGCGAGCGGCGCGAGCACCATCGCCAGCACGGTGCAACAAATGGCGGTGAGTTTCGGAATTGCCTCGGCCTCATTGACGGCCGCGCTGTTCATTCCCGACCACACGCGGGCCACGCCGCCGGAGATGATCCACGGCATTCACCTGGCGCTGCGCGTGCTCGGCGCCTGGACCATCCTGTCGACGATCGTGTTCCGCGAACTCAAGCCGGACGACGGGAATGCCGTGAGTGCGCACAAGGCTGGGGTGCCGGCCGGGTGATGGGCTCGCCGCACGTGACGCCCGCGATGGCTACCAATCGGAATAATCGCCGGCATCCTCCACCCGGTATCCTTGGGGCAGGTCCCAAAGCGAGGCGCTTTGAGCAACGGAGCGGAGCGAGGTGAGCGTCACTTCGCGGACGAGGCTGTCATATTTGAATTCACGTATCAGCAACGGCACGCCCCCCAGGTGAACGACATCCGGCCACCAGGCGGAGAGACCGAAATCCACGCCGAGCGCCCGCTTGGCGCCTTGCCGGAATTCACTCAATACGTTCATTCCGTTCAAGATGTCGGCTCCCCCGGGAACTGCGGCTGTCGGGGCGACGCAAAGCTCCAATCGCTTCACGTCGCCCTCGCGCTCCTCCCAGATCCGGCAGCCGTGTCCATCGACAGCCTCGAACCGCACGGTCATGCTGTATTTACGGGGGACGGGCTGCAGCAGCCGGTCGCTGGCCGCTTTCAAGTCGTCGGCCTTGCGCTGCGCTTCCGCCCGATCTGCCGGCGGTGCGTTCGCGGCCGCTTCCTGGAGCTGTTTCACGGCGTCGGCATAGTGCGCGGCGACTTCGCTCAATGTCGCGTGTTTCAGAACGCGGACGGACCGCGACGCCTCGTCGATGACATACACTGTCCGGTCCTCGATGAGGTATACCGTCTTGGCGCCGGGCGCACCCAGACGCACCCTGCCCTTGTCGACGAAACATCGCGTGACGAGCGGTGCGTAAGCAGCTGCGCCCGGCGATACAGACGCCAGGTTGGACCGATCCACGAGCTGTTCGTTGAAGTCGTAGGCGGCTCCCGCGTTGGCGATGACTGGACAAAAAAGCAGCGCGAAGGCATACCTCAAGCCGACGTTCCCCCGATCGTGGTGTAGAACGGAGAGTATCAAAGTTTTGATGTTGCGCTTTCTTCAACCGCAATGGTTTTGGCTGCTGACGTTACTGCCGCTGGTGATGCTTTGGCGCGGCCGGTCGGGTCCCGTCGCCGCCATCGAGTATTCCAATGTCGGTCTCGCACGGGAAGTCGCCCGGATCAGCCGCAGCCGCGTCGGGCGCTGGACCTGGCTGTCGGCGATCGTGGCCGGCATCCTGATGATCGCCGGCCTCGCGCGCCCGCAGCGGCTGCACAGCCGTACCGAGGTGACCCTCAACGGCATCGACATCGTGCTCGGGCTCGACATTTCGGGCTCGATGCAGGCGCTCGACTTCGCCATCGACCGCCGTCGCATCAATCGCATCGAAGTGGTCAAATCCGTCGTCTCGAAATTCATCGAGGAGCGTCCCGGCGACCGCATCGGTCTCATCGCCTTCGCCGGAGTACCTTTGTTGATCAGTCCGCTCACGCTCGATCACGACTGGCTGCAGCAAAATCTGGAGCGGCTGAGCGTCGCATCCGTCGACGACGGCACCGCCATCGGCTCCGCGATAGCCGCCTGCGTGAACCGGCTGCGCATGACCACGGCAAAATCGAAGGTCGCCATTCTGCTCACGGACGGCGTCAACAACACGGGAAAAATCAGCCCGCTGGCCGCTGCGGAGGCGGCCAGGTCGATGGGCGTGAAGATATACACCATCGGTGTCGGAGTACGCGGCAAGGCGCCGATTCCGATCAAGGACGCCGCGGGGCGCCTGCACGTAATCATGGCCGATGTCGATGTGGACGAGAAGACGCTGCAGGCGATCGCGGACGAGACGGGCGGCAAGTTCTACCGGGCGACGGACACCGATTCGTTGCAGAAGATCTACGAGGAGATCAACCGGTACGAGAAAACTGCGCGGACCGTGCAACGCTTCGAGCAAACCGAGGAGCTCTATCCCTGGGCGCTGATGCCGGCGCTCGCCATTCTGGCCTTGGGCTCGCTCCTGCAGCACACGCGATTGCGGAGATTGCCGTGAGATTCAACCACGCGTGGTGGCTGCCGGCGGGAGCGTTCGGATGCCTTCTCCTCATCGGCATGTGGTACCGCTACGATGCTCGTCAGCAGGGCGCCCTCGAGAGGTTCGTGTCCGCAACCCTGCGGCTTCAGCTCACCCGCTCGATATCGGTCGCCGGGAGGCGAGCGCGGCGCGGGTTGTACTTGGCGGCGGTGGCATGCCTGTTCCTGGCGCTGTCGGGTCCCTTGGTGGGCTATCGCTGGGAACAGATCACGAGGCGCGGATACGACATCGTCTTCGCGATCGACACCTCGCGAAGCATGGCGACGCCCGACGTGAAGCCCGACCGGTTGACGCGGGCAAAACTGGCGATCGACGACTTTACCGCTCAGCTGGACGGCGATGCCGTGGGCATCGTCGCCTTTGCGGGCCGCGCCTTCCTGGTATGCCCGATCACTCTCGACTACGGCGCGTTTCGGGAATCATTGGACGCGATCGACACGAACACCATCCCGCGCGGCGGCACCAACATTTCATCGGCCATTCTCGCGGCACAATCGGCGCTCGAGCGCCGTCCGGGCCGCGACAAGATATTGATCCTGGTGACGGACGGGGAGGATCTGGAGGGCAACGCACTCGCCGCCGCGCGCACGGCCGTGCGCCAGGACGGCCTCAAGATCTATACCGTGGGCGTGGGAACCGCCGCCGGCGAGCTCATCCCCGTGCCGGCCGATCAGGGCGGCGGATTCGTCAGGGACGACACCGACGCCTTGGTAAAATCTCGTCTGGACGAGGCGACATTGAAGGCCATCGCAGCGGCCGCCGGCGGGATCTATGCGCCGCTCGGCGCGCAGGGGGAAGGACTGGAAGCGGTTTTCAAGGCGGTGTTCGGCTCCGTGGCAAAGCACGATCTCGCAGTCCGGCAGAGAAAAGTCTATATCGAGCGCTATCAATGGCCGTTGGCGGCATCCCTCGGACTGCTGCTGGCCAGTCTCATCGTCGGAACGCGTCGACGCCGCATCGCTCGAGCTGCGCCGGCCGCCGCTCTGGTGGCGGTTGCGGGCCTTCTGGGGCTGTCAACGGTGCCCATCGGCAAAGCGCATGCGGAAGGTCCGAGCGCGAACCCGATCATCGACGAACAGAAGGGCGCGGTCGCTTACAAGTCCGGCCGATTTCCGCAGGCCGCCCAAGCCTTTGAGCAATCGATCGGCCGGTCGCCGTCGAGCGATGCGCAGCGGCTGGCCATTCAAGAAGACGCCTATTACAACCTGGGCAATGCGCTGTACCGCACCGGGCAGTCGACCGAGAAGAGCGATCCGCATGCGACCATCGACACGTGGACGAAGGCCGTCAAGGCCTATGAGACCGCGCTGCAGTTGCGCGCCGACGATGCCGACAGCAAATACAACCGGGACTTCGTGAAGCGCAAGATCGATGCGCTCCGCCAACCGCCGCCGCCGCCGAACAAGGGCTCGGGAAAGGGCCAGGCGCCCCCGCCCCCCGGGGGCGGTAACTCGAAGAATAATCCCCCGCCGGGCGGCACTCCTCCGCCAGGCGGTACATCCCCGCCGGGCGGTAGCCCCAAGGGCAATCCGCCACCGCCGAGCGCCGGCAACACGCCCCCGCCCACGCCGCCCCCGTCCACGCCGCAGCCCCCGCCGCCCGCGAATCAGGGCGCGGGCTCCGCCGACCCCCCACGTGCGCCGGGCCGCATGAGTCCCGAGGAGGCGCGCGAGCTCCTCGATTCCGAAAAGGGCGACGAGAAA
>Ga0182015_10002444_pt1 | contig 22355 bp, 16 predicted proteins | sample 712P3MmetaG_FD_120478 | JGI IMG/M metagenome (GOLD analysis project Ga0182015, IMG submission 120478) | Permafrost microbial communities from Stordalen Mire, Sweden - 712P3M metaG | ecosystem: Environmental > Terrestrial > Soil > Wetlands > Permafrost | place: Sweden: Stordalen | collected...
ATAGACTCATGCGAAGTGCCATCCGGAACTGGTGGCGAGGCTGGCTGGCTTGCCTGCTGCCGCTAGCCCCGGGGCTTGCCACCCTGCAGGCCGGTTCGCTCCCGGACGCTCCCGGCGTACCCAACTTCCATCAGGTGGACGAACACATCTACCGCGGCGCGCAGCCGCGCGGCCAGGGCTTCGCGAGTCTGGCCAAGCTCGGAATCAAAACCGTCATCGATCTGCGCGGCGAGCATTCCGAAGAGAGCGCCGTCCAGAGCGCCGGTATGCGCTATGTGCGTCTGCCCTGGCGCGAGTTCAAGGCCCCGACCGATTCACAAATCGCGGAGGTACTTTCGCTGCTCAACGACAGCTCCGAGTGGCCCGTTTTCGTCCACTGCAGGCGCGGCGCGGACCGCACTGGCACAGCCATCGCCTGTTATCGCATCGCGAACGATCATTGGTCCAATCGGCAGGCGCTTGCTGAGGCCAAGCGTTTCGGCATGAGTTCGCTGGAAACCGGAATGCAGCGCTACATCTTGAATTTTGGAGCGCCCGCGGCGAATTCGAACACGGCGTCCGGCGGGAGGTGATCGCCATGTGGCCTCCCCGAGCAGCTATTCTTCCCGCGCTTTTGTTTTCCTGCTTGGCCCTCGGCCACGCGCAAGAATCAATGATGCTGCCCGAGAACTCCGTGACCCGCGTGTCCGAACACGTCTACGCGATCGTCGGGTTTCCCAACATCGGCATTGTGGTGGGCAACCGCGCCACGCTCGTCATCGATACCGGACTCGGGGCGCGCAACGGAGCCATCGTCGTCAAGCAGGCCGAAAAGCTCGCCAAAGCGCCCAACCTGTACCTGACCACCACCCATTTTCATCCCGAGCACGCCATGGGCGAGCAGGCCTTTCCACCGCGGACCTTGATCATCCGTCCGGCCGTCCAGCAGGACGAAATGAACCAGCACGCCACCGAGCTGATGGATCTCTTTCGCGGCTTCTCGGCGCAGAGTAAAGAGCTGCTGGCGGACGTGAAGCTTCGCCCGCCCGACATCATCTTCGACAAGGAGATCAAGCTCGACCTGGGCGGCGTCACCGCGCGCCTGTTCTGGTTGGGACCCGCGCACACACGAGGCGACGAGCTGATCTTCGTGGTGGAGGACAGCGTTCTGATTCCGGGCGATATCGTGCAGGACAAAATCGTCCCCAACATACCCAGCGATGATGCGAGCGTGAAAGGCTGGCTCGCGATTCTGGACCAACTGGAGCCGCTGAAGCCGCGTTTTGTTGTGCCCGATCACGGCGCGCTGGGAGACGGATCGCTGATCGCGAAAGAACGTGCGTTTCTCCTGGATCTCGAAACCCGCTCGCTCGAACTGAAGCGCCAAGGCAAGTCCGCCGACGAAGCCAGCGTAATCGTCGCCGCCGAGTTCAAGACCAAGTATGCCGGCTGGCAGACCATGGGGCCGGTCTCGAACGTGGTCAAGCGCGTCTACGCCGAGAACCCGTGACCTAGAAGTGGAACCCGATCGTCCCGCTCACCGTTCTCGGAGTCACGTAGTGCGTTCCGCTGAACGTTGAAAGGAAGTTGTAGAGCGCATATTCATTGGCCATGTTCACCACCGAAACGCGCGCGCTCCATTTGTACTTATCGCCGTGAAATAGGTTGTCGTGGCCCACGGCAAGATCAAACAGATTGCGGCGCGCGATGCGCGGGGGATTGTGGTCGTCGTTCTCCGTGCCGGCCGCCGGTATCTGTAGCAAGGCGGACCCGTACTGCGATGCGGCGCACAGGCCAGTGGGACTGATCGGGGTGGTCTCAGTCGCGTGCACGCTCCCGCAATAGAGCCCGCCTTGGAACTGCTGATCCGGCGACAAACCGGAAACATCCACGATTGAATCGGACCCGTTCGGACCATTTACGCAATCTCCGCCTGCACATGGCACCTGGCCGGCCACCTGGCCGCTGTCGTAGTGCCAGTTGAAGCCAAGCCACGGCCCCTTTTGCCAGGGCTGGTACTGCAAATGAGTGGTGGCGTTGAAAACCTCATCATGGTCGATGCGGAACACTTCGCACCCGGTCGACGGTGGGCAAGATGGCGTGGCGCCAATTCCGCTGATCTGCGGTTCAAAGAAGCGCGCCGACACGTGCGAGAGCACGATGAACGCCGAGAGTCCGCGGAAGTTCGGCATGGTGCCGCGGACCGCAAAGCCGGGGATCTTCGAGCTCGACCACTCGATCGGAAAAGTGATCGGTGTGTCGCCCAGCACGCTGAAGTCATAGGCCTTGTGCGTGTATTTCCAGATGTACTCGCCATCCAGCACAAAGTATTTTCCGAAGGCCTGTTGGAGACCGGCGTGGAATTCATTGCGCCAGCCCGGACTCAGTGGCGTGGTTGTCACGCAAGGGCTGACCGTACTCGACTCGATGGCATTGACCACCGGGTTGCTGCATCCGATGCTCGAAAGGACCAGATTCTCGTTGAACGGCGTTTCGAGCGTCCGGGCGTAGGAGAGACGCAGCACGGTGTTGGTGGGCTTGATGTTGTAGGCGACGCCGAGACGGGGCTCCGCTTGTTTTGCGCTGGTAATGCCATCGTAATAATCGAACCGGAGTCCCAGATTGAAGGTCCAGTTCTTAATGGTGATCGAGTCCTGAAAGAACAGCGCCAGTTCCCGGATGTCAGCGTGGCCGTTAAAAGTGTACCGGCCGCTGGTTGAACCCGGGCAAGCGTCGGATGCCGGCAGGGCGGATGTTCTGGTTAAGTCGTAACAGGCCAGGAGCGGATTGAAGGTCGGATTCACTTGCAGCGCGCCACACTGGCTGGGATCAGTCAGGCCTGGGTTTGTGTCCGGGCTCCCATCCGGATTCAAACAGACCGCGTTCAATGCCGGATCCACAATCCCGAAACTGTCCTTTTCCGTGAGGATCGTGTCCTGATACGTGATTCCCGCCTTGATGTTGTGAATGCCTTTGATGTACGACACATTCGTGCGAAGCCCAAGATCCGTCAGCCTGCGACTCTGGCCGATGCTCTGGAGCTGAAGGTCGGGTTGGAGGTCGGAGAAGGGATTGTCGCTCGGATAATAGTTATATTGATCCTGCCGCGCGAAACCTCCGAACGTAAGGACGGTGTTCGGATTAAGCAGTCGCGTCCAGGTGGGCGCGATGTTGAAGGATTTGATTTGCGAGCGCTGATCGGTGGGACCTACCGGCAAGCCATTGGGACCGAGGCCGCCATTGTTTACCACTAGTCCGGACCATGCGTCCGCGGTTTGCGCGTCAAATGAGTTGGGAGTCTGGAACCAGGAGCGTGTAAAGCTGAAGTTGAGATTGATGCTGTCTGGCTGAGAGGGCTTAAAGTCGACGCGATCGAAGACGCTCTCTTCATTACCGTGGTCGTGATAGACCTGGAATTCTGGAGTATCCAGAAACCGGCCAGTATCCAGCCCGTTTACCACAATGAAATTGCCCCAGTTTTGTCTTCCATAGGCGAGGTCGAAGCTGCCGTTGGACGATCCAAAGGTGCCATAGGAAGCCGTGATATCGCCGCGCGGCTGCATGACACCCAGGCCGGAGCGCGTTGTGACATCGATGACGACGCTGGTCTTGTCGCCATATTCGGCCGGAGGCGCGCCTTCGATTACTTCCATCGATTGCACTGCTTCGGTCGGGATTGAATTGGAGAAGACCTTGCTTTGCTGGTCCGAAATGGGTTGCCCATCCAAGGAGAACGAATTCGATGCATGATCTCCGAGGCCGTGCATCATACCGTTTGAGTCAGCGGAAATCCCCGGCGACGCCAGCGTCACCAGCGAGCTCAACGACGAAGACTGGCTTTCGAGTGGCAGCTTATCAAACATCGACCGATCGATATCCGTGTGGGAGGTGGAATCGGTTTCTATCAGATCGCCGGCCTCTTGCACGGTCACGCTAGATACCGCCGTACCGATGGTCAGGCTGATCTTCACGGGGACCGGGATCGGCGAGCGCACATCCACGTCTTGTTTCGCGGCCTGGAACCCGGACGCATTCGCAGTTAGGTGGTAGTTGTTATACGGAACGTTCTTCAGTTCAAAGTTTCCCTGGGCGTCGGTCTGCGCAGTCTGCGTGTAGTGCGACACAGGGTTCTCAATCTCCACGGTCGCACCCATGATCACTGCTCCCGAAGGATCGAGCACCGTGCCTCGAACCGTGCCTGAGTTGCTGCCGGTGGATTGCGCGTACGTCGCGACGGACGAGGCGAAGCACGCGGCAAGCAGGACACCAATAATCGCAGGACGGCTCATCTTCTCATTGTGGAGGGTGGAAAGGGCCATACCTATGAGAATCTCATCGGCGGCGGGAGTTTCACCGTGAGCGAACTATTTTTGACGGTGAACGGGCTGGCGTTACCGACGCGACCGCGCCCTATTAGAGGGCCGATGCCCTGTTAAGGGCCAAGGGAGTCGGTCCCTAGAAATGGAACCCGAGCGTGGCGGTTATGGCCCGTGGCGAAACATAGTGGGTACCGCTGAACGTGGAAAGGAAGTTGTAGAGCGCTTCTTTGTTGGTCAGATTGACCACCGTCAGACGGGCGCTCCATTTGTATTTGTCGCCGCGGAAGATGTTGTCGTGCCCGACGCCAAGGTCGAAGAGATTGCGGGGCGCGATGCGCTGCGGGTTGTGATCGTTGTTCTCAGTACCCGGAGCGGGAATCGATACCAGCGAGGAACCGTACATGCTCGCCGGACAGAGACCATTGGGACTGATCGGAGTGGTGGGCGTCGCGTGGACCGTCCCGCAGTAGAGCCCCCTCGAACTGTTGGTCGGGCGTGATGTTGGAGACCGTCGTCGAAGGAACCGAGTTCATCGCGCAATACCTTCCGCGCTACCGGCTCGTCGTCCACTATCAGCGTTCTCAAGGGCATGCCTGAGCCAAAGCTCAGATACTTTTAGCACACCGGAGTTGATGGTCGAACAAGTTTTCTACGAGCGGGCTCGAGAGAGAAGTAAGTGATCTGAAGAAGTAGATGGGCGGACAGCGGCTACCACCCTATTTGGGGTCACGGGATCGCGATCAGTAAACCGCCGGTAATGCCGAGCGACTGCTCATGCCCGCTCCCAAAGTTGTAATCGTAGCCGGGCTCGAGGTACCAGCCGAATCTATGCTTCCCAGAGGGCCAGAACATAAAATCCAGCACGGCCGCAACGGCGGCCGAATTCGTCGTCATGCCGTACTTGCTCGTGTGAACCCACTCCGGGCCAACGCCGAACATGAACTCCGCTTTTTTCGAGAGCGTCCAAGGCTTCTTGAATAGAAGGTCGGCATCCCATTCAGTCGAGTGACGGCGGAAAAGCGGCGTGACGCCCGCTTCAAGTTCCAGCCAGTTCTCGATCGGCGTAATTTCAGCCGCGATGTCCGCGCCGAAACTCGATCCGCCTTTAAGATTGCAGCTGCCGGCGCCCCCCAACTCTCAGGCTCCTGATCGACCGGCTGCGCGAAGGCAGTCCCAGAGCAAATAATCAGGCACGCGATCAAAAACGAGTGCATTACCAGCTCAGGAGCTCGCGGACGCTGCGCGCCTGCCTCCTGCTCGCGATGAATTCCTGATCATTGGCGAGCGTGATCAACCATCGCTGGCTGCTCAGCGCGCTCATCTTCCGCACGTGATTGACGTTGACCAGCGCACTTCGATGGATGCGGCGGAAACTGGTGTTCTCCAGGCGAAGCTCCAGCTCCTTGAGCGTCTGCGTGGCCAAGTACCTGCGCTTCGCGCCCACGATCCACACCAGGTCCCCGTCGGCTTGGAACGCATAAATCTCGTCGGTGCTCAGCAGGAAATACTCCTCGCCGATCTTGCCCACGATTCTCCGGGTGCGCGGGCCGGCCGCCGGATCGGCGATCTCCTGAAGCTGCGCGATCCGTTCAGTAGCCTGGCGCCCTGTCAGGCGTTTGGCGCGGTCCACGGCTTCAGACAACCGTTCCTGCCGCACCGGCTTGAGCAGATAATCGATCGCCCCCGCTTCAAAGGCATTGAGAGCATGCTCGTCATGGGCGGTCACCACAACGATCACCGGCATGTGTTTCCCATGCTTCAGTTGGCGCACCACCTCCAGCCCGCCCATGGCCGGCATCTGCAGATCCAGAAGAACGAGATCGGGATGCTCGCGGCCGATTTTGGCCAGTGCCGTTGCGCCGTCTTCCGCCTCGCCCACGATCTGGACGCCGCGGATCGATTCTAATCCCTCGCGCAGAACCTTGCGGGCGATGGGTTCATCATCAACGATCAAGGTCTTCAGAGTCATGCTGGCAAAGCCTTCAGTGGCAGTAGGAAACCGACCGTCGTGACGCCATCCTCCACCTCCGCGAGAAAACTGGATTCTTCGCCATAATGCAGTTCTAGCCGGCGGCGGACGTTGGCTAAGCCGATTCCTCCGTCAGCGCGGGCGGCCGTCAGAGCACTCGAGTCACATTCCCCGGAGTTGGAAACCGTCACCGAAAGCATGTCCGGCTGGGCGGTAATGTCGAGACGCACGAACCCCGTGCCCGTCCGCGGCGCTACCCCGTGCTTCACGGCGTTCTCCACCAGCGGCTGCACCGAGAGTAGAGGAATCATCGCGCGCAGGGCTGCTTCATCCACGTTGATTTCGGTCCGCAGCTTGGCGCCGAGCCGCAGCTGCTCGATCTCCAAGTACGCACGGACAATGCGCAACTCCTCTTCGATTTCGATCAGGGTCCGATCCGAACGCAAGAGATACCGGAACACGTCCGCGAGATTCAGCACCAGGCGCCGGGCATCGGCATTGCCGCGGTCGATGGTTCCATAGAGAGTGTTCAGAGCGTTAAAGAAGAAGTGGGGATTGATCTGGGCCTGCAGCGCCTTCAACTCCGCCTGCGATACCAGCCCTTGCATCTGAATGCCGCGCAGTTGCTCCACGTGCTCCACCACGGCAGCCCCCAGCCGCATCAGCGCCGCAAAATCCTCGCTCAAATAACGCCGGCCGCCCTCCCGGGGACCAAGCAGCAAGTACCGGGCATCGCCGCGCGAGAAGCGCAATGGAACCTCGGCTTGCACCCACGCTGGCAGTTCCCCTTGCGGAGCCCGCTCGGTCAACTCAAAACGCGCCGTCCGCACGAACACCGCAATCACTTCCGCCGCGGGGGGCAGGTAGGCGGATTCATCCTGAGCCGCGCGAACCAGTTTGAGAAGCTGCTCCAGCGCGGCCTCGACATTCGACCGCAAGAAAACCACGCTCGTCAGCCAGCTTTGGATTCCATTGCGAACGTATACGAACAAGGTCAGCAGCAGGCAGCCGCCCGCAAAGATCAGCCCGGCATCGAAGGGATGCATGCGCAGCGCGCCATGGTCCGCCGATTCCACAATGCGGATCGACGCCAGCACTGCCACCGCCGCAAGCGTGGCGTTCACTACAAATCGCAGGAAGGCATCCAGCAAAAGAAAGCGATAGTTCTGGAGCAGCACGAACAAAGCCAGGGGGATGCCGGCATGATGCAGCGCGATCTCTCTGGACCACACCTGATGGCCATGTTCTGCTCCGAAGTGCGTGAACGAAATCGCGAACAAGAATAGCACCATGGCGCCAACCAATCGCGAGGTCGCCGCGCGGTTCTTCTGCCGGAGCTCGAAGAGCACCGAGATTGCGGTCAGTACGGCGAAACCGATGGTCACCAGGAGTAACGCGGCGAAATGCAGCGACGGCCTCCCCGTGGCCAGGTCGGCGATATGCAGGATGATGGCGCCGGAGCTGAGAACGTACCCGCTGATCCAGATCGGCCGGTGATGTGGGTTGGTTTCCAAAGAGATATGCAGCAGCACCGCCGGCAGCAGGCTGAGCACCGAAAAGCTGGCCGCGACAATAATGTCGGGCGCCATCCCGCCGCGCGGACCCGTCCCCAGGGCAACCAGCGAGCCGATGTTCCATAGGAAGGCTAGCGCAGCGGCTAAGACGGGCAGCTTAGCCCGTTCCTCACGCCCGCGCCGCCAGTTGGCCAGAAAGAAATACAGTAGCATCCCAAAGATGACCGCGCCGCCGCAGTGCCCGATGGTGTTTACCAGGATGGGTTCGTGAATACTGAGCCAGTCCGGCATGTTGTCTAACGATAGCTGATTTCCGCAGGCAGGGGCCATCCGGCCCATCCTTGCGGCTGACCATATTTGGTCGCTTGGCCAGATTTCACCATTGGGGCAACGGCGGCTCGCAAAGGCGGCTCAACCGTATCTAGATGAAAACACATCTCTTGTTTGGCAAACATCGAGAGTCCTTGGCGGCGGAATCCCATCTGCCTTACGTTTTCGATTGGGATCGCGAAAATGATTTGCAGAGTGAGCTGCTCGATCTTCTTATTGGCTTCGGCTGCCATGGCCCAGGAGCTGATACCCGGTACGCTGGCATCCTCCTCGAGTAGCAGCGACGCGCGCCAGCCCATCACCGGCCAACAGCGGATCCAGTGGGCGGTGCAGAACACCATCGGCACGGGCGCACTGTTAAGCGCCGGATGGGGCACGCTGTTCGACATCCCGAAGGCGTACGGGACGCATTGGGAGGGATTTGGCGAACGCTATGGCCTGCGCCTCAGCGCACTCGCTGTGAGTAACACGATGGAAGCAGGGCTGGGCGCAATTTGGGGTGAGGATCCGCGCTACACGCGCGACGCCGGAGCGCCGTTCAAGAATCGCATCGGACACGCGGTCAAGATGACCTTCATGGCCGAGAATCGCGATGGCAACCTGATGCCCGCCTATGCCCGCTTCATCGCGATCCCGAGCAGCAACTTCCTTTCCAACAGCTGGCGCCCCGACAGCGACGCGACCCTTAGCCACGCCTCGATCCGGACCGGGTTCAGATTCCTCGGCAGGCTGGGTTGCAACACCTTCCATGAGTTTTGGCCGGACGTTCGGCAGAAGCTATTTCATCGCGCGGGCGATCAGGCCCATAATTAGCCGGCATCGCCCGTCGACAACCTTAGGCGAAAAATGCGCGGTCTGTGCGTTTCCTACCGGCAGAACCCTGAGCCGTGAACGGCGCTCCAGGCGCATCCAAATGAATACGTGCCTTGCCCGGCAAACTCGGCGCTGCCGAGCGATGGAACCCAATGTGCAATAGGTTTCCTCGTGTGGGGGCGGAAATGATTTGCAAAGTGAGTTGCTCGATGCTGTTATTGGCTTCGGCCGCAATGGCGCAGAAGGTTATGCCGGGAACGCTAGCGTCCACTGCGGGGCCTGACTCGTACGAGGGCGCTTCGGCCAGCACCTTCAACCCGGCTTCGTCGAGCAGTAGCGATGCGCGACAGCCGATCACCCCGCAGGAGCGAATCCAGTGGGTGGTCAATGGCACGATTGGCCCGGAAGGCCTCGCCGGGGAGCTACTTGGGGCCGGATGGGGCACGCTATTCAACAGCCCGAAAGCGTATGGAACACACTGGGAAGGATTTGGCGACCGCTTGGGCATGAGCGTTGCCGGAAACTTGACGAGTAACACGATAGAAGCGGGCCTGGGCGCCGCCTGGGGTGAGGATCCGCGCTATATTCGCGACGGCGGGGCGTCATTTGGTCATCGGCTCGGACACGCGGCCAAGATGACGTTCATGGCGCAGGACCGCGATGGCAACTCGATACCGGCTTACGCCCGCTTCATCGCCATTCCGGGCAGTAACTTCCTTTCCAACGCCTGGCGCGCCCCTGGCGACGACACCGCCAGCCGCGCGACGATCCGCACTGGTCTCGGATTCCTCGGCCGCTTCGGCGACAACACCTTCGACGAATTTTGGCCCGATGTTAAGCAGAAGCTATTTCATCGCAGGGCCGAGCAGGCCCGTAACTAGCGGGTCAAAACAGCTTGCCGATCGATCGCTGCAGCTCGCGAAAAATCTGATCCGGCGTTTTCGTCGCATCGACAACCACGAAATTGTAGCGCTTGGCCATGCGATCCAGCGCATGAATCACGCGCGATTGGTACTTGACGAAGCTGTCGTGCATGTCGGCGCCGAAACGCATATCCATGCCGCTCTCCCAATGGTCGAATGCGCCGCGCCCCAGCACCACGCGCGGCACCAAGTCGCGGACCTCGGCTCGCAGGTAATAAATGGCATGCGGAACCAGCGCGAAGCTGGCCACCCGTTCGATCCAAGCCCGGTCCTCGCCGCGGGCGATCGCGCGAGCCATCAGCGAAAAAATGTAGCGGTCCGTCAGCACCACGAAGCCGGCGCGCAGCGCGGGGACGATTTCATTCTCCAGGCGATCGGCGAAATCGGTGGCGTAGAACAGCGTCATCGTGATCGGCCCTAGGGTGTTGCCTTCCTTGGCTTGCGAAATTCCCTTCCCGGCCAGCGCGCCACGCGCCAGACCGGTGTCCAGCACCGCGTGCCCTTGATGTTCCAGCCAGGTGCGCAAGCGCGCCACTTGCGTCGAACGGCCCACCGAATCCGGCCCTTCGATCACGATCAGCTTGCCTTGCAGTTCGCCGCGATCGACGCCGGCGAGCGATTCGCTATAGAATTCAAGGGGCTGCTTGAGCAGCATCCACTTCTCCTCGCCCGGCGCGCAGCACGCCGTTGCGCAGGCTATCGCCCAACTCCCGCATCACGATGTCGCGCATCTGTTGTTGCTGTTCTTCGATGGATCCGGTGGCATCGATCACATGAAAGCCCACCTCCTGAATCATGGCTTCATATTCGTCCAGGATGCGTCCCTGAAATATCCGGAAGCTCTCTTCCACATTGCGGCTGAGCCCCATATCCATGCCCGCTTCATAGAATTTGATCGCGTTCCGGCCGCCCAAGATGCGCCCGATCGCCACTTCCAGCGGCACGCGAAAGTAGAACGCGAGATTCGGCCGCAGGGCGAACCGGTATAGGTTGCGCACCCATCGCCGGCTCACGCCCCGCACCACATCGCGTGCAAAAGCCGTATAGGCATAGCGATCCGCGCATACCACGGCGCCGGCCTTGACCAGCGGGACGATATAGCGCTCCAGGCGATCCGCGAAATCGGTGGCGTGGATCAGGCTGAACGTCACCGGCGTAAACATGTTTTTCTTCTTGCCACGCTTAGTGGTCTCGCGCACCAGCGGCGAAGAATTCCATTCGCTGAACGCCACGGCAAGGCATTGCGCCCGCAGCCACTGGCTCAGTAGGGAGAGCTGCGTGGATTTTCCGGACCCGTCAATCCCCTCCACCACGATGAGCTTGCCGCGATGACGATTCGGAACCAGCAGGGGCATATGGGGGAGGCGCAGCATCATTATAACGTTTCAGTGAATTCTTGGGGCGGAAAGCCAAACTTTGGCGGAAATCCGCGAGGGCCACGATACTATGGAAACATGCCGCGTTACGCCGCCATCGACATTGGCAGCAACTCCATCCGCATGCAGGCCGCCGAGACCGGAGACGGCATGGCCACCAAGATCCTGGCGGCCGAGCGGCAAGTGACCCACCTGGGAGCGGGCGTGTTCCAGGACGGGCGCATCACCGCCGACGCGCTTGAATTTGTGTGCACGAGTCTGGCGCGCATGGCGCAGATCTATCAAAAGCTGGACGTCATCGGCGTGCGTGCGGTGGCGACCAGCGCCGTGCGGGACGCGAGCAATCAACAGACGTTTCTGGAGCGCGCGTCCAAAGCCTTGGGTGCTCCCATCGAAATCATCTCCGGGCAAGAAGAAGCCCGGCTCATCCACTTGGGAGTGCAAGCTCGCTGGCCCCAACCCGGCAAGCGAGTGTTGATGATCGACGTCGGCGGCGGCAGCGCCGAAGTGATTCTATCCGATCACGGAGTCTTGTCGGAGGCGTTCTCCAAGCCCCTGGGCGCGGTTCGCTTAACGGAGGTTTTCCTGCGTACGGATCCGCCGGCGCCCATCGACCTGCATCGACTGAATGAATACATCGAGGAGAAACTCTCCGGACCATTGAACAAAATCGGGCCGGGGCCGTTCGATCGCGCCATCGCAACCTCAGCCACCGCGGCGGCGATTGTATGCGCGGTGAACCGTGTGGCCCGGTCGCGGCGCGACGAGGCGGACCGGCTCAAAGCCTCGGCCGCGCAGATCCGCAGATTCTACCGCGATGTGTCGGTGCTCGATTCGAACGGCCGTCGCAAGATTCAAGGCATCGGTCCCAACCGCGCGGAGCTGATCGTGGCTGGCGCGGCCGTTTTCCGGCGCATGCTGGAGTTGTTCCAGCAGCCGGCGTTGCACTATTCGGCGGCCGGCGTGCGCGACGGAATCATCGCGGACCTCGCGGCTCGGGGCGTAGGACGGGAGTTGAGCATGCTCAGCCGGGATCAGCGCCGCGCGGTGGAACAAATGGCGCGCCGCTACGGAGTGCAGCTCTCGCATGCGCGTAACGTAGCGGATTTGGCGCACCGGCTCTTTCAGTCGCTGCAGCCGCTGCACCGGCTTCCCCCGGCGTTGGGCAAACTGCTGGAAGCCGCCGCCTACCTGCACGATATCGGGCATTTCGTCAGCGATACCAGCCATCACAAGCACTCCTACTATCTGGTCCTGCACTCCGATTTGCCGGGCTTTACCGACAGCGAGCGGCAAATGATCGCCTTGCTCTGCCGGTATCATAGAAAGTCTATGCCCACCCCCAGGCATTCCCCGTTTCAAACCGTCGACCCCGATTCGCGGCGCGCCATCAACCTGCTGGTTCCTCTGCTGCGCATCGCCGATAGCCTGGACCGGAGCCACGAGCAGCGCATCGGCGATCTCCAAGTGCAGTTCCGCAATGGATCCGTCATACTCGCGCTGGATTCCAAACCCGATCCGGACCTGGAAATCTGGGCCGCGGAACGCGTGGCCGAGGCGTTTCATGAAACCTATCAAGTGCAGCTCCAGTTGACGCGGGTGCGGCCGTGACCGCCAAAACCAGCATTCATGACTACGCCATCGAGCAGATGAATCGTTTGCTCACAACGCTGGCCTATCAAGTACACCGGGCCGCCAAGAAGCCTGGACCGGACGAGATTCACGATTTGCGCGTCAGCGTGCGGCGCTTCGCGCAAGGACTGGAATTGTTCGGGGATTTCTTTCCCAAGTTGGAAGTCAAGAAAATTCGCAGAATGCTGAAGCGCGTGATGCGCGTCACTTCGGCGATTCGAGATCGGGACATCACGCTCGATTTCTTGGCCGGGACCCGGCATGCCCCGCACCGGCCACGCGTGGAAAAAGAGCGCCTGGCGTATCAGCGCCAATTCTCCGAAATGTTGCGCCGCTGGAGCTCGCGGGATTTCTCAACCAAGTGGCGCAACGGACTGTCGCTCCGCAGCGTATGAAACTGAAACCTGGACACAGCGCCGCCGCGAACGCACGGGAGCTGCTTCCCAAGATGGCGCGGAAGTATTTCCAGGCCGGCCGCGAAGCGGTCGGTGCGAAGCTGCCGCCCAATGAGCTGCACGGATTCCGTTTGGAAACCAAGCGCTTCCGCTACACTCTGGAGTTGTTTCGGCCGGTCTATGGTCCGCAATTGGATCGTTACCTGAAGGCGCTGCACGAATTGCAGGGAGCGCTCGGGAAGTTGAGCGATTATGAGGCGATCCAGCGTGTGGTGCACGGCGATCATGCGCTCGATGCCCACATCCGCCACGCGCTGAAGAGAAAGGTGAGGGACCTAAGGCGCGATTGGCGAGCCTTTGACTCCGCGGGCGAACTCAAGCGCTGGCGGACCTACCTGGCTGGCGACCATTCCAAGCCCAGAATCCCTCGCACGCATCGCACGGCCGCGAAAAAGACCGCGGCCAGCAAGCGCGGTTAGCAATTCGGACGCCGATGCTAGAATGGTGGCGACACCCTTTTAGTGCAGAATCGCGCTGAAGGCTCCTTGCTGGGAGGTCGTCTAATGGTAAGACTGCAGACTCTGGATCTGCGTATCGGGGTTCGAGTCCCTGCCTCCCAGCCAACGTAAGTTGATATCCTAAGGATGAGTTTCGATCTAAAGACTATGAGAACTCTCGCCCTCTCCTTACTACTGCTGGTGTCCGGCCTACTGGGGCTCGCTCAGGACTCGACGGAGCTGCTAGATAAAGCGCCTGCGCCCATCGACGAAGCGTTGCGCGCTCGCGTCGACCAGTTCTATCAAGCGTTCGTGGCGGGAAAGTACAAGGACGCCTACTTGCTGGTGGACGATGAGTCCCAGAATGCTTTCCTGGAGGGAGACAAGCAGCAGTACAAGGGCTGCGAGACGCTCAAGATTCGCTATTCGGACAACTTCACGAAAGCCGTTGTTGTCGAAAGCTGCAAGGGCGAATGGAAATGGCACGGCGCGGTTCTGCCCAGGAGCTTCCCGATCACGAGCTCTTGGAAGATCGAGGATGGCAAGTGGTGCTGGTCCTACGTGAAACCCACCCAGATGGCATTCCCGTTCTCTCCCACCGGATTTGTCCCGCTGCCTCCAGCCGAGACCGCGGAGAAGCCCACGGAGAACAAGGATCGCCCAGCTATACCGGCCGATCTGAGGGGCGCCGCGCATAGTATCCTGGCGAAGGTGAGCCTGGATAAGCAGACCGTCCGTCTGCGGCCGGTTGAATCGTCGCGGGACCTGATTCACGTCCGCAATGAAATGCCCGGAGCGATCACGCTCACGTTGGATCAGTTCAGCATGCCGGGGCTGAAGATCTCGCTTGGCAAGACCCAATTGCAGGCGCATGAAGAAACCACCATCGTCTTTGAGTGGCGGCTGGACGACCCCGCAATCCTGTGCCCGGATTGCGCAAAGAGCACAACCGGCAGTACCACGGTTCAGTTGCATATCGCGCCGACTGGGCAGGTTTTTCCCCTCAGCATTGCTTTCGAGCACGCTGTTCAGACCGACCATCCTGTTCCCCCTCAAGTCTCCCCGCCACCTCAGAAGTAGCGGCCTTCCCCGTGCATTGATTCAACGCGGAGGAACGGAGAATGCTGATCTTGCGGGGAGGCTCGGCCCATTCGGCATATGATCCGGCTCATACTCTGGCAGGATCCCTTGCCCTGTTGGGAAAATGCCGTGTTAGGAAAAGGGGGCAGGTAAGGAGCCTGCCCCCAGGAAGCCAATCACTGAATGGAAATGTAGGTAGGGTTAGCGAAATAGGCGTTGCCCGCGGAATCAAACATGATGACGCCCAGCGGTTGGTGTGACCCGGTCTTGGTGTTCGCAGGAACCTGAAGTGTGATCACATAGACGCCGACCATGCCTGGGGCGTAGTCCGCGGAGATCACCGGCACGCCGCCGTTGTTCAGCCCAACGATTAGCGGCAGCGCCCCCTTAGTATTGGGAACTATAGACTGACCAGGAATGCCTGCGTCGCCGGTTGCGGTAGCCGGTGTGACTGGACCAAGACCGGTGACATACACACTGATGTCCTCACCTAGTTGCGCGGGGTTGGTGGGGCTCACAAAACTTCCGTCCGGCCGCAACGCTACCGGATAGATTTGGCCGCTGTAGACTGTGGTGAAAACGCCTGGTGCAAAAAGCTTGACGGTAATCATTATGGTAGTGGAGCCGCCGTTGGCAACGCTCACGGTTAAGGGCACTGACGATCCGGGCTGGACGTCAAAGGGAACCTGCACCGTCACTTGGTCGGTTCCGTTGGCGCTTAGGACGTAGTAAATGGGCACGGGAGTAGCGGCAGCGCCGAAAGTAACGGTCACGCCGCCCAGGGTGGTGGCAAGCGGACCGACAATATTATCGGCCGTCACCAATCCCTGGACACCCGTCAGAAACCCGGTGCCGGTGATGGTGGCGATTCCGCCCGGCGAGATGCCGGTGCCCGGAGAGAAGCTCGCCCCGTTCACGATGCTGATGAGGTGCGGACCGGGAAGCAGCGCGGTTAGAGTGAAGGTCACGCTGAAACTGGCTGACGTCGCCTTTACTGTTATCGTTCCTCCAGTGCCGTCGGCGGTCACGGCGGTGGAAGCCTGCCCGTTTGAACCCGTAGTGGTTGAAGGAGAGCCCAGTGTGGCCACCCCGGAGGTCACCTGGAAGCTCACTGGCGCCCCGGGGACGGCGGCGCCGTTCGAATTCACAACCTCCACCGTCAGTGGCAACGCGAAGGCGGTGTTGATCGGCGCGTTTTGCTGATCGCCGGATACTTTCTGAATACCGGCCGACGGGATATTGACGGTCAAATTGAAGGTCGCAACAGCGGTGCCGACAGTGACCTGCACTTGCGCAACGCCGCCAGTGTTCCCGAGAGTGGCGAGGGCGCCAGCTATCCCGGCGCTGTTGGTGGTGGCCGAGACGTTGCTGAGAGTCACCGCGCCGGCCGGGATGACTTGCCAAGTGACCGCTGCGCCCGTGACCGTATTGCCTCCTGAATCCGTGACCTGGACTTCAAAAGCCAGGGGCAGCGTCTGTCCCGCATTGCCAACTTGATTGTTGCCTTGGGTGATTTTGACGACGGCGGCTGTGCCGGCCGTAACCGTAAATGGAATTGAGAACGAAGGGTGGGTATATCCGATCGAGGGAGTGAAGGTCCCCGATCCAACGCGAGGACCGAACAAAACACCGCAGCTAGCTACACCGTTCGTGTTGGTGAGAACGACGCCTCCGTTTCCGTTGCAGGACACGGTGGGATAGATGCTGGGATCGAGATTTCCATCATTCAGAGTCAGCGATACGTTTGGTATTCCAAAGCCATCGGTGGAGTTAACCTGGGCGGTAACTGCGCCCGGCAGTATGCTTCCCGCAGTCCCCGTCAATCGAGCGGGAGAAGTTGGCGACAGGAAAAACACCGCGGGGGCTGGGAGTTGGTTCACCGTGGTGATGTAGAAGATGACAGGGTTGGTGGCCTGCCCGTTTACCGCAGCGCTCACCGTAACCGAGGTTTGAATAAACCCAGTGCTGTTGCTGGGAGGAAGAGACGTGGTGAGAAAATTCACTTGGGCTGTCCCATTGGCGCTGGTGTTGATCATCTGGATAGCAGCCCCGCTACCATTCGCGAGGATGGAACCACCAGAAGCTGGCACGCTGAAAGTAACCGGAACGCCGGCCAGCGGGTTTCCGTTGGAGTCCGTTACCAAGATTTCTAAAGGTGATCCGAACGTCGGCCCGAGGCCGGTATTCGTATTGGCATTCACCAGCTGCCCTTGGCCCGCCAGGATGCTTAGGATGGGACTCGTGGCGCCTCCGGCTGAGCTATTCACATCAATTTTGAAAACCGCATTCAACGAGCCCACGCTGGCAGTTACCGTTATCGGTCCGGTGGCAGCGGGGGCGGTCAAGTAGATTAGTGCATAACCATTGGCTAGCGTGAGGGCGGAGGGGGAGGATAGCGTGGCGAAGTTGGAGCTGCTCTGAAATTGAACGGGCACACCCATGATGGGGTGGTTGTTGACGTCCAAGACCTGGACAACCAGCGGCTCGCTACTGGCATTGGGCAGAATGGATTGGTTCGTGCCGTAAGTAAGCAGTGAGGCGACGCGCGTCTGTGCAGTGGTCAGTGTGGGCGCAGCGAACGAGACGGCCCCCGCGCCGATGGAATTCTGCAGCGGAAACTCACTAGTAATGCTGTTCGTCGCCGCATTAATCCGGTAAATGTCGGTGGCAGTTGCCGCGAATAGGCTCTGGACCGTGGCGATTGTGGCCGCGGGAACTTCGTTGGAGGCGGTGAGCCCCGCAACGCCGAAGCCGGGAATTTGGAATTGTGTGACGGAAATAGGATTAGAGACCGTAATTTGAACGATGTTTTGGCCTGTGAACCCACTGACGGTGTCTATGCCGGTGGTTTGGAGGCCGCTGAGTAGCGGCAAGACTACGTTCGGCGCGCTGACGGTGTGTGTGCCTAGCGCGACGATCAAGAGAGTAGAACTGGCGAAGGGGTATTGATTAATGGCTACAGCATATTGCCCGTCCGGGGTGAAAACCAAGGGGCCAGGCGTGCCGGTGATGTCCATCGTACCACCCGCGGTGGGCTGCAGTGTCCGCGGATCCAGCTCCAGGATTTCGTTCGGGAGGCCCACGTATACCAGTCCATTCGGACCAACCCTAACCGCCGTGGCAACCTCGGGGAATGTCATGCTCGCCGAGGCAGAACTTGTTGCAATGTTGAAAGCGGTCAAGTGGCTGGTCCCCGCGCTGGTGGAACCTAGCGCAAAGAGCGAGCTCGCATCCAGACTGGCCGCCACGTCAAAAGTACTGATGCCACTTCCCTGACTCAGACCTCCGGGCACGGTCTCGTTACCGGTGGTGGTATTGAACAAATGCAGGGTGCCGGCTGCCACGGCGAGCAGATTTCCGTCCGGAGTCATGACTGCCGCGCTGGGGGCAACCGAAAGATTGGCCACGGTAACCGTGGCGGAGAACTGGGCGTTGGTGGACGTGATGGCATTCGCAGTCGAGTCCGCGATGACGTAGAAGGTCGTTAAGTTCAACGTCGGCAGAACGAGGAACGAGCCATCTCCGGCCTCTAAGGTGGTGATCTCGTCAATCGGATTGGCAGTGAAAGCTGCCACCAACCCGCTACTGGATCCCGCGCCGGGGAGCACGAATATGTCCTGCGCCTGGAGCAACACGGCTCCCAGGGCAAGACCGAGGGCGCAAAGCGCCGATACTCTCGTGAGCATGACTATAGAACCTCTTTGGTTTTCTTGGACGCGGGGGGGAAATGCAGTAACAGCGTACCACAATGCGCCCGCCGGATTCCTCGATTATTCTTCTCGGAAAGACCAGCGGCGCACAAATACTTACCCGTCAAATAAAAGTGGGGGAGCCGAAGCTCCCCCTTTTTGTTTCTAACTAACTGACGATGGCTCTAGTGGCCCTCGTTCTCGCCGAATTGACCTGTCCGGTTGAGACCTGGAGCGTCAAGGCTAAGCGCCAGATAACCTTCGCCAAGCCTTACCGCGTCCTGGTCGGTGATGGCGGCGAAGCCGTGACAGTACTGGAAGTTGGCTTGAGCGATGATGTAGCCCTGGAAGCCCGGAGTCGCGGGAACCACGATGGCTGGCGATCCGTTAGGACCAGGATTACCACCGCCGGAAAATAGTGTGAAGACAAGCTCTGTGCCAGGCGCGACAGCCGCTTGTGTAATGTACATGGGTGGGGGGGGGCCGTTGCCGGGGGTGCCACCGTAGTAGGTCAAGGTTATGGTACCAGTCTGGCCCGTGGTTCCGTAGGGATCCACGGTGGTGTTGGCGATTGCAATGCCTGTGTCAAAGCCTGATTGGGCCGAAACGAACGGGAACAGCAGGTTGCAAGTGCATGGCGCAATGGTGAAGAGCGTGATTGCCGGATGGGGCTGGCAGAAGCGTGGAATCGGTCCGGTGGTGGCCCCTATGGCCGTGGAAAGCGGCGCGAAGTTAATCTGAACGCTTGCCACACCATTAGCCGGATTGGTGGCGCTGGTAGTAGTGTACGCGGCATACACCGGTATGCTGAGCGACTCAACGGCAGAGGGATTCGGGAAGTAGATCGCATAGGTTGCGGACGCAGCGCCTGCGATGGGGGTGAGCTGGGTCTGGCCTGTGGTGAACGCCGACGGGTTGTAATCAAATGAGCCGCCGGTCACAAGGTTCGCGAATCCGGTGGCACCAAAGCCCGACAAATCCTCACCATTCGGGACAAACAGGCTAACCCCGAGTGGTATGCCAGTGAAGGCGAACGTAATTTCTGTTGGCGTATCAGCTAAGCCGATGACGCGGCCAGTCTGATCCAGCCCCGACACGTTAAACGGTATCCATCCGGATTCAGTGAAGTATGTGTACCCTAACACATCCTGCTCAGGTACCGCACCATTGAGGTAGGACACCCCCTTGAAGGCTGAGGGATTGTTCGGTGCCTCGGATGCCGTAAGTTCGACTAGCAGCGCGTTTGTGGTATTTGCTCCCAGCGAGGTGAGTAAGTTAAAGTTCAGGTTGTTGCACTGCTGGTAGATGGGCGACGGAAAACCCCCGTTTACCGAGGTAACCAGACCCGTCTCCGCATAAGCAACCGTCACCACTGGGTTATTGATGGTGATGGGCTGAGAACCGGTGAGGGCGATTGACGCTGTGACCGGGAAAGGTATCAGCGATGTTCCGCCAGTCAGGCTGCACATGTTCGCGCGAACATTGGTGATGCGGATGATGCGCGTGACAGCGGTTCCAGGAGCGTCAATCGGCACGCCGAACCAGTTGATCTGTCCGGTGGGCGCGATCGGGCTCACCTGACCCTGGAAGACGTTGGGGTGACCACACCCGGGTGCGGTGAAGTCCTGGCCACCACAATTACCTGATGAGCCATTGTATGTGCCACTGTTTCCAAAGCCGGGTCCAAGGCTTACAACGCTCAGGCAGGCGTCAACGCCGTCCGCGATGCAACCGAGTTGAGTGGTGGCAGCCCCAGTCTGCGGCGTAGCGCTGGGCGGGAACGGAGTCTGGCCGCTGGCGTCGGGACCTGGAAAGGGCTCGTCGATCGAAAGAACCGCTTCCGAATCCGCACTACCAGGCGCACCCACGAGCCGGCTAGTGACGTAGGTACCTGACAAATTAAGTTGTACCTGGGTCCCCGTATTGGTAAACGGGCCTATTACCGTGCCAGCGGGTGTAACTGTCCCACCCACACAGTTCAGAACCACATCGCCAACCAATTCCGCGACGCCCTCGGACCGAACGATATGCGGGTTGGCGAACGCGGTGCAACTAAAACTCTGTGCGTATGCCGAGCTACCCAAGCCGAACAGCAGGGCCGCTGCGGCAAACGCCATTAGGCATTTGCGAAAATCTACCATTTCCTTCTCCTTGTGAAAGTCTGAAATTGAATTGATGGAAGTTCTCTTTTTCAACCTGAGCCTCGAGTAAATGCTCGTCATGAAGATTTTGATGTCACCCGATCAAACCCAGCGCCATTGGACGCCTGGCGGCCGCTGCTGCCTTGCTTGCTCGATCTTGCTTCATTGTCTCCATCCAGCTCAACTTGCTTTTTTAAACTTCTCGTTATCTTCTTTTGTGCTCGCGGGATTCATGCGTCAAAGAATGAATGCCGCCTAACCTGTTCGGACGCAGTCAACCATTCATAACACTACCTGCCGGAACAAGTCAAGCGTAAAGTGTTGATCTGACAACCCGCTGGTTCCCCAAAGCTGAAGTTTGCCAGCGAACCATTAGATCATAAGCGGCATGCCAAGTCAATCATTTACAGCCAACGGCAAAAGACGCATGTCGAATGGCGAGGAAGCGGGGTTATTGGGGGATTCGAGCCGTCCAGGCGGGCGAGGTCGCCCCAGCGGTTCTATTTGTTTGTTGCACTTAGTGTTGGCCGGGACCTTGGCGCAGCCTTACTCCTTGACGTCCTTGCGGAGCAGCTTAATCTTGTCCCGTAACTCGTCGGTGGCGTCGATCATCTGGTTGCTGTCGAAGATGACGTGCGGCGTAAGGAACATAATTAACTCGGTGCGCTCCTTGCCGTACGACCGGGAACCAAAGAACGCGCCGATAACCGGAATTCGATCCAACAAAGGAATTCCAGCCAGGGATGAGGTGGTGCTCTCTTGGATCTGGCCGCCGATGGCGATGGTGTCCCCGTCCTGCACGGTGACCTGCGTGGAGATTGACTTAGTAGCGAAAGAAGGGGATGCAATGCTGCTTCCCGAAGTTGTGGAATTGGTTGCCTCGGGATCGCTTATGTTCTGATTGATGATCATCGTCACGATTCCACTGGGGGTCACACGGGCCACGATACTGAGTCCGATTCCGGTGCTGGTGTTGGAAACGCCGGTCGTCACCGAGCCTGTGATACCGCTGGCGGTTGAGCTGGACAGCGTGGGAACCGTGGTGCCAACGCTGATGGAAGCAGGAATACTGTCGGTAGCGATGATGGCGGGAGCGGAGAGAACCTTGGCGCGGCTCTCCGATTCCATTAATGTCACTGTGCCCAGGAGTTGGCGGCTCTTGCCGACCAGCATGGCAGCCGACAGACCGACGCCGCCGCCAGCGGTAAGCCCTGACATCAACGAAGCCGCTGTGGTGGCGACCGACCCGGTTGCGGTAAGCGACTGCAACGAGGCCGTGATGTCGCTGGAGAAGGCATAGGTCAAATCGATGGAATAGATCTTCGCTTCAATGAGCACCTGGCGCGGCGGGACATCCAGTTCCCTGATCAATTCCTCGATGCTCTCGTATTCTTGCGCGGTGGCCTGAATGAGCAAGGTATTGTTCATTGGATTTGCAATCACGCGCGGGCCTCGCAGGGCGGCACCAGGAAGGTTGCCCAAGTATTGGCCGGTGAGATCGCCGCCCGCCCCCAGTGCTGCGTTCGCCTGAGCGGCCCCATTCGCTGCCGCGGGGTTGTTTCCCGAGGCGCCGTTGTAAGGATTGCCATAGCCACCTCCGTACCCGCCTCCCCCGCCGTACATACCGCCGCCGTACGCTCCGCCGCCGTACGCTCCGCCGCCGTACCCTCCGCCGCCACCATACATACCGCCACCGCC
>Ga0182015_10002445_pt1 | contig 22344 bp, 23 predicted proteins | sample 712P3MmetaG_FD_120478 | JGI IMG/M metagenome (GOLD analysis project Ga0182015, IMG submission 120478) | Permafrost microbial communities from Stordalen Mire, Sweden - 712P3M metaG | ecosystem: Environmental > Terrestrial > Soil > Wetlands > Permafrost | place: Sweden: Stordalen | collected...
ACGCCATCGCGAACAATCGACATCCGACGCTTACGGCGTACATCAAGGATGCGGTCCTCTGGCGGGTTGTCGTCGTCGGCGAGCGCGCGATCGCCGCATACACCTGCTGTGCCGAACCGGGCGACTTTCGCGCCTATATTCCCGAGGGCGTGGAAACCTTTACAACCGATCCCCCGTTGAAATTAGCCACGCTCGCCGTCGAGGCAGTGCGTGCTTTGCACCTCGAATTAGGCGGCGTCGACATCTTAGCGCGCGACGGCGAAGCGTACGTTCTAGAATCGAACTTTCCGTTTTCATTCCAGCGCGCGCAGCTCACCTACGGCTTCGATATCGCCGCGGCCATCGTCGATCACTTGCTGCGCAAGGCCCAAACGTTCCCCGAACGCTGACGTACAGCTCTCAGGTCTGTGTCGCCGGCGCTCTCTTGGCCTCGGCATTTTCGAGGCCATGGCCTCCGCCCGCCACGGCGTCCAGCTCTTCGGGCTCAAGCGCGTCGTCCGGAAGCGCTTCGTCAAGATCCGGTGCTTTCTGCGAATCAAACTCGGCCATGATAACCTCCCGCTCATTCGTGCGCACTAATCGCGTGAAACGGTCTTTCAACACCGTTCGCTGCGACCCCCCGTAGGCGGAAGGGTGCGCGCCACGATAATCCCGGATTCAGAGTGAGGCCCGGCCGAGTTCCGCGAATGGCACACATATGAAGAAACGCATCGTTACCGACGCAGTCCCGGAGCCGCCGGCCGGAACCTTTTCAATTTAACTTGCTCCGAGGTTGTTAACGGTCGTTGATGCCAAGCTCGCGGGGGCGCGCTAAGACGCGTTCGTACACGTAGGGCACCGCGCCGGCATCGGCGTCCGTTTGCGTCGAGCTGCCGCTTGCATAGGCCTCCGGACCGCGCAAGGCGCCCTTCACGAGTTCCCCGAGACCGAACGTTTCCGCAATGCCGCCCAGCATGTCCATAAAATCGCCGTCCACGACGCTAGTCGTTGAGGCCGAGTTGGAACGTCGGCGTTACCTTCGTTTTCTCACCGCGGCGGACGATCGAGGTGCCGATCGCCAAGAACTCGATCACGTGCGGTTCCCAGACGTGATTTTTCTCGACGATGTTCATGCCGACGATGCCGGTCGCACCGTGCGCTTCGGCTTCGGCTTGCATGCGGCTCATCGCGAGTTCGCGTGCGTCGTAGAGCGCCTCGGTGTAGTTTTGCAACTCAACGTTGTTACCCAGCGTGCGAATCGACTGCATGAAACCCTGATGCGCGATGTGATAGACGCAGCTACCGAGGACGAGTTCGGCCGGCACGTAGCCCGCTTGATGGAGTTTGTAGAAATCTTGCACGCTGAGATCGCAGGTGAACGGTTTATCGTGCACGGTGCGGTACGACGCGCCCGGCGGCGCTTTGACCGCGGTGCCGATGGCGGTGAACTCGAGGGCGTTCGGCGCCCAGATGTAGCCGCCGACTTCCAGGCGCACGCCGACGACGCCGTCGGCACCGAGAACGGCGGCTTCTTCTTCCATCCGGCTCATCGCGAGTTCGCGGGCCTGATACATCGCTTGCGAGAGATAGCCGAGTTCCTGGTTCTGAAAGTAATTGCCGACCTGGAAGCCGACGTGGAAGATCGAACTCCCGAGTACGAGGCCCAGCGGCTGCATCTGCAATTCGTCGAGCAGCACGAACTCGCTGACCGAGAGGTCGCTCGTGAACATCGGCGCGCCGCCCTCGCCGCTCATCCGTCGCAGTCGCGCGATCGCGTCCTGCGGAACGCCCCCGGCGGTGGTCTCCACGTTTTGCGCTTGGTTCTGGGGGGGCGGGCCGAAGCCGAAGAAACTCATGTCATTGCTCCAGGAAACGGGTGAGGGTTTCGCGCGTGCGCCGGTCGCGTTCGACGAACGCGCCCAGATCGTGGTAGAGACCGGTCAGCCAGGCATCGAGGTCGACGGTTTCCGTGCGTAGGGCCACGCCTCGCACCACCTTCGTCGCGCTGGCCTCGATACCACTGCGGCTCGCGGCAAGCGTGTAACGCAGTGCGGCGTCGCCCATGGGGATCGTCAACTGCAGCGATTCGACCGCGCCGAAACCCATGCGGCCGCGCTGCACGTTCAGCAGTTGCGGTACGAGCGCCGCGAAACGCTCGGCCGCAATGGCGACGAGCGCCGCCGGTTGCGGGCCGGCATCGCGTGCGATGCCGTCCAGAAACGTGCGGACCAGCGCCAGCGGCGCAGACGTGCCGGCTTCCACGGGCGCGGTTTGCGGCAGCGCAGCCGCCGGACCGAAGCGTTCGGTGAGGAACGCTCCGTTGGCCGCGATGCCCTCGGTGCCGCGCGCTGCCAGCTCGCGCAAACGCTGGGCCGTGGCGCGTTCGAGGTGATCGAGTTGGGCGACGAGCAGTTCGTCGGGCGTGCGACCGCTCGCGTCGCGCTCGCCCCGTAAACTTGGCGGGATGTCCAAGTATGCGCGCAGGGTATCGGGCAAATAGCGCGCCCGCGTCTCGCGCAGCGAGAACGATGCCTCATCGACGGCACTCGCGTGCGCGAGGGCTCGTTCGGCTTCGTCCAGCAATGCTTCGATGCGGCTCACGCGCTGCGCGGCTTCATCGGGAACGCGCATCATCGGCGCAGTAGGGGCCGCACGCGGTCGAAGGGCAAGCCGAACAGCTTGATGCCGTTGGCGCCGGTCATCGTACGCGCGCTGAAGATCGCGTCGTCGATCGCTTCTTCGGTCGCATCGACGGTGGCGCCGAAGAGCGCGTCGATCCGGTCCTCGTCCGTCTCGAGCGGCGGCCCCGTGATGCCGCCGCTGCGCGGATAGATGTGCGTTGTTGAGAATGCAAAAAACAGATCGCCGCTGGACGTATGCGATGTCGCGCCCGTGCGCGCGAGGCCCATCGTCGCGCGCTTTGCGATGTCGCGCAGGTTGTTGTGGTCGAGCGGCGCGTCGGTCGCAACGACGATGATGATGCTGCCGTCGGCAGCGCGCCCGGTCGTCCGTACGGCGGCGCGAAGCGGATAGACCGGCAATAAGTCGTTCGCGAACGCGCGCCCGATCGGCACGCCCCCGATCAGCAACTCGTTTCGGGAACCGGTATTGACGTTGACCAGGACCCCGACCGTATAGCCGCCCAGCTCCTTCGGCAACACGCGCGATGCCGAGCCGATGCCACCCTTGAAACCGAAGGCATGCATCCCCGTCCCGGCGCCCACGTTGCCGCGCGGAAAGTCGCCCGGTGCCGCCGCGTTCAGCAGCGCAACGACGTCGTCCGGCGCGACGTGCCGGCCCTGGATATCATTCATCCCTTGATCGTCGCATTCGGCGACGACCGGCAACGGGACGTCGGCCCGGATTCCGATGTCGGAATGCTTCGAAATCAGCCACGAAACCACGCCGTCGTCGGCCCGGCCGATGTCGAGCGTGTCGGTCAGCACGATCGGCGTTTCGAGAAAACCCGCCTGGTCGACCCAATGCGCGCCGGTCATTTCGCCGTTGCCGTTGAGATCGAACGTTGCCGCGGCGACGCGACGCATCCACGGGTCGTCATTGGGCAGAATCCCGGTGGCGCCCGTGCGCACGGGGCCGGTACCCGGAACGAGCGGGCCGTCACCCTCGATCTTCGTCACCGCGCCGACGCGGACGCCCGGAACGTCGGTGATTCCATCGACCGGCCCGGCCGGCAGCGTGCCGACCGCAACCGGCGAGCGCGCGTCAACGCCGGCCCCGCCGGCCAAGCCGATGCACGCCGCAAACACCAACGCGCAACGCCGCGCGTTCATCGCACGACCACGCAAACGCGCTCGCCGGCCTGCAGTCCGCTGCGATCGAATGGGACAATCGCTAGGCCGTCGCTGCGCACGTACGTGAAGATCAGGTTGGATTCATCCAACATCGGCAGCGCCTGCGGCGGGCTCGTGCCGTAGTCGAGCCGGCAGGGCACGTAATCTTCGCGGCCCGCGCGTGACGGCAGGTCGCTCGCCAGCACCGCATCGAGGGTTTCGCCGAGGTGCCCGCCGGTCGCGCGTTCTCCGGCTAGCCGGCGCACGACGGGTCCGACGATCCGCCAAGCCACGACGACGGCGCTCGCCGGATTCCCCGGCAATCCGATCACGGGTTTTCCATCGCACAACGCCACGATGGTGGGTTTCCCGGGCCGGATCGCAATTCCGTGCGCGATGATCCCCGGCGTCCCCAAACCTGCGATGACCCCGGCCGTAACGTCGCGATGCGAGACCGACGAGCCGGCCGAAATGACGAGGGCATCCGCGCCGTCCAGCGCGGCCCGGGCGCGTTCGGTCAGGACCGCGGCATCATCGGGAACGATCCCGCCGGGCAGCGCCTCGCCCCCGGCCGCCTCGACCGTGGCTGCGACGGTGACGGCGTTAATATCGCGCACCTGGGCGGCGCGCGGGACAGCGTCGACCGGGATCACCTCATCGCCCGTCGAGAGGATCGCGATCCGCGGCCGGGCCCGGACAGCGACGCGGGCGTATCCGAGCGCCGCTAGTCCCCCGAGCGCCGCGACCGTAATCCGCGTACCTGCCTCAAGCACCAGCGAACCGGCGCGGACGTCTTCGCCGGGCAGCAGCACGTTGTCGCCCGGCGGCGCCGCCGCGAGTACCGCGACTTGCGCGCCGCGAACGGTGGTCTCTTCCATCATCACGACCGCGTCCGCACCGGCGGGAAGCATCGCGCCGGTGTGAATGCGCATGGCCTCACGGGGCCCGACGACGGCGTCGGGAACCGTTCCCATCAGGACTTCGCCGGTCAACCGCAGGTAGGCCGGCGCCGCGCCGGAGGCCCCCTCCGTGTCGCCGGCCCGGACCGCGAAGCCGTCCATGAGCGCCCGCGCAAAGGCGGGTAAGGTCTCACCGGCGACGATCGGCCGATCGAGGACGCGACCGCGAGCGAGGTGCAGCGGCACGGTTTCGGCACGTTCGACCGGCGTCGCCGCAGCCAACAATGCGGCGAGTGCATCGCCCGGCGCGACCACCGTGAAAAGCACGCTCAACGTCGATCCTTGGGAGGGGGGTAGGCACACCCTCCTCGCCGCGCGAAACCTTCACCTCTTGCACGTCCGCATACCTCGAGGAGCAGACTGATTCTCACGCTACCGAATCCCTCACAACAGCTCGCCGACGACCTCAGCGCGATCGGACTCGATCGCGTAGCGACCGTTCATCGCAACCTGACGATGGCCGAACTGATGGAACACGCCGTGCGCAACGGCGAGGGCCACCTCGGGCCGGACGGTCAGATCGTCGTCGATACCGGAAAGCACAAAGGCCGCTCGCCCAAAGACAAAGCGTTCGTCAAAGAGCCGGGCAGCGAAACGCACATCAACTGGGGCGAAACGAACAAGCCGATCAGCGCCGAGAAATTCGATGCGCTCCTCGGACGCGTCGGCGACTATCTCGCCGGCCAGGATATCTACGCGCTCGACTGCTACGTCGGAGCCGATCCTCGTTACCGTCTCCCCGTGCGCGTCTTGACGACGTACGCGTGGCAAAGCCTGTTCGCGCAAGATCTCTTCATTCGCCGCACGGACGCGAACGACGACTTCAAGCCGGAGTTCACGGTCCTCGACGCGGCCCTCTTCGAAGCCGACCCGGCCCGCGACGGCACGCGCACGTCGACGTTCTGTTTGGTGAACTTCGCGCGCAAGATGGTCCTGATCGGCGGCACGCGGTACGCGGGCGAAATCAAGAAGTCGGTCTTCACGCTGATGAACTACTTGATGCCGCTGCGGGACGTGATGCCGATGCATTGCTCGGCGAACCTCGGACCGCAGGGCGACGTCGCGATTTTCTTCGGTCTCTCGGGCACCGGCAAAACCACGCTGTCCTCGGATCCCAACCGCCCGCTGATCGGCGACGACGAACACGGCTGGTCGGCCGATGGCGTCTTTAACTTTGAAGGCGGCTGTTACGCGAAGACGATCAAGCTTTCGCAGAGCGCCGAGCCCGAAATCTGGTCGGCCGCGCATCGCTTCGGCACCGTCCTCGAAAATGTCGTCATCGATCCCGTCACGCGCGCGCTCGATCTCGATTCGGACGCGCTCACCGAGAACACGCGCGCCGCCTATCCGATCGAGTTTATCCCGAACGTCGTACCGGGCACGATGGCGGGTCACCCGAATACGATCGTCATGCTGACGGCCGACGCGTTCGGCGTCTTGCCGCCGATCTCGAAGATGACGGCCGCCCAAGCGATGTATCATTTCCTCTCGGGCTACACGGCGAAGGTCGCCGGCACCGAGAGCGGCGTGACCGAACCGACCGCAACGTTCTCGACGTGCTTCGGCGCGCCGTTCATGGTCCATCATCCGACGGTGTACGCGAAGCTGCTCGGCGAACGCATCGCCCAGCACGACGTGCAGTGCTGGCTCGTGAACACGGGCTGGACCGGCGGCGCGCCCCCCGCCGCCAAGCGCATGAAGATCGCCTACACGCGCGCGATGGTCAACGCGGCGATCGAAGGCCGCCTCAACGATGTGCCGACGAAGATCGAGCCCTTCTTCGGCCTGGCCATTCCGCAGTCGGTGCCGGACGTACCGGACGACGTGCTCGACCCACGCAAAGCCTGGAGCGATCCGGCCGCATACGACGCGCAAGCAAAGAAGCTCGCCGGATTGTTCGCCGAGAATTTCAAGCAATATGAAGCGGCCGCTTCCCCCGACGTGCGCGCCGCGATGATCCGCCCCTAACCTGCAGCTACACAAAGGCCGGTGATCCGATGAAACGTGCCGCATTCACGTATCTTTTGGCTGGCGCGGCGGCGGCGCCGCGCGGCGCGTCGGCGCAGAGTGCGCCCACGGTGATTCGCTTTGGGACCGCCCCGGTCGAGAGCTATGCCTTGGCGATCTACGGCGTCGACCGCGGCTTCTTCAAGGCGGCGAACCTCGACGTGCAGATCACGACGTTCAGCGGCGGCGGCGGCGTGATGTCGGCGGCTGCCGGCGGCGCGCTCGATGTGGGTTGCGCGAACGTCGGCGCACAAGCTAACGCGCACGCGCACGGCTTGCCGTTATCGATGTTCGCCGCGGGCGGCAACTACTCGACCAATTCGCCGACGACGGTACTGGCAGTCGCAAAGAACGCGCCCTTCAAGATCGCCAAGGACCTGAACGGGAAAACGATCGGCGTCTCGACCCTGCGCGATTTACAGCAGGCTTCGGTCATGAAGTGGGTCGACGTCAACGGCGGCGATTCCTCGACGCTCAAGTTTATCGAAATCCCCGTTCCGGAAATGGCGCCGGCACTCTCGGCCGGCCGCATCGACGGCGCGTGCGAACTCGAACCCTCGCTGACGTACTCGAAGAACGATATCCGCATTTTCGGCAAGTGCTACGACGCGATCGCCAAAACGCTGACGATTACGACGCACTTCGCCAACAACGACTGGCTCGAGCAGCATACGGCCGCCGCGCACGCGTTCATCGGCGCGATGCGCATCACCGCGCAATGGGCGAACAAGAACCAAGCTGCAGCCGGCGCCATCCTCGCGGGAGTTACGAAGATTCCGGTGGCGACGGTCGCCGAGATGAACCGGGTCGTATTTGCGGAAAACCTCGACCCCGCAACGATCCAACCCGTGATCGATGCGACGGCCCTGTATAAGTTCTTACCGAAGACCTTCAACGTCTCGGATATGTTCTGGTCGCAAGCCCGCGGCTAGCCGGCCGCCCACCGTCTCCTCGATAGAAAGAACGCTACGTGAGCAACGCTGCCAAGCCCGGAGCCCCGAAAGATCTACCGCCGGCCCCCGATAAAGAAGCGGTCGAGGCATTGATCGGACCGTATCGCGCGAAGACCGATCGCACGGAGTCGGACAACCTCTACAAAGATCTGCTCGGGTTCGTGCCGCCGCGCATCCAGGGCCGCGTACTCGTGCAGGGTGCGCTCGATCCGGAAGGCTACGACCTCACCGAACAAATTCGCTCGCACTTGATGTATCCGAAGTGCTTCGATGTCAAGACGGCGCAACTGATGCTCTTCGGAATGTTGCTCACCCAGCTCTCCGACGCTGCCCAACTGCACGCCATCGGCGCGCGCAAAGCGGGCGCCACCTGGGAAGAGCTCAACGCCGTCGTCGGTCTGTGCTTCCTCTTCCGCGGACTCTCCGCCGCGAACCGCGGCGCCGAGATCATCGCCGGCATGGCTCGGCGCGAACACGAGGCGGCCAAGACGTAGCGCCTATTTCATTTCGAGGTGGTCGGTGCCGTCCCACGGGCCGGCCCGCTCGCGAACGACCGAGAGCGAACACCGGTCGCGGAAATAGGCGGCGACCGTGTCGTCGGGACAGATTTCCGCGATGCGCGAGAAGATGCGGCCCGCCGTAAGCAGCGTGCCCTTGCGATATTCCGCCATGCCCGCTGCGAACTGCTCGAGCGTCTTGTCCTTGTGCTCGAGCAGCTCGTGCGCATCGTTGTCGTAGCATTCATAGATCTCGACGGCATCGGACTTCCCTATGGCGCGCACCGCGCCCAGCGGCCGTAACCGGAAGGAGTGGTCGTGGGGCAGGTTCTCGACGACCGAGCCGCTGAGCAGCAGGTTGACGCCGAACGTCTTGGTCATGCCCTCGATGCGCGAGGCGAGGTTCACGGCGTCGGCGATGACGGTCGTCTGCATCTGATCTTCGGCGCCGATCGTGCCGAGCATCAACATTCCGCGGTGCAGGCCGGTGCCGATTCTGATCGCCGCGTAACCGGCAATCTGACGGCCGTGGTTGTAGCGCGCGATCTGCTGCCCGAGATCCACGGCGGCTTGGACCGCATCGATCGCCGTGCCCGGAAAGAGCGCCATCACACCGTCGCCGAGATATTTGTCGACGAAACCACCGTGGGCGCGGATGATCGGCGTGACGTTGCGCAGGTACGACGTGAGAAAACTGAAGTTCTCTTGCGGCGTCAGCCGTTCCGAGAGGTGCGTGAAGTCGCGGATGTCGGAAAAGAAAACGGTCATCTCTTTCTGCGTATGATCGCCGAGCTTGACGTCAGCCAACGTTTTACGTTCGAGCATGTCGAGAAACTCGCGCGGGATGAACCGGTACACCGTTTGCGCGTCTTCCCACTTCGGATCGAGGAGCAAGGGTGATGTCCCAGCGGCGCGGAGCGGCACTACCGCCGTCTCCCCGAGCGTCGCAGTTTTGGGTGCCGCCTGCGCGCCGGCGTATACGCGCAGTGCGGATTCGATGCGTTTGTGCACCAGCAGCGGATTTGCTTCATCGAACGGCAGGAATAGGTATTCATCGGCGCCGCGCTCCAGGCACACTTGTATGCGACTCGTGGACTCCGGTGCGGCGACGACCAACACGGGGATGCGTCCGCTCGGGCCGTGTTCGGTCTGGGCCGTCTTTAACAGCGCCAGAACATCGTGACTGTGCTGCAACACGTCGATCACCAGCAGGTCCGTCGTGCGCGCCAGCAGCGTGGCAATCGCCTCCGTGGGCAGCAAGAACCGGACGACGGACGCACCATCGCCGCGCACGATCGACTCGAACGCCTGGTGATCCGCCGCGGAGCCGCCGACGTAGGTGATACGGACCTGGGACAAGCTATAACCCCCGTCGGCGCGTTGGGCAAGCAAACGCGTCCTCCCCGCCAAAAGAAAAGGCGACCGCATCCGCGACCGCCTCTTTCACCGGGCCGACCCGATTACGCTGGGCTAAAATAGGTTCCAGAGGTACTGGTTGTAGATTTCGTGGTGGTACTGGACCTCTTCGGGTTTGACGAACGTCCCGAGCAGCCGCGGGCAACGGTCTGCGCTTGCCTGCTTGAGGTCGGAGTAGCGGCCTTTGACGTCCTCCCCGAACATCGTCGTGGTCCATGGCGAGGCATTGAAGTCGCTGATTGCATCGTAGATATTGTCGGGTAAATAACGATTGGCGGTACGCAGGTTCGGATCGCTGTCGGTGGCACCGTCGAGACCGGTTTTGAACACGCTGTAGAGCACCAAATACGGATTCGCATCCGGGCCCACCGAGCGAACTTCGACGCGCGCGCTGCGCTCGTTGCCGATCGGAACGCGGACCATCGACCCGCGGTCGACGGCCGACGCCTTGATTTGATTCGGCGCTTCGAAGTGCGGGTCGAGCCGGCGGTACGCATTGACGCTGGCGTTATAAACGAGGCACGTGTCGCGACCAACCGTCAAGATGCGATCGATGAATTTCCAGCCGAAATCGCTGAGTTTCTCGACGCCCTTCGCATCCCACATCAGGTTCTTGCCGCCTTTGCCGGTGACCGAGACGTTGGTGTGCATGCCGCTGCCGTTGACGCCGACGACCGGCTTGGGCAAGAAGCTTGCCGTCATGCCGAGGTTGTTGGCGACCTGGCGGCAGATCAGTTTGTAGAGCTGAATGGTGTCGGCCGCGGCCGTCGCTTCGCCGTAGGTGTAGTTGATCTCGAACTGCGAGGGCGCGACTTCCGGATGGTCCTTCTCGTTCTCGAAGCCCATCGCGCGCTGGACTTCCGCCACCGTGTCGATGAACGTCCGCAGCGGATCGCCGGGCAGCGAGTGATAGTAGCCGCCGGTGTTGACGTATTTGAATTCCCTGGTCTCGTGATACTTGCGTTCGGCGTCGAGCCCCGCGAACACGAAGCCTTCGACTTCGTTCGCTGCCGTGAGCGTCAAGCCGTCGCTCTCAAACTTCTTATTCGAATACTGCTTGAGAATACCGCGCATGTCGGCGGCGAAGGGCGACCCGTCCTTGTCGATGACTTCGGCGAAGACGAGCACTTTGCCCGAACCGAAAATGTCCCCGGGCGCCCAATAGAAGGCGCTCCAGTCGATGGCCAGGCGCAGATCGCTTTCTTTCTGCGCCGTGAAACCGCGAATCGACGAACCGTCGAACGTTAGGTTATCGGCCGATTTGATGAAGAACTTCTTATCGTAATCGAGCATGTGTAAGCGGCCTTCGAGGTCGCTGAACATCATCGTCACGGCCTTGATGCGCTTCTCGCCGGCAAGATACTTAATGCGTTCCTCTTGCAGCTTGTGCATCGCAACGCGGTTCTTGCGCTGCTCTTTTGCCGCGAGGTTGAGCTCTTCGAGCTCGCCGTACGGCAGCATGAGGTAATCGCGTAGCTCGGAACTCATCGTTGTTTTTCTCGCACTCCTTGACGTAAACTAACAGGCCGGCTCTTAAGGGCCAGAGACGGACAAATTGCCAGCCCGGACCCCGAACCCTCGGGCCATTTGGCGCACCGGCACGGCGAGCCGTGCGCATTCTGCTTAACCGAGCGAGAATTAGCGGCGCGTCAGAGGGCGCATGCGAGGACGTCGGCGCCGTGTCCCTCGACCGAAACGGCGGGCCAGACCTTTTCGACCTTGCCGCTCTTTCCGATTAAGAACGTGGCGCGCGCGACGCCCATGCTCTTCACCCCGTCGCGTTCGCGCTCGACGAGGGTGCCGAAAGAGTCACAGATCTTCGAGTCTACATCGGCGAGCAGGCGAAACGGAAAAGAATATTTTTCTTTGAACGCGCGCTGCGCTTCGACCGTGTCGCGACTGACGCCGATGATCTCGGTGCCTTTGGCCTTGAATTGCTCGTAGAGATCGCGGAACTGACCGCCCTCGCTCGTGCATCCCGGCGTGTCGGCCTTCGGATAGAAATACAACACAAACGGACGCGGAATCTCCGTCATCCGCACGGCCGTGCCCGAATCATCGTTTACCGTTACATCCGGAATCGCTGCGCCGACTTCAACCATCATCGCACCCTCCTCATCACGTGGCCGCGAACCCTTCGCCCGTGCGGCTGAGGTCCCTATGGCTCTTCGACGTATTGTGGTCCGTGGCCGAACGTTTTCCAGTCGAAACCTTGGTCGCGGAAGCCCGCATCCACATCGACGTTCCACTCCTGCGGCGGTTGGTCGACGACGACGACCGCGCCCCCGGCAAGGCTTTCCAAGACGCGCCACAGATAGCGCACGACGAGGCAGCGGGTAAATTCGTTCAACCGCGACCACTGATCGGTCGCGACGAGTTCGAGGCGCGTTTCGCGACCGGATTTCCACACGGTGTAGTCCGTGAAAATGTCACCGTATTTCTGGCGCGGGCCTGCCAGCACGGTCTTGATGCGCGCTTCGAGATCCAGCGCGCGCTTGCGCGGCGGCAGCGCGCGCAGCCGCGCATCGTTGCGCATGCGCAAGATCGCGAACACCGCGAGCAACGCGAGGACGACGAGGCCCACGATCAGTACGCCGAGCGGGTTCATCTCCGCGCGACCCGCAAACCGCAGTTCTCCATTGTGAGCAGGCGTACGGCATGCATCCCGCCGCTCCCTTGGCATACGAGCGGGTTGTGATTTGAATCGTGCGATGGGAGTGAGCCGGCGGCTCCCATCGCACGGCGAGCGTTAGGTCTCGGGTCCGATGCGATATCCGTTCAACATCTTCTGCCATTCGCTTTCGCCGTTCGGCATGGCCTCGACCGACTTTTTCATCGACATGACGGCTTTCATGTCGACCGGTTTACAGACGAGCGCGAGCTTCGTCCCCGTCATGGCGTTGGACTTTTCGGATCCCGTGACCGGCCGGCAGAGCATCGTCGCCATATCGGTCATCGGCGCCATCGCCATCGGTTTCGCCATCATCGCGTCGTCCGCCATAGCAACCGTGCCGAGGCCGAGTACGGCGGCCGCGAGCGCGGCGCATGCAAAGGTCTTTTTCATTCCAGGAGGGTCCCTTCATCAGAAGAGTGCGGGAGGGGGTTCCCACCCAGCCTAGCGGCTCAAAGCAATCGTGGCCGTAAGGCCCCTTACCGGCCGGGCTCCCGAACGGTACAGACGCAACCGCTCGGCGCTGCGACCGGGTCTCGATGAGCGATGAACGACGCTCCGAAGACCGACGCCGAATGGCGCGCAGAGCTCCCCGCGGACCGCTATGCCGTCCTGCGGCAAGCTGCAACCGAACCGCCCTTCAGCGGCGCTCTCTATCACAATAAAGCCCAGGGCACATATGCGTGCGGTGCGTGCCGCGCGCCGCTCTTCTCTTCCGACACAAAATACGAAAGCGGTAGCGGTTGGCCGAGCTTCTTCGATCCGCTCACGAGCGACGCGGTCAAGATCGTCGAGGACCGCGCGCACGGTATGGTCCGCCGTGAGGTGCGTTGTGCGCGCTGCGATTCGCATCTCGGGCACGTGTTCGAGGACGGTCCGGCACCAACCGGCGAGCGCTACTGCATGAACTCGCTCGCGCTAGAGTTCGCGCCGCCGGCGCAGTAGCGCCCTAGCGGCCGGCGAGGGCTGCTTCGAGGCCTGCAGCGATGCGCAACACTCCGGCGTCTTCGCCACGGCGGCCGACCACCATGAGGCCCACCGGGGCGCCGCCGGCAGCGGGCACCGGCAGCGAGACCGCGCAGCCGTCGAGCACGTTTACCGCGCTCGTGTTGCGCAGCACGAGCGCGTTGACGCGGGCGTACGCCTCTGCGTCGGCAACCAGCGTGGCGATCGGCGGGGGAATGATGGCGACGGTCGGCCAGAGCAAGGCGTCGTACCCGTCGCTCTCGTCCGCAAACGCATCGATGTAGGCTGCGCGTCCACGTAACAGATCGATGTACTCCGCGGCAGTGATTGCCTCCCCGCCGTGAATGCGGCGTGCGATCTCGCCGTCGTAGCGCGCTTCGTGGGCGGCGAGCATCGTGCGATGCCACCAATAGGCTTCGGCGGCGGAGATGTTGAGTTTTCCCTGCAGCGCGGGTAAGCGGTCGAACGCCGCGAGCGGGGCTTCATCGATGACGACGCCGGCGGCGCGCCACGCACCGAGCGCGGCCTCAAATGCGGCAGCGACGGTTTCGTCGAGTCCGGCGCGGACGTGATTGACGGGCGCCAGCAAACGTAATCCGCGCGGTGGACGCGGTGTGAGCGCGACCGGCTCGATGCCGGCCAAGATCGCGTCGACGGTCGCGCAGCACGCCACGCTGCGTGCCAACGGGCCGATCGAATCGAGCGTGAACGAGAGCGGATAGGCACCCGCGAGCGGCACGCGCCGCGCCGTGGGCTTGAAGCCGGTGAGTCCGCAAAATGCCGACGGAATGCGGACCGAGCCTCCGGTGTCGGTGCCGATGCCCACCGCCGCCATGCCGTCGCTGACGGAGACCGCGGCACCCGATGACGAACCGCCGGGGATGCGCCCCGTTGCGCGGTCGTACGGTGCGCGCGGCGTGCCGTAGTGCGGGTTGATGCCGAGGCCGGAATACGCAAACTCGGTCATGTTCGTTTTACCCACGATAATCGCGCCGGCTCGCCGCAAGCGTGCGACGATTGTCGCATCGGCGGTCGCGGGCGGAGCACCGTCGAGCACGACCGAGCCGGCACGCGTCTGCCTTCCCGCGATGTCGAAGAGATCTTTGACCGACACCGGCAGTCCCGCGAGCGGCGACGCGACAAACCCCGCGCGCCGTTGCAGGTCCGCGGCGTCGGCCGCGGCGCGCGCCTCGCCGTGATAGACCGCAGTAAACACCCGCGCGCCTTCGCCCGCCGGGTCCTCGATGTGCGCGAGCGCATCGTCGCACAGTTCGCGGCTGCTGACCTCGCCGCGGTCGAGCTGTCCGCGGAGTTGCAGGATGGTCATGCGACCGCTTTCGCTCGAGGTGCCGCCCATCCCATGCGAAGAGGGATGCGGGGCGCGGATTCCAAGATGTCAGCGTGCAGGAAACGCAGGTTCTCATCGTCGGCGCGGGCCCGGTCGGCCTTACGCTCGCGCTCGATCTCGCGCAGCGCGGCGTCCGCGCGACGCTGGTCGAACGCAATCCCACCTCAATTCAGTTGCCGAAGATGGAACGCTGCAACGTCCGGACGATGGAGATCTTCCGGCGGCTCGGCATCGCCGAGACCGTGCGCAACGCCGGCCTGCCGCGCGAATCGCCGATGGATGTCTTCCTCGCCGACTCGATGGGGGCGCGCGAAGCGATCGTGCACCTGCCATACCCCTCGGTCGCCGATGCCAAAGCGACGATTGCCGCAAACAACGACGGCCGCCCGCTCGAACCGTATCAGCTGATCTCACAGTACACCCTCGAGCCCCTGTTGCGCTCGATCGCCGACACGCGTCCCGAACTGACGATCCGCTTCAGTTGCGAGATGACGTCGTTCGTCGAGGATGAGACGGGCATCACCGCTACGCTCGCGACCGACGCGGGCCGCGACACGATTCGCGCCGCATACATCGTCGGCTGCGACGGCGGTTCGAGCACGGTGCGCAAACAACTCGGCATCGCACTTTCCGGCCAAGGCCGAATCCGCAAACTACGCCAGGCACTCTTCCACGCGCCCGAGCTCTACGAACGCATTCCGATGGGCAAAGGGCGCCACTATCACATCGCCACCCGGCCGATGTTTCCGTTCATCATCATCCAAGACAGCACGAAGCACTGGACGCTGCACGCGGCCGCCGAGAGCGATGGCGAGATGACGGACATCTTCCGCGGCGCGCTCGGGATGGACGTCCCGTTCGACACGCTCTCGGTCAACGAGTGGACGCAACATCTGCTCTGCGCGGATCGCTATCGTGACGGCCGCGCGTTCATCTGCGGCGACGCCGCGCATCTCGTGATCCCGACCGGCGGCCTCGGAATGAACACCGGCGTCGGCGACGCAACCGACTTGAGCTGGAAACTCGCCGCGACGCTGGCCGGCTGGGGCGGACCCGGCCTGCTCGATTCCTACGAGACCGAACGGCGTCAGATCGGATTGCGCAACGTGCGCGCTTCGGGTGCGGCGATGGACGGACGAACCACGTGGCGCGCGGCCACGTCGCGCGCCGAGATGGGCGCGGCCTTCGATGCCGAGCAGCGCAAAGTGACGGAAATCGCCGGCATCGAGGCCGGGTACCGTTACGTCGGCTCACCGGTCGTGTGCGGCGAACCGGGCGACGGCCCGGACCCGGATAATCGCGCGTACGTGCCGACGACGTGGCCCGGCTTCCGCCTGCCGCATGTGTGGCTCGACGATCGTACGCCGATCCAAGATCGCCTCGGTCTCGGCTATACGCTCCTGCAATTGGGGAAAGCGCCGGCCGACACGAGCGCGCTCGAGCGCGAACTGCGCGCGACCGGCGCGCCGCTCGACGTCGTGCGTCTACGGGATGCCGCAGCGCGCGAGATCTACGGCCGTGATTTGATCTTGGTCCGTCCCGATCTCCACGTTGCGTGGCGCGGGAACGAGCCCCCGCCCGATCCGCGCGCCGTTGCGGCGACCGTCACCGGCCGCGTCCGATCAGACCGCGCCGTTGGGGTGTAGCGCCGCGTAGATCCGTTCGGCAGTGACCGGGAGCTGCGTTAGCCGCACGCCGCAAGCGGCGTGAACGGCGTTGGCCAGCGCGGGACCGAACGCGGACGTGTTGACCTCACCGACGGCGCGTGCGCCGAACGGTCCGGGGCCGCGATTTGACTCCAAGATGTGCACGTGGAAGGGCGGCATGTCTTTCTGGCACGGCAGCTTGTAGTCGGCGAATGTCAGGTTGGCGATGCGGCCCTCTTCGACGATCAACTCTTCGGTCACCGCGTGACCCAGGCCCATAACGAAGCCGCCGTCGATCTGTCCGCGATGCGCGATCGGATTGATGATCGTTCCGGCATCGACGCAGAACGTGACGTCGTCGATCGTGAACGCGCCGGTCTCGCGGTCGACCGTCACGTCGACGACGTAACCGTTGAAGTTGTTGTACTGCGGGTCGCCGTGGTGCGGTTGGCCGTCGAAGGTTCCCGTATACGCGACCGGCTCACCACCGCGCGCTGCAACGAGCGCTGCAGACGCGGCCTCCCACGTGACGTTCGTTTTGCCATCCGCCGAAACGAAGGCTCCGCTGCGAAGCTGCATCGAACCGGCCGGGGTCTTGGCCAATTCGCACGCGATCGCTTCGAGGTCGGCGCGCAGTTGGCGCGTCGCGTCGAGCACGGCCCCGCCCACGATATGCGTCGTGCGGCTCGCACCGACGCCGGGGTCGAACGGTACGGCGTCGGTCCCGCCGCGGGCCACGTTCACGCGCGCGAAGTCGAGGCCGAGGTCGACCGCGACGACGCGGTTGAGGACCGTGAGGATGCCCATCCCTTGTTCCGTCGTCCCGGTGTGGACGTCGAGGTTACCCGGCGCGTGCAACACGAGGTTGAGCGAGGTCTTGCCGGCGCCGATATGCCGCACCGCGAAGGCGACCCCGCGGCCCGCCCCATCGGGTAGCGGTGAACTCCAGCCCGATTCGCGCTTGAGGACCTCGAGAACTTCGGCACCCCGGGCCGCAAGATACGTGTGGCCCTCGACGTCGAGTTCGCCTTCGCGCGCGCAGTTGAGCATGCGGAATTCCAGCGGCTCGATGCCGAGTTCGCGCGCGACGAGATCGATCGCCGACTCGGCCGCAAAGACACATTGGATATCGCCCGGCGCGCGCATGAAGCCGCCCGGCACCGAGTTCGTATACACCGCCGTCCGCTCGAGACGTTGGTTTGGGATGCCGTACGGAAATTTCGTTTCCGGGCCCGGCAAGATCGTCGGAATTACTTTGCCGGCGGCATACGCGCCGCCGTCGAAAATCGCGTTCACGTGCAGTGCGATGATCTTCCCATCCTTCGAGACACCGGTCTTTACGGTAATCTTCGAAGCGTGCCGGACGGTTGTCGAGCGAATGTCGTCGAGGTACTTGCGCACGAACTTCACCGGACGCCCGGTCGCAGCGGCCAAGTAGTAGCACGGGAACTCTTCGACGGACAGACCCTTGGCACCGAATTCCCCGCCGATATAGCTCGGGTGCACGACGAACCTGTCTTGCGGCAGACCCGTAGTGACGGCAAATTGTTCGCGCAGGCTGAACGGCGACTTGTTGGTGGAAATCACGTGCACGATCCCGGCATCATCGATCCACACCATCGTGGCCCGCGGTTCCAGGTAGCCGCCGTGGTAGCGCGGCGTTGTAAACGTATGTTCGAAGATGCGATCGGCTTGCGCGAACCCGGCCGCAACGTCGCCGATCGTCGTATCGCCGTACCCTTGAATGTTCGGGTGCGAGTGCACCGGGCGTTTGGGAAACATGAACGGATATTTTTCCGGATGCTCGTGCAGCACGAGCGCATCCGGCAGCAACGCTTCTTCAGTATCGAATAACCCCGGAAGTTCTTCGTATTCGACGGTGATGGCCGCGGCCGCAGCTTGCGCGATCTGCGGCGTATCGGCGGCAACGGCAGCCACGAATTCGCCGATGAAGCGCACGCGGTCGATCGAGAGTACGGGCCAGTCGCACAGACGGCGGCCGAAATAATGTTCGCCGATATCGCGGCCGGTCAGCACGGCGTGGACGCCGGGCATTGCGCGCGCCGCGGCCGTATCGATCGATACGATCTTTGCATGCGCCATCGTCCCGGGCACGAAATCGGCCCACAACATTCCCGGCAGCGCAAAGTCGGAGGTATACTTTGCTTGGCCCGACGTTTTGAGGTTGCCGTCGACGCGGAACTCGTCTTCGTTGAAGCGGCCGGTGGGCGTCGCGGTGCGGGGCCGGTCGAGGATCGAGGTCATGCGTTACCGTTCTCGCTCTGCGGCGCGCATCTCTGCCGGTTAGGTTTCGCGCGCGGCGTGCTGCACCGAGAGTTCCCAGCGGTAGCCGTCCGGATCGTGAAACCACAGGCCCAGATGCGGCGACCCCGGGGCTTCCGGGCCGATCTCCGAGCCCGGGTCTTCGAGCTTGACCCCGCGCTCGCGTAAGTCGAGCAGCGCCTCGCGCAGCTCTTCGAGCGAACCCAAATGGAACGACAGATGACCGAGCGTGCCGGGATGCGGGACGCCGCGGTGCAACGCGATCGTCACCGCGTCGTTGCCGACGGCCACGACGTCATCGAAGGCGAATTGCTGTTCGAGCCCGATCTGGTCGATCCACCATTTGGCACTGCGTTTCGGTTCGCGGACCGACAATCCGAAGTGTCCAACGGCGCCCAAATTCCATGTCATGCGGCGATGGTACCCAGGTTCCGGGCGGCCTACTCGCGCGGCCGCTGGTTACAGGTCGCGAACTTCGGTATTCATGGCGACGTCGCTGCGGCGGCGCGCGATCAACGTTTCACCGTATTTGAAATAGTTGCCCTCGACCGCGTTTTGCGCCGCTTCGTCGAACTCATCCGACCACTCGCCGAGCGAGTAGCCGTACCACGGCGTCTGCGGACGGAGTGCGGGCAGCCCGAGTTCTTCCCAGATCTTCTTCGCGTTCTCCATGTATTCGCGCTTGGGCAGCGAGATCGGCGGAAACTTCTCTTTGAGCATCGCGTTGACGAGCACGGCCGAGTCCTGACCGTTGTTGCGCTTGCTGCGCGGGCCGTGGCCCTGGTCCTTGTGGTTGATGATCTGGATGTCGAGCACGGGGTTTGCGCGATAGGCCAGCGCCCACAGCAGCATGTCGGCATTTTTTGGATCGATGTCTTCGTTGACGGCAATCACGTACTTACCGGCCGCCGCGTGCAGGGACATCGCACCGGTGAGCGCGCGCCACACCTCGGGCTCCTTCGCCGTTTCCTTCATCGTGACGATGATAAACTTGCGCAGGTTGGTCAGCGGCTCGTGCATCGAGACCTTGATGACGCTCCGGCAGCCGAGCACGTCGCGCAAGTGCGCGGTGAACATCGGTTCCATCGCAACGCGCTTCATCAGGCTCGATTCGCTCGGCGTGACCTGCGAGATGATCGAGGTGAGGATGGCTTTCTTCTTGCGCGTGATCGCCGTGACTTCCATGTAGGCGTTGTATTCTTGCAAGTTTACATGGCCGTGCGATTCGCCGAACGGGGCTTCGGGCTCGAGGTCTTTGGTCGAGATATAGCCTTCGATGACGATCTCGGCTTCGGCGGGAACGAGCAGGTCGACGGTCTTCGCGCGCACCACGTTGATCGGCGAACCGACGAGACCGCCGGCGACTTCGAACTCATCGAGCGATTCCGGGCACTTCTGCGCCGAGGTAAACGCAACCGACGGCGGGCAGCCGAGCACGACCGCCGCCGGCATCTGCTCACCGCGCTTGCGGTATTTCTCCCAGTGAATCATGATGCCCGGGCGCAATTCGAGCGACGGGTTCATTCCCAGGCGCGTCGGCGACTTCACCTGACCCCGGTAGTTACCCATGTTTTGAATGCCGTTGTCGGGGTCTTTGGTGATGTACTGCGAGAGCGTCGTGTACGGTCCGTTGTCCCACCCGGGCGTCGAGATCGGCACGGGGATGCCGTCGAGTCCCTTGCCGGGCTCGAGCAACTCGTCGCCCGTGATGACGATCTCTTGGCACGGCGCGTTCTCTACGAGCGTCGGCGCGATCGGCGAGGCCATCGCCTTTTGCCACGTCGCGTCGATCTGGTCGAGCGGCACGCCCATTCCGATGCGGTAGATCTCTTCGTTCGCCGCGATCGCTCCGACCACGACCGGGATGTCGTACTTGCGGCCTTTGCTGTCGGTCACGTTGGTGAAGAGAAACGCCTTGCGGTCCTTCTCCTCGATCCCGCCGCGGAATTGCCAGCGCACCAGGGGGTGCATCTCGGTGTCCTTGTTGATCGGCCGGTCGACGGTGATCAGCAGGCCCGCTTCGTCGAGCGCTTTGATGTGCTCGTGCAGGTCGGGGTACTTGCGGGGCGGGGCGGTGACGGGTTTCTCAGGCGCTAACATCAGTGTTCCTCTACCTCCCGGGATGGTCCGTATCCTACGCCCCGGAGCCGGGGGCTTGCAGGTTCGCGATGATCCGCGCAAGGTCGTTCTTGAGGCGCTCCACATCGTCTGCGGCCAGGCCGCGCGTGGCGCTCGCATTGACGCTGTTGGCGACGCGCAACAGGGGCGTACGCAGACGGCGGCCGAGCGCCGTCAGAAACACGTTGGTCTTGCGACGATCCCCCGGATCGATCCGGCGCACGACCATGCCCTGCTTCTCCATCGCCGTCAACACGAACGATGCCGTCGCGCGATCGACGCCGACGCGCTGACAAAGGTTCGCTTGACTGATGCCGTCACCGGCCCACAACACGCGCAGATAAAAGAATTGCGGCAGCGTGACGCCGTGTTCGACGAAGACCGCTTGCAGCGCGCGGGCGTAACCGCGCGACGCCTCACGCACGAAGTAGCCGACGCCCGGCGGGGGCACCTTGACAACCACCACCGATCGCTTTAGCATGGCCAAAACGAAAACCTGTTGGAACTCGAACGAATTTCGTTCCGGTCGAGGAGAACGTCCGAATGTCCGATGTCTACGTTGCCGACGTCGCCGATTTCGTCGATGGTTCCCGTCGCATCATCGTCAGCGACGGTCTGGAAATCGGCGTCTTCCACCGCAACGGGCGCATGGTTGCATACGAGAACCTGTGCCGTCATCAAGGCGGTCCCGCCTGCGAGGGCCTCATCATGGCCAAGGTCGAGGAAGTGATCGGCGCGGATGCGACCTATCAGGGGCAGCGTTTCTCCGAAACGGAGACGCACTTCGTCTGCCCGTGGCACGGCTACGAATACGATCTCGAAACCGGCGAATGCGCCGCCGACCGGCGCCTGCGTCTGCGCAAATTCGACGTCATCACGAAAGAGAAGGCCGTCTATGTCGTTATCTAGCGTCGAGCATACTACCGATGATGGCGAGCGCGAACGCGCGCGCGCGGCCGCGGCCGAACAAATGATCGCGGCGATCCGCAGCTACGCGGCGCAAGTGACGGCCGCGGGGGCCTATTTTCCGGTCGTGCCGCCGAATACGCTCACTGCGACCGACGCGATGATCGTCGCGACGGCGCTGCTTAAAGCCGTCAACTTGCAAGTCTTCGAACTCGGGCTCTGGCAAGCGTGGGGGCAATAACACCATGCCGATGACCCTCACCACGAGCGACTTCCAAGGAATGACCGTCCAGGAGTTCGACACGACGAAGCTCCTCTCGCACGCATCACGGCAGTCGCGCGAGCGCAACCTTCAGGATTACTTCATCGCCGACGTCGACTCGCATCATTTCGAGACCGAATCCATGGGCGAGATCCTCGACTTTATCGAGGACCCGGTCATGCGTCAGCTCGCGAAGGGTACGGCCGCGCGCGGATATGCCGCCGGCCTCTTTCCGGGCTCGGTCGGCTTTCAAGACATGGGCGGGCGCGTGTCGCGCTACCCTCTGCGCGGCATGGAAAAGACGCCGCCCGGAATCCACCGCGATGTCACGTTGGCCACGCGCTGGATGGACGCGATGGCGATCGACATCGCGCTGATGTTTCCGACCCCGATGCTGCTCTTGGGCTCGCACCCGCTCGCTGAAGTCGAAGTGCAATTGTCGCGCGCCTACACGCGCTGGCTGCTCGCCCGCGTGCTCCCCGAAGAGCCGCGCCTGCGCACGCTCGTGTACCTGCCCTTCAACGATCCCGAAGCGTCATATA
>Ga0182015_10002446_pt1 | contig 22344 bp, 22 predicted proteins | sample 712P3MmetaG_FD_120478 | JGI IMG/M metagenome (GOLD analysis project Ga0182015, IMG submission 120478) | Permafrost microbial communities from Stordalen Mire, Sweden - 712P3M metaG | ecosystem: Environmental > Terrestrial > Soil > Wetlands > Permafrost | place: Sweden: Stordalen | collected...
AATGAAGGAGCTGCTCGAAGCGGGTGTTCACTTCGGGCATCAGACCAAGCGCTGGAATCCGAAGATGAAGGAATACATCTTTGGCGAGCGCAATGGGATTTACATCATCGACCTGCAGAAGACCCTCAAGCTGTTCAAGGATGCGTCAAAGTTTGTCACCGAACTGTGCGCCAGCGGCAAGACGATCCTCTTTGTCGGCACCAAGCGCCAGGCCCAGGAAGCCGTGGCCGAAGAAGCCACCCGTGCAGGAATGCCCTACATCAACAATCGTTGGCTGGGCGGCCTCCTCACCAATTGGGTGACAGTGCAGAAGAGTGTAAAGCGCCTTCAGGAACTCGACGAAATGGCCACCGATGGCCGTTACGAGCTGCTGACCAAGAAGGAAGTCATCAAGCTCGAGCGCGAGCGCAAGCACCTGCAGGCAAACCTTGCTGGCATCAAGGCCATGAAGCGCCTGCCCGACGCGCTCTTTATCGTCGACTCCAACAATGAGGCCATTGCCGTCAAGGAAGCCCGGAAGCTTGGTATCCCGGTTGTCGCCGTTGTCGATACCAACTGCGACCCCACCGTTGTTGACTACGTCATTCCCGGCAACGACGATGCTCTTCGCGCCATTCGCCTCTTCACTTCGAAGATCGCCGACTCGGCCGCAGAAGGCGTCAATCTTGTCGGAGACAAGGCCTTCGCCGAAGAGCTGCCTGAGCCGATCGCGCTTGAAGCCGAAGCGGCAGAGGCTGCCCCTGTTGAGGAAGTCGACCTGGAAGCAGCCCTCGGTGGCGGCATCCGCAAGGCCCCGGCCGTGGTCGAAGCTCTTGAAGAGGCTGAAGTCGCCGAAGGCGGTCACTAATCTCGTCGTCGCACAAGGTGCGGAAAATGAGAAAGCGTGGCCGCCAAAACAGTGGGTGCCACGCTTTTCTTATGTCGGAATGGTCGGGGTTTGGCACCGGCAATTCAGCCACGAGAACTGACAACTGACAACGAAGAACTACGAACTAAGAACTACAAACTAAGAACTAAGAACTGCGGAGAGAGATGAGTACAGTGAGCGACAAGATTGATGCCAAGCAGGTAAAAGAGCTCCGCGAAAAATCCGGAGCGCCAATGGGAGACTGTCTCAAGGCTCTTCAAGAGAGCAAGGGCGACATCGAAGGCGCATTCGTCGTGCTGCGCAAGCGCGGCATGGCCTCGGCCCAGAAGAAGGCTGCCCGCACCACCAACGAAGGCGCCGTGGGAACCTACATCCACGCCGGCGGCAAGATCGGTGTGCTCCTCGAAGTCAACTGCGAGTCCGACTTCGTCGCCCGCACTGACGACTTCCAGAACCTCCTCAAGGACATCGCGATGCACATCGCGGCCACCGACCCGCGCTACGTGCGCCCTGAGGATGTGTCCGCTGAGGACCTCGAGCGCGAGAAGGACGTTTATCGCGCCCAAGCGGCCGCCACCGGCAAGCCGGCGCCAGTCATCGAGAAGATCGTCGACGGCAAAATGGCCAAGTACTACGAAGAGTTCTGCCTCCTCGAGCAGCCCTTCATCAAGGACCAGGCCGTCAGTATCAAGGAACTGATCGCCCAGAAGGTCGGCAAGCTCGGCGAGAACATCACCGTCCGCCGCTTCGCGCGCTTCAAAGTTGGCGCGCCGGACTGGACCGTCGCGCAGACCAAGGCGGTCGAAGCAGTCGCCGAATAACAGGCAATTCGCGCACTAACTCCACGGCCCGCGGCCTCAAACCGCGGGCCGCCGCTCTCTGCTGCGGCACTCGGTCTGTGTTACTCCCGGCAAAATGCTTCCGACCCGGCGCGGCACTTCGTTTGAGACTTCAGGATCCCGTTTTCCCCGACCGCCGCGATACTCCCGCGGACGCATCCGGAATCGTACCCTTCGATACTCCCGGCGTGGGCAGCACATTGAACGCGTCCGCCACGTCCGCCGGCAACATATGCCACGAGTCGTACTGGAAGATCGCGCCCGTCCGTTCCAGCGCTCGCGCCACCATCCCGGAGCAGATCATCTGCCCATCTTCGCCAAAAAAGAACTTCCTTCCCGTAAGCAGCGAAAACATCAGACTCAGATCCGTGATGTAACCGTAGCGGTCATTCAGACAGTGCTCAGCAAAGGCCACCGCGTGCGAACGCTCCTTGTCCGTCGCCTCGGTCAGCCGTATCACGTGATATTCCGTATCTTTATAGACCGAAACATTCCGCTGCTGTACACCCGAAAGAATCGCCTCCACAATCTCCCCGCTCGTGTCCACAAACATGGCCGCATGGCACCAATGCGCGAATCCGACGGTCGGCCCGTGGTAGCGGATGCTCTGCCCCCATCGGATCAGTTTGCTGGAGAAGTCTGACGAGTGCGTCAGCAGGAAATCCCCCGGCTGCGGTTTTACCACCGTCTCTCCCGGCCCAAATCGCTCCACCGTTGATGGTGGAATGAAGATCCCAGCCTTGCCCAACGCTGCCTCCTGATCGATTCCTGACGCAAATCCCGAACGCCTGCCCTGAACCTGAATGGGTTTGTCTGGCAGCGATTGTAACGCAGAGCCCAACTTGGCAAGGTGAAGCATCTTGCCCTTCCCGGCCCGGATAACCCCAACCTGCCGTATGCGATACTCAAAAAGGTATGTATAAACGCATCGTTCTTAAGCTATCCGGAGAAGCGCTTGCCGGACCGCGCGGATTTGGTCTTGATGCCAACAAAGTAGCGGAGATTACCGAGGAACTGGCCGATGTTCACGCCCTAGGCGTCGAAGTTGGCGTCGTTGTCGGCGGGGGTAACTTCTTCCGCGGCGTCGCTGAGCAGGCCAAGCAGATGGACCGCGTCGCCGCCGACAACATGGGCATGCTCTCCACCATCATCAATGCCATCGCCCTCCAGGATGCGCTCGAGCAGCGTGACATCCAGTGCCGCGTGATGACCGCCGTCTTCATGAATCAAGTTGCCGAACCCTACATCCGCCGCCGCGCCGTTCGCCACCTCGAAAAGGGGCGTGTGGTCATCTTTGCGGCCGGCATTGGCAACCCCTTCTTTTCCACCGATACGGCAGCGAGCCTTCGCGCGATGGAGATCAAGGCGGATGTCCTGCTCAAAGGCACCAAGGTCGAAGGTGTCTACAACGCCGACCCGGTCCTGGTGAAAGACGCAGTCAAATACGACGAGATCACTTACATGGAGATTCTGCAAAAGGGTCTCAAGGTCATGGACCTCACCGCCGTCAGCCTCTGCAAAGACAACAATCTCCCCATGATCATCTTCAACATGAACCAGCCCGGAAACATCAAGCGCGTTGTGCTGGGCGAGAAGGTAGGCTCGCTGGTCACGGCGTAATGACAGCTATCAGCTTTCAGCTTGTCCTTTTGTAAATTGGCGTCTAACAAAAGAGTGTAGGACTCGCGGCCTCTAATTAGCAGGCTGCGGAACTGAGGGCTGATAGCTGACGGCTGAAAGCTGACGGCTGAAGGCTAAGAGCTAGAGGCTAGAAGCTGTCTTGGAGAATACAAAGCCATCCCGGCTCGATGCGCTTACGGGGCTCCGCTGTTTCGCGGCCATCAACATCGTCTTCTTTCACTTTTCAAACCCCGACTGGTTCGGCTGGTTCGCGCCCGTTGTGAACGCCGGCTATGCCTCAGTCAGCTTCTTCATCCTGCTCTCTGGCTTCGTCCTCGCCTACAACTATGCCGCCAGGGCCCGCGCCGGAGTGCTCGACCGCACCCGCTTCTGGGAGGCACGCTTCACGCGCCTCTACCCAATCTACCTGCTGAGCCTGATTCTCTCCTGGCGTATGATCCCGGCGGAATATCAGGCCCACACTCACTTCATGTTCTGGACCGGGATGGTTCTATCGCCGCTCCTTTTGCAGGGTTGGATCCCCGAGATCGCCACCTTCCTCAACACGCCAGCATGGACCATGTCCGCCGAAAGCGCTTACTACCTCGGCTTCCCCTGGTTCGCCCGCTGGAAGCGCCCCGTCCGGCTGCTGCCCCACTTGGCCAGGATGGCAGGTGTCTGGTGTCTGGGCATGGTCCCGGGTACCGTCTACTTCATTCTCAATCCCGATCATCTCGCCGTTACCGACCGCTGGAGCTCTGCACCATGGCTCCAGGTCCTCAAATACACGCCGATGCCGCACCTGGCCAGCTTCATCTTCGGTGTCATGCTGGCAACGGTCGACGAATTCGTGCCCCGAGCCGGCTGGCTGCGTCTCGTCCTCGGCATCGGCGGTTTCGCCGGAACCTTCGGAATCCTTGTCCTCGGCCCTCTCGTCCCCTACGCCGTAATTCACGACGGCCTGCTCATGCCGCTCTTCGGCTGCATCATCCTGGGCCTCGCCGGCCAGAACCTGGTAGCCACCGCTTTCTCCTGGCGGCCGCTCGTCTTCGTCGGCGAGGCCAGTTACTGCCTCTACCTGCTCCACTTCAATCTCTGGAACATGATCCACGACTCAGGCATTCTTCAGCGCACCGGCCTCATCCGCTTCGATCCCTGGCTCAGCTACGTTCTGCTGATCGCTCTTGCTCTCGTAGCCCTCCACATTATCGAAAAGCCGGCTCAGCGCCTGCTCCGCCATTGGATGGGCGTAACTCCCCGCATCCCCAGACCGAATCCGGCAAAGCCAGCCTGAGTCACGCGGCCCCGGACGGAGCCGCGCAACTCCAAGGGGAAGGGAACCGTCCCCCATGTAGTCGATCCCCTCCCAATCCTCTAATAGTCGATCCCCTTCCAATAGTTCGGCGCGCTCACATACTCAAACTGGTTCGGATTCGACTTCACCAGCGCCGCCGCGTCGTCGGCCCACAGCGTTCCATGCGCATTGTTCCCGTTGTCTGCCACTACCGCGTAGCCCAGTTGGTAGTTCCCGAACTCCTGGCTGCGCCGGTCATTCGAGTCCCAATGCTGATACACGCTCGAGTTGTGTATGTCCTCGGCCTGGTGCGTTGCCTGCACGCGCGCATTCACCATCTGCCCAATGCGCATCGAGTTCGCAATCGACGGCCCCGCAATCGCGGCAGACTGCTGATTCACCACGCGCTGATTCATGCGGAAGCTCTGCACAATCGCCCCCAGCGTTGCCCGCTCCTTCGCCGCCACGGCCTGGGGCGCCGTGTAGCCGAACACGAAGCTCAACCAGCCGCCTGCCCGCCCCTCCTGCCCGATGCAGTAGATATCGTTCAGCTCTTGCGTCCCTTTCCCGCCGCGAGAGTCCATCGTACCCTCCAGGTGGAAGCACCGTGCGTTGGGCACAAGTTGCGCCGGCGACTCGCTCGTAATCCGGAAGTCCGCCAGTTGCATTCCTGCCTTCTGCTGCACATGATGCACCATGTCAACGAATGTTCTCCCCGGGTCCGCGCCATAAGGGTAGTAGAACGCGTTCGCATAGACAGTATTCCGCAGCCCACCCGACGCAACAATCTGACGAGTCCGCTGCGCAGCCGGATTGTTCGGGTCCGTCGCCGAAAACGTCAGATCCAGCGATACCCACTCGCCGTTTGGCCCGCTCGCCACAATTGTGCCCATCCCGCTCTGGTTCGCCGCGATCTGCCAGCCAGCCGGCAACCCAATGCTCGCCGACTGATCCTGCGTGGCCACCGTCCTGAGTTGCGCCGCCGGCGCTGCCGCTCCGCCCCCGCCACTCGATCCGGCAGCAGACTGAGCCCCTGCCATCGGGTGCCATTGCGCCATCAAAGTCTTCATCATGCTGGGCAGCGTTTTGTTGAAGCGAGTTGCATCATCTGACACGAGCGCCGCCTCCACATGGTCCGTCGACTCCTTTGTTGCGATCAGCATCCCACTCACTTTGAGCGGCGGCTTGCCCGGCCCCTGGTCGCGCCGCGTGATGTTGAAGAACGTCGCCACTGAGTCCGTGCCCTTCACGTCGAAGAGCTTGCCCACCTGCGGCTTCTCCCCGATCGACTGGTGAAGATTCTTCAGGATGTAGCCCATCGCTCCGGCCTCGGTGGATTGACCCTGCACCTGCCCGTACATGATCATGCCCCCGCCCTGGGGATGGATCGTCGTCAGTCCCTGCCCGAGGGCCGCCGTTACGGCTCCCAGCGCCAGAACTCCGGCTGCGATAACCGCAATTTTCAGCAAATGTTCTCTCATCGAAACCTCCGCCATGCAAACCTGTTTTCGAGTAATCAGCCATGACCCTGCGCCGGTCGGTTCGCACCACGGTGACACCAACTGAGGCCGTTCTGATTCCTCTATACAGACTGCGGCATTCGCGATGGAACTGCATCAATCTGGGGATCACGCACAACGCAACAGAGTCGCATGCAACAAAAAGCCCAGCCTCTGCGGCCGGGCTCCTCATTTCAACCGCATTCCTGCTTTGCTACGGCGTTACAATCTCAATCGAGTGGTTGCCGTGCGGCACTGTCGCCACAACTGCAGGCTTCAATCCCGAAGGGTAGGGTGTTGCCTGGGTCTGGGTTAGCGCCCCTGTATCCGGATTCGCCCGGAATCCCGAAATCGAATTCCCCAGGAAATTCGCTGTGTACACAAACCGCCCCAACGCAGCATCCATCACCACGGAAACCGGATCGGTATCCGTCGCGTTCGTCTGGCTGCCCGTCGAGTTGATTGTCGCTGACGGAGTGCCGGTGCCCAGGTCGATTGTGTAAGCAGTGACTGTCGACGAAAGGCCGTTTGAAACGTAAATGAACTTGCCGCGCGGGTCGACGGTGACCGACGTCGGCTCGCTTCCTGCGGAGAACGGACCGTTGATCAGGAAGTTCAGAACGCTTCCGCTCTGAATCGTGTAGCCGACCATCTGGTTCGACGCAAAGTCTATTACGTACACAAACCGATTCGTCGGGTCCGCTGCCAGTGCCACAGGCTTGATGCCGGCTTTCCATGGGCTGCCGCTTGCGGGCGTCAGCGCACCGCCAGTTCCCACCGTATATCCGAAGATCCAGCCTGGGTTGGCGATGCTCGTCGTGGTCCCGCCGGGATTGTAGGCCGACTGATCGTAGGCCGTTACATACACCGCGCTGCTGTTGGCCAGCACCGTCACTCCAGTCGGCGCCAGTGTGTCTCCCGCAAAGCCCGGAATCGACAGCGTCTGCTGCGAAGCTACCGCACCAATGGTTCCTCCGGTCAGCGAATAGGCTGTCAAGACAGCCGGGTTCGGACCGGAAACGACATACAGATATGTGCCTGCCGTGTTCACCTGAATGTAATTCGGGCTTGCGCTCGTCGTTATCGTATCCTTCTGAGTCAGCACCCCGGTGTCCGCAATCGTGAAGTGCACGACGTTATTGCTCGCCTGGTTTACCACGTAGAGGTTGGCATAGTCTGCGGTGATCGCGATGGCCACCGGGTTGTTGCCTCCGCTGCTCACCGGCGCGGCGCCATCCCGAAGCGCTCCGGTCAAAGAGTCTGCGTCGAACGTTTGAATCTGTCCCGTGGTGCTCCCGCCGGTGCCTGCGGAGTTGGCCACGAAAACATAATCGATCGTTACGATCTCGCAGGACGTCAATAGGGTGGCCAACACCAGCCCCGTGGTAGTGACCAAGATCGTCCGGCTTAGTTTGCTCAACTTCATGCGATTCCTTCGTCAAGGACCTTCGCTTGCCGGCCCCATCCATTCTCGTTTAGTTGCCCGTACCTAATTGTAAAAGCCCTACGGGGTGTATCGATTCAGACGGCCCCGGTCTCCCGTCCGCCTGCCTATTTCGCTATTCCTGCGCCGGTCCCTTTGTGCGGAATTGCAGCTACCGCAGTGGGTATGGGATCGGACTTGTAGGGCGAGCTCTTTGAGACCAGAAGCGCGCCGGAACTCGTGTCCATTTCGAATCCTGAAACCGTTCCCTTTAAACTGCTACCCAGAAAATTCACTGTGTAGAGGAAGTGATTTGTCGAAGGGTCAATCCCGATCGCTATAGGATCGAGCCCCGTTGACATTGTCCCAATGTTCGTCAGCACTCCGTTGCTCATCGAGTACTCGGTCACCGACGAGTCTTGCCCGTTGGCCACGTATGCAAACTGGTATGTCGGATCCACCACCACCGACGAAGGCGATCCACCCGTCTGATAAGGGCTGCCTGCCAGCGGTATCGGGGGGCCCGACGCGACTGAGTAACCCAAAACGCTGGAATTCGACGAGTCCGTTACATACAAATACGTGCTCGATCCATCGCTCGCCATTCCTGAAGGATGCGTGCCCGCGGGAAATGGCACGCCGCCGTTGAGCGGCGTCACCGGTCCACTCGAGCTCGCGGCAAATCCAAATACATATCCCACATTCGGTGTCACAGAGGCGTCATACGCAGATATGTAAATGAAACCTCCTGACTTTAGCGCATTGATCGCCGTTGGAACGATCACGTCGCTCGGCTTGCTCGGCAGGTTCAGCGGCCAATAGTCCAGATTGCCGTTTGCAACGGGTGTTGACAGCAATTCCGCCCCAGCCGTGCCTATTGAAGAAGTGATCGGTGCGCTGATCGGAAACACCCCAACCGATCCCGAGCAGGGAGCTGCCGGAGAGCAAGTCGGCAAAGGCTGATAGGTGTCCACCACGTAAAGGTTGGTTCCGGCCACTGCCACCGCAATCGGAAAGATGCCCGGCGTGTTCGTCGTGTTCTGCGGATAGACTTTTCCGTCGTTTCCGATGAGAAACTGCTCGATCGTGTTGTCGTCCCTGTTCACGACAAACAGGTTCGTGTTGTCAGAGGAGACAGCCTCGGCCACTGGATTCCGGCCCCCAGATGGGAACGGCGATGTCGGAATCTGCCGCATCTGGCCCGACTCCGAGTTAATTTCGAAGACGTCCACCAGGCCGTAATTATTGTTCCCCGCCGCTTGCGCGCTCGTCACAAAAACAAAATCGACGGTCAGCGTTTCGCAGGCCGTCAGCATCGTGGCTGCCGCCAGGCTGGCAACTGCGACCAGCGCGAGCTGGCTCGGTTTGTTGAACTTCATGCGCATCTTTCATCAGGGCACCCTAACCCGGCGCGCCCGCAAATTCCGGTTTGGAATCGAGATGCAGGGTGCCCGCCGTTCCGGTCCCCGCATTCGGCTGTTTTCTTATAAGGTCGCCGGCTGCGATGTGTTTTCCTTTTCGCCTTCTGGCGACCGCTCCAGCACATCGCCGGCGTCCTTCAACTTAGCTCGTGCGGCCATCTACAAGGCACCACGTCGCCGGTCCCCCAAGAGAGAACGTGCTGGTGACGCGCATCTGGTTCAGTACGCCTGAATTCGGGTCTACCACTCGACCGGTCACGGCCGAGTCATTGAAGTCAGCCGAGTAAACAAATTGGTCCGACGGATCTTCAACCAGGCATTGTGGCCCAGCACCGGAGCCAAACGGCTCGCCCGCGATGAAGCTCAGCTGGTGCGTCGTCGGGTCAAGCACATATCCCGCGAGGCCGCTCTGCGCGTTCGTCCCTTGCGTATTGTTACCCTGGTTGATCACGTAGGCAAACTTGCCCTTCGACTCCACGATCAGATAGATCGGGTTGTTCAGTGTAGGATCATCCGCCACAACACTGCCGGTCTCCGCCTGCAGAGCGCCATTGTTCCCCACTGAGAACGAAAGAATCTGGCTTGTGGCTCCCGGTTCTGCTGCCTGTACAAGGGTCCCTTCGTTGTCCAGAACATAGACAAAGCTCGAGCCGTTGACGATCGCAGTGGCTTCACCAATCCCCAGCGGCTGAGAGGTGTTCTGATTGATCGACAACTGGCCTGTCGCCTGGTTATAGGTATACGGGAACACCGAGTCGCCAGTGGCTGGCGTACCGCTCAGCGTCAGGATGTATCCAGACGACAGCGAGAAGTCGATTGGGTTCGCCGGCACCGGAAAGTAGGGAAGCACGGCTCCATTTGCGGCCGTCACTTGCGCGTTCACAACCAGTTGCAGCCGTCCGGTCGTCGCGTTGATTTGGAACGCCGTGATGTCGGCGCAGGTCTTCACGCCCGCGCCCAGGGCCAGCGAGCAGGCTGCGGCGGAAGGAGAGTCGTGGTCGAGAACATAGAGATAGTCACCCGGAGCGTCCGCGATCAATCGGAACGGATTCAGCCCCTGCGTGTAGAACGTCTCCTGCGGCGTCAGGACGCCGTTGCCGCCCACCGCAAACTCAGTAATGTTCGCTTGGCAGGGATCGGTGGGAGTGCAGGTCGCGCCTCCCTGCGCATTTGTCCCCCGGTTCAGCACGTACATAAACCGGCTTCCCGTCACCAGGACTGAACGCACAGGATACGATCCCCCCGAGGAGACCGGAAGCGTATTGATCGGTGTCAGCTTGCCTGTGTTGTGATCGATTTTGAACCCGCTGATGATGCCTTGCCCGGCGGTCCCTGAGGTCAATGTTCCCGTCACATACAAAAAGCCGACTGTATAGCTCTGAATGCAAGAGGACACGCCAAAGATGACCGCGACCGAAAGCGCACTCATCAGAAGTGCCTTGCCGAATTTCGTAAACTTCATGCCATTCCTTCATCCCGGTCAGGCGTGTGCCGCCAGGTTTGATCGTTCCGCAGCAGGGCTGGGTTGGGACGGGTCCCTGTTGCATTGTAAAAGCCAAGGGTCCGTTGTGCCTAGTTTCAACGGAAGACAGGCCTTTTCAGACCTTTTCCCTCCGCATTCTGCGTGCCTCCGGCATTTTTTACGCCCCAGGCCGCGGGCTCACTGGCTTCGGACCGAGGGCTCTAACATTTCTTCGGTTGCTTGCCCTTTTGACGCCGCATCCTCTGCAAAAGTCAACCCGTTCCGACCCTCTTTCCGTATTTCCCCCCCTGTCCCCTCACGGCTTTGCCCTGTCTCGGCTGCCTGCTGGTGGTTTACCCTGTCCCCCGATGCATCAACTCACCAAATACAGTCTGATTCCTGCCGCTTTCCTTCTCGCGATTGGATTCAGCGCGCTGCCGTGCGATGCTCAGGACGTTCACGTCCGCGTCTCCCCTGACGTCAAGACCGGCATTGAAGGCACCACCGAATTCCCAACCATCCAGATGGCCATGGACCACCATCCCTTCGCCGGCATCGGCCAAGACGGCAAGCCCGGCCGCGTCTTCATTGAGATCGCCGCCGGCGTCTACCACGAGCGCGTCATCGTCACCCAGAACCACACCAAAATCACCCTCATCGGCATGGGGGCGTCGCCCTCCGACGTGGTCATAACCAACAGCCTCAATGCCAAACAGGCCGGCGGTACTTTCTTCACCGAGACGGTCGAGGTCAACGGCACAGGCTTCGAAGCCGACAATCTCACATTTGAGAACACCGCCGGCAACACTGGCCAGGCCGTCGCCATCGCCGTCCGCGCCGACCGAGCAATCTTCAAACACTGCCGTTTCCTCGGCCACCAGGACACTCTCTTCGCCGACTACGGCCGCCAGTACTACGTGGACTCCTACATAGAGGGTGGAGTCGACTTCATCTTCGGCAATGCCACCGCTGTCTTTGACCGTTCGGAGATTCACGCCAACGCGCCCGGCTGGCTAACCGCACAGTCCCGCACCTCACCCGAGCAGCCAACCGGCTATGTCATTCTGAACAGCCGTGTGACGAGCGGGTTCGAGAATACGCCGGCCGCGGCGGCCCCCGGCGCTCCGGGGGGCTCGCCTTCTCAACTTGCTGGCTCGCCTTCACCGGTCGCAGCCTCGCCCGCGCCCGTCTCTGGCTTGCCTGCAAAGGATATGACCAGCCTGGGCCGCCCCTGGCGACCATACTCGCGCGTGGTCTACATCAACACCTGGCTCTGTGCCGGCGTTACCCCGCAAGGCTGGAATTCCTGGGGCAAGACGCCGGGCATTCCGCAAGCCTGGTATGCGGAGTTCAACAGCACCGGCCCCGGCGCGAACCCCGCCGCTCGCGTTCCCTGGTCCCATCAGTTGACCGCCGCCGAGGCAGACCAGTTCAAGCCAAAGGTGTTTTTGGCCGGTGCCGATCATTGGGACCCCGAGGCCGACGCCGCCAGGCTGCCGTAGCGACTTAGCCCCACTTTCGTACCGTTGACCGTACGTACAGAAAAACTGTACGTTCTAAGTGGAGGGTCGAGACATGGCCGTTGAAACTACCTATACCGCTTTACGCGAAGGACTGGCCGGGTTTTTGGACCGCGTGACAGATGATCAGGAAGTCGTGATCATTCGACGCCGTGGGTCGCGGGATGTAGCGATGGTTCCGGCTGATGAGCTATCAAGCCTGATGGAGACGGCGTACCTGTTGCGCTCACCCAAGAATGCGGAACGGCTGTTGCAGTCACTTGCGGAGTCAGTCGAACGAGACAAGGAACCAATTCCGAATCAATCCGCACAGGAGTCGATTGAGGCGTTGCGCCGCGATCTGGGGATGGAATAACTCTTGACATAGTTAGCCTCGGAGCACCCCATGAGCGTGAAGATGGATAGAGCGGTCGACTTCCTGCCAAAATTCCGCGAGGACTTGGCCGATTCGATTAGGACAGATCGCAAGCTGGCTCTCCGCACGCTGCAACTCGTGGAGGCGGTGCTTGCGGACCCATTCGCGGGAATTGGTAAACCTGAGCCCTTGAAGCATGACCTGGCCGGTTGCTGGAGCCGACGAATCACCCAGGAGCACCGCATCGTCTACCGCGTTACCCCGGACCGCATTTACATCTTACAGGCCCGCTACCACTACGACGGATAGGACAGCCCCTCAGGCCGCCTTCCCCTTTGCCGTCACAATCGCCACCCCGAAGCACGCGGCGATGAGGGTCTCCATGACAATCGGCGCGATAAAGAAATACGCATACGAATCGACAGCGAATGCCAGATAAATGACAAGGAATGTGGCCATCATCGGGCGCAGCCGGCGTGCTTCCGTCTTTGCCATTGATGCCAACTGCCACATCAGAATCGACTCGCCGGTCAGGAAGATGGTCACGGATAGGCCCATTCCAATATGAAATCCCCAGAAACTGACCATGCTCCCCATCATCAGGAACTGGTTGGCCTTCATCGCTGCCGCAGCCACCGACGCAGGGCCCGGCTCAACGGGGCCAAACACACCGCCTACCGTATGCAGCACCGAGTGAATCAGCGTCAGCACCGACGCAACGCGCAAAAACACAACAGGCTTGTTCATTCCTGATCTCCTTCCACAGTCTTCAAGTTGAGTGCCAGAATACCGCGCCCCGCCCCCGCCCCGTCGAAGGTTGCCGGCAGAAGTCGCCCATAGCCTTTCCCGGATTCTGGAACCGCTGGATACCGCCTCGTCGTCGACCGCATCGACCCTCTCAAGGCGCGGTCTCACTGCAACGGACAGTGCTCCTACTCAGGCTGTTTGTATCTTGCCGTTGCAATCGCCACGCCGAAGCATCCTGCGATGATGATCTCGAAGATAACCGGCGCGAAAAAGAAGTGCGCGTTCGAGTTCACGGCGATCGCCAGGTAGGCGACGAGGAATGTGGCCATCATTGGCCGCAGGCGGCGGGCGTCCGCCCTCGCCAATGAAGCCAACTGCCACATCAGAACACCCTCGGCAGTCATCGAGATGCTGAGGGCAAGGCCGAGGCCAAAGTAGAAGTCCCAGTAGCTGCGCATATTTCCCATCACCAGAAACTGGTTGGCTTTCATCGCCGCCACGGCCACCGCAGGAGTGCCCGGATCAACGCTGCCAAACACCCCGCCAATCGTGTGCAGTACCGCATGAATCAGCGTCAGCACTGAAGCAATTCGCAGAAACACAACAGGCTTGTTCATCCCTGCTCTCCTTCCACCTTCTTCGCGAAGCACTCCAGAATCCCGCTCCACGCGCCCGGCCCATCGAATATCGCGCGCAGTTGCTCATAGCCTTCGCCGTGCCGCTCCAACTTGCTGTGCTTCAGCAGCACGAGCGTGGCCGCGGGTCCCTCCGGCGTGAAGCTGATCTCCACCTCGCTTGCCTTGGCTGGGTCTGGATCGCAAACCCAGTCGGGCGAATCGTGTCCTGGCCCCACGTGCCACGACAGGGTCACCCGGTGCGGCGGATCCCACGCCAGCACCTTGCCCCAGTCTGTCAACTTCCCCTCGACATCTCGCTCATACCAGCGGCCGCCCACCTGCGGCTCCACAAAAATTGCCTCAAACGGCGTCTTGCCGATGTGGTGCGTCGCCGGCCACCACGTCTCCATCTGCTCCACGAACACGCTAAACGCCCGCTCCACCGGCGTCCGCACCACCACGCTCTTACGTACGACGCACTCTTCCACTGGGTTTGTCATGTTTCCCTCCTGCGGGCTTGGCTTCCGCTGCGGTTTGAAAGGCGCTCATGGCCTGCGTCCACATCTGGTCAAAATGCTCGCGCAGGCGGGCCACGCCCTCAGGGTTCAATGTGTAAAGCCGCCGTGTTCCGGCCCTCGTGTCCATCACCAGTCCGGCATCCTTCAGCACCTTCAGGTGCTGCGAGACAGCCGGGCGGCTCACTGGCATGGTGCTGGCCAGCTCGTTTACCGCCAGGGGGCCAGCAGAGAGTTTCTGGAAGATGGCCATGCGCGTGGCATCGCCAAGAGCGTCGAGTCCGGCCTGTAGGTAAGTATTCACTTACGGTAAGCTAGCACGCACCAATGGGAACATGTCAACTGAAATCTTCGCCCCGGCCAACGGCTTCCCTATTGCGCGGACTTCAAGCACGATGAAATCGGTCGAAAACTGATTCGCACCGCCAGCGCTGTCTGCTATATTTGCGCCCTGCGCCGCTCGCAGCTCGAATGCGACCCCGGAGCGTGGAGGTTCAACATGCGCATGATCATGCTGGTTCAATGTCCCATTGAACCGTTCAATACCCTCATCAAGAATGGAACAGTGGGGGCGAAGATGCACGCCATTCTCGAAGCCACTAAACCCGAAGCAGCCTATTTCACTGAGCGCGAAGGCCACCGCGGCGGAATCTTCGTCGTCGACGTCAATGGAGCGGGCGATGTCACCAGACTGGCCGAACCGTGGTTCCTCGCCTTCAACGCCGAAGTCGAGTTCCGAATTGCCATGACCGCCGAAGAGCTCGGCGGTGCCAATCTCGAGGCCATGGGAAAGCTGTGGGGCTGAGCCAACCGGACTGAAACCTTCCGGCGCGTTCTTCTAATCGTCTCCCGAAAGATGCGGAGCAGTCCTGCGCCGGATTGCCTGGTTGATTCCTTGCATCACTTGCGGCAATTGCCGTCTTTACACTCCTCCCCCACCCCTGCCACACTGATACGTGGACACCCAGACAATCGTTATTCTCGACTTCGGGTCGCAATATACCCAGCTCATCGCCCGCCGCATCCGCGAACTCAACGTCTTCTCAGTCGTCCTGCCCTGCACGGCGCCACTCTCTGAAATCCAGGCCCTCAAGCCGCTGGGCATCATCCTCTCTGGTGGCCCTTCGTCCGTTTACGATGCCGACGCCCCGGCTGCCGATCCCGGGATCATCGAGCTCGGGCTGCCTACTCTCGGCATCTGCTACGGCCTCCACTTCATCGTCCACCACATGGGCGGTCATGTGAAATCCGCGCCCCTGCGCGAATACGGGCACGCCGAAGTCACAATCGAGGACGCCACCACGCCCCTGTTCGCCGGCCTTCCCGCATCCATGCAGGTCTGGATGTCTCACGGCGACGAAGCCGAAAAACTGCCCCCAGGCTTCCACCGCACCGCTGTCACCTCCAACGCCCTGGCCGGCATCGCGAACCCTGACCGCGGCATCTGGGCCGTACAGTTTCATCCGGAAGTCCACCACACTCCCCTCGGCAAGCAGCTCCTCAAAAACTTTGTCTTCAACATCTGCGGCGCCTCCGGCGACTGGACCCCCGCCCACTTCATTGAGACCACCGTCGCCGGCATTCGCGAAAAGGTAGGCGCAGGCCACGTCATCTGCGGCCTCTCCGGTGGCGTCGATTCTTCGGTTGCCGCAGTCCTCGTCAACAAGGCCATCGGCGCCCAGCTCACGTGCATCTTCGTCAATAACGGCGTCCTGCGCAAAAATGAATTTCAAAGCGTCCAAAAGAATCTGCGCGACAAGCTGGGCCTCAACATTGTTGCTGTCGACGCCTCTCAGCGCTTCCTCGCCCAGCTTGCCGGCGTCACCGATCCCGAGACCAAGCGCAAACGCATCGGCGCGGAGTTCATCGCCGTCTTCGATGACGAGGCCACACGCATCGCCAAAGAAACCGGCGGCGTCGACTGGCTTGTCCAAGGAACCCTCTACCCCGACGTCATCGAATCCTCCAGCGTCCGCGGCCCATCGCAAACGATCAAGAGCCACCACAACGTCGGCGGTCTGCCGCTCGGCATGAAGCTCAAGCTCATCGAGCCCCTGCGCGATCTCTTCAAAGACGAAGTCCGCCGCATCGGCCGCGATCTCCTCATGCCCGACGACGTTCTCGGCCGCCAGCCCTTTCCCGGCCCCGGCCTCGCCGTACGCATCCTCGGCGAAGTCACCCCCGAGCGCGTCGCCCTGCTCCAAGAGGCCGACGAAATCGTCGTCGCCGAGATCAAATCCGCCGGCCTCTACAACCAGATCTGGCAGAGCTTTGCCGTCCTGCTTCCCGTCATGAGCGTCGGCGTTATGGGCGACCAGCGCACCTACGCTTACACCTGCGCCGTCCGCGCCGTCCACTCTGAAGACGGCATGACCGCCGACTGGACCCCGCTCCCCTACGAAGTCCTCAAGCGCATCTCCAACCGCATCGTCAACGAAGTCCGCGGCATCAACCGCGTCGTCTACGACATCACTTCCAAACCCCCCGGCACCATCGAGTGGGAGTGATTTGCCGTCAAGGCAGCCGCGCCTTCGGCGCAGATCACGCCGCCTTCGGCCGTGTCCACCAACCGTAAACCGCCGTCCCCGACAGTATCACGCCCATCATCCCAATCCATGTGAGCAAGGCCAACTGTCCTACCTGGGCCTCGCGCGCTTCCACCTCCCGCATGTTTCGCCCGGCCAGCACAAACCCTGGCTGGGTCCCGTTCACGCGCTCAATCACTGCGGCAATGCGGACGCCGTGTTCGCGCCCCGGCACCGGCTGCCAGCTAACGCGCTCCTCGCCGTGCTGGCGGACATTGTCGAACACGCCAGCGGGGGGCGTCGGCGTTTGCCCATTGAGCTGAGCGTTCGAGCCCAGAGGCTGCCCCTCGTCGTTGTAGACAATGAGAAAGGGCGCGAGGCTGCGATCCATATCAACCACGCCGCCGCTGTTTATCAGCGCGCCTTGGCGCAGGCCATCGTTCACCCCGTATTTGTCGAGAACGACTGCAAGGTCTGACGCCATCTGGATCTGCGGATCGTTTGCGCCTTGGCGCAGCACCTGTTGTGGAATGGTATTCAACGCTAGCGCCAGCCCCGTCGATAGTGCGGCCAAAACCAGCGCATTATAGATAATCGCGGGACGTCCAAACGTCTCATACAGCATGGCGAAATGCTCCTTGAACAGGGAAGTAACCAGGTCGCGGAAAACCAGCGGGATCAGCGTGCCACGCGCAAGCCCGCGATCCTCAAGCGCATCCCGAAAGCTCTGCCGCATTGCCGGCGCATAGGCCTCCCGAAACCGCGCCGGGTAGAGCCCCAACGCCAGCGCATACATGGCTTCCAGACGATCAGGTGTCATCATCACCGGCCTCCATGCGGAATCAAGCCCATCCTGCGCGCGGACTTCACCGCCGCGTCCAGCCTTGCCAACTCGCCCGCCAGTACCGATTTGCCCAGCTTGGTCAGCCGATAATACCGTCGGCGTTCATCGTCGGACATCCCCGATTCCTCCACCAGTCCGTCGCGCATCATGCGATCAATCGAGCCGTAAAGTGTTCCGGGGCCAAGCCGCACCCCGCCGCCCTCCGGCGATCGAGCATCTTTCATAATCAGGTAGCCGTGCTTTTCTCCCTCGGCCAGCGAGAACAGAATCGAGAAGACAGCAGGCGACAGCGGGGAAGCAGGTGCGGTTTCAGTAGCCATGCACGCAATATACATCCGTAACGGATATATCCGCAACAGAAATCTTTTCGTATCGCCGGCCCGACGCCTATCCCTCGGCTTGCAGTCCCGGTCGTGCCTTCAATGCCGCCACTTCTCGTGCGAGCGCATCGATCTTTTCCATCAGCTCGCGATGCCGGGTGTCATCCACGGATGGCTCAAAAGCCTCCACGTAAAACGTCCCGTTCGGTTCCAGCTCGCAGCGATGCACCTTGTCCAAGCCTTCAAACCCCTGCTTGTGGACCACCGAAAGCAGCTCCTCGCGTGTCAGTGACTCCTTCTCCATGGCGCGCGGATCAAGTTTTCCGTCCCGGATCAGCACCGTCGACCGTCCTTCCAGAGCACGTGTCAGTTTGGGCGACCGGAACAGCACACGCACCACCAGCCAGTTGATCGCCAGCAGTCCAAACGCGCCGATGATCCCGCCGGTCACCGAGTTGTCGTCCCCGATAATCGCGTTCTGCACCGTATTCGAGAGCGAAAGCAGGACCACAAGGTCGAAGGGATTCAATTGCGCCAGTTCCCGCTTCCCAAACAGGCGCAGCAGAACCACCAGCACCAGGTAAACGATCACCGGTCGCGCCAGCTTCTCCAGGATGGGAAGCGGCAGATGAAACATGCTGTCAAACATTGCAGAGTGGGGCATGAAAAAGAGCATAAAGCACGCCGAGGAAATCGCGACTGCCGGTTCGTTCTAGTGGATTCGCTCCAGTTTGATCACGCAATTCACCTCGTGTGTATTCGGGTCGGCCATCACTGTATAGGTCGGCTTCACGCCGGCCAGCGTTCGCATGAGCAACGGGTCTGATTTTTGCGCGGAAATGAGAAATCCTGCCACATAGCCCTCGTCAAACGGGTCTCCCGGCATCATCTGCCAGTTCCGCATCAGAAGCTTCTTCAGCTCGTCGCTCACATTATCAAACCTGAGCAGCCCAAGGTGATATACCGCGCCCGGCTTGATCTCCACCGTGTAATTCACCACGCTGGCTGCCTCATCGAACTCCGGACGCGGCACGATGGCGCAATCCAGATACCCCTTCGACTTGTACTTCGCCGAGATCGCGGCCCAGATTCCGCGAATCGCCGCACCCTTTGATGGAGCCGCCAGAGCCGTCGTGGAGGTTTGAAGCGAAACCCACTTATCTAGCTCTGCCGGTGTCACCAGCGAATCCGCGGGCAGGTGAATCGTCCCCAGCGTATAAAGGTGCCCCTCATCGATCGTTACAGCATATGGCACATTCACCGTGGTCGCTTCGACTACCAAATCGCCCGCTCGCACCGCCTGCACCTTCACCGCCGCATATCCCTCATCGGCGTAAAAGGAACCAAGAGCATCCTCCAAATTCGCTGCCGTGTCGTCTGTCGAGAACGGCGTCTCCGCCGCATGATCGGCCACACCCTTGATCTTCGCCGCCATCGCCGGTGAAACGCCCCGGAAGTCGATTGCGCCCACCCTCACCGTAGGTGCGGCAATCGAGAAGGTCATCGCGGTCACCTCTCGCGAGCCGGGCCTGCCCGTTGGCGTCGCCGTAACTGTGGCATGAATCCCCTCGGCTGCCAGCGCCTGCTGCAGGACGTTGATCACGCCATTCAGCTGCGTCCCCTCTGCCGGAACCTTCCCGTGATAGAGCGGTAGTTGTTCGTGGATCCGTGCATTAAGCGCAGCGCCAGTCGTCAGCGGCAGGTTGTCCAGATGCATCGCATAGAGCTGCGGCGCCACCGAGAGTTGGTACACCAGGTCCACCCCATCGAACTTGTAGACCACGCTGTCGAACACCCCGCTGTCCATCAGCAGCTTCGAGTGTTCGTTCATCTCCGCCGCAGTTAGAATGACCCCTCGCTTGAGATTTGCCGCGGCCAGCAGCTCCTGGTCTGAGTACTCCGGCGCGCCCTTGAACTGAATCGTCTTAGGTTGGAATTTCTGCGCAGGCGCAAGCTGGCACACCGAGAGAACAACGACGGCAGAGACGAAGCAAAAACAGTTGCGCGGCATGATTGGCAAGACTAACAGACGAGCTATCAGCCGTAAATCCGCGCACAAAAAAATCTCCCGCAACTTACAGCGGCCCTGCAGCGGGCCGCCCGCCGCCGCGACCGATTGCAAAAAACCACCCTAACTCCCCGCGTGATAGTCCTTGTACTCCGCCGTGAACATCGTGTGCCGCAAACTGAAGGTCGCCGCCCCGGAATCGCCGCTCGGCACATCCTCAACATTGATCACTGTCCTAACCGGGACTACCAGCGTCTTATCTCCCACCTGCATCGGATCGTAGTCGATCCGCTGGTCCTCCTGGTGGACAACCTCAGAGTCCTTGAACTCCGCCTGGGTGATCAGCCGAACCACGATTCCCGTCTCCGGGTTGATGTAGATCTCCCCGTGATAGGGCACGGTGGCCTTGTAGAAGACCCAGCTCGTGGTCGTCTGCAGATTGCCCTTGGCACCGCCTCCACCCGTTGATGCAGAAGAAAAAAACACCCTGCCCGCCTGCCCCACATCGGGGAAGCAGCAGTCGCTCACCGCATAATGAGTGTTCTTCTTGTCTACGTTGAAGGCGAACACCGCGGCCTGCTTGCCGTTCACCGTCTCCCAGCGCAGGAAGCGGATCTTTCCCGCCTTTTGCGCCTCATCAAAGACCGTGCTCAGCACGGGCGCTTGTCCCAGCAGGGCCAGCATTCCTTTCGGGTCCCACGGTCCTTTCGGCGTGCCAAGCGGATTCTTCTCCGCTCCATTCACAAAATCCACCTGCGCTTCCGTCGAGTTGATGTAGTGGACAAACTGATTTGGCGCCACAAGGTTTGGATTTGCGCCTGCATCGCCGATCGCGCCGCTATGCAGGCCTGAGGCTGCCGGACCCGGCTCTACGTGATCCTGGAACCGCACCATCGTCCTCGTCGCTGTCAGGTTGGGGAGCGCTTCGTAGGTCTTCGCTGCATACTCTCCCGCCTTGTCCAGCATCGCCTTCTGCGTTGCTTCGTCCGGCGCCGGAGCGGTTGGCAGGTCATCGGCCGGAGGAGGCAGTGTCGCGCTCCGCGCTTCCAGCACATAAATCTGCTCGGTCGAAAACTTCCCCGGCATATAACCCGCCAAACTGTTCATTGTCGAACGCGTCAACTCTTCGCTCAGCACCAACTGCTTCAGGGCTGAGGCAACTTCCTCGTCCGTCTTCTTTGCCTGCTGCATCTCGACCAGCATGTCTCTAAGTTGCTGGACGGTGACCCTTTTCGCGCCCCAGGCGGGTATCGCGGTCAGCATTACCACAACCATCCAAGCCAAGCGTTTCATGGGTTCGACTCCTCCCGATTCAAGCCGCACCAATTTTACAGTCGTTAACGCACGGCTGTTCGTGACAGCCAGCCGCACGCTGTCTCCCGGCTCTGATTTTGTCCTGGGTATCGGGTGATTCGGGCTGGTTCCGCTCTAGCCCCGGGGTGCCATCTGCGCCTGCGCCTTGCTCTGAAAGAATTCCAGCGACTTCGCCAGGCCAGCCCGCAAAGAGACCTGAGGCTTCCATCCCAGCAGCTTCTCTGCGCGCGTAATGTCTGGACACCGCCGCGTTGGGTCGTCCTGTGGAAGCGGCTCAAATCGCAACTCGCTCCGCGACTGCGTCACTTCCAGGATTGCCTTCGCGCACTCCAGAATCGTGAACTCAACCGGATTGCCCAGATTCACCGGCATGTGCTCTTCCGATCGCGAAAGCCGTACAATTCCCTCGATCAGATCGTCCACATAGCAAAAACTCCGCGTCTGCTTCCCGTCCCCGTAAATCGTCAATGGCTCACCCAGCAGCGCCTGCATCATCAGGTTTGAAATCACGCGCCCATCGCTCGGATGCAGTCGCGGTCCGTAGGTGTTGAAGATTCTCACCAGGTGTGTATTCACACTGAGCTTGCGGTGGTAGGCCATCACCAGCGCCTCCGCATACCGCTTCGCCTCGTCGTATACCGATCGCGGACCCACCGGGTTCACATTCCCCCAGTAGTCCTCCGTCTGTGGATGAACCAGCGGATCGCCATAGCACTCCGAAGTCGAAGCATGCAGGAACCCCGCGCCGTAATTCAAAGCAATCTTGAGCGCGTTCTCCGTCCCCACCGACCCTACACGTAGCGTCTCGATCCCCAGCCGCAGATACTCCGGCGGACTCGCCGGTGAGGCCATGTTGAACACGTAGTCCACGCGCCCCACATCAAAGGGCTGGCAGATGTCTTTTTCTTGAAATGCGAAGCCGGAGTTGCCGTTAAGGTGAGCAAGGTTCTCAGCAGTCCCGGTCGACAGGTTGTCGATGCCGATCACCGTGTGGCCGTCGGCCAAAAGACGGTCCACGAGGTGCGACCCCAAAAAACCTGCTGCGCCTGTAACAAGGACATGCATGCTAAGCGGCTCACGCTCCGTTGAAGTGAGAAACAAATCAGGCGAGGCATCGCGTCCCAGGAAGGATTGAAAAGAGGAGGGAAGCGAT
>Ga0182015_10002448_pt1 | contig 22333 bp, 22 predicted proteins | sample 712P3MmetaG_FD_120478 | JGI IMG/M metagenome (GOLD analysis project Ga0182015, IMG submission 120478) | Permafrost microbial communities from Stordalen Mire, Sweden - 712P3M metaG | ecosystem: Environmental > Terrestrial > Soil > Wetlands > Permafrost | place: Sweden: Stordalen | collected...
AAAGCTTCCCTCGGCGCGCGCGAGCAGCGTTCCGCCAGCATCGGAAATCCAGGCTTCCACGCCGAGCACGCCCCGCCGCTGCCAGGTGACGCGACCGCGCGCTTCGAGGAGAGTCTCCAGAGGAACCGGCCGGCGAAAGCGTACGTTGACCGCCGCCGTGACGCCGCGATGGCCGGCAAAGCCCGCGGCGTGCGCCATCGCCTCATCCAGCAGCGCCATGACGATGCCGCCATGCGCAATGCCGCGCCAGCCTTGGTACGCCGGCGCCAACATAAACCGCGCGAGCACGCCGTCGGCGCCGGGATCCCGATCGAAATGCACGTGCATGCCGATCGGATTTTCAGGGCCGCACGCAAAGCAGTTCCCGTCGTCGAAGGGGACCTCGCTCACCGACGCACCGCCGCTATCTCCCCAAAACCAAACGATCGGCCAAATATTCGGGTAATCCGGCGGCGCGCATCTTGCGCTGAACCTCGGCGATCGGATAGTCGTAGCGAATCCATTGCACACAATTGCGTTCGCTGTCGTAGCGCACGAACGATGCCTCCGGATTGAGATCCCGCGGCTGACCGACGCTGCCGACGTCGATGATGTACCGCTTCTCGGGATCGAGCGTGAGCTCGCCGCCGGTTTGCATGTGCTTGTGGCCGACGGCGCCGCTTTCGGCGCAGTCCCAGTACTCCGCGATGTGCGTATGTCCGATGAAGACGAGGCGCGCATCGGTACGCTTGAACGACGCGGCGGCGCTCTCTTTGTCGAGCACGTAATCGAAGTAGCGCACCGGCGCGCCGTGAACGAGCAGGAAATCGGGAAAGCGAAGCTCGTAGGGCAACGCGTCGAGCCACTGCCGGCTCTCCGCGTCGAGCTCGCGCTGCGTCCATGCCATGGCCGTGCGCGCGACGCTGTTGAAGTTTTCGACCCCGAAGTTTTCGACGGCCGCGAGATCGTGATTGCCCAGAACCGCATGCGCGCAGCGTTCGCGCAAGAGCCTGACGCACTCGTTGGGGTTGGGACCGTAGCCGACGACGTCGCCGAGAGAGATGAGCGTCTCATCGGGCTCGATGGCCGCGAGCACGCGCTCCAGCGATTCCAAGTTCGCGTGAACGTCCGAAACGATCGCATACCGCACCCTCGTTACCCGGTCAGGACGACAGCGCGACGTCGGCGGCCAGCACGGCGCGTAGTGCTTCGGCGAAGCTGCGGCGCATCGGTTCGGTGCCGGCACTCACGCGCACGTACCGGTCGAGCGGCGGCGCACCGGGCTTTCGCACCCAGACGCCCAGCAGGAGCAATTCTTTCATCACGCGCGCGGCGCGCTGGGCGTCGCCCATGTCGATGCAGACGAAGTTCGTATGCGATTCGATGTAACCGGCTCCCAGTTCGCGCGCCAGCCGATAGTAGTCCTCGCGGGCGCGCGCCGTTTCGGCGACGACGTGCTCCCGGAACGGCTCGTCGCTCAACGACGCCAACGCGCCGACTTGCGCGTTGCGGCTGACGCCGTACTGCAAGCGGATCTTCGCAAAGGCCTGAGCGTTGCGCTCGGTCGAGAGCGCGTAACCGATGCGTGCGCCGGCCATACCGTACGCTTTGGAAAAGGTGCGCAGTCGCATCAGGCGATCTTCGCAGATTGGTGGAACGAGCTGCGCCTCGTCGACGAAATCGGCATACGCCTCGTCGAGCACCAGGAGCGCATCGTGGGGAAGGGCCGCGTACAAGCGCTCGATCTCGCCGCGCGCCAAGAAACGGCCGCTGGGATTATCGGGATTCGCCAGGTAGACGATGCGCGGCGACTCGCGGCGAGCGATGGTCAGCAGCGCGTCGAGATCCGGGGTTCCGTCGTCGCGGTAAAGCGCGTAGAGCGGCCGGCCGCCGTAGCCGACGACGTGGTAGAGGAACGTCGGATAGGTGCCGCGCGTCATCAGCGCGCCGTCGCCCGGACCGACGAAGGCGCGCACGGCCAAACCCATCAAATCGTCGATGCCGGCGCCGACGACGATCTGGGCCGGCAAGCACCCGTGCTTGGCGGCCAATGCGTCGCGCAGGTCGAGCGATTCGGGATCGCCATACCAGGAAAGCCGCCCGAGCTCCGCGGCCATCGCGGCCAACGCCTTGGGCGATGGACCAAACGCGCTCTCGTTGGCGCCAAGACGAACGAGTTCGCCCCGACCGGTCTCGCGCATGAGCTGCTCGGGTCCGATGAACGGTGTCGAGGGTGGAATCGCCTCGATGGCGGGCGCCGGCCGGATCAGGCGGACCTAGCCTCCGAAGAACCGGCGGACCGTGACGGTAGTGCCGGCTTGCCACTCCTCGTCGCGTTCGTCCATCGTAATGAAACCATCGGCTCGAGCGGCGAGGCTCGCCGAAAAAGATCGCACGGCGAGAGGATGCGCGACGGGCATCGCACCTTCATGCCGGAGGCTCACCGGAACGTACCAGGTCCAGCCTGCGCGGCTCTGCACTGCGGTATCGAGCTGCGCCTGCAACGTCGCCGCCTCAAGCACCGCACCCGTCAGTGCCGCGATGATCGGCGCTGCCACCGCCTCGAGAATGAAGAGCGCCGATGCCGGATTTCCCGGCAGGCCAATAATCGGTTTGCCGTTGTGCGCGCCGAACAGCGCCGGCTTCCCGGGCTTCACCCGCAAGCCGTGAACGACGACGCCCGGCGTCGCGACGGCGGCAACCGCGGCCGGAAGACGATCGCGCTCGCCGACGGATGAACCGCCGCTGACGACCACGCCGTCGCATTCGGCGATGGCGTTGACGAGCACCGACTCGAACGCTGCAGCTTCGTCGCGCAGCGTGGGATAGTGCAGCGGCAGTGCTCCCATCGCGCGCAGCGACGCCGCCACGGCGTAGCGGTTCGAATCGCGAACCTCGCCGGGACGGGGCCGGCACTGCGCTTCGACGAGTTCGTCACCGCTGGAAAGCACGGCAATGCGCGGGCGGCGATACACCAACGGGCCGGTGATGCCGAGCGTCGCCAAGAGGCCGCACTCCGCTGCCCGAACGCGGCGTCCCGGCGTCAGCAGCGGCTCGCCGGCGCGCATATCGGCGCCCGGCGGCACGACGTTGGCACCCGGGGAAACCACTGCGTCGACGAACAAACGCTCGCCCTCGAGCCGTACGTCCTCGACCGGCACGACGGCGTCCGCACCGTCAGGGAGAACGCCGCCGGTCGGAATGCGCAAGGCATGCCGAACGCCTCGTAACGACACGTTTGGCGCGCGGCCCATCGTCACGCCGCCAACGACGCTCAAGACGCCCGGCGTCCATGCCGCGCACACCGCAAAGCCGTCCATCGTCGAGCGTGGAGCGTTCGGGTAGTCCTCATCTGCCGCGACGCTCTGCGCGAGCACGCGCCCCATCGCGTCGTCGATGGCGACGGCTTCCGTGCCGGTCGGTCCGATCCTCACGCGGGAGAAATACGCGACCAGCGCCTGACGCGGCGCAAGCAGCGTCTCGGGCGCAAACCCCACCGCCGGTAGGACTGCATTTGCAGACCGCATAATGGCGCGCTTCTCCATGCTCGATATCGCTTTGATTCGACGCGATCCCGAACGCGTGCGACGCGCACTCGCTCGTCGCGGACTCGATCCGTCGGTTGTCGGCGAGCTTCTGCGCTGCGACGAGGAGTACCGCTCGGCACTGACGGCCGTCGAACGGGCGAAGGCCGAAAAGAATCGTCTTTCCGCCGCCATCGGGCAGGCGAACGACAAGGCGGTTGCCGCGCGCGAGCTGCGTCCGCAGATCGAGGCGCTCTCCCAGCAGATCGCGACGCTGGAAGAACGCGCGCGAATGCTGAGTCCCAGCGAGGAGGCGTCGCCGACGCGCACGATGCTCGAGCAGTTGCCGAATCTGCTCGACGATTCGGTTCCCGACGGCGCGGACGAGGCCGACAACGTCGAGATCCGCCGCGGGGGGACGCCCGCCGAGTTCGATTTCGCGCCAAAGCCGCACTGGGAGATCGGCGAACGCCTCGGCATTCTCGATTTCGTCCGTGCGGGGAAACTTTCGGGAAGCCGCTTCGCCGTGCTCGCAGGAGCCGGTGCGCGGTTGGCCCGCGCGCTCGCCGCATACTTTCTCGATCGTGCGCACGGCCGAGGCTACGTCGAAATCGCGCCGCCCCTTCTCGTCTCGAAAGCCACGATGTGGTCGACCGGTCAGCTGAGCAAGTTCGCCGACGACATGTTCGAAGATCGCGATGCCGGCCTCTTTCTGATTCCCACCGCCGAGGTACCGTTGACGGCACTGCGGAGCGGAGAGATTCTCGAGTCGCAGGACCTTCCGCTAAAGTACGTCGCGTACACGCCCTGCTTCCGCAAAGAGGCGGGCGCCGCCGGTAAAGACACGCGCGGGTTGATGCGTCAGCATCAATTCGAGAAAGTCGAGCTGGTCTGGCTAACGACGCCGGAAACCTCGTTCGAAACGCTGGAGACGCTCACGCACGACGCCGAGTCACTGCTCGCCGAACTGGAGCTGCCGTACCGCGTCGTCGCGCTGTGCGCCGGCGACACCGGCTTCAACGCCGCGAAAACCTACGATCTCGAAGTGTGGATTCCAAGCAGCGGCAGCTTTCGAGAGATCAGCTCGTGTTCGAACTGCACCGACTTTCAAGCACGTCGCGCATCCATTCGCTTTCGGCGTGAGCCGGGCGCCAAGCCGGAGTTCGTCCACACGCTCAACGGCTCGGGCTTGGCGATCGGACGAACCCTCATCGCGATTCTCGAAAACTACCAAAATCGCGACGGCAGCATCACCGTGCCCGAAGTGCTGCGCCCCTTTGCCGGCGCATCGCACATTACCGGCTAAGAGAGTTCCCGGATCAGCTCCTTCAACACCGCGCGGTCAAGGTATCGGATATGCCCATGTTCGCGGCGCAGCGCTTTTCGCGATTCCAGCTCGGCGATCGCCCGAGCCGCAACTTCCTTGACGGTGCCCCCGGCAGCGGCAATCTGCGACTGGGTGATCGTGGAGAGCGAAGCCGCCGCGGGAACGAGCCCGCGTTCGGGCATCGCATAGGGCAATAGCACGCGCGCAATCCGTCCGAGGATCGGCAGCGATCCTTGGACGTTCAGCGCGTCAGCGAGCAGGCGCACGCGCTGCGCCATGACGATGCCGAGCGCGTTGGTCAGATCGGGGTAGCGCGCCGCGACGCGGGCGACGACGTCCCACGGCACCTTGAGGACGTGTGCCGACTTGGAGAAGACCGCGATGCGCGCCATCTTCCAGCCGCGGTCGAAATATTCAGCCACGCCGAAGAGCTCGTAGGGAAAGATTTCGTAGAGAATCCGCTCCCGCTCCCGCCCGCCGCCGTTCGCCCGTGCGACGATGCCCTCGGTGACCATCCCGATGTACGGCCAGTCGGCATTTTCAGCGACCAGCGTCTGTCCGCGGCGACCGGTTTGCCAGACGGCTGCCGCGGCGAGCTCCTCGCGGACCCCGGAATCAACCGAGGAAAACGCCGAGCAGCGGCTCAGGTGATGGCTTGCCGAGCTTCGTTCGGTCGCTTCTCCGGGACGATGCGTCAGACGCAGATGCCACACTCGGCTAGCGATCCGGCGGGCCTCGATAACGAAGCGATCCGGCCGGTCTTGCGTGATTCTGGCCGAAAGTGCCCGGGGCTCGTTCTCAGTGATGAGGGTAAGAGAGCCCCCCGAAGGAAGACGGTCGAGCGCCTTTCGAATGTGATCGGAACGTTCCCATGTGGGAAGATTACGCAGGTCTATTTCCGCAGGTTGTGCCACCTCAGTCACGTTCTCGCCAACCTAAGCGCTCTACTCCCTTAGAAGGACATTCGAGAGGAGTAGGAATGGTACGGTTCTTGGTACGTCTGGTGTGTTGCATGGCGCTCGTAAGCGGGGCTCTGCTTGTGTCCCCCTGCGCGGCGTCCGCGCAAGCGAAGCCAGTTCAGTATACCACCGCAATCACGCAGGTGTACGGTTCGACGTATCCGCTAACGGGACGCCTCGACCTGGAACTCTTCCCCGATGGAACGCTGCGCGGTTACTATCACACGTCCTACTACAAGCTCTTCATTCCAGTAGTCGGCGGGCGTGACGGCGATTACATGTGGTTCGACATCGGTCCGTCGAGCATCGACCTCGGGCTGGGCGCGGGACCGGAAGGCAAGCTGCACGTCGTCGGTACGATGAACGCCGACGGCACCTTCCGCGGGCAAGTCTACCCGCAGACTTCGGCGGTACTCTCAGGCATGGCGATGCAGAATCAGTTCGCCAACCCGCAGCCGACGTCGAACGATCAATACGTTATGACGGCGACGCCGGCCGAGACGGTGGAAGCGACGCCGCAGCCTTAACGGCTTTCCACGCGCGCTGCGGCGCGGGCGGCAGAGCGTCCATGTGTTTGAGGAAGAGCGCCAGCTGCCACAGCTGGCGCTCTTCGAGCGATTTGCCGAACGCCGGCATGCCGGTAAAGCGAATGCCGTGGTCGATCTTCCAAAACGTCGTCCCGTCGGGATCGTCTTCGACACCGTCCTTCGCGAGCTGCGGCGGATGCTGGTAGAGACCTCGCGCGATCGTCGTCGGTTTTCCGTCGGCGGCACCGTGGCAAACGGCGCAGTCGGCGGCATAGAGTCGAATGCCGGCGATGAAGTTGGCATCGGTTGCCTGTAGGGGGTTTGGCGTTCGCGGAGCCTCGCGCGCGATCGTCGCGCGCAGCGAGACGCGAGCCGCCCAACGTTCCAGATGCGACGGCTTCCCGTCGGCGTTGGCGGGAAGCAGCCCAACTTCCACGCCGATGTAGGCGCCGAGCGCCAACACGACGATCGTTGCGACGACTCCGAGAACGATACCGCGTGCCATACCGCGCGCCTTTCGACCGGAGTGCAACCATTCTTTCCCATCCCCCGATAGTGAAGCGCATGAGCGTCAAGGTCTACGGCATCAACCACTTGGCCATCGAGGTCGACGACGTCAAGCGGGCCGTTGCATTCTATCAAGATGTCTTCGGCCTCGAGAAGCTCGATGAGGGCGAGGGCGACGCGTTCTTCAAGATCGGCGAGCATCAATTTCTTGCGATGTTCGAGACGCCGCGGGCGCAGCCCAACCGTACGCGTCACTTCGGTTTGATCGTGCGCGACGAGAGCCAGCTCGCGGAAGTGCGCGAAAAGCTGACGGGAAAGTATGGGATCGAGCTGATTCCGCCGTTTCGCTGCGACTTCATCGATCCGTTCGGCAACCGCGTGCAAGTGGTCGACCTGCACGACGAGTCCCTCGTGTGGCTCTTACCGTATCAAGAGGTGCAAAAAGCCGGCATAACGTTCGCGGACGACCCGCTCCTTACGAAGCCGGGCTACTGAGGTGCTCGGGCCGGAAGCCGACGCCCACCAGACGGCCGGGAATCCGCGGAAGAAACGGCAGCCAGCGCACGATACTCGGCAGCGGTCGCAGAAACGGCGCGCGGCCATCGGCGAGAACCCTGCCGATAATCCTGCTCTGAATGAAGAGTTGCAGCGCTTGCGTGAGACGTGCCGCCGGCTCCCGCCGGCGCTGCACCGCGCGTAAACCCTCGAGCGTGACGCCGTTGGTCCGCAGCCTGTCGCTCAAGATGTTGGCGGCGGCTACCGCGTCTTGGATTGCGAGGTTGATGCCGACGCCGCCGATCGGCGACATCGCATGCGCCGCGTCGCCCATACAGAGCAGACCGGCGCGGTACCACCGGCGCAGGCGATTCACGCGCACGGTGAGCAGTTTGACGTCGTCCCAGCTCTGCAGTTCAGCGGCGCGCTCGCGGAAGAACGGGACGATCTCGCCGATCTGACGGCGAAACTCGTCAAGACCGCGCTCGTGCAACTGTGCGAGGGTCCCCTTGGGGATGACGTAGGCGCACTGCCAATACTCTCCCCGATCGATCAGCGCCATGATGCGTCCGTTACGAATGTAGCCGAACGTTTCGTGCGGATCGTCGGCCCGCTTCGTGAGCCGCAGCCAGAGAACGTCCATCGGCGCTCCGAGCTCGACGATTTCGAGCCCCGCTTTCGCGCGCACCACCGACTCGCGGCCGTCGGCGGCGATCGTGAGATCGGCGCGGACCTCGAGCGGCCCATCGGGTGTTGCCGCGCGCACGCCGGCGACTCTGCCGTCCTCCCAAATCAGATCCTCCACGCGCGCCCGCATGTGCATGCCGAAACTCGGATACCGCTTCGCCTCGTCGGCGATAAAATCGAGAAAATCCCATTGCGGCATGAAGGCGATGAACTTGCAGCGCGTCGGCAGATGGGTAAAGTCGGCGACGGTCACGAGCCGGTCACCGAGGTTGCCCGACAGCGTCGTGACTTCTTGATGGGGCCGCTGGAGAAACGATTCCAGCAGCCCGAGCTCGGCCATCACGTCGAGCGTCGACGGATGGATCGTATCGCCACGAAAATCGCGGAGAAAGTCGCCGTGTTTCTCCAAGAGCAGCGTCTGTACGCCGGCGCGCGCAAGAAGCAGCCCTGCCATCATGCCGGCCGGCCCCCCTCCGACGATGCAGCACTGCACGCGCATTTCGCTCATCGCAACCTTGGGCTGTAAAACTGATAGCGCGCAAACTCGGCCTCGCGCTGATCGACGCGCGCTTGGCACGCGGCGGCGACCTCGTCGATAAAGTTCTCGAGCGAGCGCGCAGCGACGTGCGGCATGAGCGCCGCGTCTATCAGCCTTCCGATGAATTGGAGCGGCAGCTCGTAGGATCCCTGGAGATAGAGCGACGATTCACCGAGCTCCCCAGGGCTGACGCCGATCGTTCCGGTGAACGCCGGAAACGCCGCCGAATGGCTGACCGAGTTGAAGCGGACGTCGAAGGCGTTGGCATCCTCCGCATGCTTCGCCACTTTGAGGTCGATCGGGACCGCTACGTAGCCGACGTCGGGCAAATGGAGATCGCCGAGGCTCACGTGCAGCGCAAAGCCGCGCCACGGTCCCTGCTGCTCGGCAATCGCATGCAGCAGCTCGCCGAGCACCTGCGCTGCCAGATCGGCGGGAACGCGCAAGCTGCGCTCAAGTCGTACGACGGGCACGCGGTCCTCCTTACGATTGCACAGTTCGCCGGCCTCCGGCAAGAAGTGTTTTAGTTGAACGCTGCGGTTTTGTTGAAGCTCGATTTGCCCTATTCAGGACTGCTACCAGGAAATCACGATCCGACCGTTCCCGGCTGGGGCCGTTCCCTGCTGGTTCTTCACGTGGGTAGCGTGGCGCTCGACGAACGAAGAACCCCCGCCACCACCACCGCCGCCGCCGACCCCGCTCGTGCTCGCCGAGCCCGTACCGCCGCCGCCACCGCCGTAGTAACCGCCCCCACCACCGCCGCCCGTGCCGCCGGTATCGGGTCCAGTGCCCCCGTCTCCGCCGCGCCCGAGCTTCCCGGGGTCGCCACTTAATCCGTGCGTATAGCCGTAGCGGTCCCCGCCGGCGCCGCCGCCTCCCCCGCCGTTCTGGGTCCCGCCCCCGCCGCCGCAGCCGCTGGGACCGCCAGGATAACAGTAACCGCCGCCGATCGCGCCGGCTTCACCGCCGCCTGCCCCGCCGTTGCCGCTCCCGTAGAAAACGCTGGGACCGCCGCCACCGCCCCCGCCGGCGGCAACGACGACCCGATCGCGCAATCGGTTACCGCCTTGACGCACGTCCGAGGCGCCGCCGCCGCCGCCGCCATTCCCGCCGCTGCCGCTCGTGCTGCCGCCGGAGCCTCCGCCGTTGAATCCGCTCGTCTTTCCGCCTTCAGCACCGACAACCACCGCAAGCTTTTCTCCGGGGGTGACCGAGATCGTCGCCGTAACGGTACCGCCGGCGGCGCCCTTGGATCCGTAGCCGTAGCCGCCCGTCGACGGACCGCCGCTGGCACCATACGCAAGAACCTTGAGCGCCATCACGCCGGCGGGTACGGTGAACGTCTGTGCGTGCCCGCTGTACTTGAACGTTTGATGGTGTTGGGAATCGGTACCGGCGCCGCCAAGCAACGGCACCGCGCCGGTGTCGCTGCGACCACTGCAACCCGCGAGCATTGCGACGCCCGCAATGACGACAAGAGCGTACCGGCCAAGACTCGGATTCATCATGCTCAGCGTCTCCCTACTCGACGAGTGATTCGACGATAGCCCATAGCCCCCGTCTGAAACGGCCTTACGAAAACGCGGCGGCCTCAAGAAAGGCGGAGACCGCCTTAAGGGTCGAATTGATGGTGTCGATGTCTTCGCGATCGGTGAAATGGTGCAATACCCGAGCACCAATTTTGGCTCGCTCGAACACAAAAATCAGGTCGAGGCGTATGTAACCCTTGAGCGTTCCATGCTTCTTAAGCGATTCGATTTTTATCAGGCCCGGGCACGGAAACGGCGGGGGCTTCGAGCGGATCGGCGCGGCGAGTATCGTCTCTTGGCCGCGACAGGCATAATCACAAGAGATTATGATGACCGGACGCGTCTTGCCCAGTGCAATCGCTTCCCGTACTTCCAGACGCTCCAACGCCTAAATATCGTCCCGATCCAAAAGAGCGTACGAGATATTGAGGTGTTCGCTCAGGTCCTCGACAATCTGAGGACCGGTCTCAAGTTCCACCGTGCTTTGCAAGCCGAGGGCGGCTGCGGAATAACTCGTCGCCTTGGATTCAACCGGTATATATGCAGTATCCATTACCTTGGCCTCTCGCTTTCTTGCCTACGTTTTTAAATGCCCGGTTGTTGAGGAGCGGGGATAATTTCGAACTCTGCCGATCCAATGGGTTCGTCTTGAATCACGACCTCCATACGATACTTGCCAGGACCCTTGATAATGTCGGAGGCATCCGAAAGAGGCTTCAGCGCAATCGGCAAATTGACACGCTTAATCTGGGTCGTGAATGGCACGTCTGGTCCGACCGATTCGGCGATCGACGCCCCTTCGGGGTCGCGAAGGACGAATTTCGTAGCATAAACCTTGCTCGGCTGCCCACCGACCAAAGCGGCAAAAAACATCAACGGGGGCAACTCACGGGAAAGTGCTTAGCAGCGATCGCCGGTGTGACCTCGATGAGGCTGACATTTTGCGTAGCTGGATTCACTGTCGCGTTTTGACAAAAAAGCGCAACGGCGCATCTTGGTAGGTCCGGACGAGCCACGCGGCTAGGGGTTCATGCTCGCCCTCAGGGGTCCCCTTCGGCCGTCTTCTCGCGTGGTATTCGATCGGCTTTTGCACAAGAACGGCTTTGCGCGCGGGAGAAAGGTGTGCCTATCGGCAATCTTAGGCGCACCTAACAATGAACAAACACTTCGCCCGGCCGCTCGTGGCGGTCGCGGCCGCACTCCTCTTCGCGTCGGTCGCCTGCCCTGGGATCGCACTGGCCGATGCGGACGACGCCGCTTCGCCTAACTCCACGTCGCTTGGATTGCAGCCGCTATCGGCGCCCATCGTGGCCGCCACGCCGGCGCCCGGAGAATCGGCGATTACCCAGCGGCCCGACGGCGCGTACCAAGCAATCCCACAGGCGAGCGGGCGGACGAAGACCTTCCACCTCGTCGAGCGGGCCGCGCCGTGGGCGCTTTCCGCTGGCCTCACCGTCATGGCAAACACCTATAACGGGGTGGCGCCCGGGCCGGTTCTCGCGGTCGATCAGGGCGACACGGTCGTCATCGACTACACCAACGACGGCGCGACGCCCGACTCCATCCATCTGCACGGAATCCACGACATCCCCGTCTCGATGGACGGCGTGGGCGGCATCTCGCAGCCGCTCGTGCCGCACGGCGGCCACTTCGTCTACCGCTTCGTCGCCGACCAGCCCGGCACGTTCATCTACCATACGCACGACGACGAAGCGATGCTCGATTCCGGGCTCTACGGTGCGATTATCGTACGCCCAACGCATCCGCTGCCGGTGGAACGCGGGCTCGCGCACGATTACCTCGAGGTTATTTCGTCGTGGCAGATTCAAAGCGCCGCCGAAAACCACTTCACCCTCAACGGCAAGGAGTATCCGGCCACGCGCGCGCTCGAAGTCCGTAAAGGCGAACGTTTTCGTATTCGCTGGATCAACATCTCGGGCGAAGAGTTTCACACCATGCACACGCATGGACACTACCAGCAGATCATCGCGCGCGACGCGGCGCCGGTCGACTATCGCGACGTCGAAGACACCGTGCTCGTTGCGCCGGGACAGCGCGTCGACGTCGTCGTGCGCGCCGATGCGCAGCCGGGAACGTGGCTCGTGCATTGTCACGTGATGGATCACATAGAAGACGCCAACGGAATGCCCGCCGGCTTGATCACCGCCATTCACTACGCCGGCACGCCGAACACGCTGCTCTCGATGTACCGGGCGATGACGCCGGTGATGGGCGCTACCCGCCACGCGTTGAGCTTCGCGGCTACCGTACTGCTCGGCGCCATCGCCGGCTTTACGATCTTCCTCGGTCTGCCGATCGCGCGGGCACGGCGCCTTTCACCCCACACGATAGCGTTGCTCAACGCACTCGCCATTGGGATTCTTCTCTACCTCGTAGTGGAGATCGCGCAAAACGCGATCGCGCCGATCACACGTGCGATGACGGCCTGGCATGCCAACGTCGCGCCCTTTCCGGGCACGCTCATCGCGGTATTCGTCGTCGGCCTGGTCATCGGGCTAGTCGGGTTGGGCAGCGTCGCGACGCATCTCACGCGGCAAGCGGCCACGCATGCCGATAATCCGATCGTGCTCGCGGCGATCATCGCGATCGGCATCGGCGCGCACAACTTCGGCGAAGGCCTCGCCATCGGTGCATCGGCGGCCTCCGGCGCGACGGCGGTGGCGCTCGCGCTCATCGTTGGTTTCGGCTTGCACAACGCAACCGAAGGTTTTGGCGTGGCCGCTCCGCTCGTCGGGCGCGTCGTTCCGTCGTGGGCGATGATCGGCTTGGCCGGTCTGATCGCCGGCGGCCCCACGTTCGCCGGCACGATCGTCGGGTACAGTTTCTACTCCCCGACGCTCTCGGTGCTCTTCTTGGCCGTTGCGATCGGCGCGCTCGTCTTCGTGATAGGTGAGTTGTGGAGCGTCTTGCGCCGCACCGGATTAACCGCATTCGTCACGGCGTCGATGTGCGCGGGCTTCCTGGTCGCGCTGGCCACCGAGCTCTACCTCGACATGAACGGAGGCTAGCTATGGTGTTGATTAGCGCGGCGCTGGCGCTCGCGCTCAACGGTATTGCCGCGCGGCCGCAGTTTGCGCATGCGATCGTCGCGGCCGAGGTCTACGACCTCGATGCGCGCCGCGTCATCTACACCCGCAATGCCGACGTCCTCATGGAAGCCGCTTCGACGACGAAGCTCTTGACCGAGGGCACGAGCCTCGCGCTGCTGGGTCCCGACTTTCGCTGGACGACGCCGGTCTATCGCACCGGTCCGATTGACGCCGGCGGCGTGCTGCACGGCGACCTCGTTCTCGTCGCGTCGGGCGATCCGAATCTTTCGCAGCGCATCCAGCCCGATGGTACGTTGGCCTTCGAGAACGAGGACCACTCGTACGACGGCAGCTACGACACGCGCGCCGTCCCGGGCGATCCACTCGCGGTGCTGCGGCAATTAGCGGCCCAAGTGCGTCGTGCCGGCATTCGTCAGATCGACGGGCGCGTCGTGGTGGACGCCTCGCTCTTGGGCAACGAAGGCGCCGAGAACGGAACCGGCGCGGTGCTCTCGTCGGTCGTCGTCAACGATAACCTCGTCGACCTGACGATTAACCCCGGCGCGCGCGTGGGCGCTCCGGTATCACTGGAAGTCTCGCCGCGCACGCCCTACGCGCGGTTCATCTCGACGGCGCACACGGCCGCGGCGGGGACCGAACCGACGATCGACATCTCGAACGATCGCGTCGAACCCGACGGCTCGCACACGGTAACGGTCACCGGCGCGATGCCGGCCGGAAAACCGATTCTCTTTGCCTATCGCGTAGGGCATCCGCAAGCCTTCGCACAGATGGCTTTCGCCATCGCACTGCGCGATGCGGACGTCGCCGTCGAGACGCCGTCGGGCCTCGCGCCGTTCGAGCACGCTCCTGCAGCGCGGGAGTACGTGCCGGCGAATCTCGTCGCGCGCCACATTTCACCGCCGCTCTCCGAGGACGTGTACGTCACGCTGAAGGTCAGCGACAACCTGCACGCCGCGCTGATGCCGTACATGTGGGCGATTTACGTGGCGCACGCGCATGACGACCTCTTGAAAGCCGGGTTCGCGCAGGAACGCTCCTTGCTCTCGAAAGCCGGCCTCGATCTCAGCGCAGCGGCGCAGCAAGACGGCCTGGGCACCTTTGCCTTCTTCACGCCGCGCTTCATGGTGAGTTACCTCGAGTGGGCGGCGCGTCAGCCGTGGTTTGCAGCGTTGTTTCGCGCACTGCCCACGCTGGGTGTGAACGGCACCCTCTTCAACATTCAAAACGGCGCTTCGGCCGTCGGGAAGGTACACGCCAAGACCGGCACGTGGGGCTCGGAGAATCTCCTCGATAGCAACGAGCTGGTGACCAAAGGCCTCGCCGGCTTCGTAACCACGAGCCACGGGCGGCATGTCGCCTTTGCGTTTTACATCAATCGCATGGCCGGAACGCAGAGCATCGACCAGCAGAAAGACGCCGCCCACTACGCCGGCGAGACGCTCGGCGAAATGTCGTCCGACGTCTACAACGATTTATAAGTCAATGCGGTAGCGCATGCCGTCGCCTTCCTCATGCGCGGACCCCAGATCGAAATGTTCGATGAAAACGCCGCCGTTGGCGAGGATGACGCATTGCGACGGAACGTTGTCAGCCGTCGTGGTGACGAGGACGTAGGGCAAGCCGACGGCACGTGCCTCGGGCAGCATCAACGCGAGCGCGGCGGTTGCATAACCGCGCCGGCGCTTCCAGGGCACGACGCCGTATCCGATGTGGCCGAAGCACCAGGGCGGCAGCAGCGGCGTTCCTTCTTGCCAGCGCAAACCGATGCTGCCGGCAAACTCGCCGTCCCACATCCACCGGCGAAACCCCGGCAGCCGCGGAACGTACGAACCATCGGGTAATCGCAACGGCGGCTTCTTCGCATACGCGTCCCTCAAAACGCTGATAAACGTCGCCGGGTCGTTGGCAATGCTCTCGAGCTCGTCGAACCGCGCTTCGTCGCGCGTGGTATCCGAAGACCAGCCGCGCTGCAACGCGTCGGCGTAGTCGGAAAGGCGCTCGAGCGACGGCTCCACGAGCGCGAGCTGCGCGTCAGGCAACGGTTACCGTCGAGATCAGCTGACAGAACGTCGTCAATTCGATGTTGCCGCCCGAGACCACCGCAACGATCGGACCGGCGCCGGCTTTGCCGCTCAGTGCGGCCGCGACGGCTAACGCGCCCGCGCCTTCGGCAATCACGCGCGACTTCTCGGCGAGCACGCGCATCGCGCGCTTCGTCTCGTCAAGGGAAACGACGATGGAGCCATCGACGACGTCTCGGATCCGCTCCCACATGCGAGGGAAGACGCTCTTCCCTCCGGCACCGTCGATGAAGGTGGCTTGCCATTGCGGGAACGCCATGGCTTTCCCAGCGGCAAACGAGAGCGCGGCCGGCGCGGCGGTCTCGGGCTCGGCGCAGTAGATGGTCACGTTGGGCTTGCGCGCGCGCACGGCGGCGGCAACGCCCGTAATCAATCCCCCGCCGCCCATCGCCGTAATGATCGTGGCGACCTCGGGCAGATCCTCGACAATTTCCAAACCCATCGTCGCGTTACCGGCAATGAAATCGTCATCATCGAACGGATGAACGAAGGTCCCCGCCACCCCCGGAAACGTTCGCCGCTCCATCGCCTCCCAGCACGCGTCGAACGAGGCCTTCACGAGACGCGCTCCGAGCGCCGTCATACGCTCGACTTTGGTTTCCGGCGCCGTCTCGATCGTAACGACCGTACACGGTATGCCGGCCTTGCGGGCGGCGTACGCCACGCCCTGACCGGCATTGCCGGCGCTAATCGTCCACACGCCAAGCGCGCGCCGCTTCGGCGACAACGCCGCCACCGCGTTGGCCGCGCCTCGGAGTTTGAAGGAGTTGATCGGCTGCAGGTTTTCGAGCTTGAGGTATATCTCGGGTCGTGACGCGCCTGTCTCGAGCTTGACCAAAGGGGTCCGCACGATCGTTTCCCGCACTCGGACGCGTGCACGCTCGATCGCATCGATGGTGATCGGCGAGACCGGCGTTAGCGTATCATCCACGCGGCGCAGTACGACGCAGATTCCCGTTAATCCGTCAACGCGAACGCGGCTGCCGCTTTCTCGCTAAGTGAGCCCTAAGGGTCAGCGGATACGGAGCCGGAGCCGCCGAACGCGCATCTAAACCTCGGACCCATGCCGAGGAGAAAACTGTTGCTACTGTACATCTAGGGGGGACTACAATGCGAACATCAGCACCCGTGATCGCATCTCTGCTTGGAGTCACGCTGACACTCACAGCATGCGGAGGACAGAACGCCTCGATGCCGTCACTGCTGACGAGCGGCAATGGCGGCGTGACGAACTCATCGGTCCTCGCGGCGACGCCGGGGAAACCGCTACTCTCCGTTCCGAAACTGTCCGGAGATCTCAAATATACCGACGCGGGGCGGCGCGCCGCTACCGCGCCGATGAGAGTTTCCCTCACGTTGCGCTACAATCATCAGGACGAGCTCGACCGTTTCGTTGCCGAGATCAGCCACCGGAACTCCGGAGCGCATCGCCGCTTTCTGACCGCGAGGGAGTTCGATCAGCGTTACGCCCCGACCGTCGCTCAGGAAGAGCGGGTCGTGCGCGAACTGGAACGGGCGGGCTTTACCCTCGTCCGGCGGTTCCCGAATCGAACGATTATCGGCGCGACGGCTCGCACGTCATCGGTCGAGCACTTCTTTTCCACCGAAATCCATACGGTGCATCAAGGGAAGTACGGCGACCGGTACACCAACGTGACCGAGGCGACCGTTCCGTCCTCAATCGCGAAAATCGTACGCGATGTTTCGCTCAACGACTTGGTCGTCGTGCGAACGGTCGCCGATCAGAGCGGCGTTGAAACGCAGCGCACGGCGCCGAGCATGCAAACCGATGCTCTCGGGCGCGCGATCGTTCCACTCGGCGGGATTCGCCCGATGGATTCGAGCGGAAATCTGGTCAACGGCAACTTTGCCAGTGGCTCGCTGAGTCCGGGATGGATTAACGAAAGCACCACGCGAGGCAGCTACGTGCAGGTCACGACCACTCAGTCCTACGAGAGCACGTATTCGGCCTTCATGGGTACGCTCGGGCCGCCTGAAATCAACGGTTGGGCGGCTATCGCCCAAGAAGTGAAGGTGCCGACCAACGGCGTTCTGAGCTTCTGGGTCTATCAAGGATCCAATGAGGGGCAGATGGGCTACGGCACAAAATATGCCTGGCAAGCCGGATATTTGCTTAACTCGCGCGGATCGATTCTCGACACGTTTTATAAGACCGTGAACAATACCAACGGCTGGGCGAACTATACCATCAACCTGGGCGCCTACGCCGGACAGACGGACTACATCTACTTCGGCTCCTACGGCGATGGCTACAGTCAGACGTACGTGTATCAGTACGTCGACGACGTCGCGTGGGCAGGCGCATCGCCTTCGCCATCCCCGTCGCCAACGGCAAAGCCGACGGCGACTCCGACCGCGCAACCAACCGCGACGCCCACGGCGAAGCCTACGTCGACACCCACCACTAAGCCTACGGCCACACCGACGGCCACACCGACGCCCGGCAGCGGTTGCAACAACTCCGCGCCGGATAACGGACCGCTGACGAACTCCTCGGGCACGCTGGCCACCGGCGTCGCCAAGCCGTTCGACTTTCCGGTGCAGCACGGATGCAACGGCGCAGGCTACACGGCGGCGATAGCGATCGACGATCCCGTAAATACCAGCTATCTCGCTACCTATCTGTCGGCGGCCGGGGTCACGCAAACCGGTACGGTGACCAATGAAGCCGTTGACGGCGGCGGCAGCGGCGACGATCCGGAGACGGATCTCGACGTGCAAACCATCTCGGGGTTGGCGCCCGGCGCGAACATCATCGTCTACGACATGGGTTCGCTTGGGGACCAGCAGATCGAAGACACGTACAATCAGGTCCTTAGCGATGGGAAGGCGACGGCCGTAAACTCGTCGTTCGGCGGCTGCGAGTCGAGCGACGTTCCATTTGCCGATTCCACCAACTCGATTGCAGAACAAGGAGCTTCCGAAGGCGTTGAGTTTTCAGCGTCGAGCGGCGACTCGGGAAGCAACGAGTGCAGCGGCGAAGGCGTCAGCGCGCCGGCCGGAGGTCCATACTTCTCATCGATCGGCGGCATCGACTTCACCGATACGAGCGGTGGCGTTCTCGAAACCGTCACGATGGGTAGCGTCGATGGATACGCGGGCGGCGGCGGTGTTTCAACCGTCTTCGCGCTGCCCAGTTATCAAAGCGGGATCACGGGCATGATCACGTCCGGGCGCAACCAGCCCGACATCTCGTTGCCCTTCTACCCGGTGGCCGTCTATACGGGCGGCAGCTGGGGTGAGTACCTCGGTACGTCGTGGTCGTCGCCGGCTTCGGTTGCCCTCGTCATCGAGGCCAACGAACTCCACTCCAGTAAGTTGGGATGGATCGATCCGACGCTGTACGAGCTGTTCTCCTCTACGGGGTACAGCGACTACTACACGCCCTGCACGTCGGGCAGCAACGGGGCCTACTCGTGCAGCGCCACCGAGTACAATCAAGCCGCCGGCATCGGAGCTCCAAAGGCTTGGGCCTTGGCCAACGCCCTGTAGACACGACGAGAGCGAGGTGTCGACAAGACACCTCGCTCTCTTCAAACTCCGCGCCGACTGGAGATAGCACGAGAGGTGATGGGAACTACCGACATCGAGGTTCCGTCGATCACGCCCGCAGAGGCCAAAGTGATGATGGCGCAGGGAAATACGCTGGTCATCGACGTGCGTGAAACACACGAAGTCGTGCGGACCGGCAAGATCGCCGGCGCCGAACATGTGCCCTGCGGTCTCCTGCCGTTTCGCACCTTTGACAAGAGCAAGACCATCCTTCTCTACTGCGCCGCCGGTGAGCGCTCGGCATGGAGCGGCCAGATACTCAAAGCGACGGGCTACCGCGACGTTTACAATCTCGGGGCCTTCAAAGACTGGGTCGCCAGCGGAGGCGCCGTCGAACTCTTGCCGTCGGACTAGAGCAGCCGCCAGAGCAAAGCGATCTCCACCGCATAGCAGCAGAGCAGCACAAACGGACTGGTGAGCACGAGCCAGCGCGGCCGGTTTTCCGGGAAAAGCCATGCGTGGAAGACGCGAACCGCGAGCGGCATCAGGGGCCACGTCGTCAACGCCACACTGAGCGCATTTCCGGCAAACGTTCCCAGCGCCGGATTCAGCATGCGTAGGTTCGGCGTAAGAAACTTGAGTTCGAGCATGACAACCGGAAAGAGCGTGAGCAGAACGAGGCACGCCGTTTTCCATATACTGGGCGGTTTGCCGGTGACCGGATCGGTCGGGACCCAGCCGGGAAAGGACGTATCCACCCGCTGCGCAACAAAACCTTGCGTCAGGTCCTCGCTCTCTTTGAGCAGCTCCGCCCGAAGCGGGGAGCTCAGCCATCCCTCAAGATTCTCTTCGGTATTGAAGCGAAATACCGTCGTCCACCCACGCTCCTTTTGGTGCGGCGGCTGCACGAACGAGCCCACGTAGCCTGGAAACGTCTCCTGCGCTTTCTGAATGCGCTCGGCGAACGCCCGATACTCCTCCTCCTTGCCAGGCTTGATTTGCGTGACAATGAGTTCGGTAGCGCTGTGCTCGGGGATGTATCCCGCGGCTGCCTGGCCCGCGAGCTGCATCACGATTCCGCCCTCGACCAACGAGACCGCTTGCGCAACGAGGGAACGGTTCTCGTCGCCGTGGCGCCAGCGGCGCAGGGAATCCATGCTGTCGAAGGATGCGAGCGCGATTGCCTCTTCTTGGTCGGGCGGTGCCGGAGGACGATATTCGAAGCTCAGGGCGCCGGGCGCCGCAAGCACCGCCGTCTGCAAGCGGACGTGCCACTGCGCGAACTCGGATTCTTTATCCGGACGAACGCGCGCACAGAGAATGAGATTTGTATTTCCGGAGTCGTCCGCGGATACCATACTCGACCAGTTTGATAGAGCGGTTTCGAAGTACTTCTACCTTTTGCGAAGGTTCGCCTAAATCACGGACGAAGTACGAGGCACTATGACCGAACAAGATAAGAAATTCATGCGGCGTGCGATCGAACTCTCGGCAGAAACTTCGCTCGTCAAGAAAGCAGGCGGGGTCTTCGGCACCGTCATCGTCAACAAGGACGGCGAGATTCTGGCCGAGGGAGCAAATCGAGTCGTCGCTGAAAACGACCCAACATGGCATGGCGAGATGGAAGCAATCCGCAAGGCCTGCAAAAAAGTCGGCAGCTTTAAGCTCGCCGATTGTACTCTGTATAGCAGCGCGGAGTGCTGTCCGATGTGCGCCGCGGCCGCGTACTGGGCCGGAATCAAAAAGATTTACTTCGCAGCGACCGTCGGCGACGCGCTAGAATACGGCAACTTTGATGACACGATGATTTACGCCGAGCTCAAAAAGCCTACCACCGAACGCTCGATTCCCGCCGAGCAGATATTGCGCGAGGAAGCAGTCGAGGTTTGGAAAGAGTACAAGAATATGCCGGGCAAGGTGCAATACTAGGCGCGCGATTTCAACTCGGGAGCCGCGTTCCAGCGAGCACCGCAGCAATACGCCCATCGCGCCAGCTGCTAGCTTCATCGGGGTTGCTCACTCGCGGCGTCGATCTGCCCTATGAGGAATTCTTCCTTGGCCTGACCTGCGCAGCGAGCGATCTCAAAGCGTACCAAATCGGCGCCTAGAAATCGGAGGCTTTTCGTTCTCCGGGACGTTTAAGCAGTTTAGCGCGACACAATGCCATACATGTGGCACCCCCGGTTTCTTATGATCATTGCATGTCACAAAAGAAACTTGCGCAACTCGGCCTTCCGATCGGAACGGCTACACATCGCCTCAGAAAGCTACTGCTATTCCACCTCGCTTGCGAGCTTAAGCTCAACAACTGCCACCGCTGCCGACAAACAATCGGGTCGCCGGACGATCTGGGCATTGACCACAAGGAACCCTGGCTCGACATATCGGTTGAGCGCTTCTGGGATCTAGGTAACGTCGCTTTTTCGCACAAGCTCTGCAATAGGAAAGCACGGCGTTCTGCGATCGGTCGAAAGCTCGGTCCGAGCCCGCTTCAAAAGGTAGGGCCGCCTGGCGCGGCCTGGTGCGATAGGTGCAACGAGTTCCTGGCAACTACGAGCTTCAACCGCAACAGGTCGAAATGGAATGGGCTGCAAAGCTTCTGTAAGCCGTGTGGGCGTTCGGAGCACGCCAGGCGAAGATCAAAGCGCCCACTGCACGTACGGGGGTTCGGAGAGGGTGGGATTTGAACCCACGGAACGTTCGTCACGTTCTGCGGTTTTCAAGACCGCCGCATTCAACCACTCTGCCACCTCTCCAAGTGCCCGCTAACGTCGACTGTTATTGCGGTTTCCGCAAATGGGCTTGCTAACGGAGAACGTCTAGCAGAGCCATTTGCTAACATTTGCTAACGTAAACTTAGGCCCTCTCTGTAACCAGGAGCGAACGAGCGAGCTCGTTGACGGCCTGCCGCCCGAGGCCTTCGATCGAGCGCGCGTAGACGGAGAGCGTCACGACGGGAGAGCTGTGGCCCATGAGCGCCTGCACCTCCTTGATCGAGACACCATCCGCCAGTGTGATCGACGCAAACGCGTGGCGCAGATCGTGGAAGCGGAAGCCGCGCATTCCAACCGATTTGGCCAGCTGTGCAAACTGCGCCGAGAACGTGTCGGGGGGCCATGGCTGCCCGTCGGGGTTCGGAAACACGAGATCATTGTCGGTGTACGCCGCGCCTGCGGCATCTTTTTCTTCTTCCTGCTGCGCCTTGCGCGAGCGCAGGAGCGCGACGCATTCCGGCGCCAACGGAATGACTCGCCTTGACGTCCTCGACTTTGGCCCCTTGAATCGGATCCGTTGACTCGTGGCCCTTGAGTGTTCCAGCGACTCGGCGACGAACACGGAGCCCTTGTCGAGGTCTACGTGCTGCCAGCGAAGAGCGAGCAGTTCGCCACGACGTAGGCCGGTGACCGCGGTGAGGGCAAGCGGAAGTTCGAGCCGGGTACCCTTGGCCGACGCGATCAAGAAGCGAACCTGATCGCGACGGAGCGGCGTTCGCTCGCGCTTCTCGGTAGCCGGGGCCTTTACGCGATTGGCCACGTTCTCGCTGAGGATGCGCTCTTCACGGACTCCATATTGAAGTGCCGTGTGAAGCGCCC
>Ga0182015_10002452_pt1 | contig 22328 bp, 16 predicted proteins | sample 712P3MmetaG_FD_120478 | JGI IMG/M metagenome (GOLD analysis project Ga0182015, IMG submission 120478) | Permafrost microbial communities from Stordalen Mire, Sweden - 712P3M metaG | ecosystem: Environmental > Terrestrial > Soil > Wetlands > Permafrost | place: Sweden: Stordalen | collected...
GATGCGGCGATGACGCGGACATCGACTTGCATATCGCGAATGCCGCCGACGCGGCGTATGACTTGATCTTCGAGAACGCGCAGCAGCTTGGCTTGCAGCAGCGGAGAGAGTTCGCCGATTTCGTCGAGGAAGAGCGTACCGCCGTCGGCGGCCTCGAACAAACCTTTCTTCATCTGCTTGGCGTCGGTAAACGCGCCCTTTTCGTGGCCGAAAAGCTCCGCCTCCATCAGAGTCTCAGGGATTGCGGAGCAGTTGATCGCAATGAAGGGTTTTTGCTGGCGCGAGCTTTCGTAGTGAATGGCTTTGGCGATAAGGTCTTTACCGGTGCCGCTTTCGCCCTGGATCAGGATGGTGGTTGCTTCGCTGGCCGCGACCTTGCGTACGAAGTTCATCAACTCGGTCATCTTCGAGGAAACGCTGACAACGCTCTCATAGCCGGCGCCTCGACGAACTTCACCGCGAAGATTTTGTACCTCGGTACGAAGGCTTGTGGCCTCAAGGGCGTTTTTGATGGTGACGCGGAGTTCATCAAAATCGACGGGCTTGCCGACAAAGTCGTACGCCCCGAGTTTGAGAGCGGCTTTGACGTCGTCGAGTTGAGGGTCGGCGGTGATCATGATGACGGCGCGGGCATCGCCGCTCTTCTTGAGCTGATCCAAAACTTCGATACCGGTAAGATCGGGCATTCGGACATCGAGGAGGACGAGATCGGGCGATTCCTGCTGGGCTAATTTCAGGCCGGGCACGCCGGCATCGGCATCGATGACCTGATAGCCCCACTCTTCGCATTTTTGACGCAGCGACCAGCGCACCAGGCGTTCGTCGTCCACGATCATGATTTTCTCGGCGGGCATTGGTGATTAAGATACTACGAATGGGGCGGTTTTGTCGGAGTGACGCGCGGCACGGGGTCGGTTGCGAGGTTCAAGAAGAACTTGAAAGAAGACTTTCTAACTGGCTGTCTGCGCGGCCACTGCGTGGAGCGGAAGCAAAACAGTGAACGTGCTGCCGTTGCCGACCTGGCTGCTTACATCGATGCGACCATGGTGGTCTTCCACAATGCGGCGCGCGAGGGATAAGCCGAGTCCGGTGCCGTTGCCTTTGGTCGTATAGAAAGGACGGAAAATATTGCTTAAATGCTGCGCCGAGATGCCCCTACCGTTGTCGCGAACGACGATGCTGGCGCAGCCTTCCGCGCAGCCGACCTTCACTTGTACAACGCCGGGTCCATCCATCGCTTGAACTGCGTTCAAAAGCAAATTGAGTAAGACCTGATGCATTTGATCGCTGTCGTGCTCTACTTCCGGAAGCTTGGTGGCTTTCTGCAGTTCGATTTTGATTGGCTTCGAGAGCACTTGCTGACGGGCGAGCATCACGGCGTGTTCCACGGTTGTGTTGAGATTGCTGAGGCGAATCTGTGGCGGATGAGGACGCGCGGTCTCGAGAAGATCGGTCAACGTACGATTGATGCGCGCGATTTCCTGGCGAACGTCTTTGACGACGGCACAGGCGGGACTGCTGGATGGAAGGTCGCGGCCTACGATTTCTATCACGCCGGCAATTCCGGCGAGAGGATTGCGAATCTCGTGAGCCAGTCCCGCCGCCAGTTCCCCGAGGGTGGCTAGATGTTCGGCGCGAGACATTTGAGTGCTGTGCAAGCGCTCGATCTCATGGCGGCTCTCGCGCAGTTGCCGCATCATGTGATTAAAGTTGCGGCCAAGATCGCCAATTTCGTCATTGCGCCGAGCGAAACTGACAGCGACATCCATATTGCCATTACTTACTTGGGCGATCTTTTCCTGCAGTTCGACCATAGGCCTCTGTACGAGATAGGCGAGGACGAACATGGATACGGCGCAGATGACGACCGCTCCAGCACCGGCGAGAATCAGAACGGCATGACGTTCCGGATCCCGCAAAGAAATGGTTGCGAGTGTGAATAGGAGCAATCCAGCCATCAGCACGAAACCAACCGGCAGGATGGCTTTGAGTTGCCAATTCATGCGAACCGAGGCAACTTCGAGATCGTTCTCTCGAAGCGGGTTCGGCGGTGGAATGGACTCGACCGCCATCGGGGATGCAATGCGGCTAGGCATAAGCATGGAGACCCGGCAGTAAGTATGTCACACCGAAGAAGGTGAACATTACGATGGCAAAACCTAAGATGGCGAAGTAGGCGGCGCGCCGTCCACGCCACCCGCGAGTAATGCGCATGTGGAGATATCCGGCATAAACCAGCCATGTGATCGCAGCCCAAGTTTCTTTTGGATCCCAGCTCCAATAAGAGCCCCACGTGCGGTTGGCCCAGTAGGCGCCGGCGGCAATCATGAGAGTGAGCAAGGGAAATGCGATAGCAATGGTTTTGTAGGTAAGGCGATCAAGCTCCTCGGCGCCCGGCAACATTCGCTGCAACTCTTCCCTTCTCCAGAGTAATAAGAGGTAGAGCAGAGAAACAAAGATGCTGCCTACGAGACCGGAGAGAATAAAGGGACTCGCCGCCAGGCTGGTGGGAAAAAGTCCATCGACATCGAGTGAGGCGTAGCGGCCGTCACGGGCGCGCAATGCGAAAAATAGCAGAGCCAGCACCTGCAGCGAGATGCTGAGGAACATGGCTCGATTGGCAATATCGAGCATTGCTTTGTTGTGGCCGTTGCGCCAAACCGAATAAAGAATTAGGGGCGCGGCCACGGCGGCCAGGACGAGAAGCAATAGCCAGCCAAGGTCGGGAATGACAAGATAAAGCCGGACTCCTCTGGACAAGAACACTTCGGCTTTTTGTTCGGGATCCCATGCCACTACGCTGAGGCCGCCCCATTTCTCGAAGCGAGTGAGGATGCCCAGATAGGTGGCGATGCCGAATAGGCTGGTCGCAGCCAGAAAGGTTTCGGTCTTTACCTGGTCCTGGATGAGGAACATCATGGCGAGCGCGAAACTGAGTGCGCAGGCGGCGTAGGCGAGCATTGCCAGAGTGACGTGCACATGCAGCCAGGTGGATTGCAGCGCGGGGACAAGAGGATGCACTTCGGTGCGGAGCAATTGCATCAGCACGACGCCGACGATCGCCACCGGCATGGTGACTGTGCCGATGACTTTTACGTCATATTTTTTCTCCGCAATCAAGGTGAGGACGGCCAAGGTCCATACGAACATCAGCAGCATCTCGTAGATGCTTGCGAAAGGGGGATGTCCGGCTTCATACCAGCGGTGCGCAACCGCGCCCGTATTCGCCAGCAGTCCGGCCCACGTGGCTAAGGAAGCGTAGCGAATATAAGCGGGAGTTCCGGTGATGCCAAAGCCCAGATAAAGAGTGCCGGCGCCACAATAAAAGATAAGCGCAGCATAGAGAAGATTGGAATCATTCAGCAGATTGCCGTTCTTGACCACGTTCAAGAACGCCATGAACAACAGGAACGCAACCCCCAGCCCGACCATGAGGACCAGCGTGGTCCCGGTCGCCGGTTGCTGATCCACTCTTGCGGCTCGCGCCATAATTGCCTCCTCAGTAAAGCGGCTTATCGTCTAAAAACGTTTCTATGTCGTTTCTATCGTCCACTCAGCGTCCACTCAGCGCAGGAACGGTTTTTTGAGCTCCGCCTGCGGGAAAATCTTGAGTTCGGATTCGAGCTGTTTCACGATTGCGTGAAAGCGATGTTCGAAGGCGTCCTTATTCTTGTTGGCAGACCCGCCGATCCACAGATTCAACTGGCCATGCACATCGCGCGCTGGCGCAACCCAAATCCTGCTGTGGACGAAGTAGAAAACGAGAATGAGGCCAATGCCCATGACAACGACTCCCGCCCATACCGCCCATTGGCCTGGCTCATGCGAAACCTCAAGGCCAGTGAAGTACGCCATTTGCACGTCTTTTCCTTCGAATGAATAGGGAGAGGAAGCATTCTGTTCGAGGCCTGGGATGGGCGGCATCCATACGTTAATCGCTTTGTTTGCGGCTTTTGATTGGACGATCAAGTGCACCGCAGGATTTTGCAAATCGTTCGAGCGAGCATATACCTGACCGTCACCCAGGGCGTAGTCGGGAAAGAATTCGGCCAGTCGCACGGTCGCGTAGGGATCGAGCGAAACAGTTTCATCAGGCCCAATCGTCAACTCTTCCGCGGGTCCGCCATTGCGCGGAGTGGCAGTAAGGAGAAGTTTATCGAGCTTGCCCGTCTTGCCATAGCTGGCCTGATAGAAACGGAGGCCGCCGTAAACCAGCGGTTCGTTCACTACGATTTGCTTGCGCAACACGACTTGCCCATTCTTCACCACGGCCAAGTCCGACCACCAGCGCTTGGGACTTCCGTCAGCATAATTTTCCTGGCCAGCCCCGTCACAGCGGATGGCAAACGGCAGATCGCGCACCTTTCCATTTTGCGGCTGCACTTGGGTCGACTGTTGTCCGCGAGTAAGAGTGAGGAAGGCCCGCCAGCCGTAGAGAGCATCGATGGTGCCTCCTGTAAAAATGAGCAGCAGGCTCAAATGCACGATATAAACCGCCATCTGGGAAAAGCGATGACGTTCGCCGAACAAGGAGAAGCTGTTCTCTCGTACAATCCGCTGCGGCCGAAATCCCGCTTTCTGCAACACCCGGTCGGCGACGGATAATGCCTTCTCTTCGTTATGGTCGTTCACTGGAATTAAAGCCCGCACCGGGATAGCGCGGCGGAAAGCTTCATCCGGACTCTTGTACGAGCGTGAATAGAATCTCCAGGAGTTGGGGAAACGCTGGATGGAGGCGGCAATAATGCTGAGGCTCACGAGGCTCAGCAACAACACGAACCACCAGGCGTGAAAGACGTCGGTCAGGCCAAGGGTATCCAGCAAGCGCAACACCTGCGGCGAATAGGCTCGCGTCATTTCGTCGGGGTCGGTGGCAGGCCGCTGGAGGATTACGGTGCCCGCCGCGGAAAGGACGACAACCACGATGAGTAAAATAACGCCGGTCTTGATCGCTGCGAGGGTCTGCCAGATCCTGCGAGGAACGGAGAGCGTAGGTGCAGCCATAACTTCCTCTTTCTGGCTTGGAGAGGAAGCACGTTTTCCACCATTTCCGGCAAGCGCGGCGAAGTTGCTGTTATTGCAAAGAGTTGGCAGACCGGACATGGGTTGGCCAGCGGAAATTGTGAGGCATATCACACAGCGGTAACCGAATCTGCGGGGATTTCGCGCAGACAGTACGCTCCTTCGGTTTGTGCTGTTGCCCGGTGCTATCTGTGCAACCTCTTTGAGTTGCAGCTGTTAGGAATGTTCGCGGAAATTTTGGGAGCCTGGCTTATAAAGGCGAGGTTCGTGCAAATGCAGCGAATGAGGACTCCGGGGCGGCGATGGTATTTGCGAAATTGTCAGCGCGAGCGAAATGGACGATCGAGAGCCTCGCCTGTGTGATTTTGGTTTTGAGTCTTGCAGGGCAAGCCGGTGCGGCGAAGCATCCGGTCCCGCTCGATCCAAAGGCCGACTCCGCAATCTGCCTTTCCTGCCACGAAGACAAAACCAAGGGCAAATCGGTTCATTCCGCCATCGCGATGGGATGCTTGAGCTGCCACGAAATTCGGGTCAACCGGGATATCACACATGTAAAGTTGATCACGGCCACACCCTACAAAGTATGCCTCACCTGCCACAGCGATAAAGACGCCACGCAGATCAAAGGGCACGTTCATCCCCCGGCGGTTCGAGATTGCCTGACGTGCCACGATCCGCACACCTCCGACAACAAGAATCAATTGTTGAAGACGACATCGGGCGAGAAGAAAGATAATTTGTGTCTCACCTGCCACAATCAAGGAACAGATGTTCCAGCGGGCGGCAGCCGCCATGCAGCTCTCGACATGGGATGCGACACCTGCCACATCACTCATAAGACTGGTGAACGCGGCAAACGCGAATTCGATTTTCATTTAACCAAGGACGCGCCCGCTCTGTGCCTTGACTGTCACGATGTTAAGGATGAGAGTCTGGTGAAGGCACATCAGGGACAACCGTTTGGAACGGCCGATTGCCTCTCCTGCCATGATCCTCATCAGTCCCGAACTCCTAAGCTGATGCAGGCATTTCTGCACGATCCTTTCGCTTCGAAGCAGTGCGACGTATGCCATCAACCGGCCAAGGACGGGAAAGTTGTACTGACCCAGGCAAGCCCAAAGGAATCGTGTGTTACGTGCCACTCCGATAAAGCCGAGCAGATCGAGAAGGCGAAGGTGCAGCATCCGGGCGCAGCGGGCGATTGCACCGATTGCCATAACCCGCATGCTGGGCGATCACCGGCGTTTCCCAAACCAGACGCGGTTTCGGTCTGCCTGGGATGTCATAGCGATCAGGCGGGGGAAGGCAAGAAGATGCACGTGCATCAGCCAGCCTTCGAGCAGGGGTGCGCCGTCTGCCACGATCCTCACGGCAACGATAACGATCACCTGCTTCGTGCGAAGACGCCCAACCAGTTGTGCCTTGAGTGCCACGGTCCTAATGCCCGGCCCCAGAAACTGGAGAGCGAGCATCTGGTGGCCATCTTCGACGGCAAAGTGAAATTGCCGGAGAATTATTTCTCCAAAGGGTCCGTGCTGCCGTTGGAATACGGCTTAGGCCACCCAGTGGAGCGGCACCCGGTCTCGGATCTGGTGGATCCGAAGGATCGGACCAAAATCCTGATCCCTTTGAATTGCCTGACCTGCCATCAGCCGCATGCTTCTGTGCAGGCCGATCTATTGGTCAAGGATCAGGCTAACAACATGGATTTTTGCCATAGCTGTCACAAGGGTTTGATCGGACCCAAACAGGCAATTGGTCCAGCGGCGAGTACTGGAGCTGCGGCGGCAGTTCCCCAAGGAGGGCGTTAGACATGCCCGAGATCAATCAAAAACCAGTAAGCGAGACTTTTCATAGGGTGGCGTTTTTCGGATTGGCGCTTTTGGCGATCCTCGCCACGTCCGCTTCCGTTCTCGCGGATCAAAAGAAAAAACCCAGCCCTAAGCCGCTGGAACCTCCGAAGCTCGATATTTCCAACATCGTATGGCCGCAACCGCCGGCCATCGCGCGGCTCAGATATCTGGATTATTTCTCGGCTCAGAAGCCCGACCCGGTGAAACAAGCGCCCAAGGTCGAGAGGAAATCGTGGATGGACCGGATGGCCGGTATTACTCCCGATGACGCCGCCAAACGCGCGGGGACCAAGCCGCGCTTCCAACTGGGAACTCCGTATGGGATGGCCGTAGATTCGAAGGGCATGTTGTATGTTGCGGACACGAAGGTGGGCGCGGTCTTTGTCTTCAACCCCGAGAGTCGTGATACGGATTTGATCAAGCACGGCGTCGACGCGAAGTTCGGACGCATCTTTGGCCTGGTGATCGATGACTCGGATCGAATCTTCGTCTCAGACGGTGAATACAATCACGTGCTGGTGTTTAATGCGAAGCACAAATTGGAAGGCGCATTCGGCGAAGGAACCATGAGCGACCCGGCTGGACTTGCGATTGATGAGGAAAACCGCTTTCTTTATGTAGCCAACACGGGAACCGACCAAGTTCTGGTTTACGATGCGGATACTTTCAAGCTGCTGCGCAAGATTGGCACTCCGGGCAAGAACCATACGCTTACAACGGCGGGAGATTTCTCCTCGCCCACCAATGTCGCCGTAGATAAAGATGGAAATCTTTTCGTCACCGACACGCTGAACGATCGTGTCGAGGAGTTTGACGCCGACGGAGTGTTTACTCGCGCGTTTGGAAAGAATGGGGACGGTCCCGGCGAATTCGCGCGTCCCAAGGGCATTGCTGTCGACTGTGACGGCCATGTATGGGTGGCGGACGCGATGATGAACCGGCTTCAGGTATTCACCCCGGAGGGCGAACTGCGTCTGATCGTCGGCGGCTTTGGAATGCTCCCTGGACAATTTCAGGCGCTGACGGGGGTCACGATCGACAAAATGAATCGTGTCTTTACCAGCGAGCAACTTCTCGGACGCGTCCAAATGTTCCGCTACATTAATAACGCGGAAGCGCAGAAGGAATATGACCGGCGCAAAGCCGAGGTCGCGAAGAAGTCGGATGGGAAGTCGATAGCGCCACCGACAAGCGATAAGAAGCCGGCAGAAAAAACACCACCGCCGGTTAGCGCAATTCCAGCGGCGGCCAATCCAGAGATGTCCAAGCCCGCCCCGCCAGCGTCCGCATCCACCACTCCGAACCATTAGCGCTTGCGCTATTTCACCAATCCTATTGTGGGAGAAGGCTCATCTGGCCTGCCCAGCCTTGTGTGTGGAAATTTGCAACAGCGATCCAAAGTGCGGAAGTCATTCTGTTGCAATCGTTTACAGCTCACCCAATAAATTAGCCAACTTCAAGAATTAGGTAACTTCCGTGCAAATGGGAGTGTGAGTAGCAGTACCGAGTCGAATAAGGCCTTATTTGAGGAGGAGTTCACCAATGAAAAAGGTAATCCTAGTAATCCTCTTCGCTTTGCTTGCTATAAGTCTTGTGGGCATGGCGTCGGCACAAACATTTATCCCCAACAACGACGTGTTGGGTGCGCACAACAATGGCGGACGCGGCTGCGCAGGCTGCCATGCTCCCCATAGTGGCGGACGCGGCAACGGTGGCGATCTGGTCGCCGGCAGCGGCATCACGAGCAAGGGCGGAAATGAAGGCGATTACCACCTCTGGGGACAAGACGTATCTTTGATCACCCAGGAAACGCTGCAAGTCGGCGGTGGCTATGACACTGGCGGCTTCGGCTACACGGTAAACTTCGGCGGACCAACCCAGTGGTACAGCTCCTCTCCGCCAGTCATCTCCGGCATCGCCATCTGCCTGAGCTGCCATGATGGCAACGTCTCGAAGGGCGCCATGATGATGAATCAGTCCTACGAGCAAGCGTGGAGCCTGCTTCCGAATGGCGGCTCGCAACATGCCACCAACGGTGCCCTGTATGGCACCACGCCAATCCCAACTCTGCTCGGCAATGACGGTGGAACGGTTGGCGATTACCTTAACGATCACCCGGTAGGCCCGGCCGCGAATGTGAACGGCCTGAGCTACCCACAACCGCTGTCAGCTTACGGGCTCACTTACACCGTTTCCGGCACCACGATCACCTGGACGGCCGCCAATCAGTACGCAACCTTCGTTGCCAACTATGGCATGCCCGCCATCAACTCGCTGGTGGTCGATACAACGAACCAGGTTCCGTATGTGGTTTGCACCACCTGCCACAACCAGCACCAGATGAACGTTTTTCTGTCGAGCGCTGGAACACCGATCGCCGGAAATACCGCTGGCAGTTATGCCACGTATTTCTTCGTAAACGCTCCGTACAACCCGGGCGCAGCCTGGACTCCGACTGCGGCTCCTTCGACCACGCAGTTCTGCCGGCAGTGCCACTTCGGCGTAGCCAATGAAGCTTTTGGCGTTACCGCCGTCGGCACCGCTTTCTAACTGTTGGTCTTCCTGAGGGGAGAAAAGTTTCTCTCCCCTCAGCTTTACAACTTGGTCATTCGGTTACCTGGCTGATGACGGACAAAATTAACGGTTAACCACGTAACCAAATCACCAAAAGTAATCGGGCTGGGGAAGGGCACGCTGGAAGTGCGCCCGAAAGCGAGGACCTAAAGTGAAACGCACGAAATACAAATTAATGATCCTGGCCGCGGCTGCACTGGCGATTTCCCCGGCTCTGGCGCAGGTTGCCTCGCACGATCCCACTGCTATGAAAACGGTGGCGTCGGCTAATGCCGCAGCGGCTGCTCCCGCGGCCAGCGCCAGCATGGCGCCTGTAATGCAAGTCACCAACAGGCCCGTGGTGCGGATTAATGGTACTGAACTGACCGACCGCGACTTATTGCGCGAGATGCTCACTATTTTTCCTTACGCACGCCAGCACAATGGCTTTCCCAAGGCTGAAGAGGAAAAGATCCGGCAGGGCGCAATGCGGATGATTGAGTTTGAGGAATTGGTATACCAGGAAGCGGAACGACGAAAGATGACGATCCCTCCGGCAAAGCTGCAGAAGGCCGAGGCCGACTTTCGCAAGCAGTTTTCTGGCGAGGAAGAGTTCGATCAGTACCTGAAGATCGAAATGAAGGGTTCGCGGCAACTGTTACGGCGGCAGATTCGCCGGTCGCTGTTGGTAGACGAACTTCTGAAATCAGAGGTTGCGGATAAATCGAAGGTTTCGCTGGCGGAAGCGCGCACCTATTACAGCAAAAATCCAGATGCTTTCCGATATAGCGAGAATTTCAGCATTCAGACTATTTCCATTATGCCGTCGGAGAAAGCCACCGACGACGCAAAGAGAGAAGCGCGAACGAAAGCGCAGGATGCATGGAAACAAGCCAAGGCGAGCAAGAACTACGAAGAATTCGGTTTGCTGGCGGAAAAAGTTTCCCAAGACGATTTTCACGTGAACATGGGAGATCACAAGGCGGTGGACCGCGATAAATTGCCGCCCGAAATCTTGAAGGCGGCACAAACCATGCAGCCGGGACAAGTGAGCGACCTGATTCAACTGGGCAATTTCTATACCTTCTTTCGCCTGAACGCGCATACGCCTGCTGGAATGTTGACGTTTGAACAGGTGAAAGAACGCCTGCGTCAGAGCATGGAGAAAGAAAAATATGAGCGCCTTCGCGCTGGGTTGGATAAAAAGCTTCGACAGACGGCGAAGGTGCAAGAGCTTTAGGGGGCTGGTGTGCTGTGGGGAATACCAGAACGTGGGAAAACCGGATTGGTGTTACTGATTGCGATGGCGCTGTCTGCGCTGCCCGCAACAGGGCAGGTCGCGGTTGGTGATCTGCATGCTACCGCCAACGGGCAACTTTCGTCGGTATATACCGGCAGTTTTGGAAATCTGGAATCGAATGAACACTCACTGGGTTTCGCGGGAACGGGAACCATAGCGGGGGATTATTACAATCCAAATTTTCTGTCTTTCAGCCTGCTTCCCTATTATGGGAGATCACAGGATAATTCCGATTCGCAATCCATCACGGACGCCAGCGGCTATACGGGCACGGTTCATATTTTTGCCGGTAGCCATTTCCCCGGATTTGTGACCGCTAATCAGACCTGGAATAGTTCGGGAACGTTCGGAATTCCGGACGTGGCTGGACTCACAACCGAGAACAGCAACCGTGGATTGAACATTGGCTGGAGCGAACTCGTACCCGGGCTTCCGAGTTTTTCTGTGTCCTACGGAGACAATAGCGGCACTAGCAATCTACTAGGCAGCGACACCTCGACCAGATTCAAGACCCGCGATCTAAATCTGGGAAGCACTTACAACCTTGCGGGTTTCTACATGACCGGTGGCTTTATCCATTTGAACAACGATACGGATATCGACGGGCTTGAGGATGGTGAGTCGGAGAGTGCGATCGGAAGGTCAAATCAATATCGCTTCACGGCGCAACGCGGCATTCCCTATAACAACAGCCGGTTTTCTTTTGGCTACAGCCGGAGCAGCTATAACAGCGATGACTCGCTCGGAGGCGAGAGCTACGGCACCACGGACAATGCCGTGGCGAATTTTAATGTAAGGTTCCCGATTCTGCCGGTGAACTTCACGGCGATCTACACCGACAATCTATTGGGAAGTTTTGAACAAGAATTGGTGAGCAGCGGAGAAACGCCCATCGCCAGTATCGTTAGTCCCGAGTCGCACTCGATATCACTGGAGGCCAGCACTTATTACAACGTGCTGCCGCGCCTGGTGGTGGGCGGCTATGTGGACCGCACGCAGCAGTATTTTGCTGGGCAGAACATTGGAGTGACTCAAGTCGGCTTAAATGTGAACTACGGTTTTTTAAAGAAGCTCAAGGGATTGCTGTTTAACGTGGGATGCGTCGACACCGCCAACCAGCAAGGCAACACCAGACTAGGATTTATCGGCAACGCCAGTTATGACCATTACTTTGGCAGATGGGAAATCGGGAGCTTTGTTCGATACGACCAGGATGTTCAGACTTTGCTGGCGATGTATACGATTTCCACGCTGAACTATGGGGCCAGCATCAAGCATGAGTTTAAACACGATGTTCGCTGGGTGGTGGTCTTCAACTCCACGAAAAGCGTGTTTGAGCAACAATCCGGAGACGGAAATCATGGCGAGAGCGTCTCGATGATGCTGATCGGGACAAGGGCCACGTTGTCGGGCAACTATACGAAGTCCAACGGGGTGTCGATTCTTACAGCGACTGGACTGGTCGCGACGCCGGTTCCGGCGGCGGTGGTATCTCCCGGCAATGCGATCATTTATGACGGAACAAGTTATGGCGTCAATCTTAGCGTTAATCCGGTGAAACGGATGGTAATCAGCACGTCATGGACGCGTTCGCTAAGCGGCACCACGAGTCCGCTGCTGCTGTCGAATAACGGATCGACCAACTACTACGGTTTAGCCACATATCAGTACAGGAAGCTGTTATTCTCGGCGGGCTTTACCAAGTTCAACCAGACCATCAGTTCCTCCAACACATTACCGAGTATGTTGACCTCCTACTCGTTTGGGGTTTCCAGATGGTTCAAGGGATTCTAGCCGGGATGTCAAGATGGATCCGGAGTCTGTGTGGAATTGCCTGCGTCATTCTCCTTGCGTTGACGTCTCTGCCTTGTCCCGCCAGAGCAGCGAACAAAAACAATCCTGCCGTTGTGCCAACTCCGCCAGACCTGCTGCTGGAAGGAGGCCGCAAGCTGACCTTTGAGCGAAGCTTCAGCTCTGAAAAGGAAGTTCTGGGGAAACCTAAATTTTGGATCAAGGTTTTGAATGCTGTCGCGGGCGAACCCGAGTATCGGATGGTGATTCGTCCCTACAGCATTGCCGTCGATTCCAAGGGGCGCGCCATCGTAACCGATCCGGGAGCGGCGGGAGTACACATCTTCGACTTCGCGCGGCACAAGTATAAGTTCATCGAGCGTAACGAAAAAGAGAAAGATGCGATGCGGTCTCCGCAATGTGTGGCGGTGGACGCGCAAGACAATATCTACGTGACCGACTCGGAGTCAGGAAAGATATTCGTCTTCGATGCCAGCGGAAAGTACCGGCATGCGCTCGGCAGTTTGAAAGGCGGTGAGGGATTTTTTAAACGTCCAACAGGTATCGCGGTAGATTCGGCGGAGCGGAAGATCTATGTAAGCGACACGCTGAGAGACAAGATCTATGTAAGCGACACGCTGAGAGACAAGATCTATGTGCTGGATATGCAGGGCCACGTAATGCAAACCATCGGCAAGCATGGCAGCGGAGGCGGTGAATTTTACTATCCCACGGAACTGCACCTCGACGGCGGCAACTTGCTGGTGGTGGACGCCATGAATTTCCGCGTGCAATGGTTTGGCCGCAGCGGAAACGCCGAGGGAATGATGGGCCAGATTGGCGATTCCCCAGGGCAACTTTTCCGTCCAAAAGGCGTTGCGGTGGATTCGGAAGACCATTTGTACATTGTTGATGGTCTCTCGGGAATGGTGCAGGTTTTCGACCGCGAAGGCCGCTTGTTATATTTCTTTGGAAAACGAGGCGTAAGACTCGGCGAATTCCAGTTGCCTTCTGGATTATTCATCGACCATGACGATCGTGTTTTCGTGGTGGATTCCTTCAACCGGCGAGTGCAGGTGTTTCGCTATCACGGACTGGCGAAAGCGGCGCAGGGAGGATCACGATGAAAACTCTTTTCGTGATCAGCTTATTGCTCCTGGCCATGTCAGCCGCTTTACAAGGGCAAACGCAGGAGGATGTGCTGGGCATTCACAATCTGGGACCGGGAAGCCCGGGCCCGGTCAGCGGGCCATTGCCCGCGTGCCAGTTCTGCCACGCTCCGCACTCTGGCCTGGCCAGAAATAGCTTGCCGAACCTGCCGCTATGGAGCCAAACCCTCTCGACAGAATCGAATTACACGCTTTATACGAGCCCCACCGAGGTGAACCAGGAGCAGGAGCCGGTGCTCGGCTCCGCCAGCAATTTGTGTCTGAGTTGCCATGACGGCACGGTTGCGCCGGGAACGAATGTACCTTATACGGGGCTCAAGATGACTGGTGCAATGAATAGTCAGGATTTATTCATTGGGACACTGCAGGGCATCCATCCTTTTAATTTCAAATTGCCTTTGAATTGCACGAACGACAATCTGCTCTCAAGTTTATGCAGCGGTAGTACGGGCAATGCGGCGGTGCAATTAATCGGCGGTAACGTGCAATGCAATAGCTGCCACAATCCGCACGTGCAGGCAATCGATCCGGTGGCGCAGAATTTTCTGGTGATGAACAATGCAAACTCCGCAATGTGCCTGGCATGCCATGTGAGCCAACCCTCCGACATCAGTGCAACCCGAGTTCACACTGCGAACACTGGAGCGAATACGGTCGCAGGAACCGGTCACTCGCAGGCCAGCACATACAACCCCTTCACTGCCTGGCGGCAAAGCATCCATGCGATGGCCGCGCACAAGCTATCCAAGGGAGCCAAGGTGGGACCGTATAGTACGGTCAACCAAAACGCCTGTCTTTCCTGCCACACCCCGCATAACGCTCCGGGCGGTCCGCAACTTTTAAGCGGACCACTCCCGGTGGTTCCGAATATGGATGCCGCAACCCAGGATTGCATCACTTGCCACAATGGCGGCAGCAACCTTTCCCCAGCAATTCCCAATGTGTTCGCGGAGTTTGCCAAGACAGGCCATCCCTTTCCAGCGGGTAACAACAAGCACAGCGAGGAAGAAAGCTTAGTACTCAAGAACGACCGGCATGCCACGTGCGTCGATTGTCACAATCCACACGCGGCGCAGCAGACGCTTTCTTTTGCATCCACAGCGATACGGGGATCACAGGCCGGAACGATCGGCGTTAGTGCAACGGATGGAATTACGGAGGTGGATCCAGCCCTCAACCAATACGAGACTTGTCTGCGCTGCCACGGCACGAGCACGGGCAAACAGGTATTGGCAGCGTTCGGGTACGCTCCGGTACGGGCGACGACGAGCGGCGATGAACTGAATTTGATTCCTCAATTCGGGATCACGGCGAAATCGAGCCATCCGGTCATGACCGAGAGCAAGAGTGGGCTGCCGCAGCCAAGCTTGCTTAAGTTCATGTGGAATTTGGATGGCCGCACCCCGGGGCGTCCGATTACAGCGCGCATTCTTTGCACCGACTGTCATAATAGCGACGACAATCGCGAATTCGGCGGCACCGGGCCGAACGGGCCGCACGGCTCTCAGTTCTCGCATATTCTGGAGCGGCGTTACGAGTTCAGCCAGGTGGCCCCGGGCCTGCCGCCCGCGGCGGGTCCGGGAACGGCTATACAAAATCTACTGCCTCCGATCGTCGACCCAGCCTCGGGAGGACCTTATTCGCTGTGCGCGAAGTGCCATGACCTGAATAACGTCATGTCGAATGCGAGCTTCAGCAAGCACTCGCTTCACATCAATGCCGGATTCTCCTGCTCGGTATGCCACACGGCACATGGCATGGAGGCAAATTCCTCGAACGTGTTAGGGGATCGGCTGGTCAATTTCGACTTGAAGGTGGTCGCTGAAAACGCTGGTTCCGGCGGGGGTTATTTCCGTTCTCCTATTTCTTACAATCGCGGCAGCAATACGTGCACACTGACTTGCCATAATTACAATCACAATGCCGACGGCACCGTGACCCCTGCGGTTAGCGCCAAGGTACCGGTGCCGGGTAAACGATAGGCGGAATAGCGCCTTTCGGAAAATCAACGACTGAGTAGTGCGAACGTGTTCCGTTCGCAGGATTGAATGAGTGTTATTGCAACGGTTTTGCCGGAGTACCTGGCTTTACACCCGAATGCTTTTGCGCTTGCGCTATGAGCTCATCCACTTTGCCTTTGCCTTCGTAGTTCGGGTTTGTATCCAGCAAGTGTTGCCATGTTGCAACGGCCTTGTTGATATCCATTTTGCCCTGCCACTCGACAATCCCTAGATTGAATAAGGTACTGGCCTTGGTCGGTTCATAGGTTAGAGATTTTTGAAATTGTTCGATGGCGGCATCAGGATTGCCGGAGTACCAATAAGCGGTGCCCATGTCGGTACGAGCGCCGGTGTTGGCCGGGTCAATTTTCAGCGAACGCTGATAGTAATCAATCGATGCGGGAAAGAGATGAGCGTCATAGTAAATATCGCCAACATTTTCCAGAAGCTTTGTGTTTGTCGGGTCCGCCTTAAGCTTCTCGAGTAGCGGCGCAGCCTGCGTATCGGCCATTTGCTGCATCTGAGCCGGGGTTGGAGTTTCTGGTGCAGCGCTGCTGTTTCCCATCGGGGCGGACGATGCTGCCGCCGTTTCCGCCATGGCCGACGCTGGGTTCTGAGATCCGCGAATGAACCAGCCAGCGGCGATTCCAACCAGAAGGCAGATGACGGCGAACACGTATGCCTGCGAGGTTGTCCACTGCTCGATCGAATGTGCTTGTTTGGTATCTATCATTTTCTGAATACTCCTTCTTCTGAATGCTCCTGCGGCTCGCGCTTCTTAGCTTTTGCTTTTGCTCTGCACGTCAGCCATCAATTTCTGTACGGTTGTTTTGCGGTCCGCGCCCAGCTGCGGATTCGACTTCAGTAGCTGCTGCCACGCACTCAGCGCCCCCTGGCCGTCCTGCTTTCCCTGCCACTTAATCATGCCCAGATTAAACAATGAGTTGGCATCCTTGGGATCGTAGTGCAGCGCCTCTTGAAGCTGAGCAATCGCGCCATCGGCGTCGCCATCGTAGAAAAGACACGAGGCAAACTCGGTACGAATGGCAACGTTCTTCGGACTGACTTGCAGGGCTTTGCGGTAATATCCAGCTGCGTCTTTGAATTGATGAGTAGCTTTGTAAATGTTGCCGACCTGAACCAGTAAATCGAAATTAGCGGAATCGCTTTTTAGTTTTTCGAGCAGCGGAGCGGCTTTCTTGTCAGCCATCTGCTTCATGTCGTCGAGAGTCGGCGTGCGTCTGGACCTACTGTTGGGGGATGCGGGTGGCGACGGAGTACTGGCAGCCGCTTTTGCGGGGATGCCGAGGGACTGGGATCCGCGGAAGAGGTAGCCAATGGCCAGCCCAAGCAGTAGGCAGACGACCGCCATTGAGTACACGTGTTTCGCATGCCAAACGGCCGCGTCAGCGCCCTGATCGAGTGCTTCCCTTGGCATTGGTAGTTCCCCGCCTCCAACCCTTTTTAACTTACTGGGGCGGCTGCGCGGAGGGCAGCATGCGGTGTCACACGATAATGTGACGCGGATCACATGGAGAGTCCGAACCGAGCCTCATCGACAGCCAAAACATGTGTACGAGGGCGCGCCTGGGCTAATCGAGACTTGAGGAGCAATTAGATCCCGGTGATGGACAGTGGAAGAATTTCTCGCGATGCCGAACCCTGAAGCTCGTTAGTGTTCGGTCTCGCGCAGCTCGGCCGCTTTTAATTGTTCGTCAATATGACGCTGCATCCGCTCCCATTCGGAGCGAACCATCATCTCCTTGATGACAAACCTGCTCTCATGTTTGGCGTCATCGACTCGCACGGCAAGTTCATTTTTGTGCAAACGAAAGTCGACGATTTCGGAGAGCGGAATAAGCTGATTGGAGGACTTTCCGACGATGACGTAGACGACGTTTGGCGACATCAAAGTATATTCAGGACAACTTTCCTGATTCACCGCCATGGACGGACCACCGAATGCAACCATGAACCCGCCATGTGCAAGCGTGCAATCTCCCATGTGCATTCTGATGACGGAGCCGTGTTGATACATTCCCATCTGAGCCGTCATGATTGCGGGAAAAGAGAGGAATAGGGCAAGCGGAAGTACATGCTTCATGGAAGAGTCTCCTGGCGAGGCCGAGCCGCTTGATAGAAGTAGCCGCGCCGGCTGCGGAATTGTAAGTTTAGGTTGTGAGTTGGAAGTATGCGGAGCGAGTGAAAACCTGCGGTGGTCTCCGGCACGGAATAACTGACCACCAAGCCGGACTGTAAGTCGCCGATGATTCCCTTCAGGAGTTCGGCTGGGTCTTCGCTGAGGGAAAGGTACCGTCCTCCTGAATCATCGGCCATCTTCCGCAAGGCTGAGTTGCCGTTGGAATTTTCGCTGTCGCCGGAGACGTCAACTGCGTAAACCAGTTCTTCACTGGCGACAATTTTTTTCCAAGCGTCGTGCAAGGAGGCGACGCTGATCGTGTCGTTCCCGTCGGAGAACACTACAATAACCGGCAGCCGTCCGAACTGGCGGCGCTGCGCGAGAACGTCCGTGGCCGCGATTACCGCATCGAAGAGCGGCGTAGCGCCCCCGCTCGGCAGAGCCGCCATATGCTCGGAAGTGAACCAGTTGCCGCAATTACCGTCACAGACAAGGTTTACTTCCCTGCCGCCGAATACCAGGACCGATAAATTATCTTCTGGCCTCCACCCCGGCTGCGATACAAGATTCATCGCATTTCTGAACTCTCGATCGAATCGCGGCAAAACCGATGCGCTGCAGTCGACCAACAGAATCACATCCAGATGGACTGAGCCGGAGCGGGTAAGACTGCGGAAATCTCGAACCACCCAACTATTATCGAGGACGGCAAAGTCGGTACGTTTCAGTCCATCGACGACACGATTCTGCTTATCTGCTGCAAAAAACAGCAGCCGCACTTCAGAAACCCCGCTGCGATACGTGTAGGCCGGCGTTGCCTGGCTCGAGTAGGAATGACCGTCCAGTTTGTCTTGCGGATAAGCGGCTTTGAGCAGGACGGAAGTGAGCGCACTGAGCCAACAATATCGCCATAGGGTTCGGAGGGTCTTCTGCATGCGAATGGATATGGTGATCATCGGCATTCAGCGATGATGAGTTGAATAGTCCCAGAAGAAGGTTGTTATCGAAGTGTGATGAACCTCACGCACCGTTGTAACTTTCATCACGTCCGGTTTTTAAGTCGTCGTCCCAACACAGCCAAACCCGCGCCGGTTCAGCAGTTAGTGCGCTTTACAGACTGGAAGGTTCCGGCTAGATTACAACTAAAGGGCGATCATTCTTCACTTGCGGAGATATAGTTTGCGCCATTCCCCAGACCTTCCACCCCGGGCTCTGTCTTTAAAAAGTGCGGCTGAGGTTCTTCCTTTCACTGAAGTCTTTGAAGCCTTTCCCGATGCCATCGTAGCGGTCGACCGCTATGGGACGATTGTTCAAATCAATTCCCAGGCGGAAAAGTTGTTTGGCTACGGTAAAGATGAACTTATTGGCCAGGAAGTTGAGCTGCTCGTTCCGGACAGCCACCGCAGTCTGCATCACCTGCATCGTAATAATTTCGCGAAGACTCCAAAAGTCAGGAGGATGGGAGAAGGGCTGGAGTTGCGCGGAAAGCGCCGCGACGGTTCTGAGTTTCCGGTCGAGATTAGTCTGAGCCCTGTGTCCACGGAGACGGGCTGGTTTGTTTTGAGTGCCATTCGTGACATTACGGATCGCAAAAGAATTGAAGAAGAGCTACAAAGGGCAAATGAAGAACTGCACCGGATCACGGCTGAACAAATTGGCGAATACAGGTCGCGGCTGGCTTCGATCATCGATTCTTCTGAAGATGCGATTTTGAGCAAAGGCCTGGATGGCACGATCACGAGTTGGAACAAAGGAGCGGAGCGGATCTATGGGTACTCGGCGGAGGAAGTGGTAGGAAAGCGCATTTCTGTCCTCGCTCCCAGCGAGCGCGCCGAAGAGATCCCGGAGATTCTCCAGAAGATCTCACACGGGGAGGCTATCGATCATTACGAATCCATTCGAGTGACGAAGGACGGTCGTCGCGTGAATGTATCCATCTCTGTTTCGCCACTGCGCAATGCAAGCGGCGAAATCATCGGCGCGTCAGCCATCGCACGAGACATCACGGATCAAAAAAAGGCGGAGGCCCAACTTCGCCAGGCTCAAAAACTGGAAGCGATTGGGCGGCTCGCCGGGGGGGTGGCGCACGATTTCAACAACATTCTGGCAATCATCAACGCTTGTACCGAATTCTTGCGCGACCGCATCGATCCCGACCACGAACCATTTACTTACGTCGATAACATCAGGAAGGCTACGGGGCGTGGGGCATTGCTGACCAAACAGCTATTGGCTTTTGGCCGAACCTCTGCAGTCGAGCCGCGGGTCCTCGATCTCAACGAGCGCTTAAGGGAGGTCAGCAAACTTTTGCGCCCTTTACTTGGAGATGACGTGGAGGTGATTTTGGCGCCCAAGTCGGCATCGGCCATTGTGGAAGCCGATCCGGGGCAACTCGATCAGATTGTGGTGAATTTCGCAGTTAACGCTCGCGACGCCATGCCATCCGGAGGCAAATTCATTCTGGAAACTGCAGCCGTTAGATTTGATGACGCTTTTGCGGCCCGGCACCAGACAATGGATGCGGGAGACTACATCCTACTGGCGGTGAGCGATACGGGACATGGCATGGATGAAGCAACACTTTCCCGTGTGTTCGAGCCGTTCTTTACCACGAAGGAAGTCGGCAAAGGAACCGGGTTGGGATTGGCCACGGTGTACGGGATCGTGAAGCAATCCTCAGGACACATCTTTGTCTACAGTGAACCGGAACATGGAACAACGTTCAAAATATATTTCCCCTCTGCAGAAAAGAAAATTGACGTCAGGCCGAAGCAGGAAGCGACAAGCATCGGTCCGACACAATTTGAGAAAACTATTCTGTTGGTCGAAGATGACGAGATTATGCGGTCGCTAACGCGAAAAATTCTCGAGGAGAACGGCTATACGGTCCTCGAAGCAAATGACGGCAATGCCGCGCTGGAATGGATGCATTCGAATTCCGCATCAATAGATTTGTTATTAACGGACGTGGCCATGCGTCACATGAGCGGTCCCGACTTGGCCGAGCGTCTTCTGATGACACATCCCTCTTTGAAGGTCGCATACATGTCGGGTTATACAGGAGAGCTCGTGGCAAATCGGGACATACTGAAACCTGGTGCAGTTCTTCTTGAAAAGCCTTTCAGTCGCGCTGCCTTGCTAAAAACTTTGCAGACGCTTCTGGGGTAACAAATCATTCTCGCCTCTGAACCTCAAGTTAAAAAAACGGCTCAGTGCGCCGCGACCGCCGGACTGGTGACGGGTATCACACATCGGTGCGGGAAAGCACCCACCCGCCCTACCCGAGCACCTGCCCTTCCGCCTCAGAAGCACGCCTACCGTCGCGTTCAAATGCTTTGTTTTGTTGCGTCTAGGTGATTTTATTAAACCAACTTGTGGCGTTGCTTGAATTGGCCAGGAATTTGCATTATCGAGCTTGTAAACGGAGCCGATCATGGCCACTCAAGTACTGAATGCAACTCCACGGAAAAGCCTGAACGACCTTCCACCGATTGTGCTGGCTGCTCTGGAACAAGAGGCAATTACCACCACCTACCCCACCGGGGCAGTTCTATTCGCCGAAGGTCAGGCTCCCAGAGGGGTGTTCATTGTACGGCGCGGCCGCGTGAAACTTTCCATCTGTGGCAGCGACGGTCGAACGCTGATCCTGCGAATCACCGACGTCGGTTCTCCGCTGGGTCTAGCTGCCGCCGTTTCTGGACGCCAGTATGAAGCCACCGCCGAAACCCAGGAACCGGCAGAGATCAGCTTCCTACGTCAAGCCGACCTGGTGCGCCTGATGCGTACGCATGGCGAGATAGCGCTGTGGGTGACCCAGCACATCAGCCAGGATTATGCGTGTACGTGCCGGGAAATCCGAGACCTAATCCTTTCGGATTCAGCCACAGAAAAGTTGGCACGCTTGCTCATGGGATGGCTGGATGAGAACGTCGACTCCAAAACTCCAGCTCAGATGAAGATGGCTTTAACCCACGAAGAGATTGGGCAAATGATCGGAACGTCACGGGAAACTGTCAGCCGGCTTTTTGCCGGGTTCAAGCGGCAGCGCATTATTCAACAGAATGGGTCAACCCTGGTAATTCCTAATCGCGTGGCGTTGGAATCTCTGATTAGCGCTTAGGTTCGGTGATTAGCTCAGATTCGGTTACCCAATCCGGCAGTTTAGTTAAGAGGTCCGGCCGTTCGGATAAACTGGCGGTCTGCGCATCAGGTCTGTCTTCATTCGGTCACTCAATCCCTTCGATCATAGCATTCAAAAGTCCTCCACTTTGATGAAGCCGAGGAACCGGCGAAACCTCGCTTACAGCAGCTTTCCAGAGTTAATCTATTTCGTTTAACGTGTTGCGACAAATTCGAAGCGGAGTACACCCTTACGCGCGAGCGAGAAGTTTGACGATGTCGAGGCCTTTGATTATGATCGAAATGCGGGGTGGAGCAGTCTGGTAGCTCGTTGGGCTCATAACCCAAAGGTCGGTGGTTCAAATCCACCCCCCGCAACCA
>Ga0182015_10002453_pt1 | contig 22327 bp, 23 predicted proteins | sample 712P3MmetaG_FD_120478 | JGI IMG/M metagenome (GOLD analysis project Ga0182015, IMG submission 120478) | Permafrost microbial communities from Stordalen Mire, Sweden - 712P3M metaG | ecosystem: Environmental > Terrestrial > Soil > Wetlands > Permafrost | place: Sweden: Stordalen | collected...
ACCGGGGTCGGTGGCGGCTGGCCATCACCTCGGCCGACGGCGACGAGGTGATGGAGGCGGACACCGTGGTCTTCGCCTGCGGCCAGCTCAACCGGCCCCACCTTCCCGACCTTGAGGGCCTCGACCGGTTCCGTGGCCCGACATGGCACTCGGCCCGTTGGGACCACGACTGCGACCTGGCCGGCCGACGAGTGGCGGTGGTGGGTAGCGGGGCCAGCGCCATCCAGTTCGTCCCCCCGGTGGCCGAACAGGCCGCCGAGCTCACCATCTACCAGCGGAGCCCCAACTACGTGGGGCCGAAGAAGGACCGGGCCTACAGCGCCGCGGTGCACTGGCTCTTCGAGAACGTCGACACCGTCGAGCGCGCCTACCGGTGGTGGATCTACTGGAGCCTCGAGTACCGCTGGATCTGGTTCCGCAAGGACAGCTGGGCTGGACGCAAGCTCCGGGAGCTGTTCGCCTCGGGGATACGCGACGGCGTGGTGTCCGACCGGCTGCCCGAGACCGCAGTCGTCCCCGACTACCCGATCGGGTGCAAGCGCATCCTCATCTCCAACGACTGGTACCCGACACTGATGCGGCCGAACGTGACCGTCGTCGAACAACCGATCGACCACATCGAACCCCACGCCGTCGTGACCACCGATGGGACCCGGCGGGCGGCCGACGTCCTCGTCTTCGGCACCGGCTTCACCACCACGGACTTCCTGGCCCACATCCCGATCACCGGGCTGGCCGGGAGGGCGCTGGCCGAGGAGTGGCGCGACGGGGCCCGGGCCTACCTGGGGACGGCGGTGCCCGGCTTCCCCAACTGCTACCTGCTCTACGGCCCGAACACCAACCTCGGGCACAACTCCATCCTCTTCATGGTCGAGCGGCAGGTGAACCTCATCCTGCAGGCCATGGCCGTCCAGGTCGGCGCAGCCAGGCACCAGGCCGCCCCGCTGGTCGGCGTCGAGGAGGATGCCTACCAGCGCGACGATCGACGGACCCAGCGCCTGATGGCCGCCACCGCGTGGGTGGCCGACTGCACCAGCTGAGACAAGACGGCGTCGGGCCGGGTCACCAACAATTGGCCCTCGTGGACGGTGCGCTACTGGTACGACACCCTGCGCCTGCGGCCCTCCGACCTGGGCCTCGCCGCCCCGGCCGCCACACGCCCCGGAGGCCTTCCCGCGCCCGGAGCGCGCCCAGAACCCGACCCGGTCCCACCGTCGCCGTCCCCGGTACGGTGACGCCCGACCGGCCTCGCCCATCCTGGTGGGCCGGGGACCAACCCTCCCGCCGAGGGCGTAGCTCGGCTCAGGTGCCGATATGGTCGGCCGGGATGGTGCCCAGCCGACCGGCCTGGTAGTCCTCGAAGGCCTGGGCCACTTCCTCCTTGGTGTTCATCACGAAGGGCCCGTAGGCATAGACGGGCTCACCGATGGGACGGCCCCCGAGCACCAGCACCTCCAGCGCCGGGGTCCGCGACTCCTGGGCGGTGTCGGCGGCGATGGTCAGTGTGTTCCCTGCACCGAAGACGGCCAACTGGCCGGTGCGCACGGCGCGGCCCTCGCTGCCCACACTCCCCGCGCCCCCCAGCACGTAGACCAGGGCATTGAACTCCTCGGGCCAGGGGATGTCCGCCCGGGCCCCCGGTGAGAGGGTGGCGTGCACCATGGCCACGGGTGAATGGGTCGCCCCCGGACCGGCATGGCCGCCGACGTTGCCAGCGATCACCCGGTACAGCGTCCCTCCGTCCGGTGAGGACAAAAGGACGACGTTGGACGAACCGATGTCCTGATAGCGGGGAGCGATCATCTTGTCGGCCTTGGGAAGGTTGACCCACAGCTGGATGCCGTGGAAGAGCCCCCCGGTGGCCACCAGCTCCTCCGGCGGTGCCTCGATGTGCAGGATTCCCCCGCCGGCGGTCATCCACTGGGTGTCGCCGTTGGTGATGAGACCGCCGCCGCCGATCGAGTCCTGGTGCTGGAAAGTCCCGTCGATCATGTAGGTCACCGTCTCGAACCCACGGTGCGGGTGCCATGGCGTCCCCTTGGGCTCGCCCGGTGCGTACTCCACCTCGCCCATCTGGTCCATGTGGATGAACGGGTCGAGATGGCGCTGGTCCACACCGGCAAACGCCCGGCGCACCGGGAACCCCTCGCCTTCGAACCCGGCGGGCGCGGTGGTGACCGAGATCACCGGCCTGCCCACGCTGCCCGTGGGATCCAACGCCTCCACCTTGGGTAACGCCAGTACATCGTCCACCGTCACTGCCGGCATGGCCGACCTCCCTCTGCTCGTCGGAGCGTCGCTTCCGACCGGATCATCGCTTCGGACATGGTCATCCGGTCACGACCCCGTGTCCACTCAACTACTCTGCCCAACACTAGTTGTGCTCGCAACATTCCTGGCCGGCTTCGGCGGTGACGTCGAAAACCACAGGCCCTGGGGTACAGCCGACCACCAGCTGTGCCGAAATACAACGATGAACAGGTACGCTTGTGCCACTGGACAGTCAGGAGACAGCACGTGATCCGGCCACGCGGCGGAACCACTCGCCGGCGCGACGACCAAGACGCAGGGACGATCTCCTCCGCCGAGGAGCTCGGACGGTTGCTGCGGGACGCCCGGGAGGAGCGCGGCCTCGACCTGCTGGCCGTGCACGACCGGCTGAGCCGCCCGATCACCCTGCTCGAAGCCCTGGAGAACGGGGATCTGGCCAATCTGCCCGACCAGGCGTTGGCCCTCTCCACGCTGCGCCGGTACGCCGCCTTCCTGGGCCTGGACGGTGATGCGCTGGCCTTGCGGATGATCGATGCCTGGTCGGCGGTGCCGGCGACATCCAACGGTGGGGGTCGGAGCCAGGTCGGGGCCGTGACCAACGTGGTCACCACGGTGACCAGCGGGCCCGACCACCTGCGGGCGTTCACCCAGACCGGGGAGGTCCCCAAAGTGGGGGCCGGGACCGCGGCCGGGGGTTCCGGGGCCTACGGCTACGGGGTGGCAACGGGCGCCCCCACCGGCACCTTTCCGGTGGTCCCCCGCCAGCAGATCAAGCACAGCAAGCGCGCTGTGGCCAAGGCCCGCCGCAAGCTGCGGGCTCCGACCTCCCTCAAGGTGATCACCTGGGTGACCGTCGGCCTGGTGGTGGTGGTGGCCCTCGGGTTCGGCGTCCAACGATGGCGGCCCCAGTGGCTGGTCCGGTCGCACATCCTTCGGGTCAGCCAGCCCAACGGAGCACCGACGTCCCACGGGTCCTCGCCCTCCACCGGACCCGCCCACCAGTCGTCGTCCGTCGTACCCACCTCCTCGAGCAGCCAGGGCTCGTCCTATACGGTGGCCAACAAGCGCTTCGTCGTCAACGTGGCCACCACCGGCAAATGCTGGGTCCAGGTCCTCAGCTCCGAATCGGTCACCCCGTTGGTCGAGAGCGTTCAGCCCCCGGGCAAACTGCTGTCGTTCCCGGCCAAGGGGGTGATGACCGTACAGGTGGGCGCATCAGCGGTCGTGGTCGGCGTCTCTGTCAATGGGAAGGCGGCCTTCATCAACTCCCCCCACTCCGTTCCCTACACCTACACCTTCACTCCGGCGCCCGCCTCCTGATCGGTGGCCGGCTCCTACCGGGACGCCGTGCATCCGTCGAGCGAGGGGGCCCTCCTATTGCTCGACAAGGCTCGACGACTATCGCTCGGCTACGGCTCGACGATTACTGCTCGACGACGGATTACTGCTCGACCACGGGGACCGTCCGGGACCCACTGGCGGCCAACTCGGCGTCGAGTTGGGCGTCCTTGCGGGCGGTGTTGCGCTCCTCGAAGCGGATCCACTGGACGAACACCGGGATCAGCGCCAGAAATGTGAAGAGCTCGGCGCCGATCCACAGGATGCCGGCACCGGCGTGGGTGCTGCTCAGGGAATACATCGAGGCTGCGGGCCGGGAGGCGCTGAGCAGGGCCAGGGCGAGGAACGACTCCACCGGAACACCGATCAGCAGGTTGGCCATCCGCACCCCGTGGCTCATCTTCCAGTGGGGGACCGGGTCGAGGCCGACGATCGGCCACCAAAAGAGCGACGAGGCGAAGAGGAAGCCGAGGTTGACCAGGTCCATGACCCACATGTGTTCCATGGCGAAATTGAGGGCGAAGGTCAAGAAGAAGGCGAACATCGAGAGGTAGTAGAGGCACCACACCGGAATCGGGTGGGTGAGCACCTCGAACGGCCTGGAGTTGAGGAAGGCGAGGAGTCGGACCTTCGTGCTCCGGCTGGATGTCTGGAGGGCCAGGGTCATCGGCGCCCCCATGGCCAGGAGCGGCGGGGCGATGACCATGAGCAGGAGGTGCTGGATGACGTGCGCCTGGAAGTACTCCATGGTGAAGGTGGCCACCGGCGACTGCAGGGCGACGACGATGGCGGCGAGGCCGAGCATGAAGGAGAGGGTCCGCTTGCCGCTCCACCGGCGACCCCTGGCCGAGAGCGCCCACTCCGCTCGCATGTACCACACCGCGCAGGCGATGGCGGTGGCCAGCACCACGAGGGCGAACGGGCTGAACTCCCACTGGGTGGTGGCCGTGTGGGTGGTGAGAGCGATCCGACCCATCCCGTTCATCTCCGGCACGACCCCAGGTTACCGACCCGGAGAGACCGCTCCCACTCGGGTCGCCCCCTCGTCGGCGATCACCCGGAAGGTCGGGTGCTCACAGGATGAGCACCAGCAGGTAGGCCATGGTGACGCACATGTCGATGTGGCAGCCCGCCTCGAGTCGGGGGGCCAACCAGGGGCGCCCGTCAAGCCCCAGATCCCCGAGGCCAGGAGCACGGCCAGGAACGCCAAGGGGAGCCCCACCACGTCGGCCGTGGTTCCGGTTGCGCCGCTCATGGCCATGCCCATGTCCCTCCCACACCCGGGCGAGCCGGCGTCGTCACCAACGCCTGGTCATGGCGCAGGCAGGCACCTCACGCACGGATGAGCCGGTCGATGCGCCCGGTCTCGACGTCGTATCGCCACCCTTCCACCAGAACATCGTGCGGGAGTGCGTCACAGCAACGGACAGCATCGACATCGGCGGCGAGGGCGGCGTCCGGGTCCGGCATGGCCAGGTACTGCCAGGTGTCCGACTGCTCGACGTTCCGGGCCACCAGGTCCGCCCGGATGTCGTCGTCGCTCCGGTGGGCGAGGGCACAGCCGGTGTGCTGCATGACCGCGATCCTGCGTACCCCGAGGAACCGGGTGGCGAGGATCAGCGAGCGAAGGACGTCGGTGGTGACTCGACCCCCGCCGTTACGGAGGATCTTGGCATCGCCGGGCCCCAGCCCCAGCATGGCCAGTGGCTCGATGCGACTGTCCATGCAGGTGACCAGAGCGAACTCCTTGGCGGCGGGAGCCGGTATGCCGGCGAGATCGAAACCGGCCGCATAGCGGAGGTTCTCGTCGAGAAGGTCGTCGAACATGGGCCAGAGCATGGCAGACCCCCACCGGCCCGGCCTAACGGTGGCGAGGCATGGCCCTGCGTTCCCGTTCCCGTAGACGCCCGTTGGGGACGGTCCGCGTCCACCTGGCATGCTTGTGTGGTGAGCGGGCCCGGCCTCGTGCTCGACTTCGACGGGACGATCCTCGACACCGAGCAGCCGCTGTTCCAAGCGTGGTCCGAGGTGTGGGACGCCCACGGTCACCAGCTGGCCCTCAGCGACTGGCAACAGAACATCGGTACGGAGGACACCTTCGATCCGCGACAGGAACTTGAGCGGCGGCTCGGACGTGCCCTTGACTCCGACGTCAACGACCGTCGCATGGTTCGCCGGGATCAGATCCAGGCCCGGTATCGGCCGCGGGCCGGCGTGGTGCGGTGGCTCGCCGCAGCACACCACTCGGGCGTCCCGGTCGGGGTCGCCTCGTCCTCGCCTCGGGCGTGGGTGGAGGGCCACCTGACCAGACTCGGGTTGCGCGGGTACTTCTCCTGCCTCGTGTGCACGGATGGCGTGGTTCCGGCCAAGCCTGCTCCCACCTCATACCGGCTGGCGTGTGAACGGCTCGGCGCCGACCCGTGGCAATCGGTGGCGGTCGAGGACTCGCCCCACGGGGTGGCCGCAGCAGTGACCGCCGGTCTGTTCACGGTGGCGATACCCCACGGGTTGACCGTCGGCCTCGATCTTTCCGCTGCCGACCTGGTGTCCGACTCCCTCGACCGTCTCGACCTCACCGAGACGCTGGCCAAGGCAGCGCTCCGCGCCGATCGGTAGGGCTCGGTCCAACCCGGTCGCTGCTGTGGCGCCCTCCGTTGGCGGACCGGGCCGGTGTGCAACGCTGGGTCGGACCACACCGGATCGGAGGACGCCGTGGACGAAGACTGGGCCAGGCCGGTGGTTCACTGGGAGATCGTCGCCCTCGATCCGGCGCGTCAGTCCGACTTCTACCAACGGCTGTGCAACTGGACCGTCGGCGAAGGTCCGATTATGCAGATCCCACCGGGGCTGGGAGGTCCTGAACCCGGACCCGGTGGCCACATCCGCCAGGGAGACCGGGCCGGTGTGACCCTCTACATCCAGGTCCGGGACCTGCGTGCCAGCCTCGCACTGGCGGTGGAGCTGGGGGCACGACTGGTCGCCGAACCAATGGACGTCCCCGGTGGCCCAACGCTGGCAGCCGTCGAGGACCCGGAGGGCAACCCGTTGACGCTCGTCCAGCAGTGACGGTGGCCGGCCGCCCCGGGCCTGTTGGGTGACGCCGACGCCGCGCTCATCGATGCAGCCGCGCCGATCGATTCAGTCGAGGGTGTCGAAGCGTTGATTCTGTATCGTCGTCCGGTCGACGAAGGACAGGAAGTCGCCGGCATCCCCGTCGTCGTCCCATCGCCGGCGGGCGGCCTCGGCGTCCGCTTCGTCGCTCCACAGGGAGACGACCACCCAGTCGCCATCGCTGCCGGTGGCCGTCGTTCTCCGGAGCAGCCCGGCCTGACGGTAGGCGAACCGCGTCTGCACCCTACGGTCGGCCACCTTGAACGCCTCGCCGTCAGCACCGGGTGCCAGCCGAAAGGTGGTGATCTCGATCATCGGCGCCAGCATAACGGCGGGGATGGCACCCGGACCGTTGGTCAGTGCCCGATGCAGGTGCCGTCGTCGTTGTTGCTATTGGTGCCGTCGGAACAGGTCGTGTTGTAGAAGACGACGCCGGACAGTCGGCGCCGGTGAAATTGGCGCCGGTGAGGGTGGCGAAGCTCAGGTCGGCACCGGGTCCACGAGAGCACCAGCTGGTCGTTCCCCGAGGTGGCGGTGACCCCGGTCGGGGGCCCCAGACGCCCACTGAATTGATGCCCCACTTGTTTGTGAACACCGCCTGCGGCGGTTAATCAATAGCTGACCAGGTCCATTCGGGCCATCGGCGTCGATTCGACACGCAACGTGGTCACCCCACCTCCGCCGGAGTCGGTTGACGCGCCGGGCCTCGCCAACACCGACGCCGGTGGGCCCCGGGAAGCGGTCGGCTGGTGGGCGCGGTGTAGCCTCCCTGGTCGGACCGGGACCGCCCGAAATGGAGAGCCAGTGACCCCTGAGGGCGGCAGTCAGAGCCCAGCAACGCCCGAGCGGGTCGACCAACTCCCCGTGCTGGCCGGCATCACCACCCCGGTGCTCACGCTGGTGCCGGGTGCGCACGCCCCGTGGGAAGTCGACGCCTCCATCGACGCCGTCGCCACCGTGGCCACGGCCGCCGACCGGCTCGGCTACCACCACCTGACCTGCGCCGAGCACGTCATCGTCCCGACCGACATCGCCGCCGTGCGCGGCGGCCGGTACTGGGATCCCCTGGCCACCTTCGGCTACCTCTCCGCACTCACCTCGCAGGTCCGACTGGCCACCAACGTCCTCGTGCTCGGCTACCACCACCCGCTGGACATCGCCAAGCGCTACGGCACCCTCGACCAGGTCTCTCACGGCCGACTGATACTCGGTCTGGGAGTCGGCACCCTCGAAGAGGAGTTCGACCTCCTGGGCTTCCCATTCGACGGCCGGGGACAACGCGCCGATGACGCGCTGGGCGCGCTCCGGGCATCGCTCTCCGATCCCCGGCCCGAGTACGACGGCACCCACTATCGATTCACCGGCGTGGTGATGGACCCCTGCGCCCGGCAGGCCTCGGTGCCCCTGTGGATCGGTGGCCGCACTGCCCGCTCCCTCCGGCGCGCCGTGGAGTTGGGGGACGGATGGGCGCCCTTCGGGATCAAGGCGGTCGATGTGGCCGCCATGCTCGATGCGGCACGGAAGACTTCGGCCTGGTCTTCCCGAAGCCATCCCCTCGATGTGGTCCTGCGCAACGGTCGGGCGCTCGACCCGCTCGGCGACCCCGACGGAGCGCGCACGTCGGTCGACCGGCTGATCGGTGCCGGCGCCACCGGCTTGCAGCTGTGGTTCGTGCACCATTCGCTCCCCCACTACGTGGAGCAGCTGGAGGCGATGGCCGACGTGTTGCGGCAACCATGAACCGGGTCAAAGTCGGATTCTTCTCGCTGTCCCATCGCTCCCCGACCGGCGATGACCGCCCGTACCTGGCCTGGCACCAGATGGACCACATGCCCGAGCAGTACCAACTACCGGGCATGCTGCTGGGCCAGCGGTGGGCGTCCACGCCGGCCTGTCGGGCGGCCCGGGCGGCCGAGGTCGAGGCCTGGTCTGCGGTCGACCACGTGGTCTGCTACCTGATGGGCAACCCGGTCGACGAGACGATCGACGAATTCCTCGCCCTGGGTCGCCGCCTGGCCGAGCTCGGGAGATTTTCCCAGGCGTTGCCGTCGCAGTACCGCGGTGGGCTCCGACTTCTCGAGGCCCACGCCGCGCCGAGGGCGCTCGTCTCCGCCGAGGTCGTACCCTTCCGTCCCCACCGGGGCGCCTACCTGATCGTCGAGGAGCCCACCGATCCGGCGGCGCAGGATGGCTATGCGCAACACAAGCACTCCGTCCTCCTCCCCGAGCTGGTGTCGGTGGAGGGCGTGGCCGGGGCGTGGGCCTATACGACGACTCCGGCCATCCGCCGACCGATGTTCAGCGACGGCGACTACCGGATGACCGTGTGCTACCTCGACGACGACCCGGCGACCGTCGGAAGTCGGCTGCGCCCGGTGCTCGAGCAGGCCTGGGCGTCGGCCCCGGTCCGTCCACTTCTGGCCGCCCCGTTCGAATCGATGATGATCTGGGACACCGACCGTTTCGGCCCCGCCTCGTGACCCCCTCCCCTGCGCCGGCAGGAGGACCGTAAGCTCCCGAGATGCCCGATGACTCCTCCGACCTCCCGTGGTACAGCGTCCGGTGCGTGTTCCAGACACGGTCTGGCGATGGGTTCTCCTACGAGGAGCGGGTGACGCTCTGGCAGTCGGACGGCATCGATGAAGCGATCGCCATGGCGGAGATCGAGGCCGGTGGGCATGCCGAGGCGACCCGGGCCGAGTACACCGGGATGGCCCAGGCCTACTGGCTCCCGGCGCCGCCGTCGACGGGCACACAGGTCTTCTCCCTGGTTCGCGAGAGCGAGCTCGAGTCGGACGACTACCTCGACCAGTTCTTCGACACCGGGCGCGAGGCCCAGAGCCGTTGGACCGAGGAGTAGCCGCGGGCGGATCGGGTGACGCTCCCCGCCGGTCCGTGCGATGAGCTTCCCGGAAGCCCCGTTCGCACCCCGGACCGGGGCCAGGGGGATGGTCAACGCGGCCGATCAGCTGGCCACGATCGCCGGAATCGGGGCCTTGGAACAAGGCGGTTCGGCCGCCGACGCCGCCGTGGCCGCCGCCGCCGTCATGGCGGTCACCAGCCCGCACCTGTGCGGCATGGGCGGCGACCTGCTCGCCGTGGTCAGCGCGCCCGGATCCGATCCGGTGGCCATGTTGGCCGTGGGCCGGGCCGGATCGGGCGTCGACGCGGCGCGGTTGCGGGCCCGCGGCCACTCGGTCATTGCCCTACGGGGTGACATCCACAGCGTTCCCGTGCCCGGGGCGGTGGATGGGTGGCTGGCCCTGCACGACCGCTTCGGCCGGCTCCCCCTCGACACCGTCCTCGGTCCCGCCATCGAGTTGGCCGACCAGGGCTTCGTGGCCTCCATCCTGCTCGCCCTGGCCAGTCATCTCGTCGCCGGGAAACCCGGCACGCAGGACCTGTGCGCCGACGGTCCACCCGAACCCGGGGACCGCGTCCGGCTCCCCGGGGTGGCCCGCACGCTTCGCGCCATCGTGGCCGGGGGCCGTGAGGGCTTCTACTCGGGAGAGTTCGGGAGGGCGCTCGTCGACCTGGGCGACGGCGTGTTCACCCCGGCGGACCTCGAGCGCGGCATCACCGAATGGTGCGAGCCCCTTCGGCTCCGGGTCTGGGGGCACGACCTCTGGACGGTCCCCCCGCCGTCACAGGGCTACCTCACCCTGGCCAGCTCATGGATCGCCGAGCACGCCGGCATCGGGGAGGACCCGGCGGATCCACTGTGGCCCCACCTGGTGGTCGAGGCCACCCGGGCGGCCGGATACGACCGGCCGAGCGTGCTCTACGACGGTGCCGACGGCCCGGCGCTCCTCTCGGAGCAGCGGCTCGACCGGGCCAGGGGGCGCGTGGTCGCCGACATGGCCGCACCGCCGGATGTGTCGCCGGATCCATCCGCGCCGGGCAGCTCGCCGGTGCCCCGGATCGGTGACGGTGACACCACCCACCTGTGTGCCGTCGACGCCGATGGCCTCGGTGTCTCGCTGACCCAGTCCAACGCCCTCGATTTCGGGTCCCACCTGGTCGCCGGATCGACGGGCATCTTCCTCCACAACCGGGGCGCCGGCTTCACCCTCGAGGCCGGCCATCCCGCCGAGCTCAGCGCCGGCCGCCGACCGCCGCACACGCTGTCCCCGATGCTGGTCACCGCCGGCGACGGATCACTCTCCCATCTGCTCGGGGCGATGGGTGGCGACGCTCAGCCGCAGATCCTCCTCCAACTGTTGGCACGGATGCTGCCCGGCGGGCAGGACCCGGCCACCGCGGTCGCCGGTGCCCGCCTCGCCCTCGAGGCGCCGTCGGCCGGACCGTTCCGTTTGTGGTGGGGCGACGACCTCACCGTGCGGGTGGAGGCGCACGCTCCCCCGGCGTGGATCGACGGCCTTGCCGGTCGCGGCCACCGGGTGCAGATGATCAGCCCCTTCGATCCCGTCGTCGTCGGTTGCGCTCAGATCATCTCGGTAGTGCGGGACGCCGAGGGGTCTCCCCACCACTATGTCGGCGCCGCCGATCCCCGCAGCCCTGAAGGTGGGACTGCGGGCCGGTGACCTCACCCGACTGGTCGCCGTTGCCGGATCCGGTCAGATTCCGGCGAAGAAGTCGACGAGGACCTCGGCCACCGCTGGGCCGTGGGTGAACACGCCGAGGTGACTGGTGCCGGGTATCTCCACGAAGCCGGCTCCCGGGATGATGGCGGCCGCCTCCCGGGCTCGAGCCGGCGGGGAGTCGACATCGTGTTCGAAGGCCAACACCAGGCAGGGTACGGAGATCGTCGACCACGCCCGGGTGCGCTCGAGGTCGTTCGACCACGCCAAGCAGGCTTCGTACTGACCCAGTCGGCCCGGGTTGGGCCAGGGTGACAGGTCACCGATCATCTCCAGCCAGGCATCCACCACCGTGTCGTCCTGCAGCTCGGCATTGGGAAGGTACCGGAGTGTCTCGGTGGCATAGAAGAGTGGCGGCAGGTCGTAATCGAGTCGGGCCAAGTCGCGTTCGACGGTGGTGATCGCCTTCTCCCAGGAGGTGGCTACGTTGCAGCTGCCCATGAGCACGGCGCCCCGCACCCGGTCGGGGTGGTCGATGGCCAGGCGCTCGGCCACCCAGCCGCCCATCGAGTGCCCGGCGACATGGACCGACTCGAGTCCCAGGTGGTCGAGCAGCCCCAGTGTGTCGCCCACCAGGTCGTTCACCGAGTACGGCGGTGGTGGTGACGACGATGGGTCCACCCCCCGGTTGTCGAAGGTCACCACCTGGTAGCCCGCCGCCGACAGCGCGGGCACCAGGCTCAGGTGCCAGGCAACCGCAGGCTGGCCACAGCCACACACCAGCACGACGGGCTCTCCCTCCCCCACCGTGTCGTAGGCGATGGTCACCCCCTCCATCGTCACCGCTGGCATCCCGATCCTCCTCCGTTCATGAAGCGCTCGGAGTCGCCTCGGCAACCGCTGGCCCGGACGGGGCACCGGCCGACACCCGGCGGGCCGCACGTGCTCGTTCGACCTGGCGGTCGACCATGGCCCGGGCCTCGAGGGCGTCACGGTTGGCGGCCCGGGGCTTGACCGGTCCCCGGGTCGAGTCGAGGTGCATGGTGGCGAGCCCGAGTGCTCGCTGCATGGGGCCGGCGGTAAGGCGCACACTCTGGGTCCGTTCATGCGGCACGACGTCCATGGTGCGGGACCACAACCCGTGGCGCGCCACGAACACCCGCTCATCGGAACCGGCCACCTGAGCCCGCCACCACAGTGGGCAACGCAACCGGGCTCGGGAAGGCGGGCGGGTGAGCGGGATCGACTCCAGATCGACGCCACCGAGCACCCAGCCGACCAACGCGGTGGCGAAGGCGCGATCGGCCACCGGCAACAGCATGGTCGACTTCGAGTTGGCATTTCCCGCGTAGCCGGCCACGTTCATTCGCACCTGTACCCACCCGAACGGTCGCCACGACAACGGCTGGTGGATCAGGATGGCCTGGATCCGTCCGGGCGGAACCGTCTGCCGGCTGGTGGAGAACAGGCCGTGACGGATGCGCAGCCCGTCGGGGGACTCGGTAACGGTGAACTCCCACAGGGTGGTCACCCGGCGCCACACCGAATGGGCGATGAGGACGGCGAACCAGAGGAAGAGGACCACCCCCACCCCGGCGGTGGCCCGGTGGCCGTTGTTCTGGCCCACCGTGGCCAGTACCGGCCCGATGAGAAGCAGGATCAAGCGCCATGACACCATCTCCAAAAGGACGGCCCCGATCAGCTGCCCGTGGGGTACAGCGAGGATCGGGCGCTCAGGTGCCTCCGGCGCTCCCTCGTCACCGCCGGCCGATCGACCGAGCAGTTCGGCCCGCAGCTGCCGGGCCGCCGGCAACGACAGGTAGCGGAGGCGGACCGACGACCGTTCCGTTCCGGCCGTGGTGACCTTGACCTCGGCCAGGCCGAAGATGCGGGCGGCGAAGGGCTCGAGCACGTCCACGCTCTGGACGCGGTTCAACCGGACCCGCTTCGACTTCTTCAGGAACAGCCCGCTGTCGATGCGCAACTCGCCGCCACGAAGGTGGTAGCGGGTGACCGCCACGGTGACCAGGCCACGGACCACCACCAGCACCGCCAGCCCGCCATAGACGGCCAGCAACGGCCAGTTCACGCCCCCGCCCTCCCCGGCCCGCTGCCCGGCCAGGTTGAAGAGCACCAGCGCGGCGACGACGCCGAGTATCCGTCCGCCCAGCGCCACCGGGGTCAGGGGGTGGAGGCGGAAGGTCTCGTCGGCCGGCGCGGCCGGAGTGCCCTCAGCCACCGGTGCGCTCGCTCCCGCCTCAACTGGCGCCGGCGGCTCAGAGCCCACTGGCATGGGCCTCGCCCAGCTGGGTCAGCCGGTCACGAAGCCCGGAGGCGGTGTCGGGGGTGAGCCCGCACACCTTGGCATCCGTGGTGGCCGCCGCGGTATGGAGCTTGACGCTGACCAGACCGAAGGACCGTTCGATGGGTCCGGCCTCTACATCCACCAGCTGCATCCGACCATACGGGACCACGGTGAGCTTCTTGAACAGCGCGCCGTGAGTGACCAAAAGGTCGTCGGCTCGCTCGACGTATCCCCACGACCGTAGGTTCCGGCCGATCGACATCCAGCACAGCCCGATGAGTGCCGCTCCGACGACGGCGGCCACGACAGCGAGCGTCGAGGAGGCCAACCCGCAGGCGACGGCGATGGCAACGACCACCGGCACTCCGGTGAACACCAGCACGGTCCGCCGCATCCGGGCCAGTCGGGGCGAGACGCGGCTCCACGACTGATCTCGCGGCGGTGCGAACGGACCTTCCATCACCATGCACCCTACCTGCGAGCTGTCCGGATGACGGCCGTCGCGGCCGTGGGGGTCGGGCCCTGCGAACCACCCGGACCGGGGGTCAGGTCCTCGGTTGCTGGCCCTTGCGCTCGTGGAGCCTCCGCAGCGACGCCACGATCGAGGCTTCGATCAACCGGTCGTTGTCCTTCGAGATGAAGTGGTGCACCCGCCTCTCCAGCAGGGCCCGCATCACCGGATTGAACGCCTCGTAGGTCTCGCGGAAATAAACCCTCGTCTTCCCTCCGCCCTGGACCTCGAGTCGTGTCCATCCCGAGGCTCGGGACCACAGGGGTTTCCCGATGGCGTCATAGCGCCACGACACCGGCCGCTTGGCCTCGGTGATCCACTCCCAGGACTGGGCCTTCCCGTTGGAGAGAAGGTACTTGGGGACCGGAAAGTCACAGTGACGGACCAGGCCGTTACCGTCCTCGTCCCCCTGGTGATAGATCTCGATCCGCACCGTGTCGGTCTCGATGCCGGACCGCATCCGCTTCCAGACCACATCCCAGACCTCTTCGGGTGTCCCGTCGACGACGAAATCGAATTGGTGATCCTGCACGTTGTCTCCTCTTGTCCCCCCACTTGTACCACTGCCGGCGGTCGCCGGTGAAGTGCTGCTCAGTCCTGCTCAGTCCTGCTCAGTCCTGCTCAGTCCTGCTCAGTCCTGCTCAGTCCTGCTCAGTCCTGCTCGACCGGTGGCGTCCCCAGTCGAGACTTCACCACCTTCCCCCCGGCGTTGCGGGGGAGCTCGGGTAGGAAGGTGATCTGGCGCGGCACCTTGTAGTCGGCCAATCGTTCGCCGGCGAAGTGGCGCACCTCTTCGGCAGAGACCGCCTCGTCGGGCCGGAGGACGACGAAGGCGGCGATGTCCTCGCCCAACACCTCGTGGGGCACGCCAACGACCGCCGCTTCGACCACCGCCGGATGGGCCTGGAGCACCGCCTCCACGTCGTCGGCGTAGACGTTCATCCCCCCACGGACGACCATCTCCTTCTTCCTGCCGGCGATGTAGAGGTAGCCGTCCTCATCGAGGTAGCCGAGGTCCCCGGTGTGCAGCCAGCCGCCCTCCCACATGCGGGCGGTCGCCTCGGGATCCTTGTAGTACTCGCGATGTCCGGCGGGGTTCCGGGTGATGACTTCGCCGACGGTGCCCGTCGGGCACGGTGCGCCGTCGTCGTCCACGATTCGGACCTCCACCGGCGGCCGGGCCCGCCCCACCGCCCCCGGACGGGTCCGGGACCCCTCAGGGTCCATCGAGAAGGTGGCGTGGCCGCCCTCGGTCATGCCGTAGCTGTTGAGCACCACGGCGCCGGGCAGCCGGGCCTGCAGCCGCAGCAGCGTGTCAGGCGCCAGCGGGGCGCTGCCCAGGACCACCATGCCCAGGCTGGAGAGATCGGCCACATCGAAGCGGGAGTGGTGAATGAGCAGTCGCGCCATGGCCGGGACGATGAAGGCGACGGCCGGACGCTCGGTTTCCACGGTCTCGAGCCACCGGCCGGCGTCGAAGCGAGGAAGGTAAAGGACCGTCATGCCCCCTTTCATCGGGTTGTAGATGAACCCGAGCCCGGCAAAGGTGAACACCGGTGTCGCCGTGAGCCATGCCGTTCCCTTCCACGCCGGCAGGGAGTTGGGGAGGAGGGCGACGTTTCCGTGGCGGACCACGACTCCCTTGGGGCTGCCGGTGGTCCCGGACGTGTACATGACATCGGCGAGGTCCTCGTCGCCGATCGGCGTCTGGATGGCGTCGTCGTCAGTGGACTTCACCTCCTCGATGGCGGTGAAGCCGGCACGCCCCGACGGCGTCACCGTGGCCACCAGGGCCAGGGACTCGAGCGAGCCGACCAATGGGGCAACCGCGTCCTCGTAGGCAGCACTGGTGACGATGGCGGTGACCTCGGCGTGTTCGAGGATGGCCCGTATCTCCGGTGGCGACAGCCGGTTGTTCACCGGGACGGAGACCGCCCCCAACTTGTGTACCGCGCTGTAGGCGACGATGAAATCGAGGATGCCCTCCGCCTCGAGGCAGATGGCCACCAGATCGCCCTTGTGAACGCCCTGCTCCTGCAACCCTCTGGCCAAACGGTTCGATTCCTTCTCCCATCGGATGAAGGTGATCGACGAGCCGTCGCCGAGGTTCCGGTACGCCACCTCGTCCGGGTAGGTCGAGGCCATCAGACGCAGCTGGTCCGGTAGCCGGTCAGCCACCGGTGCGCTGCTCGAGGATCCGTGCGGCGGCACCGCCGAGGAAGTCGCCCATGGCGTCCTGGCCGAGCGGAAGGGCCCGGGCTGCAGCCAGGGCCCGTTCCATGGGGAGGAACGGATGGTCCGAGGCGAACAGCACCCGGCCCTGGCCCCGGCGGGATCCCATGAACTTCACCAGGGCCGGATGCATGTACTTGGCCAGGTACGCCGAGTTCGAAAGGAACAGGTTGGGCCACTTCAACATGTACTCGATGAGGAGCTCCTCGTAGGGATGGCCCATGTGGGCGCCGATGACCACCAGATCGGGAAAGTCGATGAGGACGTCCTCGAGGAGCACCGGGTCCTGACAGCGCGACCGGACTCGGGGGCCGGGGATCCCGACGTTGATCGAGACCGGCACACCGAGCTCCTCGCAGGTGGCGTAGACCGGGTAGTAGAGCGCGTGGTTCAACGGGATCTGGTGGACCAAAGGGGACACACGGACCAGGTCGAGGGTTCCGTCGGCCACCCGGGACCGCACCGCTGAGCTCTGCGCTCGCGGTCGCTCGGGGTTGCCGACCACCGCGGCCAGCCACAGCCGATCACGGTGGTCGGCGACGAACGAGAGTGTCTCCTCGTCCACGGAGTTCAGGGTGCTGGTGAGCACTGCTTTGTCGACATCGAGGCGATCCATCTCGCCCAGCAGGTCGGTGGTGGTCATGCCCCCGCCGACCTCGCTGCCGAAGAACCCTTCAATGGCCCCGTACCCCCGCTGGCCGAGGAACTTCTCCGCCGCCTTTCGGGAGATGGAGTTCACCCAGAGATCGACGATCATACGGTGCTCCTCGGCTAGGGGTTGTCGGTGGGTGACCCGGTCCGTGCCTCCGCCCTCGAGCGGGGGCGCGGGATCGGTCGTGGGCGACTCTAGTGAAGCGCAGAGCACCACGCCCAGAGCATCGAGAGGCGACCCCACCGGTCGAACCGGCTAGTTTCGGGCTGGCTCGACCCCGCTGAGGAACCGCTCGGAGCGCGTGAATGACTGCATGGTGGCCACATGGCTGACAGCGACGGGGCGACCACCGGTGGGTCGTTCTTCGACACCGTGCACCGACAGCGGGCCTGCCGCCAGTTCGCCGATCGGCCGGTCGACGACGACTTGGTCGAGCGGTGCCTGCGGGCGGCCACCCATGCGCCGAGTGCAGAGAACCTCCAGCCGTGGGTATTCGTCGTGGTCCGTGACCCCGGGCTTCGGGCGGAGATCGGGGCGTTGACCCGTCTCGCCTGGAGGCAAGGCGGTCGTCAGCACTCGGAAGGGCGACTCTCCGACCGGCTGTTGCGTGAGGTCGACCGCGGGGCCGAGGGCGGAATCGGATCGGCCCCGGTCATTGTCGTGGTGTGCGGTGACACCGCGATCGGACTGGAGTCCACGCTGGCGTCGTCGGTGTTCCCGGCCACCCAGAATCTGCTGCTGTCGGCCACCGCTCTCGGGCTCGGATCGGCAATGACAACCCTGGCCACCGTCTTCGCCGACGAGCTGCGCGTGCTGCTCGAGCTTCCCTCCTCGGTGCGACCGATGGCGGTGGTCCCCATCGGGTGGCCCGTCCGCCCCCCGGGCCCACCGAAGCGGCTTCCCCTCGAACAGCGGGCCCACCGTGACCACTATGGCCGGCCGTGGTGACGGCGGCGGGCGGCGGTCAGTCGGGGGCACGGCGGGTGTCGTTCAACTGGATCGGCGTGGCGGTGACCGACCTCGACCGGAGTCGGCGGTTCTACGAGGAGCTCCTCGGCTTCACCTACCAGCGCGAGCTGGCCCCACCAGACGGCCCGACCTCGCAGCTGTGCCGGGTGCCCGTGCCAGTCAACCTCACTGCGGTCTACCTCCAACTCGACGGTTTCGTGCTCGAGCTGCTGCACTTCGATCGGGAGGGCAACCCCCCGGGGCGGCACCGGACCATGAACGAGCCGGGCCTCACCCACCTCTCGGTGACCGTCCCCGACCTGCCGGACGTGGTGGGCCGGGTGGCGGACTACGGAGGCACCGTGCTCAGCGACACCGACCTCGGGGCCGCGGTGTGCATCCACGATCCGGACGGGCAGCTCATCGAACTGCTGGCCGGCTGACGACGCTCACGTGGGCTACGACAGGCGAGTTCCCACCGCCAGGCGGGTCTCGATCACCTCGTTGCCGATGCGCTCCACCCGATAGGCCGCCGCCCCGGTGGCGGGGTCGACCGGGCCGTCGCTGACCACCTCGGCCGGGTCGGTTCCCTCGTACCAGAGCCCGATATGGTCGTCGGTAGCGAAGCAGAGCGGCGGCAGCGTGCCCTTGCCGACCAGCTCATGGAGCAGGGGCCGGCGCTGTGCCTCGCTGTCGTAGTGGACCCCGTTTCCATAGGGGAGCATGCCCAACCCATTGGTGACCGGTTGCAGGGTCGGGCCGAAGCTGTCGGTGGTCCCGCCGACGTGCCAACAGAGGCTGCCGGCCGAGACGCCACCCAGGATCACGCCTGACTCCCATGCCGCCCAGATCGCCGGGCTTACCCGGTGAAGGTCCCAGAGGACGAGGAGGTTGGCCACCGAGCCCCCGCCCACCCAGACCAGATCGCTTCCGCCCAGGCGCTCGGCCGGATCGCTCGACGGCTGGGGAAACAGCTTGAGCTCGGTCACGTCGCAGCCGGCAGCATTGAAGGCCTCGTAGAGCATTGCGTAGTACCGAGCGTCGTCACCGCTGGCGGTCAGCACGAGGCAGACCCGCGGCCTCGCCTTTCCGGTGAGGGCGAGCGCGTCCAGCAGCATCTGCCCGAGGCGGACGGACTGTTGCACGGGTCCGGCGACGAACCCACCGGAGGTGGCCAGAATTCGGGAGGTGGTCACGCCCGCAGTGTCGGTCGGTGGATCACCGGACGCCCTCCTCAACTATTCGCCGGGGGCGCCGACGGGCAACGCCGCCGCTTCGCTGAGCACCTCGTCGGCAAACCGGCGCAGGCCGTCGATGGTCTGGCGCCCGCTCGACCATGGTCGCACCAGCGCCCGGCCGATGCCCGCTTCAGCAGCACGGCGAAGATTATCGAGGTCGGCAGGGACGCCCATGGTGATCTCCACCGTCCCCAGCCGCTCGGCTCCCTCGCGAAGCTCGGCCAGGCGGGCGACCGCGGCTGGAATCTGTTCGACGCTGTGGTTCATGGGAATCCACCCCTCGCCGACCAGGGCGGCCCTCCGCAGTGCGGCTGCACCATCGCCCCCGATGTGCATCGGAGGCCAGGGAGACTGCACCGGCTTGGGCTCGAACATCACGGGCCCGAAGTCGAAATACTCGCCGTGGTGCTCGACGACCGGATCGCTCCACAGCCGCTGGCACACCGCGATGGCCTCGTCCACACGACGGCCCCGGGTGGCAAAATCGAGCCCTACCGCTTCCCACTCGGCCTCGAGCCAACTGGCGCCTACTCCGAACTCGGCCCGGCCGCCCGAGACGACGTCGAGTGTGGTCACCGCCCGGGCCACCACGAAGGGGTGCCGGAGGCCGATGTTGTAGACGTGGGTCCCGAAGCGGATCCGCTCGGTGCGCCCGGCCAGGTAGGAGAGATAGGCGAAGGGCTCGAAAACGGGGACGTTGGAAGGGATCGGAGGGTGGTCTGCGCCGGCGTAGGGACTCCCGTCCGAGGCCACCGGGAGCACGAGGTGCTCGGGCATCCACACCGACTCGTACCCCAGCCGGTCGGCTTCGCAGGTGACCTCAGCCCACCGCTCCGGTCGCACCGTACCCAGTGCGATGCCGATCTTCATGGTGCCGTTTCATCAAGTTGCCCGAGGTTCATGAGTGACGAGCGTACCCATTGGGGGGCGAGGGGATCGTCGGTCTGGTCGCCTGGGACCGCCTGGTGGCCAAAGGTTCAGTCATCGGACCAATCGTCCGATCTACCAGTGTGGCCCCTGAACGCACCGTCGCTCCCGAGGGCAGGGTTCGCGCCGCTACCGCAGCGGACCCGCAACCCGTCACCACGCGCCCCTCGGACACGACCGCTCCCGAATCGGTGCTCGCCGCCGACGGGACGGCCTTCCCCGCCGATGAGTCGTCGCTCCACCTCTTGGATGAGGTCGACGACGAGTTCCAATGGACCTTCCACGAGCGGCGGGGCTGGCTGGTCGGGATCGCCGTCAACCTGCTGGTGGCCGGGATCTGGGTTGGCTACACCCACTACCGGCCCCACACTCACGACGACTTCCGCATCGCCGGCATTGCCACCGGCGTGGCTACCTTCGTGCTGGCCGACGTCATCAATACCAACCAGCTGGGTTCCGACGCCGACCGGGTGGCCCACAACCTCGAGGGCGGTCACGGCGTGGTCCACGAGCTGGCCCTCAAGAACGCCGCCCTGGCCCTGTTGCTCCTCCCCCTCACCGTCTTCGTCTCCGTCGGGGTCCGAGTGGCGCTCGACCGGTGGCGGGCCATCCCCCACGCCGTCGTCCTCGACATCGGCGTGGTCGTCCTGTGGATGGCGATGGGGAACGTGCTCTCTGTGCTCCTCCCCTACCGACCCATCGACCTCCGGGAGCGGTGGCGGTTGCCCCGGACATGGCCACGCTGGGCCCTCTGCCTGGCCATCCCCTACGGTGCTTACTACGCCCACCGCTGGCTCGTATGGCCGGTCGACCGCATCGACCATCACCGGCTGCTCGGGAGCACCGACCGCAACTTCATGGCCTACTGCCTGGTGGCCACGGGATGGAGCATCATTGTCTGGCTCATCAGCCTCGCCTTCGTGTGGTGGTACAGCCACGTCGCCCGCAACCGGCTCGATCGGGACCTCCACCGCTCGGACTGATTCGTCGGCTCCGGCCCCGAAGAGCGCATGACGCCAAGGGTCGGGGGTCGGGGTAGGGAGGAGGTCAAGAACATCTGGGAATCATGTAACGGCGTTACAGGACTTCAGAAAGCGTTTACCCGGAGCTGGCTCCTCAAAGGAGTTGTTCGAGTTCAAGGAGTTTGCTCGAGCCACTCGCCCGGTGACGAGGCGTCTCAGCCAGCGGGCCCGGCCACGAGGCGGATTATCAGTCGGTCCCGGGACAGATCTCGATGGTTCCTGACGAACGAGAACTCCTGGTCAACCGGTCGGCCGGACGCCGGCGAGCACCCGCAAGGGGCAGCGCCCGCCCGCTTGAGACCGCTCGCAGGATCCCCGCCACGACATCACGTCTCTGCGGTGCGAAAGACTCGACGGCGATGTTCACGGTCCATGCGACGAGGAAGCTGCTCGACCGGGTGAAACGGCGACCGGTCGAGCTGACGCCCGATCCGACGACGGCACTCGGCAACTGGTACGCCTCGGCGATCTTCTGGAGGCCGCAGGTAGCATTGTTCGTCAACGAACACACCCTGTTGCCGGTGCTCATGCCCTTGGCACCAGCGACGACCCTCCTGGACCGCTTTCCAGGAGCGCTCCTTCAAGTCCTCCTCGCCCATGATGTCGATCGTGACTTCGTCGCTGCTGAGAGAGCGCAGATGGATGAGGGTGTCTACGCCAGAACGGCCAGCAGGAGCCTCCTTGGGATCATGAACGAGTTCACCCATGAATCAAGGCTCATGTACCAGCGCCTGGGCCCCGGCGGGCTCCTCCGAATCAGCCTCGAATTGGCCGGAACGCCCTGCACCCCACTGTCCAAGAGCCATGCATTCCCAGACCTCGAACTCCAGGCCTCGGTGTCGCAATGGCTGGGCGAACGGCCACGAGATCGTCGCTCGAGCCCCGAAGACCCCCGCTGAACGCCAACGGATGTCCTCGGAATCTACGAGCCCGCATACCTCGGCGAACGATCGCCGCTACGCATATCGGATTGGGCAGACACCTGGGCCGTTGTCGTTCGGTACTTCATCCGAATCGATGATCCCGTGGAATTGTGTGGACTGCTTCTTCCGACTTATGTCCGCGAGGCGTGGGCGGAGTGGCTCCTGGACCAGGGAGCAGATGGCGGGGCTAGGACCGTGGGTCGGTATCCGCCAATGGGGCAATGCTGAGCCTTGCTGTGGGCATCGCCAGTGTTGAGCGTGTTGAGCGGTGACATCGGGTTGCGACCGCGAGATCGAGCCGATCATGG
>Ga0182015_10002455_pt1 | contig 22318 bp, 21 predicted proteins | sample 712P3MmetaG_FD_120478 | JGI IMG/M metagenome (GOLD analysis project Ga0182015, IMG submission 120478) | Permafrost microbial communities from Stordalen Mire, Sweden - 712P3M metaG | ecosystem: Environmental > Terrestrial > Soil > Wetlands > Permafrost | place: Sweden: Stordalen | collected...
AAGCCAGATGCTCTATCCAGCTGAGCTACGGGCGCGTGGAACTATTCTACTGCGAAATGTTTTAGCGGTGGCGTAAGAAGAATTTATCCGCCGCGTCCGCCTGCGGGCGTCGCTTTCCTTTGCTCTTTACATTCCACGAGACACCGCAGTAGCCTCCCCTCGGCGATCGCGCCGTCGCACGTTTACGGGGGACTAGAAATGGGATCATCAAGAGGCGAACTTGAATTCGAGCTTTTCACCGCGGAACCGCGCGCACTCGCGTCGAACGCTGTCTTAATCAAGGGCAAGGAAGAAGCAGTCCTCGTGGATAGTTGCCTCATCCAGAGCGACGCGCGAAAGCTCGTCAAGATGATCCGCACCTCGGGCAGGGAACTGACCTCCGTCCTGATCACTCACGCCCACCCGGATCATTATTTCGGCTTGAGCGCTCTCCGGGAAGCTTTTCCTAACGTCAAAATGTACGCCCGGAAGGAAGTCATTGACGGCATGCGCGAATTTCGCGCGAAAATTGTTCACTGGCAGGAAATGTATCGCGGCGAACTTCCCGCGGCGCTGCCGCTTCCGGAACCTTTGGAGGGCGATAGCCTCCAACTGGATGGCCACGATATTTCCTTTATTGACCTTTTCATGGTGGAGACGGTGTACGCGACCGCATTTTATCTTCCCGCACAAAAGTCGCTCATCGCCGGCGATCTGGTCTATGCGCAGGCTCAGCATTACATGTCGGACGTAAACGATCCCGACACTTGGATGGAAGCGCTCGAGGGAGTTCGCAAAGTGGGGGCGATCGAGAAGCTATTTCCGGGTCACGGACCTGTAGGCGGGGCCGAGCTGCTCGATGCCAGCGTGCAGTGGATGCGCGACTACAAGGAGGTCGCGAAGCCGGGCGTTCGCTTCGTGGACATCGCCAGAGCGATGATGGCGCGCTACCCGAAGCACGCGCTCGCAATTTTGCTGTGGGTGACGCGAGGGCCGGGATTTGGTCTGTGCGGCGCCGCGGAAGCGGGGATGCCCGCGGGACTTTTGTAATCGGCTGGCGGTTCGCTTCGATCTGACCCGGTAATGCTTGCAATGCCGCGCGATTCTAGGGAAACTACGCCAAGAGCGCGCTGCATTTGTGCCGGTAACGAGCGTCACAAGGGCGCAAACCAGTTTGGTCGATTGCGGCAGTTATTGGGGGGCAGATGAGCAGAAAATCGAAGGAAACGAAAAAGTCCACGAACGGCGCGGAGATCGGTCGCCGCAGTTTCATGGGGACTCTCGCTGCAGCGGCGGGCACAAGCGCCGTCGCCGGCACTCTTTCTCCCTTCGCCGCGTCCGCGAAGGCGGAGACCGTCCATTTTGCTTCCAACACTCCCGGGATGGGCGGCGGCGGTCCGTTCCGCGCGGAAATTGATATTCGCGATTGCGATGTCGAAGGCGAGATTCCTTCGAACATCGACGGCGCGTTCTACCGGGTCGGTCCGGACTGGCAGTACCCACCGATGCAGGGCAACATCCCGTTTGACGGTGAAGGCCACGTCAGCATGTTCCGCATTTCAAACGGCCACGTCGATTTCAAGAGCCGCTATCCGCGCACGCAACGCTTCAAGGCGCAAGCCGCCGCTCGCAAGAGACTCTTCGGCATGTACCGCAATCCTTTCACTGACGATCCCAGCGTGAAAAATGTCAGCCGCGGCACCGCCAATACGCACGTCGTGTACCACCACGGTCTCCTGTTCTCACTGAAGGAGGACAGTCCGCCAGTGGCGATGAATCCGCTTACGCTCGAAACTGTGGACGATTACTACACCTTCGGCGGCGGCCTCCATAGCTTGACGCACACGGCTCATCCAAAATTCGATACCGCCACCGGCGAGATGATTTCCTACGGCTACGAAGCCAAGGGAATGGCCACGGACGATATCTACGTTTTCTCGGCAAATACCAAAGGCAAGATCACGTGGGAAACGTGGATCAAGGTTCCGTACGTAGGGATGGTGCATGATTTCGCTGTATCACAGAAGTACATCGCATTTCTCGTGATACCGATGGCCACGAACGTCGAGCGAATGAAACAGGGCCAGGTGCACTTTGCCTGGGATTCCAATTTGCCTACGTGGTTCGGAGTGCTTGAACGCGGCGGTGACGGGAAAGACGTTCGCTGGTTCAAGGGGCCCGAGCGCTGCGCCACTCACGTGATGGGAGCATTCTCGGACGGCAACAAAATTTACGTTGATATGGACATGGCGCTCAAGAATCAGTTTCCGTTTTTCCCCAATCTCCATGGCGAGCCGTGGGATCCGAAGTCCGCCACCGGAACCCTGCACCGCCTGTCGGTTGATCTCTCGGACAAGACTCCGCGCGATTACAACATGGAGGAGCTCTACCCGCAGTCGGGCGCTCTGCCGCGTCAGGACGATCGGTATCAGACGATTCCTTATCGTTACGGTTTTATGCCGACTTCCGATCCGACCAGACCCCTGAATGCGAAGCTCGGAAACATGCCCTTCCGTCCGACCAATTCCTACACAAAATTCGATCACGCTACGCGCAAGACTTCGGAATTTTGGGTTGGCGACGATTCGGGCCTGCAGGAATGCTGCTTTATTCCGCGCAGCAAGGATGCCGCGGAGGGCGATGGGTATCTTGTCGGCGTGGCGAACCGCCTTCTAGAGGGTGGCCGCGCCGATTTGATTATCGTGGATACGCAGCGGATGGAGGACGGCGTCATCGCCAAAGTCGGGCTGCCGTTCCGCACCTACAGTCAGGTCCATGGCTGGTGGGTCCCGGCCTACGCTCTTCCCAAGACTTAAGAGTTGAACGCGTCTCCGCTCGTGGCGCTGCCGCCAGCGGAGCGCACATCCTGCGCAGATTGCGCCGGACAGGCCCACAATCCATGTCGGAGACGGCGACCTATGCTCCTCCTGCCTTCAGCCGCGGCCGGGAATCGTGGATCCGGTCGGGCATGGCTTTTATCTGTGCCATTGCGCTCGCAAAATTCCTGTTTCACCTCTACTTTAATAATCGCTACGGATATTTTCGCGATGAGTTCGATTACATCGCCTGCGGCAATCATCTTGCCTGGGGCTACGTTGACCAGCCTCCGCTAATTCCATTTCTGACGCACGTCAGTCGCGCAGTTCTCGGTGATTCTCTCCGCAGCATTCGATTTATACCGGCGCTGGCTTCCTCGTTGTTAGTCGTCCAAACGGCGCTGATCGCTCGCGAATTCGGCGGCCGTTTCTTTGCTCTTGTGTTGGCCGCCATCACCGTTTTAGTCGCGCCGCAGTATCTATCAAACGGCAGTTTGCTCACGACAAACTGTCTCGAGCCAAACTTGTGGATGGGCTGTGCATACTTCGCAATTCTCGCCATCAAGCGCAACGACTCGCGTTATTGGCTCTGGTTTGGCGTGGTCGCGGGCGTGGGGCTCGAAGAGAAATACACCGTCGCTCTTTTCGGCTTTGGAATTGTGGTTGGCCTGCTCCTCACCGAACAGCGCCGCTTTCTGCTCGACAAATGGCTTTGGCTCGGCGGTCTCGCGGCCCTTCTCGTCTTTCTGCCGAACCTGCTCTGGAACATCCACTATCACTGGCCTTTTCTCCAACTGATGCACAATATCCGCGCTGAAGGCCGCGACGTGGTCCTCGGCCCCGCCCAATACTTCATTCAGCAGACGATTCTCGTGCACCCGCTCACCGCGCCTATCTGGATCGCAGGCCTCCTCGCGCTTTTTTTCTCCGTGCGATTACGACCATATCGATTCCTGGCCTGGACTTATGTCGTCTGTTACGGGGTCCTGTTCGTCTTGCACGGCAAGTACTACTACCTTGCGCCCGTCTACCCCATGTTGCTCGCGGCCGGCGCGGTGGTAATCGACTACGCATTCGAGCGACGCTCGACCGCGTGGCTGAAGCCAGCCATAGCGATTGTGCTGCTCGCCAGCGGCGCACGCCTCGCGCCCGTCACAGTGCCGATGCTCTCGCCCGAACACTTTATTGCCTACGCGAAGACTTTGCCCTTCAAGCTACCTGTCATGGAACATGAGCACGAGCGCGCCGCGCTTCCGCAGTGGTATGCCGATCAGTTCGGCTGGCAGGAGATCGTTGACGAGACGGCTCTCGCGTGGAACCAGATCCCGCCAGCCGAGCGTGCCGACTGCGCCATCTTCGCGCAAGACTACGGCCAGGCCGGCGCCATCGACTTCCTCGGCCGCCGCGACGGTTTGCCTCCCGCTCTCAGCGGCCATCAAACCTATTTCCTGTGGGGACCGCGTGGCTACTCCGGCAAATGCATGATCGTTCTCGGCGAGCGCAAAGAAGTTCTCGAGACTTACTTTGATTCCGTGCAGTTCGTCGGCATTTCGGCAGATAATTCCTACGCGCTTGAAAAAGGAATTGGCGTGGATATTTGCCGCGGCCCGAAATTCGGAACGCTCGCGCAGCTGTGGCCCGGATTTAAGAAATGGCGCTGACGTATTGCCGGGTCGTGCAAGTATCCGCCCCATCTCGCGGTTGCGCGTCCGCATCGCATCTGATATAGATTCCACGGAACATACGTGCTCTCAATCGGCGGGGGGAGTCTTGGGGGGAATGATGCGAAGGAAGGTTGTCGCTTTCTGTGCATTGGCTGTCCTGCTGTGCGTGTTTCTTTCTGGTTTGCTGAATCCAGCCAATGCCGCTCCTGCGAAAGCCGGCGACTGCGATCGCGCTTGCCTCGATGGGTTCGTCGATCAATATATGGCCGCTGTGGCCGCACACGACCCATCGAAGTTGCCGCACTCGGCAAACGCCAGATACACCGAGAACAACGTCGAGATGAAGCTCGGTGAAGGACTGTGGCAAACGTCCGACGGCTGGGGCTCTTACAAGGTTTACACCGACGATCCCGAAGCAGGCCAGGTCGGGTTTCTTGGAGTCGCAAACGAGGATTCTCACCTGTCATGTTTTGCCGCGCGCCTGAAAGTAGTCGACAAGAAAGTCACGGAAGTAGAGGTGATCGTCGCGCGCCCGGACCGCCCCGGCCCGGCCGGTTCCGGCAATCTGACCGGTGGCCCCGACAACCTGAAGGACAAGCCCCTTTTCTCAGAGGAGGAACCCGCTGACAAGCGAGTTTCGCGCGAAAAGCTCATTCAGCTGGCCGATGGCTATTTCTCGACGATTCAGCAGAACACCGGCGAGATTAAGACTTCGTTCGATCCCGATTGCCAGCGCATGGAGAACGGCAGCGTAACGGCCAATAATCCGAATGGCACTGGCGTTGCCAAGATGGGGTGCGAGGCGCAGTTGAAGACGGGCCTGCTGGTGTTTGTCACGCGCTGTCGCGACCGCCGCTACATCGTGGACGAGCAGAAACAGATGGTGTTCGCGGCAACATTCTTTGACCACGCGGGAAATGTCAGGGATTTCAAGCTCGTCGACGGCTCGGAACATAAAATGGGCCCCCCGTTCGATCGCCCCTACACATTCCTGATCTTTGAGCTTTTCAAGATCAAGGATGGCAAAATCCGCCAGATCGAAGCCGTGCTCGATACCGTTCCGTATTACATGCCGAGTCCCTGGGTGAAGCCGGCGAAGTAGCATGCGAGGCAAAATGCGAATCAGTCGAAATGTTCTTAGCGCCGCGGCGTTGCTGATGTTCGCCGCAGTCGCGGCTATCTCGGTGCGAGCGCAATCGGCAGCGCCGCCCGCCGACTACGATCCCAATTTCAACTACGAATGCGACCGGGCCTGCCTTAACGGCTTCATGGATCAGTATCTGGCGGCGCTCGTCGCGCACGATCCTGCGAGCCTCAAGCTCGGCCGCGATGTGAAATATACCGAAAACGGGCAGGTGCTGAAGCTGGGCGACGGATTTTGGGGCACGGCCAGCGGATTATCTAACTACAAGATCTACGCGGATGATTCGCAGGGCGGTCAGGCGTTGTTTCTCGGTTTGATGCAGGAAAATGGCGCGACCGTCATCGTCTGCGCGCGCTTGAAGATTGAGCTTCACCAGATCACCGAAATCGAAAACGTCGTGGCCCGCAAGGAGCCGGGAAGCATCGCGCGCCCGGAAAATCTCGTCACGCCCAATCCGCTCTTTGCCGAATCTGTTGCGCCCGGCGAGCGCCGTTCTCGCGCGAATATGATCGCGATCGCCAACAGTTACTTTAGCGCCATAGAAAAAGGCCACGCCTCCTTCGCTCCGTTCGACGCGAACTGCAATCGCATCGAGTCCGGCATCCAGACCACCAACAATCCTCCGCCAAATTCTCCCGAAGGCTCGACGAGCGTTCTGGGCCTCGGCTGCGCCGACCAGATCAAAACGCGCAATTTTCAGCCTGACACTCTGATCCGCGACCGGCGATTTCTGGTGGTGGACGAGGAACGCGGGCTGGTGTTCGTCAGCACGTTCTTCGATCACGACGCCACGCTGCGTTCCTATACGCTGGCGGATGGCCGCACAGCAAAACAAACGCGAACCGGACCTTGGACCTGGGAAATTGCAGAGCTGTTCAAAATTCAAAACGGCAAGATCATGCGCGTCGAAGCGATCGTGAATACCGGCATCTACGGGATGAAGTCCGGCTGGTAAGATTCGGCCGGAAAATCCTAGCGTTGCAGATGGTGGTCGAGATTGTCCATCCGGTGCGCATCGTCTTCAATGCACACGGGCGATTCCTCGAGCGCGACACTGGACGGCTTGATCACGCGGGGCGCTTCGGTCCAGGGCGCGATCAGCACGTTGGGATCGTCCACCGTGATCTGATAGGCGAGATCGCCGCCGACTTTCCAGAAGCGCTCGGTGACGTGCATCGCCGACGTGTGGAAATATCCGCCTTCACCGAACCACGTATCCTCAACGAAGTTGGTGGAATCAACCAGGAACGTGCTTCCGTCCCAGTGGCCGATTGCATCTCCGTAGTAGGAAGGATCGGCATCCGCGCGGTGCGGACGGCCGTCGGTGGGAATGATCCGGTATGGATCTCCGGAAGCATCCTCGTAAAGGAAAATGGTTTCGGTCGGGAGTTGGATGATCTGGCGCGGTGAGCTGATGCGCGGCACACCCGGTTTGCCGCAGAAAAAGACTTTATCCAGCTTCGCCTCGTGGTTCAGCAGATATTTCACCTTCTCCTGGAACTCCGGCTTGTAGGAAGGCGCCGGCGTGTACGGCAACGCGCCTTCGACTGCAGTCTTGGCAGGCATGCGCCCGCTCAAATCGAGCGTGGCATAGGTAACCGACCCGTTCTCCACTTTTTTCAGCGCTCCGCCCGGCAGGGCAATCGAATAAGCCCAGTTTCCGCTCAAGTCCGGATGGACCGCTATCGCGCTGGGCGCTTTGCTGGTTGCAGCCGTCGAATTCTGCTGCGCCTGCGCGGAAGCGGCCAACATCAGCGCTGCTGCGATCGCGCAAATAAATTGGTGTCTCATGATTCCGCCCCCTTTCACTTGGTGGTGTTGACGTCGTTCGGGCTTACCATCGCCAGGGAGTTTCCGTCCGCGAATGTGATCTTCTGCAGGAACCCGTAGGGCGATCCATCGCGCGCGCGGTTTCCTTCCACCGTGACGCTCTGTCCGATCGCTTTTTTGAAGTCGGCGCTGTTGACGCCCACACGCTTGAGCCAGGAAGGCGGCGCGCTCTCGAATTTCCAACTATCGACGCCGCTGCCGTCGGCCTTCTTCACGTCGATGTATACGGCGATGTGCGGGTTCACCCAGTCAACCTGCGTAAGCGTGCCCGTCAGAGTGAATTTCTGGGACATATCGAAAATTGACGAAGGCGAATGGTGCGCCTGCGCGGTTCCCGCCGCCAGAAAAATTGCGCACAGCACCAAAATCGCGGAAAGTTTGTACTTCAAGAGCCCCCCTTGTCCCGTCACTTTCGCGAAGTGTATCACAGCGGTACGCACGGTCAATTCCGCGAGGCGCCTCAAGGCGTGAAATCCCTTCGCGTCTCAGGGCGGGCCTTAGCTCCATTTGACGGCGCTTTTGCGGGCGCGGCGACCTCGAAAAAGTGTGTCACTTTGTGGGTGTACCTTTTCTTTGTTTTCAATGAGTTACGCGTGAAATTACTTTGCACGGTGTGTCACTTGTTTGGCGACGACCGGCGAGCGATTGGCGTTTGGCGGCGTGCGCAAAACCCAGGTCGGGCCAACAATTCGTTCGTGCTCGCAGTACTTACTCGTTCGCAACGCGGAGTTCGCAAGAGCACAGACACGTTCGGACACGCCGCCGGCGTGACCTCAGTGCCGGCAGGAGTGTTGTGCCACTCAAACCAGAATGCGGATCAGGAGATTGGTGCTCTCGAGGTCCGGGCCGCACATTCAGTTGTCAAAGAGCAATACGCCGCTCGCCCAGAGCAGCGGGGCACAGATGCGCCCAGTAGCGGGGCGAAAGAGAACCCCGACTGACGCTAATTCATTTTGCGCGAGCTGTCTATTGTGGAAACTACGCAGACCGCAAGAGATTGAGGACGTGCACGTTATGGCGGCGCTGCGGTCATAAGGCTCAGTAACGCCGCAGCAAGCGGATCCAACGGTGGACTCGGTCAATTTAGCATTGGTGTCGCGGAGCGACGATTTCAATGAAAATCCGCGAGATTCGCCACAAGCAATCCTAGTGACAACTCCCATCGTCGCTAAACGTGGCGCTGACAAGCATTGCATTCAGGAAGCGGCTGCAACTCGTGATTTTCGCCAGGACTGGATCATTTTGCAGGGCGTTTGGGTCCACGGTTTTCGCGCCGTTCAGGGCCTGGCGTGCCGCCAACACGTCGTCCGCCCAACCTGTCAAGCTATCGGACTCGTTCTTGAGTAGCTGGAGAGCATTTCTGTCTGCGTCGGTGGACGCAGCCAGCGTTGTCTGCCTGAGTCCCTCAGCAACGCGTTCATGATAATCCTGGGCTGACGATTTGCTGGCAGCCAATCCGTAAGTAATCATTGCCCCGATTGCTCCGCGCCACTCTCTCATTTCTGCCACCTCGTCGATGGCCGCACTCGCGAAGTTTCGCGAGAGTCCGTCAACCGGTTGCGCGGGCGCGATGCTCCGCGCAGCGGTGGAGTCGGGGACGGGTATCGTCAGTACGACGCGATTTGACTCGACGGTGACCGCTCCATTGGTGGCCAGAGCCAACGCTTCAATATCGACGTACGAGCGCCCATCAATCTGCCGGACCTTCGCCTCCACGGTTTTCCCGTTCAAAACCAAGACTTTGTCGGGTGCGCTTTGAGCCGGAGGCGTCCCTTGCGCTGAGAGAACTCCCGCGAGTGACAGAACAAATCCAAGAACCAAAAAGGATCGAAGTTTGCGTCGTCTATTCATGATGTTCTCTCTCCGTGGCCTAGGCCGGGGCCGTCATGGGATTGCTGCAATCATTCACCATGACGAGGCCGAGTCTCTGCGTGACGGCGATCAGGAATGAAGTCTATCTCACGGTCAAGTTTCGCGACGTTCCCTTTAGCACAGTCGAGCGCGATGGGTGTATGAAGTTGGTGGGAACAGGAGCAATTTCCTCGGTACTTTCCCGTCTCGCGTCACAGTAAACGGCACGACAACGAGAAACTATCGTTCCCGGATGCGAATAACCCGCGAGGAAGAATCTGGCGCGTAGATTTCCTCGACGAGGGCGGCGCGCCGCTCGAGAATGGTGCGTTGATTCAGGGAGCCTTTGTCCGTGATTTCTCCGGCGTCGAGCGAGGGAGATTCCTCGAGCAGGAGCGCTCGCTCCACGCGATTCGAGTTGCCGGTTGCGTGCGCGGCGAAGGATTCAAGCAGCGTCGCGAATTTTCCCGTGACGGAATCGTGCCGCAATACTGCGGCGGGAGCGGCGCCGGCCCCCAAATTCGACGCGAGCGTGCGGCATGCCTCGAGGTTCGGCACCGACATCATTCCCACAAAATTGCGATCGTGTCCGGTGATAATGACGTCAATCACATAAGGCGCAAACCAGTGGATGATCCTGGTGCGCAAGGGGCCGACGTTTACAAACGTTCCAGACGCCAGTTTGAAATCTTCCGCGAAGCGCCCATCGAACAAAAGGCCCTTGTTGACGTCCGCCGGGTCCACGAACCGAACGGCATCGCCGAATTTGTAGTAACCCTCTTCGTCGAAGGCGTGCCGCGTAAGTTCCGGGTCGCGCCAATATCCAGGCGTCACGTTCGGGCCCTTCACCCGAATTTCCAATTTGTCCCCGGAAGGCACGAGCTTCGCTTCCACGCCCGGCATCGGGATTCCAATTGCGCCTGCGCGCTCCGAATCCCACGTGCACTGGAGAGCCATCGGAGACGTTTCGGTAGCACCGAGGCCCGTGGCCATCAGAATCCGCTCGCCGCATGCTTCCATCATCAGCTTTCTATAGGCGTCCCAGAGCGGCTGCGAGAGCGCCGCTCCCGCATAGAACATGAATTTGAGCCGGCTGAAAAAATTCTCGCGCAGCTTCGCGTCGTCGCGAAAGCACGCGAGCAACAGGTCGTAGCCGCGCGGCATGTTGAAGTAAACGGTCGGCGCAATCTCGCGTAGATTTCGTACCGTTTCGGCGATGCCTGGGCTCGTGGGCCTGCCGTCGTCAATGTAGAGAGTGCCGCCGTTGTAAACAGTCATGCCGGTGTTGTGGTTGCCGCCCGCCGTGTGGTTCCACGGCATCCAGTCCACGACGATTGGAGGCGCTTCGCTCAAAAATCGAAAGCCCTGCAAAATCATCTGCTGGTTGCTGCAGATCATGCGGTGCGTATTGATCACGGCCTTTGGGAGGCCGGTCGAGCCGGACGAGAAGAGAAATTTCGCGACATCATCGGGCTTGATCGCCGCGTACGCTGCATCCACGGCCTCGGTGGGTGTAACGCCACAGAGATCGTCGAACGAAGTGGAGTTGCGTCCAACCACGCCTTCTTCGGCGAACACAATCTCGATGTCCGAATCAACAGCGGCATCGAGCGCACGACGATACTTCTGGCTGCTGGAGACAAACACCATACCGGGCCTCAAAATTTTCATTACGTGCTTGAGCTTGGCGAAGTCTGTCGAGACCAGCGAGTAGGCCGGCGCGATGGACGCGGTGGGAATGCCAACGTGCTGCCCGGCAAACATCAGCAGCAGATGCTCGAGGTCGTTGTCCGAAAGGATCGCAATCGGGCGATCAGCAGAGAGGCCGCGATCCAGGAAGGCCTGCCCGAGGCTGCGCACTTTTTGCAACGCCTCGCCGTAGCTCAGATAGCGCCAGGGTCCGCCGGCATGGCGCTTCGCAGCAAGCGCGCGATCGGGCGCCGCGCCCGCCCAATAGATCAGCCGTTCGGTTAGCACTCGCGGATAATCTTCGAGCGGCTCCTCGGGGCGAATGATGAACGAGCCATCGGCCCGGCGTTCCATCGTCGCGCCCGATCGGCGCAGATTTACCGCTCGCACTTTATCCATGGCGGTATTCATGGTTCATCCGAGGAAAGAATATCAGGAAGGCTTTGCTTTGCCGCTGGCGGAAGGATTTTCATAGTAGAGCTTGAAGATCGAGCCGTTGCCTTCATGGCTTAGATTTCCGACGTCCTCGCGGAACACCATCAGCGGCGTATGATCGCCTCGCGGGACCAGGAATGCAACCCAACCTTCCGCGGAATCTCCAGAGCGAAGCGTGGCATGCAGCGTTGGCTCAAGCTGCTTGGCGAGAACGGCCGGGTCGTACGGCTTGTTATCGCCGGACATCGCGGTAAATTGAGCCTGGTCCAGAGCGTAGCTATAATGCTCGGGCATGTTCCTCGCTGAAAATTCGAAACGAACGCGAGCGAGCACGTAGTCATAGCCAGCGCCGGCCGACTGGTTCGAAGCGCTGGCGCCTTTGACGGCCTGCCACGCCTTCTCGCCGCGAACCACTTGCTTGACCGTGATCCTGACGTCGTAGAGTTCGTCGCCGCCGTTGTACTGGTCGCCAAATATGATGATAGTGCTGAGGGGAACGCCGACGGCTTGCGCATACGACTTCGCGGAACGAGACTTGCTGGTTTGCGTGGACAGCGCGCGGCCGGGCGCGGGCGCAAACGTCACTGCGGCCATCGAAATCAGCAGGGCGAGGTGGATTCTGCTTGAGTGCACGGGAAATTTGGATGCGTCGCCAGAAGCTGACATTACGGGCGCAAAATGTCTCGCACCTACGGCGCTTGGGATTTTACGGCTTTGTTTCCCAGCCCTGCCGGGCTGGGCTACCTTCTGCCGCGCCTGCGGCGCTTCCGTCAGGGTACGCCTGAGCTATATAAGAACTAGGCCAACGCTTCCACCCGAGACGCCGCCATCAGATTTTCGCTGGTCGCGGCGCGGCGCGGTTTCACTGCTGATTCTGCTGCGTCGGCGCGGCCGGCGCTACTCCGGCCGGCGGCGGTGGAGGAGGTGGAGCGGCGGCTGGCGGTCCGGGCATCGGTTCCTTCGCATCCAGCGCGAAGGTGTAGATGCGGGCCTTGCCCTGACGTCCGGAAAGAATGGACACGTACTGCTTTCCATCGAGCATGTACGTTGCCGGATTGCCCATTCCGGCCTGCAGCTTCGCGGACCAGAGTTCCGCGCCTTTGTCAGCACTGAGTGCCTTGATATCCCCGTCGCTGGATTCGGCGAACACGACGCCGCCAGCGGTCGTGACTGTGCCGCCGCCGTTCATCTGCTTCAGGCGCCAGCGCTCCGTTTGCGTGACCGGATCCCAAGCCACGAGCGATCCGCCCGGCGGAATCGGCAGCTGAGCGGCCTGTCCCGGAGCCGGCGGCGGAGGCGGCCGAAATACGATGCCCCAGTTGTACGCGCCCACTTCGGGTTTGAAAGTCGAAGCGCTCACGTAGAGGAAAGTGCTGTCGAGCGCCGGGAGGTAGACAAGCCCCGTCGCAGGGTTATACGACATTCCCTGCCAGACGTGTCCGCCCGCTGGACCCGGCGCGGCGGTCACGTTCTTGTCGTCATAGTGCATGTTCTGCGCTTCGATCGGCCGGCCGGTTTTCGGATCGAGGCCGGTAGCCCACGTGACGTTCACGTACGGCTTGCCAGAAATGAATTCACCGGTCTTGCGATCGAGCACGTAGAAAAATCCGTTCTTCGGCGCCTGCATCAGAACTTTGCGGGTCTTTCCATTGATTTTCAAGTCGGCGAGCGTGAGTCCCGGCACCGCGTCGTAGTCCCACTCATCGCCCGGCGTGGTCTGGAAGTGCCAGACGTATTCGCCCGTATCCGCATTTACCGCCATGATCGAGCAGACGAACAAATTGTCGCCCGTGCTGCGATATTTGATGACCCACGGGCCGCCCTGCCCGGTGCCGAAATACACGAGGTTGAGATCCGGATCGTAGGAAATTCCATCCCACGCGTTTCCGCCGCCGCCGAGTTTCCACCATTCGCCGTTCCAGGTTTTCGCGGCCATCTCCATCGCTTTGTTCTCAAACGGTTTCGACGGATCGCCCGGAACGGTATAGAAGCGCCAGACCATCTTGCCGGTATTGGCGTCGTAAGCGGAGACGTAGCCGCGCACGGCGTACTCGCCGCCGCCATTGCCGATGATCACTTTGCCTTTGGCGATGATCGGCGCGCCGGTAATGCTGTAGTCGGCATCCGGGTCGGCGGTCGGTGTGTCCCAAATGATTTTGCCCGTTTCGGCATCGAGCGCGACAAGGTGCGCGTCGGGTGTGCCGACGATCACTTTGCCTTCATAAAATGCGACGCCGCGATTGGCGGGTCCGCAGCACATGCTGGGGCCGGTGCGCTGGCGATCGGGTTTGCCGGACGATCCCGGGGGGAAATTCTGGTGGCCGACTTTCGGGTCCCAAGTCCACTTTTGTTGTCCGGTGCGCGCGTCGAGCGCGTAGACGAGGCCCCAAGTCGCCGTGCCGTACATGGTGCCGTTGACGATGATTGGCGTAGTCTCAACGGTTCCCGCCGAGGAGCCCGTGTCGTAATACCACGCGAGGCCGAGCCGGCTGGCGTTCGACGTGTCGATCTGCTTGAGCGGGCTGTAACGCTGGTCGCCGAGATCGTGCCCGTTGGTCAGCCACTCGTCGGCGTTCTTGCCGGCGTTCTTCAGAGCTTTATCGTCGACAGGCTTCGCCGGCGAATCCGCCCCGGCGCAGATGCCAACGAATGCCGCCGCAAGCGCCAAGACGAAAAACCACTTAATTCCGTTTGGTTTCTGCATTTCTGAACTTCCCCCCGTTGATTGTCCCGTGTGCCACGCGCCGGACACACCGCGCCACATACATATTCAACGTATTCCCTGAAATTTGGTTTCGCTTTGCTTCCCGCGCCGTGCCTACATCCACTTATCAATCGAGATGCTCACACGGTAGCTCATATTCCCGACCATGTGATAGGGATTCGTTTGTCCGCCGACGACAACGAAGTTGTACGCGTCGGCGCGCTGGTAATACGGAACCATGGCGTCATCTGGAGTCTTCGCGTCCGGAACCCAGCGGTTGGCAAACAGAGTGGACCGCGCGTTCTTCGCGGAAATCAACGAATTCTTCTGCAGCCAGTCGGCCAGCTGCTCCTTCGTTTTGTATCCCAGCTGAACCAGGCCCTGCGCCACGAGCGGGTCGCAGACGATCAACGCTCCGAAGAGCGGACCGAACGGAATGCAGTTGTAGGCGATGGCCTCGTGATACTGCGGCACCGGCTTCACGCCAAGACCGATGCCGCCCTGTCCCTGCGAGATGCTGAAGCCGACGAAGACGCTAATGACATTTTCTTCCGGCTTAAATCCTTTTTGCACGCTGAGCGGAGTCCACGGGCTGTCCTTCTCATTTTCGGGAAGGATGAGGTTGTTGTAGTTGACGCCATTCCCGAGCGTGCCCAGATACGTCTGGCCCGGTATGCCGGAATTCGAGAGGTTCCTCGAAAGCATCGTCCAAGCGCGCCCGATCGCCGCGTTCGGCTGAGCGAACGGACCCATGGCGCCGATTCCGTAATTCATGTTGAGCTTGTCGCGAATCGGCCCGTTGATCACCGCCGCAGTGGCGAAGGAATTGGTCGAGCTGGAAAGCGAAGTCAGCCCCGTTTCCGCAATTGCCAAAATAGCCGGCAGATATTCGGGCTTCGCACCCGCCATCACCGCGTTGATGGCCACCTGCCGCACGTTAAACGTCCATTCCGGATAGGAGCCGCGAGCCGGAGACATCTTGCCGACGATTTCATCGGGCTTGTGGCTCGTGCCTTTCAGCATTTCGGCGAGCTTCTCGTCAGTCGGAATGACAATCTGCATGAAATCCGTCATTCCGTTGTCGAGATAGTATTGCTGCAGATTCTCGAACGTGTCGGTGTAGGTGGCCGGTCCCATCGAAATTTCAACCGCTCCCGTCTTTTGCTCCTCGGCCGTCAGCGGCTGGGTGAGCGCGTCGGTCACCTCTTTCATTAGCGGCTTGCCGCTGACGGGATCGTTACCTTCGAGGTAGGCGTACATTTCAGCGTCCGTCTTGCCCCACACGGGATGTGGTGTGAAGCAGATGCGCTCGAGCGGCATGCCGCGCGAGGCGGCGTTGGATTTCGCCAGATCCTTGAACGCGATCGTAACCATGGGAGCGGTCGGGAAACCCATCTGCTCAAACTTTACGCAGTGACCAACGGTCGCTGGGGTGCACGTGCTTCAATGCCCGATCGCCATGATGACGGCGTTGCCCTTGGCCTTTATTTCCGCGTTCAGCTTGGGATCGTCATCGGCAAACGCCCCCGCTTTCAGCCGATACTCGGTGGTGACGCTGGGCATGTTCTTCTTGAACCAGTTTCCCATCTGATCGAGGAAGTGGTCCGCGCCGGGAAATCCGTCGGACACTAGGAAGATTGTCTTGCCGTCCAAGGTGCTCAGCCGCGGCGCCATTGGAACGAGCTGCACAGGAGGCGCCACGCCCTTGGGATTGAGCCCCGTAAGTTTCGCCGGGCCGGCCGGGGTCTTTACGGCTTTTTCTTTGGCTTCAGCGTTCGCGCCCGCCAGTAACGCCGGGGACATTCCCAGCAGCGACAATATTTTTCGCCTATTCATTTTCATGCGCACCTCATTCCCCGCGTTCCGCAGCCAATGGCCTATTTATAGTCCGCAAGCGGAGAAATTGCAATTGACCATCCGGCCAGCATCGTCATTCTAACCACATCAATTTTGGCGGGGGGAAGGATCCCTGTTGGCCGTCAGTTACGTCCACTTATCAATTGAAACACTCACGCCGTAGCTCAAGCTTCCGCCCTGAAAGAAGGCGTTCGTTTGCCCGCCGGCAACTACTACGTTGATGTCGTTCAGGTGCGGCCATCGCGGGATCACCGCATCATCGGGCATTTTGTACCATGTCGCATACGGCTCCAGTCCCTTAAGCGCGCGCGGGTAATCGAAGCCATACGCGAAATCGCGGCTCTTGTAGTCTTTCACCGTCTGCGTGGTGTTCTTGTACAGCCAATCAATCAGTTTTTCTTTTGTGTCGTAGCCGCGCGCGTGCAGATTCTGCGCGATCAGCGGATCGGCCACCACCAGCCCGCCGAAAAATCCGGTGAACACGCTGAAGAGGTCGCTGAACTGCTCTTCGTATTTCGGCGTGTCCGTGCTGGTTCCTCGCGCACCTTGCCCGGGAACTATGCCCAGTCCGCGGAACAGGCTGACAACATTTTCTTCCGCTTTGAATCCCTTCTGCACATGGAAGGGAACCCAGGGGCTCGCGGCTTCGTTTTCCGCGATCACCAGATTGTTGTAATTCAGGTTGTTTCCCTGCGAACCCATATAGGTGTCGCCGGGAACGCCGCCGTTGGCGAGGTTCTTCGATAGCAGCGTCCACGCCCGGCCGATTGCGGCGTTCGGCTGCGCGAACGGGCCCAGCGCTCCGATGCCGTAATTCATGTTCAACTTGTCGCGAATCGGCCCGTTGATCACGGCTGCGTACGCAAACGAGTTCGTCGAGCTGAAAAGCGATGGAGTACCCGACGCCGCAATTGCCAGCATGGTAGGGAAATACTCGGGCTTGCACCCTGCCATCACGGCGTTGATGGCCACTTGCTTCACCGTGTACTCCCACGGCGGATACGCGCCGGCCGCCATTTTGCCGACCACTTCATCGGGCTTGTGGCTCGTCCCGGCAAGCATCTCCTCGACCATTTCTTCCGTGGGCAGGAAGATCGGCAGGAAGTCGGTCATTCCGTTGTCGGCGTAGAATTGCTGCAGGTTTCTGGGCGTCTCCGGGCCATATTTTTCCGGCCCGATGTCCACGTGAACCATGCCGGTCTTCGATTCTTCGGCCGTGAGCGGCAGCGTGAGGTCGTCCACGATCTCTTTCATCATAGGCTTGCCGCTGATGGGATCGTTGCCCTCGACGTATGCGCGAAGCTCCTCGGGAGTTTTCGCAGCGACGGGATGCGGCGTGAACGTAATGCGTAGATGAGGCATGCCCCGCTTCGCAACGTTGAGGATCGCGAGATCCTTGAACGCGCGCGTGACCAGCGGCGTGGTGGGGACGCCGAGCTTTTCAACGCTTATGCAGTGACCGACGGTCGCTGGCGTGCACGTGCTTCAATGCCCGATCGCCATGATCGCAGCGTTACCCTTTTCCTTGATCTCTTTCCAAAGCGCGGGATCATCTTCCGCGTACGGCCCAGCTTTTCTCTTGAACACGACCGTGACGCTCGGCATGTTTCTGTTGAACCACAGCTGAATCTGGTTCAGCAGGAATCCGCCGCCCTCGAATCCCGTGTCCACCAGGTACACGGTCTTGCCGTCGAGGCTTCCCAGACGTGGGGCCATGGCAATCAGCTGGATCGGTGGCGGCGTGCCTTTGGGATTGAGGGTCTCAACTTTGGCTTCGCCGGAAGCTGCCTTTGGGGACTTGGCCCTGGAATTGGACTGTTGGCCGTCAACGCGCGAGCCAGCCAGCAGAGCAGGCGACATCCCCAGCAGCGACAGCAATTTGCGCCGATTCATAATGTGTGTCTCCCGTCTGATGCGGTGGATGGCCGGGATGAATCGAGGAATTTCATCTGCTGCGGATGTTAGCCACGCGGTTCGGCCGTGTCAAGAAAATGCCCACAGGCTGTGGTGGTCGCAAACTGGCGATCGTCCGTCGCGGTTGCAAAGTTGACGGTGCTCCAACCCTTGTTCTATGTATAATTTCCGTCTCGTCATACAAGTTTTCAGCTGCGGTACGGGCGAATTCGTCGCAGCCGGCAGAGGTGGGCATGCAAACTGAACCGAACATGGATGTGGCACATTTGGGCCATCTGGAATTGCTGACTCCCAAGCCGGAGGAAAGCCTGCGATTCTTCGTCAACATAATGGGAATGACCGAGAGCGGCCGGGAAGGCGACTCGGTTTACCTGCGAGCGTATGACGACTATGAACGCCACTCGTTGAAGCTTACCGCATCGAAAGCGGCGGGTCTCGGTCACGTAGCCTACCGCACGCGCAGCCCGCAGGCGCTCGAGCGGCGTGTTGCGGCGTTAAAGGGTTCGGGATTCGAGATCGGCTGGAACGATGGCGACCTCGCGCACGGCCCGGCGTTTGTCTGCCAGGATCCGGACGGACACAAGATCGAGCTTTACTACGAAACGCAGTGGTATCAGGCGCCGCCCGAGCTGCGGCCGTCCCTGAAGAATCAAGCGCAGCGTTTTCCCGCGCGTGGCATCAACGTGCGGCGCCTCGATCATTGGAATGGGTTGGCAGTGGATATCGAAGGCAACCGCGCGTTTTTCGAGAAATTCCTCGGCTTCCGGTTGACCGAGCAAATCGTGCTGGACGACGGCACCGAAGCCGCCATGTGGATGACCTGCACGAATAAGAGCTATGACTTCGCCTACTCGCGCGACCACACCGGAACCAAGGGACGCTTTCACCACATCACCTATGCGGTCAACAGCCGCGAAGAGGTGCTGATCGCGGCGGACATCTTCCTCGAGAATGGCGTCTACATCGAAACCGGGCCGCACAAGCACGCCATCCAGCAAACTTTCTTTTTGTACGTGTACGAGCCCGGCGGCAACCGCGTGGAAGTCGCCAACGCCGGAGCGCGCCTGATTCTGGCGCCCGATTGGAGACCGATTCGCTGGAGCGAGGCCGAACGCAAGAAGGGCCAGGCCTGGGGCCTCAAGACGATTGAGTCGTTCCACACCTACGGCACGCCTCCGGTGGATACGGTCAAGAAGGCATGACCATGGCTCGGAACTTCCGTCGCGCGAAATCGGGAAGGGAACCCGCGCGCGCGCTTGCGGTCGCGCGGTAAGCCGTGCCCCCACCTCCGCATCTCCTGCTCCTCCCTGGATTAGCCTGCGACGCCGATGTATGGCGGGATCAAGTGCGCACGTTTTCCAAAATCACCACAGTCGCGGTCAGCGACTACGGGCTGAGCGATTCAATCGAAAAAATGGCGATGGTCGCGCTGGATAGCGCCCCAGAGCGTTTCGCCGTCGCAGGCCACTCGATGGGAGGGCGCGTGGCATTCGAAATTGTGAGCCGCGCGCCCCGGCGCGTCGCGGGGCTCGCTGTGCTCGACACCGCCTACCGTGCGTTCGCTGGTGGCGAGGCGGGCGAGCGGGAAACGGCAGCGCGATTCGCGCTACTGGAACTGGCGAGGACAAAGGGCATGCGCGCCATGGCGGAATACTGGATGACGGGCATCATCCGTCCCGACCGCATCGTGGACAAAACGCTGACAGGAGCGATCGTCGAAATGATGGGGCGCAAGTCTCCTGATATTTTTGCCGCCCAGATCAAAGCGCTGCTCGAGCGGCCCGATGCCACGCCTGTGCTTTCGACCATCCGCTGCCCGGCAATGGTTTTGTGCGGGCGCGAAGATGCGTGGAGTCCGCTTGCAGGCCATGAAGAGATCGCTGCAATGATTCCGAACGCGAAGCTCGCGGTGATTGAACATTGCGGACACATGGCGCCGATGGAGCGGCCTGAAGACGTCACCGGCGCCCTCTCAGCTTGGTTTTCCGGCCTCTCCTAATCGCATGAGCACCCGTGCGCCGGGCACAGCCATTGGCGTCATTGCCGTCCCGCCTACATCGGGCACCGCTGACGGGCTCGCACGATGTGAAACGGCGCGCCAACTCCGAACTCCTCACCTGGTTTCATCGCGTTCGCGCATTGACGCAGCCCTTCCGCCCTTCTAGAATCCCAACCCGAGATCAAATACTATGATTATCGATTGTCACCAGCACTTCGTCCGCCTTGCCCGTCACCCGGAAGTGGAGGGCTTTCGCCAAGCGCAGCTTTCGGGAAAGAATCCCGATGTCGTTCCCGACATCTCGGATGCCGACGTTAAAAAGAGTCTGGAACAGGTGGTCAGCCTAATGGATACGCGCGGCGTTGATGTCGCGTTCGCCTCTCCTCGAGCGAAAGCAATGGCGACGCATGAAGGTACCGTAGAACAGAACGCCATCTGGGCCGATCTCAACAACGGCCTCATCCTTCGCGCTTGTCAGTTGAATTCCGGCCGCTTTGCGCCGGTGGGCATGCTCGGACAGCACCCTACGTGTCCATCCGAGCAGGTGGCGAAACAGATCGAGCGTTGGACCAAGGAAGGCTTCATAGCGTTCAATTTTGATCCCGACGGCACCGGCGGTCGCTGGCAAAACCAGCCCTTCACTGGAAAGCACAATTATCCGGTTTTCGAGGCGGCGCAGGGGTTGGACGTGCCGCTGGTACTGCACGGCAGCGAATCGATCAATAAGAACTTCCCGCATACGGCGGTCCAATATCTGATCGCCGACATCACGGGATTCGTGCAACTCATGATCGCGAAGGATCTGTTTCGGGACTTTCCGCGCCTGCGGTTTCTGATCCCGCATGGCGGCGGCGCGTTGCCGTGCCAGATAGGACGCTGGAGGGCGATCGCGAAGTATAACAGCTGGGCTAGCCCGGACGAGATCCTCGCCAATGGCAACGTTTTCGTTGATACGTGCGTATACAACCGCCTCAACATGCAGATGTTATTCGACGCTGTGTCGGTCGACAACATCCTGTTCGGCTCGGAATGCGACGGTGCGTTCCCCGGCGTGGTCAATGACGAAACGCACGACCATTACGACAATACGCGGCGTTATGTTGACGATTCGAAGCTGAACGCAGGCGACAAGGCCCAGATCTATGCCGTCAACGCACGGCGCGTTTATCCGCGTGCGACCCGCTGGATTCAAGCCGAGCCTTAAGCGAGGTGCCTTCGTGGCGCATAAGAAGAAAACGGCAAGGGTGGTTAAGAAAATCCAGTATCGCGAAGCCTATCAGCGCGCCTTCCCGCATGTGACCGAGGAGCTATCATGATGAAACCAGTGGTTGTCCGGCGCGTGGAGCAGCCGCCCGCGGATGCGGTCGCCGCGCTCGAAAAATACGGAGTGTCCACGGTACACGAAGCGCAAGGGCGCAATGGATTGCTGGCGTCGTACATGCGGCCAATTTACCCGGGCGCGGCGATTGCCGGTCCGGCGGTCACGGTTTCGCTGCCGCCGGGCGACAATCTAATGATCCACGTCGCCGTCGAAGTGTGCACCCCCGGGAGCATTCTGGTGGTCGTTCCGACGTCACCGTGCACGGACGGATATTTCGGCGAGCTGCTCGGGACTTCGTTGCGCGCGCACGGCGTGAAGGGTCTGATAATCGAAGCGGGATGTCGCGACGTAGCTCCGCTGACGGAAATGAAATTTCCGATCTGGAGCCGCGCGGTCAGCTCGCAGGGAACAGTAAAGGCCACGCTCGGCTCCGTGAACGTGCCCATTGTATGCGCGGGGGCTTCCATCGAACCGGGCGACGTGATCGTCGCGGATGACGACGGGGTGGTGGTCGTAAAGCGGGCCGATGCGGCCGAGGTTGCCGTGGCATCGAAACAGAGAATCGACAAGGAAGATCTGGTTCGGGCGCGGCTCGCGAAGGGTGAACTAGGCCTCGATATCTACAACTTGCGTCCGAAACTCAAGGAGTTAGGCCTCGAATACCGGTAGCCAAATATGAGCCGCCGCTGTGCAGCGGACGCCCGCTTGTTTTTCGGCTAACGCATGGCAAGGGGCTGCGTCTTAAGTTCAAGCCGCGCACATCGAAAGATTGAAACACACGCAGCCGGCAGGTGACAAGGAGCGTCAAATTGATCAGGTCCATGTTGACCAAGTCGTCTTTCTTGCTGGTTGCCGTTCTTGCAGTTTCCCTCTCTTCTTTTGCCGATTCGAAAGACCCGCTGCTTCTCCAAACTCCCACTCTCAGCGCGACCCAGATCGCTTTCGTCTATGGAGGCGATATATGGATCGTCAGCCGCGAGGGAGGTGAAGCAAATCGCCTGGTAACCGGGCGCGACTTGGAAAGCGGACCTATCTTTTCGCCGGATGGCTCGATGGTGGCTTTCAGCGGAAATTACGACGGCAATATTGACGTGTACGTCGTGCCGTCGGCGGGT
>Ga0182015_10002456_pt1 | contig 22316 bp, 15 predicted proteins | sample 712P3MmetaG_FD_120478 | JGI IMG/M metagenome (GOLD analysis project Ga0182015, IMG submission 120478) | Permafrost microbial communities from Stordalen Mire, Sweden - 712P3M metaG | ecosystem: Environmental > Terrestrial > Soil > Wetlands > Permafrost | place: Sweden: Stordalen | collected...
AGAAACCCCAAGAGCCTCCCAACATTACATGGGCTGGAGAGCCGGGCAAAAATCTTTGCTCCTTCCAGTCGCCGGGGAGTTTTTTCTCTTGACTCTCCCCTTTATAGAACGCGCTTATCGACGTGTGGCTCCGCGAAAACCAATCACCGGAACGCAGGCCTTCATTGCGAATTTTGGGCAGGCGCGCTGGGGATGGGATTGGGTTCGGTTGAATGTAAATCCGCTGCCTTGAAAAGCACTAGGGTGTGGCACCGCCGGTCTGGGAGACGGCGGGTACAGGTTCAGAGGCCAGGGAAACGCGAATGTAGGGGTTGGTGTCGTATGTTATGAGATGCTCATCGAGGTAGGTGACTAACCCTGGACTGGGTTTTTAGCTAGCTGGTGAAGCGCCAGACCACGAAGTAATGAGAACCCCATGGGGCAGGCGGAGAAGTGGGCACTCTTTGCGTCTAAACCCCGCACTCTGGAAGAGGGCGGCTACCGATTGGTGACCAAGATGGCTGGATCGATTTCGCGTCTGCATGGATTGGTCGGGTTTTTTGTGCTGGTGATGATTTCCTGTTTCGCGCAGGCGCAGACGCCCCCCGCGGCGCCCGCCGGACCGGTGGTTGCTGCTTCGCAGCAGCCGGTCATTAAGTCGGAAGTGCGGATCGTGTTGGTGGACGTGGTCGTTACTCGGGATAAGGGGGAGCCTGTCGCGGGATTGCGCAAGGAGGATTTTGAGGTGTTGGAGGATGGGAAGGCGCAGACGGTTTCTTTTTTTGAGGAGCACAAGAGTGTGCCACTGAGGCGGGTTCCGTTGCCGCCTATGCCGGCAAATGTTTTCACCAATTATCCGGCGCCGCAAACCGCGGATTCCATCAACGTGGTGTTACTGGATACGTTGAACACCCGGGCGATCGACCAGGTGTACGCAAGGCAGCAAATGATCAAGTACCTGGAGACGATGGAGGCAGGGCCGCGGCTGGCGATCTTTACGCTCGGTTCGCGATTGCGGATGGTGAAAGGGGTTACCTCGAATTCCGGGCAACTCTTGGCGGCATTTAACGATAAAGACGCGGGCGCCGGTCCGCAATTTTCAAATCTGCTGCCATCCGATACCCAGAAGGGAGCGGATAAAGCGGTGGTGGACTCCATGGTGAGGAGCCAAGCGGCGCCGGAGGCAATTGCTGCGGTCCGTGAGTTTCAATCGGACCACGCAGCTTACCTGGTAGATTCGCGCATAAAGATGACCCTGCAGGCGTTTCAACAGATTTCGCGATATCTGGCGAGTTTTAAGGGACGCAAAAACCTGATGTGGGTGTCGGGATCGTTTCCGGTGAGTGTCTCTCCGGAGTCAGGTGTGAAGCGACAGTATCAGGGGGAGTTGCAGCAGACCGCGGACATGCTCACTGCGGGTCAGGTGGCAGTGTATCCGATTTCTGCAGTGGGTATGGCTGGGTGGTCCTACCCGGACCCGAGTAATCTCGGGAAACCGATCCGGGAAGACAACGACGAGCGGGCGTCGGATCAGATCGCCATGGAGACTTTGGCGCAGGAGACTGGCGGCAAGGCGTTTTACAACACCAATGGCCTGGACGAGGCGTTGGCGGAATCGATGAAGAACGGCGCGATGTATTACACGCTGGCGTATGCGCCCAGCGATGCACGGTTGGACGGAAAGTTCCGGCGCATCCAGGTGAAGATGACTGGGGGCGGGGAGTACAAGCTGGCGTACCGACGTGGATATTACGCGGAGAATGCAAAAAACGGCGAGACTGGAAAGGCCGCGGGCGATCCGCTGGTAGCGCTGATGAATTTTGGCATGCCTGATTTTGCGGAGATTTTATACAAGGTGCAGATTGTGCCTGCAAAGGAGCAACCGAAGGGCGATGCGGCGCGGGCTGGGAGCAATACGGACTTGAGAGGCCCGACAGAGCGATATGGCTTGGATTTCGCGATAGCGGTGCAGGATTTGAAACTGGAAACCGGTGCGGACGGGACGCGGCGTGGCGGCATCGAAGTGCAGGTCATTGCTTACGATCGCGATGGCAAACCGTTGAATTTGGTACGCAAGAAGAGCGACATCGTGCTGTCCGCCAAGGTCTTTGCAGAGCTTCAGGAGTTTGGATTGCAGGTGCATAAAGAAATCGACGTGCCAGCAGGGGAGGTTTATTTGCGGACTGGAGTTTATGATTTGAATTCGAACAAGGCAGGGACGCTGGGGATTGCGGTCGGGGCGGAAGTAAAGAAGTAATGAAACAAAGAAAGCTGATTAGGGTGGAGACCGCTGAACGCCGGGCGGAAGTGGGTGCGATTTGCGTCTAGCACCTGCTTCGGTTGAGGTGGCGCGAATTATTGAGTGATGCGACGGCACGTCGGTGGGGCACAGACAGGAGTGTCTGTGCTACTTCGGAGCAGGCAGGGATACCGGCGCTACCAAGAAAAGAGGGGCCGCTTGCGCGGCCCCTTTTTGTTTCTACGCGGCGCGATTTACCTCGGCGGTTAGAAGGTTAGGTGTAGAGCCATTTGCAGGAAGCGGGGACTGCCTATGGTGTGTTGGATTACGCCCAGGTGACCTGAAGGGGGGCAGACGTAGGCGTCGGGGGCGGCGCAGTTGGTCTGGCCAGCTTCTGGAAATGGGGCGCTGTACTGTGGGGGGTTGGCGAAGAACGGGTTGAACTCCACGTTGTTGTTGGGCGTGTCGAAGCTCGGGTGGTTGAAGATGTTGAAGGCCTGCACATCGAACTTCAGGCGGAAGCGCTCGGTGATCTGGAAATTTTTGAAGACGGACATGTCGACGCGGGACTGGAAGGGGCTGCGGAAAATGTTACGGCTGGCAGAACCGAATCCGGTTTCGTAGACGTCGCACACGCCGGTGACTGGGTCGCAGGGAGGAACGCCGTCCTGGCCTGGTTGCAAGAGGGGAATGCCGAAGGCAGCGGCGTTGAGAACGGGCATGCCGGCGTTGACGCCCAGCGTGCCCTGTAGGACGGCTTTTGCTCCGGGGGTGCTGCCGACTCCGCCGATGGGCACGAGCGGGTTGGTGATGAAGTCGTTGCCGCCACCGTAGAACTGGCTGGCGATGCCGCCGCTGAAATCGATTACGGAGTACGGTTGACCGCTTTCTGCGGCGATCAAGCCGGAGGTTCCCCATCCGTTGACGGCTTTAGCGACCCAGCCGTGAAGGCTCTCGATCTTCGGGATGTCGTATTGGTAGGTGATCATGAATACGTGGCGGCGGTCGAAGTCAGAATTGCCGTAGCCGGTGTGAAGATCTTGCGGATTGTCGCCGTTGTAGAAGAGCTGCTCGCCGCTCTCTTCGTCCATGCTATGCGACCAGGTGTAGGAGCCGGAAACGGTGAGGCCGTGGCTAGCGCGCTTGGTTACGTTGAACTGTAGAGCGTCATAGTTGGACTCGCCGGCGGCTTTGGCGTATTGCGAGTTGGGATCGAAGCCGATGAAGGGCGTGCGCAGACCAGTATTGCCACCGCCGAAGCCTTCGACGAGCGTGGAGATATTCTCCGCGGAGACTCCGGGAACATTGTAGCCGTAGGAATAAATCTGGCCGTTGATCGGATTGGTGGGTGTGGCAATGTTGGGCTGGTTGAAGGGAACGGGGATGACTTCATGGACGCCGTGATTTCCCACGAAGGCCAAAGTCATGACGACGTCGTTCCTGGGCTGCCACTGAAGATCCAACGTGTAGTTTTCGGAATAGGGGAGTTTGTTAGTGGGATCGTAGCCGGCAAAAATGAGCGGGCTGCAGAAACTGATGCCGTTCGCGGTGCAAAAGGGGGTGGTCTGGTTGATGAGGTCGGCGATGTTAGGGATCAGCGAAGCGATTCCCGAGAGATTCTTTGGCGGAGCGGGAGGCGGCGTGGTACCGAACGGGGTGGCAAAGGTTGCGCCCGGCTGCGAATAGAACGGAGCGGCGAAAGGCTGCTGCACGGTGACGCCGAAGGGGCCACCGATGCCGCCGCCGGCGCTCTGGGAGAGCTCGGAAAAGTATTCGCCGCGATCGTAATAGAGGCCAAAACCGGCGCGGACGACTAGATTTTTCGCGAAGCCGGGAGTCCAAGCGGCGCCAATGCGCGGGGCGAAGCCCCACTGGCGGCCAGTTAGGGTGGAGTCGCTGACGCCTTTGGTGCCAAATTCTTTGTTGTTGCCGGCCACGACGATGCCAATGTTGGTGATGGTGTCGCTGGCGGCGTCAAAGTTGTAGTCCTGGGGATAGAAGTTGGTGAGCAAGCCGTCTTTTTCGACGAGCGGACCGTTCCAATCCCAGCGAAGACCTGCGGTGACCGTGAGATTTTGCTTGAGGCGGAAGGTGTCTTGGGAGAAAGCGCCGACCTGGTTCGAACGGTAGTAACGGTTGGTTTGGCCGCTGACGAAGACCGAAGGTCCATTCTCCCCGCAGAACGTGGTGGGATTGCAAAGATTGCCCTGGAGGAAGTCGGCGAACGTATTGAAGTCGAGGAGTCCCTGACTGGAGTTTTTGTTCAGGATATTCAGCTGGCTGTGATCCCACTCAAAGCCGAAGGCAAGAGTGTGGCGGCCGAGGGTCCAGGAATATTTCGTGGCGGCTTCAAAGGTGTTCTGGAACATTCCGGCGTTAGCGAAGTTGTTGGAGGGGCCGATGCTTAGGCCGGCGCCGACGTTGGGATCGGAGGTGCCGATGGAGATTCCGGGAACGTTAGAGCCACCGAAAATGCTGAGGCCGTAGTCGCTGTTGGTGTAGCCGTCGATGGTGTGGGCGAAGGCTTTCTGCCGATTGAAGCCGAAACGCTGGGTCCAGACGGCGTTCGGCGAGATGGTGGTGGCGTTCTCGAGAGAGAAGAGGTGGCCACCGGCGCTTAATTCCTGGGGGAAATTGCCGACCTGGCTGATGGCGAAAGGCGCGAAGGTCGGATCATTCTGGAAGTAATACTTGCCGGAGAGACGATCTCTGCCGTTGATGTTGTAGTCGATGTTGCCGTTGACCTGGTCGGCTTTGAAGGTGGTCTTGGGGCCGAAGACCAAGGCGTTGTAGCCGAGGTCGGAGTTGGTGTTGTTTTCGGAGGGGATGAAAAATTGGCCGTTGGGCAGCTTGAGATTCATGATCTTGAGGGCGTTTGGACTGATCTGGGCAGCGGTAAGGGTGGTGCCGAAAGCGGCGTTGGCCAAGTTGGCGAGGGAGGTTGCGTCACGATTGGTGTCGGTCAAGCCTGGGAGTACGGTGGCTTCGGAGATGGAGCTGTCTTCGTCGGAGACGCGCTGGCCCTGATAGGAGGCGAAGAAGAAGAGCTTGTCTTTGCGGATGGGGCCGCCGAAAGTTATGCCGAAATTGTTGCGTTTGAGTTCGGGGACGGTCTTACCGAGGCTACGCAGGGTGGGATCTTGATTGAAGAAGTAGGGGGCGGCGTTCCATGCGTCCGTCTGATGATATTCGTAGGCTTGGCCGTGATATTGGTTGGTTCCGCTGCGGGTTTGCAGGGTGACGTGTGCGCCGCTGTAAGAGCCTTCTGACGAATCATACATGGAGGTGTTGACGCGCACTTCTTCGAGAGTTTCCGGAGGCGGAGCGGGCATGGCCTGACCGATGGCGCTGTAGACGGAGGTGCTGGTCTGAATTTCGCCGCCGGCGGTCTTGGAAGTGTTTTGTCCGGTGTTGAGGACCGCGCGATTGTCGGCGACCCCGCTCGATGATTTGCCGTTGAAGAGATTGTTGGTCTGCACACCGTTGACTACGAAGCTGTTGCTGGTGTCGCGCTGGCCGTTGGCGAAGATGTTCTGATTGCCGAGGCCGGCGTTGGTGCCGGAGCCGGTGAGGAAGTCGGCGTTGACGCCTGGGCTGAGCAGCGCGAGTTGTGTGAAGCTGCCGGTGCCGAGCGGAGTGCTTTCGATCAGCTCGGTGCCGAGCGTATAGCCGTTAGTGGTGTCGGTCTGGTTGAGGAGAGGAGTTCCGGAAACGGTGATGCTGGTGCTGACTTCGCCGGGTTGCAGAGAACCGTTGACGGTGGAGGTGACGCCGCCCTGGACTACGATTTGGTCGTGAACTTCGGTTTTGAAACCGTCGCGAGCGAAGGAGACGGAATATCTGCCGATCGGGAGGGCGCTGACGGAGAAGGAGCCGTCGTCTCTGGAGGTGGCGAGCTGTTCGAGGTTGGTGTCGACATTGCGGATTTTGATGGTGACTTTGCTGAGGACGCCGCCGCTGCTATCGAGGACGGTGCCGTTGATGGCGCCGAGAGTTTGCTGAGCGAAGGAAGGAAGTCCGAGCAGCGAGAGAGTGAGAACGAAGAGCAAGAACGAACGGGACAGCTTTACCATTTCCGAGTACCCCTTTTTCCCCGACCGGACAGAACAAAATGTAATGAAGATATATCACAGGGACTCGACGGAAATCGATCGCCCCTGTGAATATCGTGACGATCGATGCGTGTCGAGTTCTTTGATAATCGACGCAGGTGAACGAAAATCGAGAGCATGGTTACAGTTACGTGAAAACCGGGCGGATGTTTCAGGAAAATTCCGCGCGGGGTGGATGCAAAGAATTCATCTTCGGTTGAGCGCGGCGGCCGGCGATCAGGGCAGTGCGCTTTGCAGAGCGCGCCCTTTACAGACCGGGTTTCGTTTATTACATTGAATGTCCTATGTGGAATGTCGAAGAGCGTTTTGTGCCGAAGGCTATTGAAGGATTGGCTGCACTGGGATTCGCGGTGGGCAGTACGCGGGGAGTGGTGCGGGTGGAAAAGTATGGATGCGGAGCGGAGTTTCGAAAAGGGACCGACGAGCATTACCGGATGACGATCCTGCCGACGATTATGATAAAGGGGCAATTCACGCGGCTGTGGGATGCTGGGTATCAGAAATTCTTGCTGACCGATGACGGGTTGAAGCTTCCGGCGCTGGCGTATCACCTGGAGAATTTGCGGAAGTTCAATGAGGAGTTGCGGACAGCGCTGGGAGTGCCTACTTTTTACAATGAGGCGCTGGGGTCGGTGAGCCAGGTGTCGGTGTACGATCGCGTAAAGGGGCGGAAGGGCGCGGTGCCGGACGATACGGTTGGGGCGCATAGCGGCGGGGATGGGCATTAGGGTTTGAGGGGTTGCGGGTGTATTTGCTTTTGCGCGATTAGGGACACCTGAGAAAAAGCAGATCCCTCGCTCCGCTCGGGGTGACATTCTGTGGGATTAGGAGTAACCCCGGGTAAATTGTGGCGTAAGACCTTGCCGGAGGGCGCGATCTAGATTTTCCTCCGTTACTTGTGGTGTAGAGACTTCCCGAATAAATTCGATGAGGCCAGCTGCGGATGGTAAGTCCGCGCATACTGAATTGGCGCATCTAAGGCAGTGAATAGTGTGAGCGGACTGACGATCTAGAATTCTTTACGGGAAGGCGGGAACGATGGAACGAGTTGTAGCGTTGATGGATGATTTGTTTTTCCAGATGAAGGTGGCGGAGACGGCAAAACATTTGGGCCTGGAGCTGAAAGTGGTGGCGACCGGTGATGCTTTGCTGGCGCTGTTGGAGACGGCGCCGAAACTGGTGATCTTGGATTTGAATGCGCGGAGTGGCGCGATACAGGCGATCGAGCGGATACGGGCTAGCAAGAACGGCGTGCGCATGGTGGGATTTTTATCGCACGTGCAGACGGACCTGGCGGCGCAGGCGCGGGCGGCGGGTTGCGACGAAGTGATGCCGAGGTCGAGCTTTACGCAGAATCTGGCGGCGATTTTAGGCGGCGCAATTCCTGGCGGTGCGAATCCCGGGAGTGCAGTTCCTGGCAATACAAAGGCATGAGGATGACGACGTTCGTGAATTTCGGGTCAATGCGGGTGGGGATTTTCGTGGCGGCGGTAACGCTGTCACTGATTGCGATTTGCGATGGACGGGCACAAGAATCCAGTTCGCGGCCAGGTGCGGGCTCGACGAGCAGCGTCAATGGTTCTGGCCCAACGAGTTCGGTGACCGGTCCTAGCCTTGCGCTGCGGGAGGCGCTGTCGGCCGCTTGCTCGCAGAGTGAACGCGATTTTACCAAATTTCTTACGGCGCGCAATGCAGAGACATTTGCCAGCCTGACGCCTGGCGCGCGGGTTGCGCTGATGAAGCGGTTTGTATTGCTCGATGATCCGGGAAAGCCATCCATGGTGACCGGAGCGATGGGAAGGCCGCTGGTGCGCTGCGAAACTCCAGGCGGGGCTGCGGAAACGCAAATTGGCGGGGCGGAGATCACGGACAATCTCGCGTTTCTGCCAGTCGAGATTCGCGACGCGACCGACACCGTCGGCACGAACGTGATGCACGTGAAGATGGGCATGGTTCGCGAAAATGGCGAGTGGAAACTGCTTTCGGTAGGGCTGGTGCTGCTGGATTTGCCTTCGCTGGCAGTTGAATGGGATGCGGCGCAGATGGAATCGACGGAGCGAACCGCTGTCGGGAATCTGAAGATGATTGCCGAAGCCGTGGAGGCTTACCGGCGAACGTATGCACGCTTGCCCGACTCGCTGGCGAAGCTGGGTCCGGCGACGCGCGGCGCGGCGACGCCGGATGCCGCGGGCTTGCTGGAAGCGGATCTCGCCGCCGAGGCGCAGAGCGGCTACAACTTTCGCTATGTGATCGCCGGGGCCAGCACACTGGGCGCGCCGGCGAAGTTCGCTCTCGCGGCTACGCCGCAGGTTTACGGACGCACCGGACTGAGGTCGTTTTTTCGCGACGTGAATGGCGGGCTGCACGGGGCGGACCGACAGGGTTCAGTGGGCAGCGAGGTTGATCCGAAGGTCGAGTAGGATTTCGCGGCAAGAGGCACGTTGACACATTGGAGAGGCTGGACCGGGTTGAGGCTTGCTCCCCGGTGTCCGTGCTTACAGAATCATATGGGGCATCTTTCCGTCTGTGACGCTGGCCGAAAGGTTGGGCGTTCGCGACCTCGTGGTCCTCGGAGCAGTGACCCAAGGAGCCCTGTACATGACCGACGTGATGGCCGACCGGCGCCAAGCACCGCGCTACGCGCTAACTCTTGTTGCCGAAGTCGCGGAACCCCTGACTTCCACCGCGCTCAACGCGCGTTCCTCGGACGTAAGCCGCACGGGTTGCTACATCGACACGCTGAATCCGATGCCCACGGGAACGCAGGTGACAATTCAGTTGCGCAGCGGAGACGAGATCTTCGAAACGGCCGCTCGCGTGGTCTATGTATGTCCCGGGCTAGGTATGGGCGTGCATTGGGGCGCAAATCCAGCGGAGAAGCAGCTCGCGACACTGGATCGCTGGCTACAGAAAGCCGTTAAGAGTCCGCTCTAACCGTGCCGGTGGTGTGTCGTTTCGTTCGGCGTCCGATCGCGACGATAAAGCGTGATTTGCGCGGTGGCGAATATTTGTGTAGCGGCCAAGTTGGCGATACCATCAAGCGCTTCCGTATGAGCCACCTGACACTCCGACCTCTCGCTCTTCTGCTACTTGCCGCTGCGTTGGTGTGTCCGCAGCCAGGCGCCTGCGCTGAACCGCAAGTGGATTCGCAATACGGGCCGCTGCCGGTTTTCGAACTGCACAGCGGCTTCTGGCTGAATCTCCATCACACGTTATACGGGCTGGCCAGGCAGTCGCGCGATGGCCGGGGTAGTCCGTCCGGCGCGGGCGCCGGTGTCGCTATGCGGCTCAGTCCAAATGAACAGGCCGCATGGGATGCCGCGGTTTCCTACTACACCGCCAACTACCAGGATAAAGATCTGCTCTTCAACACCGAGCTGATCCTATTGAAAAATCAGCTGGGCGATTTCGAACAGTGCGATGAACTTTCCGGCGCCAAGGTGAAAACTTGCGACGCGGGGCTGCCGGCAAGGCTCACCCATGTCCTGGATGCGGCCGCGCCCGTCTATCGGTCACACCAGTGGCCCGAACATGACCGCACCAACCGGAGATGGATCGCAGGCGTGTCGCCGCTGGTACGGACCAAGGGCGTGGAATTATCGCAGCGGCTTGCGGAGATTTATCAGACGAAATGGCCAAAAGAGAGGATTCGCGTGGATGTATCGGCATTCGCCAATTATGCCGGGGCATACACTACGCTCGATCCCCTGCGAGTGATTATTTCCAGCACCGATCCGCGCAATCAGGGCGATTCCGCGCTGGAAGTGTTGTTTCACGAGGCATCGAACGGGATCGCAGAGCCGGTGCAACTGGCGATCAATCGAGAGTGTCGCCAACGGGACAAAGCAATTCCGCGAGATCTCTGGCATGCGCTGGTCTTTTACACCACGGGTGAAGTCATCAAGCCGGTCGTAAACGCAGAGAATGCGGGTGCCGACGGCAGTGAATACACGCCCTACGCGTTCCGTGAACGGCTATACCAACGCGGGTGGGACGACTATTTGAAGCTGCTGACGCAGTTCTGGCAGCCGTATCTCGACGGCAAAGTCACCTTCGATGACGCTATCGCGCACATCGCTTCCGCACTCTAGAAAACCGCCACCCTCGATACCCGCTGATCGGACGCTCCGGGTTGTGGACCGCAAGATGGAGATCCGAAGGCGAGATTTGGCGCCGAAAGGTGGCGAACACCGTGGCTCTGGACAATTTTTGAATCGCCGGAGTGATATTCTCTCCGCAGCGCCATCCTTGCTATTCGCGTAAGCCTTTTGTTAGCATCCGACCTCGCTTGCAGCTCGCCCGGCGACAAAGCAGTGGCCGGGCATGCGACATCGTGCTGGAACGTGGCAAGTACAACCGTTTGTCCCTGCCGGGAACCTGCCTTAGAACTACGGGACGCCACTGAATGCCCAGGGTTCTGAACACCTATCGATTCCCTTCTGTCCTGGTCGCTGGGCTGTGCCTTTTTTTTGCGCACGGAATGCGTGGCCAGGGCTTCGACAAAATGGGCGTGGCGAAGACGAAGGTTGTGCTGCACCGCAGACTGCCCGCGGTGATTCATTTCACGGGCACGACGTTTCAAGTGAAGGTTACCTCGCACGATCCCAAGAATTCCGAGATCGCGTCCACGCTGAAAGACCGGCTGGAAACGGAAATCACGAAAAGCAATCCGCGTCTGCAGACCGAGGAGAAGTCGCCGGAGGTAGTGATCACCTGCATCATAACCAGCGTCGATTTGCCGCCGGAAGAGCATTTCAAAAAAGACCAGACGGTGTGGGTCAAAGGTCCTGCAAACGCCAAGGGCAAGCAACAAAACACGGCCGTCCAAGTACCGGTGGACTACACCAGGATTAGAGGCTCGCTGTCGGTCTCTTACGAAGCGCGCGACCGCGCCCATCGCAGCATGGACGCGAAGAACGTGGTGACGAAGTATTCCGAGGATTTCGATTCCACCACGAAAGTCGCGGTGAGCAAGTCGGGCGTCGACAAAATGGAAGACCCGTTCAAGCGGATATTCGGGAAAAAAACCGAGGCGCCGAGCGGTCCCCCTACGCCAATCGAACTGCGCGACAAGCTGGTCAACGAGACGATCGATCAGATCGTGCCGCGTATCACCACCACCAACGAAACCGTCGAAGTCCTGCTGGCGCGAGGAAAGCTGGATGACGCCAACAAATCCGCAGAGGGCGGATTGTGGACCCACTATCTCGAGCAACTCGAACAGATGACGCCTTTCCCGAAGACTAAGGATGACGCCTACCGGCTCTACAACATCGGGGTCGCCTATGAAGCTCTCGCTTATCAGTCCGAGGACGAAGACGCCGCCAGGAAAAATCTGCAAGAGGCGGCCATCAACTACGGCAAGGCGGTAGATGCCAGACCCGACGAGAAAAATTTCATCGAGCCGCAGAAGCGCATCGAAACCGCGATGGGATATTTCCGCAAGCTGGAAACGGAGCGGAAAGAGTTTGAAGCGGCGAACCGCCAGCCCCCGAAGCCCGAACCGACTCCGGCACCTACACCGAACCCAAACCCGTCGCCTATTCCGAAAGCTCCGAAGAAAACGCCTCCCGTCGCTGCAAAGCCATCAAATGTCCCCAAAGCTCCGTCGAAACCAATCGAAGTCCTGACAAACGACAGCGTAATTCGCATGTCGAAAGAAAAAGTGGATGAGGCCAGCATCATCGCAACGATCAAGGATGCGCCGTCGGTGGACTTCGACTTGACGACGGAAGGGAACATCGCGCTTACGCACGGCGGCGTCAGCGTCAATGTCCTGGCCGCCATGCGCGCGCGCGCCAAGCAACCGAATCGCCGCTCGGCCAACTCGGGCGCGACGTAATGCTGCGATTTCCATTAGCAAAGGTCTCTCTAGGCTTGGCGTTCGTCTTCTCGACATGCGTCCCCCACGCGGCAGCACAGGAACAGTGCAACCTCGCTAAGGACATCGTCGTTCAAGCGCTGGAGCGGATCAAGACCGGCACGAATGAAGAAACTGGCGACGGCTTGCAACTTCTGAAGCACGCAACCGAAGTGTGCATCAACGCCGGCGACGCGTGGTACTACCGCGCGGTGTTCGAGAAAAAGCTCGGCCAGTCCTCCAAATCCGACTATTCGCTGAAGAAAGCGAAGATGTATGGCTCGGAGGCCATGGATCAGGACGCGGACCCTTTCCAGCTTGCGACGACGGCTGGCGCGCCGAAAACCGCTGAGGGACCGATCCATGAGAAATGGGCGCTGGTAGTGGGCATATCGAAATTTCAGGACAAGCACCTTGGGCGGCTGAATTTCGCCAGCAAGGACGCCAAAGATTTTGCCGCGGTTCTCGTCGATCCGTCAGCGGGGCGCTTCAAGCCTTCCAATGTTCATTCCCTGGTGGACGGCGAAGTCACCACGCGCCAGCTGAAGCAGGAGCTCAACTGGCTCGCGCGCAGCGCCAACGATCCAAACGACCTGGTGGTCATTTTCCTGGCCACACATGGTACGCCGCGAAACAAAGACACCGCCGAAGTCAATTACATTGCCACGAGCGATACGGAAGTGGAGCCCGAAGACAATTTGTTCGCTACTGCCCTGCCGATGGTGCAGATTTCCGACATCGTGCGCTCGCGCATCAAGGCGCAAAGGACAGTGGTTCTGCTGGACACTTGCCACAGCGGCGCGGCTGCAGCTGATTCCGTCGCACGCGCCGCATCACTTGTTTCCGATTCGAGTGCGTCCAGCGATACGCTCGACCGTATTCGCCAAGGGACCGGCCGGGCAATCCTGACGTCGAGTTCGCCGGAAGAAAAATCTTACGAGGGCCAGCCCTATTCGAACGGCTATTTCACGCATTTCTTGTTGGAAGGGTTGAGAAAGAATGGCGGACAGGATTCCATCGAGCAAATCTACGCAACGCTGAAGCTAGGCGTTTCGAAAGCAGCCAACTCGATCCAGCGGAAGCAGACTCCCGTTTTCAGTCACAGCGAACACGGCGCGGAAATCGTGATCGGCGCGTCGCCTTCCGGCAGTTAGTGAGCACCGCCCGCGGCACGCTTCACTTTCGAATCTTCCGCACCTGAGGCTTTGTCGACAGGCCCCGCCTCAACGGCGGCGACCTCCTCCACACTGGCCACGACGACTTCCACTCGCGCCCGTTCGCGCCCCAACTCTTCCAGCTTTTCCTGCGCTTTCGCGCCGGTTTCCGCCAGCTCCAGGAGTTGATGGACCACTACGCCCGCGGCAACAGGAATAAAATTGAACCAGTACGCAACGGTGTTAAACAGCGCCAAACTAGAAACAAAGGAAACGGGAATGACGAGTGTGCTCATGCCCAAGGCCTTCCATGGACGCGTCTGGCAAAGGTAAAACATCCCGACCACAAAAATGCTTACGCATAGGTCGATCAGCACTTCCCATACTCTGGTGACATCCCGAACGCCGCCGCCACTCAAATCCGTTTGAATGGCGAGGGCATTCAGCTCAACACCTTGCATGAGACCCAGAGGAGTGAAGTATTGGTCTCTCGCCTCCAGAAATCCGCCGCCGATCAAGACAATTCTTCCCTCGAGCAACTCGCGCCGGCGCAGCTCGATTTCAGCAGTCTCGGCGTCGATTTGTTTTTGCGTCCTTTTATCGTCATCAAATTTAACCGAAAAAAGCTGCCGCGCGTCGAGAATTGGGAAGCGGTTGCGATCTCCGTAGAAATTGAAAATTACCCGCTCGCCGGAAGCAGGCCGGTTAGCCGGATATTCTTTCAGAACCGCCGCTGCGAAAGTAGGGTCGTAACAGTGCTCTTCGTGAGTGCCATCCGGACAGACTCCATCAACCTGGGCGACCTCCACGCGGCTGTCAAAGTGGCGGACCGACCCGTCATCATCTACCGGAAATCGGGGTATTCCCTGGTAATCGGACGGGAGCAGAAGGCTGCCGGGTGCCGGATTCAGAAGTAGCGGCGGATCTTGCGATCTCGGGACGGTCGCCCATACGATGGCCGTCGGTTGGGCAGTCGACCCGGCCGGAGGCTTCCCTGCCGTCCTGAGCGCCTGCAGCTTGGCCCGGAGGTCCTCGCATTTCGCAGCGCGGGAGGGCTCCACTTTGGCCCTCTTACAATCCATACCCCAATCATTCGTATCGATATCCACACCGATCACGGTGGGATTGTATTTTTGGACGGCTTGAATCAGCTCAAGGAGTTTGAACTTATTGAGCGGGCTGGTGCCCTCGAACATTCCCTGGTAATCGTCTTCGCTGATCTCCACCACGACGACGTTCTTCGACATGTCGCGCTGGCGCAAACGGATCATGGTGTCCAGATGCGAGGTCTCGAAACCTCGCAACCACCCGACGTGGTCCATCCACGCTACTGCCAGCATGATCACGACGATCAGCGGAAGCGCGGGACACACTGCCTTCCAGAAAAAATTCTTCCAGCTTTTTTTCGCTTCGCGCTCACTTCCCCGCGGAGCTCTGCCGGTTACCCGCAGAAGAGTAACTTTCCATGATTGAACGATGTTCATGGTCGCGACGCTCCGGCCTTGGTGTCCCCAAGCGACTCCAGGTAGGCACGCAGCAACGCTCGCGTCGCTCCGGCGTCCATCTCTTCTGGCAATTTTGCCGATTCACTTACAGCATGCGCAAAGGCCGCGGATGTCTGGGGGTATTCGGGGGACGCAACCACTAAGATCCAGCAGTCGGAGTCGCCGGGCTCGCCCTTTTCTGTTACCAGCGCAAGTTTGTAGATACCGGGTTGCACTCCGCGCGCGGCAATAGGCGCCGATTGTCCTTTGGCAAAATTCACGCGCGAGGGCGGTGCCTGCAACGACGCCGACGAAAGTGGAGTCATCTCCACGTAGTAGACGCCCGGATCCATCTCACGAAAAACTGCCTGAAGGTCAATTTGCCCACTATCGAGCGAGATGACCGCGTCCGCCAATTCCGAGTCGGCTCCCCGGCTTGCCGCGACCATGTATTTATCCGGCTGCGCGGTTACGGTGCTCATCAGCGCGGAAAAACTGGCCCCGATCGTGGCCATGATTCCCTTCTTGTCGCGGACGTGATCGAGGTCGACAGCGCAACCACTTCGAGGGCGCACCAAACACGTCGGACTGCCGGCGAGATCGGTTTTCTCGCACGGAAACGGATACAGCTTGTCTTCATTGGGCGTGGAATACTTCAGAACAATGGAGCTTCTTTCGCTCCCGAACAGACAGATCGCGCCAGTGTTAAGCGTTTGTCCAAACCGTATGGGATTTTGCAAACTTGCGGTCGTGGTCTTGCCGGGGGCGTTTTGGCCTTGGCGCACCTGGGTCCACTCGCCGCTGACGCTCACGACTACGACTTGCTGCTGAGGAGGTCTGGAAACCAAAGGCGCCGCACAGGCATACACCGCGAGCAAGGTTCCCCCAATACGGAGACCCGCCATGGAAAAGCATCGAGGGAAATGGGCTTTCATCGCGCCTCCTGCCAGGTTCGCCAGGTGTAAACCTCAGAGGACGTCGTACGGGTGGGACAGCAAGCGTACAGATTATACCCTGCGTTGGCGGGCCATCCAAGGAGTTCCCGGTGGAGAGCCAGGGACCTTTACAGGCCTCACGCATGGATGTCGGGAGCCACCAAGGGCGCCGAGTCGATCATTAAGCTGACGTTGGAATCGCGAGGCGACGTTACGGACGTTACGCTGCTCCATTCCGGCGTCCCTGGCGACGAACTGGGGCGCCAGCAGAAGGAAGGTTGGACCTTTGTTCTGTCCGCGCTGGCCGAAGGGCCGGCCGCGGGTCGCTCGACTAGATCATAGAGTTGGTTCGATAGACTCGTGCCGGTGCTGGGCGGCTCTTTTGCGGAAACGCCGGATGTGCTAGTCTCTCCGTGCGGAAATTCAGCCCCGGCCACGAGCGATGCTAGTTCTGGCGTCGCAAGCGACCTCTCCTCTCGATTTCCACATCGTACCTCCAGCGGAGGTTTCGTTTTGGGAATGCCTATCGCCAGGGCTCAGTCACCGGTACGCACATCGAAAACGATGGGCGCCATCCGCTGACGCCGATACAGAAGAGCGATAAAGAAAGAGGATGTGAATACAACTATGTCCGGCACGACAGCAACCTCCAAGACGGCACAGCAGACACTGGAAATCAAGCTGGCGCATTCGCCCGATTCCGATGACGCATTCATGTTTTATGCGTTGGCAACGCACAAGCTCGCTACGCCGGGCTACAAGTACACGCACGTACTTTCCGACATTCAAACGTTGAACGACGCCGCACTAAAGGAAACCTACGACGTGACCGCCGTCAGCTTCGCGGCGTACCCCACTTTACGTGAGAAGTACATCCTGCTGGATTGCGGCGCGAGCTTCGGCGAAAACTACGGCCCCATCGTTGTGGCGGCCAAGCCGATGCGCCAGCAAGAGTTGGCCGGCAAGCGCATTGCGGTTCCCGGGCTTACTACTACTGCGTACCTGACGCTGAAGTTGTTCGAACCGAACTTCGAAGCGGTGGTTATGCCGTTCGACAAGATTCTGGACGCGGTGCAAAGTGAAGTGGTCGATGCGGGACTCCTGATACACGAGGGCCAGCTCCTGTTCCCGCAACTGGGACTACATCGGGTGCTTGATCTAGGTATCTGGTGGCACGAACGCACCAAACTTCCGTTGCCGCTGGGCGGAAATGCGGTGCGCCGGGCGCTGGGGCCGGATCTTGGTCGCCAGATCGCACAAACGATTCGCGACAGCGTCGCCTACGGGCTGGAACACCGCGAAGAAGCCCTGAACTACGCCATGCAGTTTGCCCGCGACATGGAAACCGAAATTGCTGACAAATTTATCGCCATGTACGTCAACAAATGGACGATGGGCTACGGCGATCGCGGCAAAGCCGCCGTCAAAGAACTGATCGAACAGGGCACCCAGGCAGGCTTGCTGCCGGGCCCGCCAACGGTCGAATTCCTCAGCGAAAGCTAATCGAGCACACGCTCAAAAATCTTCGCACAATGCTCCCAAAAGTTCTTCGCGGAACTGCCGATATTGGCTTTGTAGAGCACCAGCGTCGAATGGCAGTCAGCGGCTTCGGCCGCTCTTCCCGTTTCCGTTCTGGGAATTTCTTGGCGCTCGCGCTGGCCCACGAACTCACCGGTGCCTCGCGAGCGCGGAGGGAACATGTCACTCACGTCGCTGATCAATCTGGAAAATCTTTTGAATCCGGCTGGCCCGCAGGCCAGGCAAACTTTAGAGGCGCCCGCGGCCGGGGCGATCGCGAATCTCGCCGCATCCACAACGGATCTCACGGGCTCTTCGGATCAGTTCGTGTCCTCCTCGCAAACGGAAACTATGCTAGCGAGCGCCGAAGCAGCGGGTCTGTTCACGGCCAATCAATCTTCGCTGTTTTCAGCTGGGGGCGACTCTTTGCTTGCGCAATCCGCATCGACGGGCGCCGTTGGCGCGGCAGTAACATCTCCGGCGCCAACTGCGGCAACGCAAATTAGTCCCGGTTCGATCGAAACCCAAATTCCGCCCGTCGCAAATTCAAACAGCAACGGCGCAATCGGTTCGCTCGCAACGACGGCGGTGCCGGCGACGGCCTTACCGCAACCCGCGGTTGCTGCGCCCTCTACCGCGAACGCCACCGGGGCCAACACGGAAAGCACCTCGTCGCCCGGAGCGCTCAGCATCCAAACGCAATTGCAGTCATTGAATAGCGCGCTGGCAGCGCTCGGATTGAGCACGACCGACATTCAGAAGGTGGACCAGATCGCTAGTGTCACAAACAATTTCAATCCGATTGCCTTCAGCAGTCTCGTTTACCAGCTCGAGGCGGTCGCGCAAAGTGCATCGCAACCGTCCGCGGCGGCGGGGGCAACGGCGAACTCGGCGGTAACCAGTACAACTGCCGACGCCGGCCGGACAAAACGCGGCGAGTCCCTCAGCCGCCGACGCGACGGCAACCGTATCGGCAACTTCGGGAGTCAGTTTTGCGCTCCAAGGATTGCAATTCCAGCTCACGTTCACCGACGCGAGCGGCCAAACCGTTCGAGTGCAGACCGCGGCTGCGAATTTGGCCTCTGCACAAACACGAGCCACCGCTTTGTAAGAAACGCCGGATGCGCAGCGCGTCTTGACGCTGCTCGCCGAATCACCTACTGTCTTGCGTCTCAGATGAAAACTCTCCGCAGAACGCGGCATCTCCTTGTGTCGTTGACGGCAGCGTTCGCCTTGACGACCCCCTCAAGCGTCCACAGCCAGGCGGCTATCGAACATCGCCCTCATTCGGTGGATTCCGCAAACTGGCCGAAGCAAGCAGTGCCCGCGACCCACGGCATGGTCGCGACCGATGAGCAACTGGGGTCGCAAGCTGGAGTCGAGATTCTAAGGCGCGGCGGAAACGCGGTGGACGCGGCAGTGGCCGTCGCGTTCGCGCTCGCGGTCGTTGAACCCGCCGCCGGGAACATTGGCGGTGGTGGATTCATGCTGGTGCGCCTGGCCGACGGCCGCGCAAGTTTTCTGGATTATCGAGAAGTCGCGCCAGGCAAAGCTACCCGCAACATGTATATCGGTTCCGACGGGAAATTGATTCCCTCCGATAACGTCACTGGATCGGTGATCGGCTATCGCTCGGTGGCGGTGCCCGGCACGGTGGCGGGTCTCGAGCTGGCGCTCAAAACGTACGGCACGCTTAAGCTGGCCGACGTGATGGCCCCGGCTATCCGGCTGGCGAAGGAGGGCTTTCCGGTCAGCGAAAAACTCGCGCACGAATGGCAGGAAGAAAAGCCGGGATTGGAAAAGTTTCCCGTCAGCCGGCGTATTTTCTTGAACGACGGAAAAATGTTGGGTCCGGGCGACACGCTGATCCAACCGGAACTTACGGCGACGTTGCAGCGCATCGCGAAGAATGGCGCCGCCGAGTTTTACACGGGGCAAACCGCGCGAGTGATGGTCGACGACACCGCGAGATCCGGTGGAATTATCACGATGGAAGACCTGGCGCAGTACAAGCCGAAAATCCGGGAAGTCTTGCGGGCGAAATATGAGGACGGGGGACACGCATGGGAGGTTCTGACGTCGCCTCCGCCGAGTTCCGGCGGTGTGGCCATCATCGAAGCGCTCAACATGCTGAACGGTGTTTCGTTGAAGGGATGGGATGACGTCGAAAGCGTGCACATGGTGGCCGAAACCATGCGGCGAGTGTTTGCCGATCGTGCCGCGTATCTAGCCGACCCTGATTTCTCCGACGTTCCCGTCGCGGGCTTAACCGATCCGTGCTACGCGAAAGAACTCGCCGCAACGATCGATCCGCAGCACGCTTCCTCCAGCAAAACCGTGAAAGCAGGCACGCCACATACGTGCGCGGCTACTTCCTCCGAGGCGGCGCCACCAACAACAGTGAGCTTTAACGATGGCCCGCACACGACACATTTCTCCGTGGTGGACGCCGCGGGAAACGCGGTCGCCAGCACCTACACGCTGAATGACAGCTACGGCTCGCACGTCACGAGTCCCGCAGGATTCTTGCTGAACGACGAAATGGACGATTTCACGACGCAACCTGGGGCTCCAAACGCATTGTTTGGCCTGATTCAGTCCGACGCGAACGCGATCGCGCCAGGCCATCGCCCGCTGAGCTCCATGTCGCCCACCATGCTGCTGCGCGACGGCAAACTCAGCCTTGTGACCGGCTCGCCCGGCGGCCCGACGATTATCTCGGCAACGTTGTTGAGCGTCATCAACTGGATGCGCCTGGGGATGGACGTACAAGCAGCGATCAACGCGCCGCGCTTCCATCATCAGTGGCTCCCCGATCAAATCCTAGTCGAGCAGAATTTTTCTGAAAATGTCGAGAAGGCTCTGCAAGCGCGTGGGTTTACGATAAAACGCCTCGGCCATATAGGCCTCGTCAATGCTATCGGCATCGATCCTCACAACGGTTATCGCCTTGGCGCCGCCGACCCGCGGGACGATGGGACCGCAGCCGGATACTGAGAGGGCGAGCCGCCATCGGCAAGGCCGAACTCGTGCTCTGCCAGTCTCCTTCCATTCCGCGAGCTGTGCGCCTCCGTGTCCTCTGCGTTAAAATCTTTCGCTTTTGCTTTTTCTTTGGCTCGTCTCGCTCTTTCTTCTCTCGCACCCTGGCCGATGAAGCTCCTGCCACTGTCGCTTAAACTCGTGGATAATGTCCGGGGCGAATCTATGCAAAGACTTCTGTCCACCTACCTCTTTATCTCACGCAGGCTCACTCGGGAACTTGTCGGGCAAATCGCGGGTGTCGGTTTTCAAGGCCTGGAAATTTTTGGCTCGCGCAGCCATTTCGACTACAACTCGAAAGCCGATATCCAAGAGATGGCGGGGGCGCTGGCGGACAATCATTTGCAACTGGCCTCGCTGCACGCCCCGACTAGCCGCGACCTGAGCGCCACTCGTGGAGGTGGGCAGCCGCTATCCATCTGCGAGGTCGAACGCGTCCGCCGCATCGAGGCCATGGACGAACTCAAACGCGCTCTGGACGTCGCCGAGGATCTGCCCTTTTCGCGGATGACGTTTCACATGGGAGGCCCGCGCGAAACATCGGACCCGCGCAAACGGGACGCCGCGTTCAGCTCGCTCGAACACTTGATCCTGCACGCGCATCATGTCGGAGTTACGATCTGCGTCGAAAACACCACCAGCGAAATGGGCGCGCCGGCGTATCTGCGCTCGTTCGTGGACGAAACGCGCCTTGCGGGCTTGCGGTTTAATTTTGATATCGGGCACGCACATCTGGCCGATGGACCCGAAGAAGATCGCGTTGCCGAGAGCTTTGCGCCGCTCAGAGATTTGGTCGCCGGTGTCCACGTACACGACAATCACGGCGAGAAAGACGAACATCTGCCGCCCTACGACGGCACCATCGATTGGCCCGCAGCGGTCGAACTTCTAAAGACCGCGCCAGAAACAGATCTTCCGCTCACGCTCGAACTCAAGGAAAAGATGGGCCCCGAAGCGCCGTCAACGCAGGAGCAACTCCGGGCCGCGCGCAAATCGTTGGATCGCTTGGAAGAAGAGTGGGGCTAGGGTCAGCTACTGGGTGCAAGCGAAGTCTCCCGGAGAATACAAATCCGGGCAAAGCGCAGGTTCAGGAGATTGAAAACCTGGGTTCGGGTGCCAACTTGACGACTGTATAGCGGAGTCGAGCAGGTTCAAGCCAGCAAATCCCAGAGCTGGCCAGGAAAACCTTCCCAAGTCCAGCGCGAGACCAAATAAATTCCCGAAGAACCAATCGGCTCCGTTGCCAAAGGCACTTCCGCCATTGAAACCTAGTGACGCTCGGCCCAATGGCCTTCCGCCGGCGAAACCCGCACGTCGCCCTTGGGAAAACGGGGAATCGCGCAAACCAGAAGCATGGACATACGAAATTCCAAGACCGGCTCGTTGTCGATTCAACGCAAAGTGGGACGAATCGGCTCGTGAGGAATTTGGGCGGCCGGACATGTTTCCCAACTCTGATCTGGCGCTGAGTGGCCGACTCGAATCAGAAAGGGATCCTCGCCACATCGCGTTCGCTGCGGTGCCAGTTGCGACGCCATTTGTGACACTATTTCGGACGTTCGTTGCATTTCTGCCGGCATCGGTGTTCCGCAATGGCGAGGAGTAGCTCGCGGTATTACGCGCAGCACCGAACGAATTGCGTTGCGCCTCTGGAGGTCGATCGGAATCAAACGACAAGCCAGCGCGTGGCCCGCCGCGGTATACGCCGCCCGGAACGCTTCTTGAAGTAAGACTGCTACTCGGCGATCGACTACCGTAACCGACCGGGTTGCTAAGTGGCCGGCTGGCTTCAAACGACGATGCCGGCCTATACGAGTTCGCCGGGTTCGAGCTCAAACTTCCGCCACGCCCAGCTATGCTGCCAGAACTCCATCCACCGGTGGCGCGGTTTGCGGCTGCCCCGGTCGCGGGCCTCCCAAAGGGAGAATTCCTAGACTGCTGGGACGAGAACGCCCCGGATCGAGCATTCGACATAGCGTTCCCCTGCCGCGAGTCG
>Ga0182015_10002457_pt1 | contig 22307 bp, 16 predicted proteins | sample 712P3MmetaG_FD_120478 | JGI IMG/M metagenome (GOLD analysis project Ga0182015, IMG submission 120478) | Permafrost microbial communities from Stordalen Mire, Sweden - 712P3M metaG | ecosystem: Environmental > Terrestrial > Soil > Wetlands > Permafrost | place: Sweden: Stordalen | collected...
GCAGAAATTCCGTTGAATCCTGCATCCGGATCCATCGGCATTTCCTGCATCGGCAACGTCCCGATCGTAAACTTGCCCACCGGCAGGGAAGGAAGCATGGGAACGCGCAACTCCCGCTGCAGGTGCTCGCTATCGACAACTGTCGTATCCAAAGCATCCATGAGGAAGATAATGCTCAGCCCGATAATGGTCGATCCCAGCAACGCCAGCAAAGCATTCAAAGCTGTCTTGGGAAACGCAGGGTAGAGCGCGGGACGCGCCACATCTGCCAGCCGGATCGAACTGCTTTCAAAGCTGGCGTTGATTCCAGCTTCCCGAATCTTGCGGATGAGCTCCTCGTACAGTGCCTTGTCCGTATCCGCTTCCTGCTTGAGGGCCTTATATTCAAAGGACCGCGCGTTCATCTGATCGAATTCGGCCTTGGCTTGTGCCATGTCCTTGCGCAGCAGACTTTCCCGATTTACCGATTGCTGATAATCGATGTTCACCCTTTCGACAATGCGCCGCCGCAAAACATCGATCTCCCACTGCAATTCCGTCACTTGGCTGGCAGCTTTCTTGTAGATGGGGTGGGATGACCCAAACTGCGTTTGCACTTCCGCCAACTTCTCGGAGGCTTCGTTCAGCCGGGCTTCCAGAGTGCGCAATTGCTCGCCCTGTTCGGACGCTTCGGCCGCCGGCAAGGAGCCGCTCTTCACCGCGTTGTACGCAGCCTCTTTGCCTGCCCGATCGACCTCCGCCGCGGTAAGGTCATTATCGAGATGCAGCAACCGGGCAGAAAACACGTTAGTCTTTTCCTCCGGATTGATCACATCGAGATCTTTCTCAAGGTTCGCCAGCGCGGAAGCCGACCGCTCCATCTGGGCTTTTAGTTCTTCCAGCTGCTTTTCCATATAGCCCGTCATCTGGGAAGCTGCCTGAAAGCGAATATCGTACGTATGACGGATGTAGCTGCGGGCAATTTCATTCACCACATCTGCGGAAAGCTGTGGATCCGGAGACCGGTAACTGATCAGCAGCAGAAACGTATGCAGCGGGCGGGTGATCTTGAGAGCCTTTAGCTCAATCGGCGCGTCCTTGAGCCGCGACGAAAGCAGCTTATCGTTCGCCAGCTTGAGCAGAGCCGGCGCCATAAGATGAAACTTCTCGACTACCGGGCGCAAAACGGCGTCCGATCGGACGATTTGCTCCTGCGTCGTGAGATAGTTTTCAACGTCAGCGGAATTGACAGTGGCCGAACTGTCATCGCCCAGAACCGCGGCTGGTGTTTGACGATCGATGTCAATCACCGCCGTAGACTCGTAAAGCGGGGTCAACCGTTTCGAAATAATGACTGTGGCCAGTGCCGAGAAAACCACGAAGGCAAGCAGCTTCCAGCGATAGCGCCTGACCACCCACAGATACTGGGAAAGAGAAGGGCCGGTGAGCGGCGATTCCTTTTCGGCCGCCGGTAAAACAAGACCAGGAGGCGACGACCCGCGATCGAAACCGTTTAGTCTCTCTTCCGGGATCACGATTTCTTCTTTACGCATATCGCCGCTCTCAGTGCCAGATGATTAAGTCTGTAGCGGTTGCGCCGCCGATCCCAGCCAGGCGGTCCAGGGTTTGTGCCGTCAGGCGCTGCCCCTTATTGTCCGGAATATAAAGGATGTCGTTGGCCTCGAGCGGTACGTCTGGCGCTTGCCGCTTCATGATTTTCGCCAGAGCGATCGGAACCTCCGTCCTGGCGCCGGTAAGCGACCTGCGATACACGTAGGCCATCTTTGCCGAGTAGGGGGACAAGCCTTCGGAAAGAGCCAACAATTGCAGAATCGTCGTCTCTTCGTCGTTTCGTATTGGGTACGCCCCGGGTTTCTTGACGTTTCCCACCACGTAGATTTTTTGTGCCTCGGGAACCAGAACTTCCTCGCCGCCATGCAGCATCACGTTGAGACTTGGATCGGCATAGTCGATCAACTTCCGGACGGGTATAGTCTGTGTGATCCTGGTCGGCTTTCCGTCACGGGTGACCTCCTGGCTGACGACAATGTCGGAGCCGGCATCTTCTCTCATCCCACCCGCGCGAGCAATCGCATCCAGCAGTGGAATGGGTCGTGTCGCCTGAAAGACCAACGGATTTTTTACCGCCCCGACCACGTTAACTGGCCGGCTCTGATACTCGACGATCGTTACCGTCACGATGGGATCAACCAACACCTTTCCCTTGATCAGGGACGTGGCAATCGCGGTCTCCAGCTGTGCTGGCACCATACCGCGCACCGGGATGGGGTCCTTGAGCATGGGCAACCGGATGTTGCCATCAGCATCCACGCGTACGGTACGGGTTAGTTCGGGAGAATCATAGACCGAGAGGGCCAGTAAATCGTCGGGCCCAACCGGTTGCGTCGGCAAATTTGAGTAAGCATGGTCCAGATTCGATGCCGTCGCGATTGCCCGATCGGATTGCTGCGCAAAAGCAGATCCGGCAAGCACCAGCCAGCACAGGCCCGTCCGCGCTCCAAAACGGCCCCGCCGGCATTGGGAATCGTCGGTTTCGCGGGACACAAGTTGAGTCGCAGCAATTTTGAGGTGCGTCATGACGGGTGCGAGAAGAATGTCAAATCCAGTCTTTGGCGGGCCACTGACAAGTTGCCGGCACCGGTTGGCGCAGTTATACGCCTCATCGTCCCGAATGTCATCTCGGTTCCTCTGCCAGGAAGACGACCGATCCCCCCCACCCACTGTTCCTTGAGTGTAGTCTCAGAACCCCGAAGAATCAGCCCCGGAAAAGGAGATTTTCTTGGCGCAATCCTCGGCCGCCGCGGTGGATAGCCGCACTTCGTGTAGAGCAAGCCTCCCCTCGGCACGCATCGTGCCCGGCTGCCGCTGGTAAACCAGCGACAGGTTGACGAAGGCGGCGCCATCCGGGCCGGTAAAGCAGGCGGAAGCCTTTCCGCCGTGTTCCGCGGCAAGACTTTCCGTCCTGGCCAGGACTGCCCCTGACCGATCATCCGTCACTAACCATTCAAGTCCACTTCCCGGCGAAATGCCGGAAGTCGTGTAATCGATAATCAAAGCATAAGGTTTCCGCGCCTGCACCGGAGCGGCCTGGGTTATCAGCATAGCGCTGTCCGGCTCATGCCCGGAGAATTCGAAGCCGAGCGCATCGGGACTTGCGTTCAAAAAGGAACTCACACCCTCTACCGTCGACAGGTGCCAGTCGAAGCCTTTTGAAATAGGCGATTTGCCGAACTTTCCATTGGTGACCAGGTCGGGGGAGCCGGCGGCAAACGGTGGGTAAGCAATCAGGTGACGCGCCGCCAGCCCGTTCCAGAGCGGCCACGCCAGCTCGGGACGCTTCTCTTCGATGAGCCACTCGCACGCCCCGAGCAAGGTCTCGACGCTGTCCTTATCGCTGTCCTTCAGCATATGCAACGCAGCTTCCGTCACCGCCGCCGGATCCCCTTGACTGACCAGAAAATTTACGAATTGACCTTCGATGCCGGGCTCTTTCATCCGCAGGCGGTATTCGATCTCCGCCACGCTCGGATGTACATACCAAGCCAGACGGAACAGGGAGGTCAGGTCGTCGGGAGCCATCTGAGCAGCCTTTTCGGCCCAGTACCAGAAGCGGCCTACATTCTCGTGTCGAAAATAGAAGTTTGCCAGTGACCAGCTGGGAAGAAAAGTAGAATCCACGCCGGCGGCTCGCAGGAACGCCTCTTCAGCCCGGGGAAAATCGTTCCCGGCCTCGCATAAAAGCCCCAGCTGGATCCAGCTCGACGCGTCATAGCGATTCAGTTCGACTGCCCCCTGCAGCAGCGATCTCGCCGAGGCCGAATCGATGGCGAAGATCTCATCGGCCAGTTGCGCCGGATACGCTCCGTTCGCAGGCGCCAGGCGCATCGCCAAACGGGTACTCTCCGGCTGATTCCGCCTGCCCAATAGGTCAGCGGCCGCGAAGAAAATGTTCCAAACGATGCCCACTACGATCATTGCCAGACAGCTGGCCTTGATCGTGAGCACCCCGAGTTGTCGTAGAGGGAACACTTGACGAAGTCCTTTTCATTTACTAAGCCTATCGATTTGCCGGTCGAGTTCAGAGATGGCATCGATGGGCTTCGCAAACAGGTTTTCCCACACAATGTGCTGCGCTCCGGCGGTTCCGTCTAAATTGATCAGGCTCGCCGCGATAAGATCCTTGCTGATCGGAAGGTAAACCGCTGCCAGGCATTTCGTAAACCGAGGGGAATAGAAAACTGAATACACCCGGGTCTCTTTGACCACTGCCGTGAGCGTTCTGGCGACGCGAGCGGTTTGTGCATCGCAATCGATTTGCGCCTTGCGCGCGAGCGTCTTCGTCGCCGCTTTTTGCTGCACACCCTGGTCCTGTGCACAAATTCCCTTTACGCCAACAGTAAGAAGAAGCGCCGCCGTGATCAAACCTCTGCGCATGATATGCAAGAACCTTTCCGGAGAGCCCTCGAGAAAGCTCTCTTTATCATACCGATCGGCCTCACTTGTTCAGACCGGCCAGGCTCCCACCTGGTGAACAGGATGATACGAAACACACTCGTAAACAATGTTGGATCCTAAAGACACGGCACGAAAAGCCAAAGAAGTCGGGCCGTCCCCTTCTTTCCCCCCAAGCCCTGGGGTGGCAGGTAGACTGCTGACTGCGCCGGCAGGCGTGGTCAGTTGCGACGACCTTGTCCTGGGATGACCCGGCTTTTTTGCGGGGCAGCATCAAGGCGCGAATGATCCAGTCATCGGTTGCAGGGCTGCGACCGGTGACTATATTCGACCACGCCTCCATGTCTTACGTAGACGAGGGGATCAGGCCGACGTTGAGGCCCCAAGTTCAGCTCAAGTCCAACCCAGCCAGGATACAATGTGTGTCGGTGCGGAGCGCTGGTAGCCCGCACCGGGAAGCCGCGCGAGAAGAACGAAGTCGCAGCGGTGCAGGGTGAGGCTGACCCCCACGCCCGGGACCAATCAGCCGGCATTCTAAGAAACTCGCCCCGCAACAAATAACACATCACGTACACATCACGCCTTTTTTGATCGTTCAGTCCCGCCTCTGTCCAGCGACCGCAATTCTCCGCACACTCTTAGATTTCCCGAATTTGGGGTCCGCACTCCCAACCGTAAACGATCATACGACGGCAAAAGACACCGTAACTGCACGAAATGAAAGTGCCGTCCCTTAACGGGACGACACCTCTCCAAATCGGACCACCGGCGCGGCGAAGTCCTTATTTCTGTCAAACCGTCGTTGATTTTCGCCGGCTGTTCTGTCACCGTTTGACTTACGATCAACGACTTTAATTTTTCGTTTGCCTTGCAAGCCTTGGAAATATCGATTCCCTCAGATCTAAAACAAAGGACGTTCTAAATAGCGACAGGACACAGGCCCGGCACATCCACTTATTCCGGCGATCTTTACGCCAGGTAATTTCACCTGCAGCCGGATTCGTCGCCCCATAAGACCAACGAGCTTGTTGTCTATGGATTCCCCGGCTCGAAAAGCCTTTTGGGGTCTGGTCCCTTGCGGGCTATGCCCACAATCGCGTGCGGTGAAAGCTCGTGCGCAGGCAAACGGTTGTTCGAAGTCTACTGAAAGCACAGGCGATAGTTCATGGCGACCGAGGTTCCTTTACCTTCTCCGGAGCAAATCCGGCTCGATTCATCCTCAACTCCGATTCGACCTTTTACTATTCTGTGGGGTCTGATCGGGGCGTCCATCCCCCCACTGCTCGACCTGGGGTGCGTTGCGCTTGCCTGCTTCGCCGGCCTTCTACTCTACGAGCTATACCGGCCGCTTGAGGGTCGCGCAGCATGGCTGCTCTGGGCGGAAATCTGCTTGAAGTATGGGCCGGCGTTCGTGATTCTTGCCCAGGCCCATCACCTTTATACCCAACGCGCCACACTCCTTCAGGTCGCCGACTCCGCACGTGTACTGCGTGTCTCCGCTTACGGTCTGACACTTCTTTCGGTCAGCAACTATTTCACCAGGGCCGACACCCCGCGCTTGCTGGTAGCGTATTTCTGGGTCTTGGCTACTCTGCTGCTGGTGGTACAGAAATACTCAACCAGCAGACTTATTCGTGATTGGCGATCCCTGGCCGCGCACCAGCGCAGAGTGCTTATCTGCGGAACCAATCGCGAAACCCGCCGCCTCTTCTCCTACCTGCTGCACTCTCCCCGGCTGGGCCAATTTCCGGTTGGATTTGTCGATGAAAGCGGCTTTGATCATCGCCGCGTCATCTACAGCCACGATTACACTCTCAAACAGCACGCACCTGTCATCAACGGGCCTCTTTCGCGCTCTCTTCTCCGCTCTCTCGATATTCAGGAAATCTTCGTCGCCGCCACTGTCTCTCAGCTGCGTATGAATGAACTCCTGGCTCTGGCGGCTGCGGCCGGGGTCAAAGTCTCGCTGGTCGGCGCTGGTCACCCCAACTTTGCTGAGCGCTGTCCTTCTGTGCAGATGATTGATGGTCTCATGGTCACGACATTTGATGCCGACGGGGATCATCCGCTTGTCTACAGCGTGTTCAAACGGCTCACGGACGTCCTCCTGTCTTCTCTACTCATCGTGCTCACTCTTCCGGTTGCGTTGGCGGCAGCTATCCTCGTGAGGGTCACCTCCACTGGACCGGTCTTCTTTCGCCAGGAGCGAACGGGCCAATCCGGTAGGCCCTTTATCATGCTCAAGTTCCGCAGCATGTATGTCGACACTCCACCCTATGGGCGTTCTCCCGAGAGCTCGCAGGACAAGCGCATCACACCGGCCGGAAGATTTCTAAGAAAAACCAGCCTGGATGAGCTTCCTCAGCTATGGAACGTACTGATGGGGGAAATGTCTTTGGTCGGGCCCCGTCCGGAGATGCCCTACGTCACTCAAACCTACTCCCCTCTCGAACGTCGCAGGCTGTCTGTTCCACAGGGTCTGACCGGCTTCTGGCAATTGAGCGGCGACCGAAAGTTCGTTATCCACCATGCAATCGAATATGACCTGTATTACATTGACAATCGCGGCATTTTTCTCGATTTCGCAATCCTGCTCCACACCCTGTTTTTCTTCATGAATGGCCTCTGAGTCAAGCTTGTGATCTGGGCATGCGGATAAGAGCGCCACCACCACGGCGTCCAGATCCACCATGGGTCCTTATCCGGACTCCTAGGGTGGTCTCGTTACGTGATGGTGATCAGCGCAGCGCTCAGTGCCGGTACAGAGCAAGTTGTTTGTGTCCCAGAGGGCGTCAGCGTGTTCCGGCTTGCCGGGGCAAAGCTGCCATCGTAGTTGGAAGGAACGATGGAAACCGGTTCTCTTGCGTGGCTCGCACCGGCTCCGCGAACGATGACTAGCCCAGCGCCTGCTGAATATCCTGCACTTGCATGCATGTATGCGACCAGGTAAAGCGTTCAAGGAATGCGATGTAACCTTGCCGGCCGAGATCCGCTCTCAACCCCGGGTCCTCCGCTAGCCGGCGCAAGGCAGAAGCCAGATCCACCGCCGACCCGCGCTCGACGAGGATTCCCCCACCACTTGAAAATATCTCGTTCGCACCCCCGCTGCGGGTACTGACCACAGGCAATCCCGAAGCCAGCGCTTCCACATTCACCAGACCGAACGGCTCATCCCAGACTGCAGGCGAACAAAACATATCGGCTCGTCGGAATAAGTCACCGAGGGCAGCGCCCGTGCGATAGGGCAAAAATGCAACCGTTGCAGGCGAAGCCGCCTTGAGACCTTTTATGTAATTGGTTTCTTTGCCTTCTCCGAAGCTGGAACAACCGACGATGTGCGCCTGCAGCCGCACCTGCTGCTGCTCGAGCAGTTTCATCGCATCAAGCAGAATGTGAACACCTTTGTCTTCTACCAGCCGCCCCGCGAACAGCACAGTGGGCCGGTCCGCATTTTTTCGCTCGACCAGGGGCGGATAAAAGATCGATTGATCCGCCCCGCTATATAAAACGGACGAAACACCGAGTAAGGGAAACCTGCGCTGTGCCTGCTCGAGCAGAAACTTGCTCGCGAAGATCAGCCTGTCGACACCGACCCGCCGCATCAGCCGCTCCGGCCCTTCAGCCAGATGCGCGTTGTGCAGATGAAGTACAACACGTCCGCCGGCACGCCGAATCAATGGAGTGAGGGCGACGGCGAACTCCGGCCGATTGTGAATCCACACGATGTCACCGGGCTGCACGCGCCGCAGCAAAGATGTGAAAATCCGGCGAATCACACGGCTATGAAGGAACCACGGCAAACGGGAAAGGTATCTACGCAGTCGCCGGTAGATCTTCAGCCGGGGTAGCCGGTGGATGGACTCGGGAGCGAAATTCCATGTGCTGTCGGCAGAGGGACACACGACCACGGAGTAAGCATTGCGGCGGAGAACGTTGGCCGCCCAACGGGAGATGGCACCGCCCTCGAATTCCGAAAATGGCTCGGCCTCCGTAAGAAGATGATAAGTGGTGCTAGACATGTGAGCTCCGGGAGTTATTGTGGTTGTACGCCTGGAATCGCGGAATAAACAAACATGGTCATTGCTAAGGCCATCTCGTCGAACATTATCTTAGGCGGGACTTAGCTCATCGCGAACGAGACAAATGACTCACGAAGTTTTCTGTTCTCCAGTTAGTACTCGCTTGGAAGACTGATCGACCTTTCGGGAGGCGATATTAGGGGCTGTGCCAGTGGTAATTCGTTTGGTTCAAAATGGGACAGCAAGGTTCCATCTTAAAACTTTACGTGTGCCAATCTGTATGCGGGTCGAGACCGATATTGCTTTTCATCTGCCGCTCTGTCACCTTTTGCTTAGATTAAATAACAAACGTAATAACCCGGCAGCGTTAGTAGTGCATGAATCCTTAACCCGAGTTAGCGTGCAAGGCTCGTGATGAGAGTCAACAGCTAAACCTCCAGTAGTTTAACCAGGAGAATCCCCCGATGAATCCCCCGCGCGTAAATAGCACCGATACAGTTGCGTTTTTAGGGTTGACCCTACAGCCCAAGTCAATGCCCGAAATGAACGACCTGGTAGAGCAGGGAATTAGCGGGCGACACAAGTGGATTATCGCGAACCACAATCTGCACAGTGTTTATCTCTTTCACAAACACGCCAGGCTGCGCGAATTCTATGCCCGCGCGCACTGGACTTACCTAGACGGAATGCCGTTGGTGGCGTTGGGCCGCCTCTATGGTTATCCATTGCAGCGCGAACATCGGGTCACGAACGCGGACTGGACCCATCCTCTTATGAAACTCGCAGCTGGCAGAGGCTGGCGCGTGTTCAATCTCGGGTCGCCCAGGCATGTTGCCGAAAAGGGAGCCGCGGAGCTGCGTAAGCGTTATCCAACCCTGCAGATCGAGGTAAGCGATGGATATTTCGACGCGCGCCGAGACAGCGCTGAGAACGAAGCTTTAATCGAGCGCATCAATGCCTATCGCCCCGATCTGTTGATGGTAGGCATGGGCATGCCCCGGCAGGAGTTTTGGACCCAGGAAAACTTTGCGCGATTGGATGCGCATGTGATTCTGTCTTCGAATGGAGCGGCCCTCGACTATGTCGCCGGCGCCGTGCCTACACCTCCGCGATGGGCGGGCAGAATAGGACTGGAATGGATGTTCCGGCTGGTGAACGAGCCTCGCCGCCTCTTTACCCGCTATCTCATCGAGCCGTGGTACATACTCCTGCTGCTGATCCTGGACTATCCGCGCAACCGCCACGGGGTCAAGCTCCGCTCGCGCGCGCCCGTCCCCGAGAGAGTGGACGGCTTGCTATGAAGCCGTCCGAACAAGGGTTTGCTACACCCGAATGCGAGCGCGGGGAGAAAGAAAGTGGAGGCGGAACGAAGTGGGCACAGGAATAAATCGAAGAAACTTTATCAAGGATCTGAGCGTGCTCGCACTGTGGGCGCGAAGCCCGGGCCGCGTCGACGCACAAGCGGCGACCGTCCCCCTGCAGCGACTGGCTGCGGAGAAGGGACTGATGTTTGGTTCTTGTCTGGCGTTGAAGTATTGCGTTCAATCCTCGGCCTATCAGCAATTGTTCGTATCACAATGCGACATCGCCACTCCGGAACTGCATATGAAGTGGAATTCGCTGAGCAACCAGCCCGGCGTGTACGACTTCGAGAACGCAGATCATTTTGTCGCCTTCTGTAGCGCCAACCACATCCGGGTGCGCGGGCACACTCTGGTTTGGCACGATGCTCTGCCCTCGTGGGTGGTTCCCCAACTAACAACCGCCAGTGGACAAAAGATCATGGCCGATCACATCCGCAGGGTCGCCGGGCACTTCGCCGGCAGGTTGTACTCATGGGACGTGGTGAATGAAGTGCTGGATCCCGGTAGTCATCGACCAGACGGCCTGCGCGATAGTCCGTGGTTGCAGAACTGCGGAGCCGGTTACTTAGAACTTGCATTCCGGACCGCAGCGGCAGCCGATCCAAAAGCGCTGCTGGTCTGGAACGAAAATTATCTCGAGGTTTCGAATGGTTTTGGCCAGGCCAAGCGTACCGCCATGCTTACCCTGCTCGATGGCCTGCTGGCGCGCGGAGTTCCGATCCACGGAGTAGGGCTCGAAGCGCACCTGCGGGCGGAGCAGGCGACTGTGTTGGGCGATACAAGTTACGAGGCTTTTCTGGGCGAGTTGGCGAGGCGCGGCATGAAGATCTTCATCACCGAGTTGGACGTTCAGGATGTGACGCTGCCTGCCGCAGAAGGAGCGCGCGATCAGGCGGTCGCTCAAATATATAGCCGTTTTCTGAGTGCGAGCCTGCGCCAGCCGGCGGTAAGAGCCATCGTTACCTGGGGGCTGTCGGATGCCTTCAGTTGGATTGCCGGATACCGTCCGCGTAAGGACGGCCTGGCCGTGAGGCCGCTTCCGTTTGACGCCAACTTCCAACCAAAGGCGGCGTACTACGCGATCGCCGAAACACTTCAGTCCGCGGTGCGCCGCACCTAGACGCGGTGGTCGTTCAACCCCGTCAAACGCGTAGGGCGCGAGATCGGCCCCGAGAAGATCGTCGCGCGGAGATCGTCCGCATCGTTTTGGCCTTGTTGAGCGCCACTCACTTTATTCGACCCAGTGGAGGACTGGAATCATGGTTATTGTCTCTGCCGTAATTCCCACTCGTGGACGACCAGAGCTCTTGCGCCGGGCGGTGCGTAGTGCTCTGGCCCAAACTTTGCGCGATATGGAAGTGGTGGTGATCATCGATGGATATGATCCTGAAACTCGGCTTGTTCTGCGGGAATTGGAGCAGCAGGACCGGCGTTTGCGGGTACTGGTGCTCGCGATCAGCGTCGGGGGCTCCGACGCGCGCAACGAGGGCGTTACGGCGGCGCGCGGCGAATGGATCGCGTTTCTCGATGACGACGACGAGTGGCTTCCGGGTAAGCTTCAGGCGCAGATCGAGGCCGTGACGCAATCGACGGCGCCGGTGTTGATTGGGACTTGCCGTATGATCGCCCGCACCCCGGGCAAAGACTATGTGTGGCCGCGCCGCAAGCCAGGCCACAATGAACAACTCGGCGAGTACATTTTTGCCCGCCGCACGCTCACCCGCGGCGAGGGACACATCCAGACATCGACCTTCTTTGTTCGTCGCTCGCTGATGCGGGCGCAGCCGTTCAAGAGCGGCCAGTTGAAGCACCAGGATACGGAGTGGCTATTGCGCATCGGTCAGCTGCCCGGTGCCCAGGTAGTGTTCGCCGATAAGGTTCTGGCGATTCACAACATCGAAGAAGAGCGACCCTCGGTCAGTACCAGATCTAACTGGCGCTATTCGCTGGCATGGCTGCGTCGGGATCGCCACCTGTTCACCCCTCGCGCGTTGTCCGGTTTTGTCTTGTTCCAGATTTCGGCTGAGGCCGCGGATCAGCAAGATTGGCGTGCATTCTACGTGCTGCTGCTCGAAGCCCTGCGCCATGGCAAAAACTCGCCGCGCGACTATGCGATTTACCTCGCGATCTGGTTTTTGCCCCGCCGCCGCCGCCGCCGCTTGCGCGATTGGATGTCGCGCCGTCCGGCGTTTCGTTCCCTGGTGCCATCCCAATGAAAATTCTGCAACTTACCCGGCAGTTTCTTCCCGCCCAGGGCGGTATGGAGAGTGTGGTCAAGGGCCTCAGCGTTGCCTTGCAAGATAACGGGCACACAGTGCAGGTGGCAACACTGCGCCTGCTTTTTTCCACCGGTGCGACGGCATCGGCGGAATCGGTCGAAGCCGGCCTCACAGTGCACCGCATGCGCCACTGGGGCCCGCGCCGCTATCCGGTAGCACTGGCCGCGTTATCCGCAATTTGGGGATACGACCTGGTGCACATTCACGCGATCGATTTCTTTGTCGATTATCTGAGCCTGCTGCGCTTACTGCATCGCGTTCCGTTGGTCGTGAGTACGCACGGCGGCTTTTTCCATACCCCGCGCGCTCAGGCCTTCAAAGAAATGTATTTCAATACCATCACCCGCCAGTCCCTGGGACGGGTCGGGGCCGTGGTTTGTGTGAGCCAGCACGATCGCGAACGCTTTGCCAGGATCGTGTCTCCAGAGCGCATTCGCGTCATCGAAAACGGGGCCAACATCGATCGCTTCTGGACCCTGAAGAAATGCATCGAGCCTGGGCTGGTAGTGGGCATCTCGCGGCTGGCGGAGAACAAGCGCGTGCACAAAGTGCTGGAGGCGATGGCAGCCCTGAAGAATCGATATCCATACCTGTCGTTGGAGTGGGTGGGTGCAGATTTTGCCGGGCTACGTGCCGAACTCGAACGCCGCGTAGTTGAACTCGGCCTGGTCGGCCGGGTGCGCTTCCACGGAGAGGTTAGCGACGAGGAGCTATACCGGCTGCTGGAGCGGGCGCACATGTTCGTGTCCGCTTCCTGCTACGAGGGTTTTGGACTCTCGACAGTTGAAGCCATGAGCGCAGCCACGGTGGTCGTAGTGACCCCTGTGGGTGCGCATCCAGACGTAATAGAGCACGGCGTGAGCGGCTTGCTGACCGACTCGCAGGCGATCCGGCTCGCGGCCCACATGGAGCAGGTTATCCGCATGCCGGCAGAAAAATTGTTGCAGATGGGAGAGGCGGCGCGGGCGGCGACCAAGCGTTTTTCCTGGAGTCAAGTCACCCCCCGCTACGAACAGCTCTACCGCGACGTGATGGGCGCGCAAACACCATCCAGACGGCCATCATGACAGGACAGAGCCAGGGCACGATTGTTATCTTTCGTATCCAGCTATTGCCGCCATCGGAAACTTTCATTGTGGCGCAAGCGGGAGCGATGCGGCGGTTTTCACCCTTTTATGTGGGTTGGCGCCGGATGGCGGGAATCAACGTGCCCCGCGAGACCAGCTGGACTGTCGACGGCGGCGGCTTTCCCGGAAAGCTGCGAGAGCTTCGCTTTCGCTATGCGGGTCCTACGCGAGCGCAGCTTGCACGGCTTCGGGAGCGCGCTCCACGCCTGGTTTACGCGCACTTCGCCCCCGACGGCCATGCAGCGATGCAGCTTGCCGAACAGCTCGGCGTGCCGCTGGTCACAGCATTACATGGCTATGACGTGACCATGAGCGACCAGGCCATGGGCCAAACCCGGCTGGGTCGCGAGTATCTCGAAGGACGAGAAGCCTTGCAGCAGAAGGGCGCCCTTTTTTTAACCTGCTCCGCCTACGTTCGCCAGCGAGGGCTCGCCATCGGATACCCGGTGGACCGTACCATCGTTCACTCGATCGGCGTGGATGTGGAGCGCTTTCAGCCGCCCCCGGTCCGGCAACGGGAAAACATTGTCTTATTTGTCGGGCGTTTGGTTGAGAAAAAGGGTTGCAGCAGTCTGATCGAGGCGATGTCAGAGGTCGAGCGCTCGATTCCTGCCGCGGTGTTGGTGGTGATTGGCAATGGCCGATTGCGATCCGACTATGAGGCGCAGGCTTCCGCGCAGGGCGTGCGTTGTCGCTTCCTGGGCACTCAGCCGGCGGCCGTAGTACGGGAATGGATGGAGCGTGCGGCCGTCTTCTGTGTGCCCAGCGTGGTCGCCGCCTCGGGCGACGCCGAGGGCCTTGGCATGGTGTTCCTCGAAGCTCAGGCTATGGGCCTGCCGGTTGTGAGCACGCTCAGCGGTGGCGTTCCCGAGGCAGTCAAACACGGGGAGACTGGTTTGCTGGTAAGGGAGCGCGACCCGCGAGCCCTGGCAGCGGCTATTCAAGAGCTGATGTTGGACCACGAACTATGGCGGCGCTACAGCTTGGCTGGCAGAAAGCATGTTCTGGACCACTTCAATCTGGCTCGGCAAACCAGGCGGCTCGAAGATGTCTTCGAGCAGTTGCTGGCCGATCGGCAGCTCCCTGCTGGAAGAGTGTCGAGGGAACCAGTCCAGGAAGGCAGTCCAGGGAAAGCAGTCCAGGACCGTAACCGCTGATTCACTCATGAGTCGTGGAAGGAGACTTGATGTTGGCGTTCCCCGGCGTAGGAAAGGTTACGAAACGACGGGCCCACCCGAGGCTTGGTTGCTTGCTCTGTGTGACCACCGCCGCGCTTTCTTTTCCGCTGCGGTCACTAGATACCATAATAGTTACGAAATCAAACCCGGCACGCGTTCTCCCCGCGAACTAGGATCGCGCATCTAATGGGGCAATTGACTGGAGTCTTGCACGCATCGGCAGGGGTAACTCCCTCTGCGCAGCATCGCTTCTATCAGCCCGAACTTGACGGATTGAGGTTCTACGCGTTTTTGGGCGTATTCGTTTGTCATACATTGCCCTATGAGCCGGCCTTCTATCGCGGTTTGCATATTCCGTTGCCATGGCTGTGGGGAGCGATTTCCAAGTCGGGCGCCGCAGGTGTCGATTTGTTCTTTGCGCTGAGCGCCTTTTTGATCACCTCCATCTTGCTGCGGGAGCGGCAACAGACTGGAGGAATTTCGCTTCATCGGTTTTATGTAAGACGCATCCTGCGCATCTGGCCGCTCTATTTCTTTCTGATTGTTTTAGGCGTTGTGCTCAGCCATACGATGGCCCATCAAAACCTCCCCTGGTACTACGTTGCCGGCTACCTCTTGTTCTTCGGCAACTGGGTGCACGCTGTCTTTGGACAGCCAACGTCGATCTGTTCTCCCTTGTGGACAGTCTCGATTGAAGAGCAGTTCTACCTCATCTGGCCGGTGCTCATGAAAATGCTTGGGCGCCGTGGCATGGTCATCGCGGGCTTCGTTATTTTTCTATTGGCGACGGTCAGCCGGGTCGGCTTCATGCTTGCCGGCTGGAGCGGAGGTTTTATCTATTACGGCAGCAGCTCCCGCTGTGACTCGTTAGCGTTGGGCATTCTGCTGGCGCTTTTCCTCGATCGTCTACCCAGGCTTGCACGGGCCAGGCGTTGGCTCCTTCTTGCCGGAGGGCTGACGGGGTGGATGGTCGCCTCAATCTGGCTGAACGAACAGCCGGGTCCGGTAGATATGAGGATGGTGCTGGGACGGCTGATGGTCTCGCTGGCAGCAGGCGCGATTCTGTATGCGGGCCTCAACAGCCGCAGTCCGCTGCTTCGTAGCGACTGGGTATTGCGGATGGGCAAGATCAGCTATGGGCTTTATATGTTGCATCTCAGCGTAATTCTCATCACGGTCAGCCTGTTCCGGCCGTCGTGGGGATTGCAGCTATTGGCAACCAAGCTGCTGGCTTTTGGCATGACTATCGTTGTTGCTCTGGCCTCTTATCGCTGGATAGAGTCACCCTTCCTGCGATTAAAGGATCGTTTCGCCACCGTACTGAGCCGGCCCGTCTGATGAGGAGGATTTGCTCGGATAGCCGCCACGCGTCTGCTTGGATAAGACGCGAACCACATGGCGCTCATTTTTCCTTGCGCGCCGATTACCGCAGCATAAGTTTTTGTCGAACCTTGCTGCCCAGACTGGCCAATTGTCACCCGGATAGGCACTCAATCCAAACCAGGCTGTTTTTTCAATGCACCACAGGAGCGCGCACGCGATGGAGCAATTGACTAAAGTGTTAACCACCCGACCGATGGTGACCGCGCCTGCGCAATGCCGGTTCTATCGACCGGAACTCGACGGCGTAAGATTCTACGCGTTTCTGGGTGTTTTTGTGTTCCACACGCTGCCTTCTCAGCCCGGGTTTTATCGCGGGTTGCACTTGCCGTTGCCTGCCCTGTGGAGCGCGATGGCCAAGTCCGGGGCTTCCGGGGTTGACTTGTTCTTCGCGTTGAGCGCCTTTCTGATCACCTCGCTTCTGCTCAGGGAGCGCTCCGAGACCGGAGCCATCGCGTTGCGGCTGTTCTATCTTCGGCGCATCCTGCGCATCTGGCCGCTTTACTTTGCCGTGCTTGCTCTGGGCGTCGCGCTCACCCATACGATCGCCGGCCAGAGTCTTCCCTGGTATTACCTTGCCGGCTACGTACTGTTTGTCGGTAACTGGGTGAGTGCCGTATGCGGCCGGCCGGCGTCGATATGCTCACCCTTGTGGACGGTCTCGATCGAAGAGCAGTTCTACCTGATTTGGCCAATGGTCATGAAGCTGCTTGGACGCCGCGGCATGATCCTGGCGGGTATCGCCGCGTTCCTGATGGCGACGGTAAGCCGGGTAGGCTTTATGCTCGCTGGCGGCAATGTGGGTTTCATCTATTACGCCACCACATCCCGCTGTGATTCGTTAGCACTGGGAATTCTATTGGCGCTGTTCTTCGATCGTCTGCCCAGGCTTACGCGGGCCCTCCGCTGGCTCGTTCTCGCCGGCGGACTGGCGGGATGGGTTGTCTCCTCGGCGTGGTTGAACGAACAGCCGGGACCGCTGGATATGCGCATGGTATGGGGACGCCTGATGGTCTCGCTTGCGTCGGGCGCGATTTTGTATGCGGGCCTTGATAGCCGCAGCACCCTCCTTCGCGGCGACTGGGTGGTGCGGCTGGGCAAGATCAGCTATGGGCTCTATGCACTGCACCTCACTGCCGTTCTTATCATGGTCACCCTGCTCCATCCGGTCTGGGGTTGGCAGTTGCTGGCAACGAAGGCCCTCGCATTTGTCCTGACCGTAGCCCTTGCGTTGGCCTCGTATCGCTGGATCGAGTCGCCCTTCCTGCGGCTGAAGGATCGTTTCGCTACCGTATTGAGCCGGCCCGTCTGATGGAGGATTCGTCACACCACGCATGGCGCGTTGCATCAAATAGAAGGCTAAAAAGCACCGTTGCAAAGTTTGCGTTTCTTTCGTTCCACTCGTTGCTTGCGGTGGATGAGTGTTGGTCATGGTGAATCACGGTCCGCCTAAGTCGGCCATCAAACCCTGAATGCCGATTCTCGCGGGTCATCGTAAATGGAGGTATTATCCTGGATAAGTTAGCGTTCCAACCCTCGCACGTTCTCCTGGCGCCCAGGCCACCGTCGCCCGAACTAACGCTTCGTGAAGTCGGGATGATGCTCACGCGGCGTCGCGGAATTATCTATATTAGTTTTGCTGCATTCTTTCTGCTCACTCTTCTGGCGTTTATCTTCGCTACCCGCCGCTATAAGTCGGTGGGAGAAATCGAATTGCAAAAAGACTCCACCAGCTCTCTTGGTATTCAGACCGATAGCGGCGACGCCCCCTCCGATGCTCTCGAAGTAAACATGCTTATCCAGACGCAGGCGAAGATCCTGGAGTCAGACTCGCTCGCGCTGCGCGTGATCGAAGATCTCAACCTCGAGCAAACCGAGGACTATCGAGAGAGGTGGTCGCCCGTCGGTTGGGTTCTTGGACTCTTCGCGCCCAAAGGCCCGCCCGACCCTAAGGGCGCATCGCTCGAGAACTCGCCTCATCGGCGGATGCGTGTGCTCAAAATCTTTCACCACAAGCTGACCGTAAAACCCGTGGCAGGCACACGCCTGATCGACGTGGAGTATCTAAGTCCCGATCCGCAGCTGGCGGCGGCGGTGGTGAACCACCTGCTGCAAGGCCTGATTGAGAAGGGATATCAGGCACGCTATGACGCGACCATGCAGGCATCCTCGTGGTTGAGCACACAGCTTGGAGACCTGCGCGCCAAAACCCAGGAGCTGCAGGCAAAGGTCGTGAAGCTGCAGCAGGCGTCGGGTGTGTTTGCTCTGGGTGAGGTCGATCGGGACGGAAGAGATCAGGTCTATAGCCCAACCCTCGAAAAACTTCAGATGGCGACCCAGGCCGAAGCGACGGCGCAGTCCAATCGCATACTGAAAGGCGCGATCAATGATGTCGTAAAAAGCGGCAACGCAGAGCTGATCTCGGGCTTGGGCGGCAGTGCGATTACCAGTGGTTCGGGCACCGGGATCACCACGTCGCTTAGTTTGATCCAGAACCTTCGGCTGCAGGAGGCAACCTTACAGGGGCAACTGGAGGAGATGTCTGCAAAGTTCGGTCCGGCATATCCGAAGTTGGCGGAGATTCGGGGCAACCTGAACGGAGTGCAGGCGTCCATTCGCGCGGAGGTGGCACGGGTTGGCCAACGAGCCCAGAACGACTTCATGGTCGCTGAGCAGGCGGAGGCCAAGACGCGCCGGGATTTCGACGCCGACAAGAGCGAAGCGGAAGCACTCAACAACAAGACCATTGAATATCAGATGGCACGGCAGGAAGCGGATCAGACACGATCCCTCTATGACGACATGTTGCGCCACCTCAAGGAGTCCGGACTCCTGGCCGGCCTGCATTCGACCAATATCTCTATCGTCGACTGGGCAAAGGCCAGCGACACGCCGGCCAAACCTGTCGTCCTGCTCTACCTGTTGGGATCGATCTTAGGTGGATTGGTGGTGGGGGTGATTGCCGCGCTGTTGCGCGACGTGACCGACACAAGAATTCAGGATCTGCGGGAGATAACCCGCGAACTGGGTCCGATGCCGCTCTGCGTGCTGCCCTATCAAAAGGAACAGGCCGCCTTACCAGGAGAAATAGCCTGGGTTGAGAAATCGCCGCTGCCCGCGCTTGACCGTCCGCAGTCCCTGTTTGTGGAGTCGCTTCGTTCGCTGCGAACCTCTCTGACCCTCTCCCGCAATGGTGCGCCACCACGTTCCGTGCTGGTAACCAGTCCTTTGGCCGGTGAAGGGAAAAGCTATCTCAGCTGGAACCTAGCCATCCTCTTTGCCCAGCAGGGAAAGCGGGTTTTGTTGTGTGACGCAAATCTTCGCCATCCAACCCTGCATCGCAACCTCGAGGTCGATACGCGCCTTGGCCTAAGCACCGTGCTCGGCGGCCACTCACCCGACCATGGCGCCTCCGTGGTCATCCCGGTGATCGAGGTGCCAGGACTCTACTTAATACCCGCCGGGGACTTGCCGCCCTACCCGGCAGAGCTATTGGCGTCGCGCAAAATGGCGGAATTGGTGAAGGTTTGGGAATCTTTATACGATGTTGTGATTCTCGATGCGCCCCCGGTTCTGCAATTTACTGACTCGGTCGTCCTCAGTTCCATGGTCAATTCGGTTCTGCTCATGGCACGACATGGCAAAACCCCTCTGCCGGCGCTCGAAACCAGCTACCGCATGCTGGAGGAAGTGCAATCCGCCAATGGTCGCAAAATCAACATTGTGGTCAATGGCGTGAAAGAGCGGCTGGAGGAAGGATTCGTCTCGTATCAACAACGCCAAAGGGAGGCTGCCAAAGCCTAATGAAAAATCAACCGCGATTCTGCACCCTGCTGCCGGTTCTCGTATTCCTTGTGTTCTCCGGCATTGCCACCACCCTGCTGGGCCAAAACGAGAGCCTGCTCATCGGACCAGGCGATTTGCTGCACCTGCAAGTCTTCGACACGCCGGAGATGGAACAACGTGCCCGGGTAACCGATGCCGGGAATATCCCCTTCAGTTTTCTAGGCAGTGTCTCCGTATCCGGCTTGACGCCCCAGCAGGCAGCCGAGCGAATCCAGGATCGACTCGTGGCCGCCGGCATCATGAAGCGCCCGCAGGTCACCGTGCGCGTGGAAGCCTATGCTACGCAGAACGCGTCGGTGATGGGCGAAGTGCAGAAGCCGGGAATTTTCGAGATCGATACTCCCCATAAAGTGGTCGACGTCCTCGCCATGGCTGGCGGCCTCACTGCTCTTGCCGACCGCCATATCACCATCGAACGCTTCGGACCGGAAAAACAAAAGGTCGAGTTCTACTACACAAATGCCCCAGGAACCGCCTTGCCCGATGATCCCATGGTCTACCCAGGCGATACGGTAGTCGTACCCAAGGCAGCGGTCGTGTATGTGCTCGGCGACGTATCGAAACCGGGCGGCTATCCAATGACTACGAATAACTCGAGCATGACCGTACTGCAGGCCATCGCGCTTGCCGGATACGCCAATCACACCGCCGCCGTTGGTAATTCAAAGCTGGTGCGTGAGACCCCGGCAGGCGTACAGGAAATTGATTTGCACGTGGGTGCGATGCAGAAAGGCAAGCTCCCCGACGTCGCGTTGCTACCCGATGATGTGGTCTATGTTCCCTTCAGCTTCATGCGCAACATCGGCGTGAATGGCCAGGGGATTCTGGCTTCCGCTGCTTCGGCGGCTGTCTACATCCACTAGTGCGGCAATAGGCCTTCTCGATTATCTTTTCCAGGAAAACCACACCGCGCGATCTTCATCAGACCACGGTAATTGCGAAACAGCTCTTAAAGACGTGATCGTCTCTGCGCATCAGGAGTCTATCTTGGCAACTGTTCAATCGATCGGCCGAGTCGGGTTCAATGAAGACGTGGGCAGGTCCGAAAGCCCCGCCGAGGAGTCAGGAAGCATCTGGAGCCGCGCTCCCACCTGGATTCTGCTGCTGCTGCTGTTCTACTTCGCCCTCGACGGCGTTTCTCCGTTTGTCAATGAGCCGGCCGCTACTCGAGCAGTTGCAACCGTCTCCGCCAGTGGGGTCTTAACCGATCGGCTTGGCAAGCTACTGGTCTTTGCCTTCTGCATAATCTTTGCCCTCCAGCAGCACCGTTTTGTCCGCCGGCTGAGCATGCAGATGAAACTGGTGACCTGCTTTCCTATCCTGGGTCTCATCCTCTGTCCGTTGTCCCAGCAACCCAGCAGAACAATCAGCTCGGCGCTGTTGCTTTTCGGGTCGACTCTGCTCCTGTACTACATCATGTCTCGCTACTCGCCTGACCAGGTGCTCGAGATACTGCTGATTCTCGGCACCACGACGATTGCGGCAAGCATTGTGTTCTCACTTACCTTGCCCCAATTCGGCCTCGATCAGACAGGCGGCCATCCGGACGCATGGAAGGGCGTCTTCAGTGCGAAGAATTATCTCGGCAACCTCGCGCTTTTTTTTCTAACCGTCGCCATGTCCTATCGCCCCCGCACGACATTCCTGCGATTGGTTCGGGTTTCCCAGGTCATTTTTTGCCTCACTGCGATCGCATTTTCCCGGGCAGCCACCGCCTATATGCTGACCGCAATCTACGTGGTCTACTTTGTTGTCCTGAAAACCTTGCACGGTTTTCGCAAAAAGGATTACTTGATTGTTTGTGTCATGCTCGTCGGAACTCTTTTCGCCGCCGTCGTTGTCATTGCGGTATGGCCAAACTCTCTGGTCAACCTGCTGGGGAAAGATTTAACTTTGACCGGGCGCACCCAGATATGGACTTCGGTAATTGAGTCGATCGCCAAGCGTCCGCTGCTGGGCTATGGCTATCAGGCATTCTGGCTGGGACTGGAAGGCGAATCGTATCGCGTGATTCTCGACGTCGAATGGGTTCTGGCACAGGCACAGAACGGCTATCTTGATGTCTTGCTTGAGATGGGTGCTGCCGGGCTGACGATCGTAATGCTGGTCTTCAGCTTCGCCTTCCGTGATGGCGCGGTCTGCCTGCTTCGCTCGCGTGACCAGGCGCAGCTTCGAGCGGTGGAATGGTATCTCGCCATCGTCATTCTCACCCTCCTCTATAACCTCGATGAAAGCTTTCTCTTCGATCCCAAGCATCTCGGCTCGATGATCTTCTTGCTTGCTTGCGTAGGTCTTAAGATAGAGTGGCTGCGCCTGCGAGCGAAGTGAAAGCCGGCGACGGCAAACCAGAGACAGCCGTAGTCGTAATCTCCGCAAAGATCCGCGGACGGCTGGAACAGCTGCAGATCGATGGTCACTCGCACTTCTATTTCCCCAGCGCCGCCTCCACGGCTGCCGTAACCTGCGGCGAGTCCGGAGTGACGGCCGGTTCGAAGCGCTCCACGGGTTTCCCATTGCGGTCGAATAGAAACTTGGTGAAGTTCCACTTGATGTCGCCGCCAATTTGCGGATTGATCGATTTGTTCGTCAGAAAGACGTAGAGCGGCGTCTTGTCTTCGCCCACCACCGAGACTTTGGCCATCATCGGGAAAGACACATTGTA
>Ga0182015_10002458_pt1 | contig 22305 bp, 16 predicted proteins | sample 712P3MmetaG_FD_120478 | JGI IMG/M metagenome (GOLD analysis project Ga0182015, IMG submission 120478) | Permafrost microbial communities from Stordalen Mire, Sweden - 712P3M metaG | ecosystem: Environmental > Terrestrial > Soil > Wetlands > Permafrost | place: Sweden: Stordalen | collected...
GCTCTTTTGAAAGCCACGACAGATTCCACTGTCCTTCGTCTTGCCGAGCTTCATGCTTCGCCCATTCGAGGCGGCTTTGACTCCGCGCACCTACAGGCCATTCACCACCATCTCTATCAAGACCTTTACGATTGGGCCGGAGAGCTGCGATCGATCGACGCCCACAATGTGCCCGCGTCTCAGGTAGAGAAATCCCTCAACAGCGTCTTGGATCGCTTGAGCCGCGAGAACCACCTGAAAGGGTTGAGCGCCGAAGAGTGGGCAGGTAGCGCCTCGGCATACCTCTACGACCTCGGAACGATACAGCCGTTTTTGGCGGGAAACGAAGTCGCACTCCAGGAATTTGCAGTCGAGCTTGCACGCAAGAACAACCTGAGCTTGCAATGGAACACGACACCCGGCATCGAATCCGACTCGATGGCGCTCCTCAGCCAGGCTGAGCAATCTGCCAACCTGCGGCGCCTCATCATGCTGGCGATGGACACTGACCCCGTAGCTCAGCATTCCAACCGTAGTCATGTCTTGGAAGTGGGATTTGAGCGGTTTCTGCCTAGCCGCATGGGATGAGACGACAAAGGGCAAGCTGCGGGATCCTTGAGTGTCAGGAAAAAAGTTAGACTCGCCCTTGAGCGGTTTTTGCGGTTGTATCGTCAAAACAATGATGTGGTTACAGTTGGGGATTCCAGCACGGAGAAAGGTAACAAGCCATGATTCCAATGCCATACTTTACCCTCTCTTGGGTTCTTTGCCTTGCGTGTTGTGGAAATAGCCGTAACTACGCTAAAGCAAGGAAAGCTATCCGCTTTCCATACCCATGACTGCGACGACGTGTCCTGCTAATTCGTCGCTATAAGCTGACCACCTTGCTGAAACAGGACATCGTGCAGGCTGGGTTGTGATGGGAGCAAGTGCGAATGGCTTACCTGATTGAGCACAAGGCACAGACCCTCTATGTCACTGCATCTTCCGTGAGCGAGAACGGCAAGAAGCGCAAGATTGTTGTTGAGAGCCGTCCTGAATTCGCTATCGTCAGACTCGCCGGGGCAAGAGGAGAATTCCCCATTGCCTGGAAAATGATCTATGAGGCTGCGATGCGGCACCACGCAGAAAACCTGCGTTTGGAAGCCGAAGTCGAGAAGACGCGCAAAGCGCGAAACAAGAAACGTACTGGCTAATCCGTCGGTAGAGTATTCAAACCTGCATTCGGAGTCAAAATGAGCTTGTCCCAGCGATTCTGCTTATGCGATAGTATTGAAATGTACATCGCAGAAGTGGCAACAGAACGATGAGCGCTCCTTAGAGAACCCATTCTGACTCGAATTTTGTATCAGGGGTGTATCAAATGCAACTTCTGATCGGCTTCACGCATGAACAATTTGTAAACGGCCAGCAAGCGGTCGAGTTGCTTGACCTACCTCACAAAGCCCTATGAACCTCGCGCGGCGAAACTCGGTGACAGCGTATTCGATTGAGGGCGGTATGCCTGCGAAAGGCACTCACCATGTCAACATCACTTGACACTTTCGATCTGCTCACATTGGCTGATGCAGCAGCGTTGCTTCATTGCTCCAAGGCGCACGTCTGCAAAGCGGTGTCCGGACGAATTCAAGGCTGTCCTCCGATTCCGGCGTTGTCACTTGGCCGCCGAAAGCTCATTCGCCGGGAGGCTTTACGCCAGTGGATTGAGAAGAATGAACGAGTGACTGCTGATGCTAACATATCGACATTGCCAGAACGGGATGCCGGTAAACGCGCATAAGGAGAATCCATGCGCAAGAGTCGGTATCAAAAAGGATCGGTCAAGAAGCAGGATGGCCGATGGGTTGCAATGTGGTGGGTCGATAAAAGCCACAAGAGCCGCGTGATCGGGCTGGTCAAGGACATGACCAAATCGGAAGCGCGTGCGATAGTTGACGGGATAGTGACGGAAGCCGAAGCCAAGCAAAGCCAAAACCGGGCGTGGACGTTTGGCGAGTTCGTGGAAGAAGTCTATTTCCCCTATTACAGTCGCAAGTGGAAGGCCTCGACTCGCGTCAACAATATGAACCGCGTCCGAATCCATCTGCTCGAAGGTCTAGGCACAATGGTCTTCGGGTCTTTCCGGCGTGACGGCTTGCAGGATGTCTTGGACGAGAAGGCCAAAAGCCTGTCGTTCTCAACCGTGGACCACCTGCGCTGGGATCTGAAACAGGTCTTCGACCTTGCGATGGCCGAAGGCCTTCTCGTCAGAAACCCTGCGCTGTTGCTGTTCACACCAAAAGAGGCGGCAAAGCCGGTTCGGAAGGTGATGAACATGAAGGAAGTGCAAATGCTGTTCGGCGCTCTCGATCAACGGGAACGGCTCGTCGTAAAGCTCGCGGTCATGGCGGGCATGCGTCCGGGCGAGATCTTCGCGTTGACCTGGGGAACCCTGCAATCGTCTTACGCGGATATTCGGCAAAGGGTTTACCGTGGGACAATCGACTCGCCCAAGACCGATCAATCCGTCCGCAAGGCCGCTCTCCCCGAAGGGCTCCTTCGGGATATTGAGGTCTGGCGGATGATGGCGGTATCCACGCACGATGATGCGTGGGTATTCCCGTCTGAGCGGATGACGCCCATGAGCAAGGACAACTGCTGGAACCGGAACATCAAACCGAAACTGGATAAGGTCGGCATGGGTTGGGCGAACTTCCTCGTCATGCGCCGGACCCATGCGACTTTGATGAGCGAGCTCGGGGTCAGCGGAAAACTGGTTGCCGATCAGCTCGGCCACAGCCTCGATGTGAACCAGAACGTGTACACGCAGTCGCCGGTTGAGAACCGACTTCCGGCGGTCAATCAACTGGAAAAAAGCCTCTTCCTAATGTAATTGGAGCAGGAATGGAGCAGAAGTTTCTAGGTCTCTTCGTAAGTTGTTGATTTTATGGAGCGGGAGACCGGGATCGAACCGGCGACATTCAGCTTGGGAAGCTGACGTTCTGCCACTGAACTACTCCCGCCCTGCAGAAAGTATCGCTCAGGCGAGCTATGTTGGCAATTCCCAACGGCCAGGAACCGGCCGGCTGCGCGAGTTCGGGAGCACGCGAGGGATGAGGCTCAACCGAATTCTGGGAGGGTCTCTTGACGGTATAAAGGAAGACATCCCTCGGTGGCTAAAGCCAACCTTGATTCTGTGGGCTTTTCGGCACGACTGAAGTCGTGCCCTTTCAAGACCGCTGCCTCAAATGAGTTTTTCAGCAAGCTGTGAAGTCGTGTCTTTTCAAGACTGCTTGGCAGCGATTGAAGGACTGCTTCAGAACTTAGCAAACGGGACGATCACGTCCGTTCGCGTCTCGACGGGCACTCCATGCCTGGTGGCTGGAATGAAGTGATAGTGCTCCACCGCGGCCTTTGCCTTTTCGTCTGTACCGAATCCAAGCCCCTGCCTCACGCGAACATCCTTGGGCTCGCCGTTCGTGCCAACCACCAGGGTGACCCTTGCAATCTCCACAATGGGATGCTTCGCATACGGGTCGACATAATCGGCGTCTACGCTGTGAATCAGCACCGGCTCGGTGGAGGTCTTGAGGTTGCCGTGCTTGTCAAGAAACTTCGAGTCATCGGGAACAGGCAGATCTCTCTCCGTAATCACCACCTGCGGCGTGGTCTTGCTGCGATCCGCGAAATAAACCACGCGCACATCGATCCACACCGGCACTGGCTTGCCATTCAGCATCCCTGGCACAAAGGCCGATTGCTTCAAGGCGTCAAGCGCCGCCCGGTCAAAGAATTCCCCGTGCGAATGGAGCAATTCGACTTGTTGCGGTTTCCCTTTTGTGTCGATAACCATGGCCATCACGGTCAAGCCCTGTAGTGCTTTCGCCGGAACCCCCGAGGGATAGAGCGCATAGACCGTCTTTACCAGCTTTGGCTCGCTCACTTCGGGGCCCACGTAATAGATTCCATCCTTATCCGGAACCTGGTGGTACTGCCAGAACTTTGACGCAGCATTCTCGGCTGAAAGCCCGGCGCTCGCCAGCGCGAGCACTAAGGACATAACCTTCCCCGCAATCTTGCCGTGCCGCATGCAGCTCTCCTGTCGTGCTCGACTATAGCGAATTGCTTCTTACATCATTGTGCCCGATGCAGTATAAGGACTGCAGTGTATTAGGCTTGATTCCTTGGAAAAAGGGAAAGGCCCGGGCCTGAAGGCCTCGTAAACTCGCCGACTTTCAGAGGGTTGAAACCCCCTGCTCCCTCCGGATTCCATTTACACCTGTAGTAATAAGCTGGCTTGCTTTGTCAGTTTCGGGCCGACGACTCCGATGTTTCTGGCTGCAGCCAGTCCGATGAGTGCTTCTCGATCGCGATCCTCACCAATTGGCTGCGGGTGCGCACGCCGGCCTTGCGAAACAGTTCCTGAATCACCGCCTTGACTGAGCTCTCAGACGCATTGATCACCACGGCAATCTCTTTGTTGCTCAACCCGTCCAGAATGCCCCGCATCACTTCGCTCTGCCTGGCGGTGAGGGTCCGTGCTCGATCCGGAGTCTCTCGGCGGGCCATGCTCGATGTCACAATGGCTCTCACTTCGTCCGAGTCCAACCAGATGTCGCCAGCGGCAACTCGCTGGACCGCCGTGAGCAGTGCTTCAAGCGTGCCGTGCTTCAGAAAGATTCCTGAAGCCCCCGCCTCCATCACTCTCACTGCTGAGCCGTCGGGCATCCCGGCGGTGACCATCAGCACCTTCGCCGACTCCTGATGCTTTCTCAGTTCGGCAATCAGGTCGACTCCCTCCCCATCGCCCAGGTCAAAGTCGAGCAGCACCACATCCGCTTTGATACTCGAAAAAGCACGCGTCGCCTCCGCTGCGCTGCCGCACTGCCCCACCAGGTGACAGCCTGGCGCGGTCGCCAGAAAACGGCCCAGGCTCTGGCGAAACAGGCTGTGGTCGTCGACAATCAGTATGCGGATTTCGTCCATTCCAATTCCTGACTGGCGGGGTTTGCCTGTGCCAACTCAACAATGAAGCATGCGCCTCCATCGATTGCCCTGTAGCGAAGCTCCCCTCCGAACGACCGCATGAACGCTCGCGAAAGATAGAGTCCGAGGCCAGTTGCCTCGGCCCCGGCCTGAAATGGCCGGAACAGGTTTTCGGGGCGCGCCACGCCGCCGCCACTATCCATCACTTCCACAATCACCTGTTCTCCCACACATCGCGCTGCAATCGACAATGACCGAAGAGGTTTAAGAGAGAGCGCTCTCACACTGTTGGCCACAATGTTGAGGAAGACCTGCATCAGGCTTGAGCGGCTGGCCCAAACGAGAGGAAGTCCGGCCTCCACGCTCCACTCCGACCCGATCTCTGCTTCGTCTAACTGGGGTGTCACCACGATCTTCAGCTCATCCAGCAGAACGCTCAGGTCCACCTCGCCCGCATCGCTGGTGCTCTGCCCGAGCTTCAGGTTGGCAATGTTCTCAAGCGTTCCCACCAGGCTGCCTAACGCCTCAAAGTCCTTGCTCGCATCCAGCGCATGGCTCCGCTTCATGTTTTGATGCACCGCGCCGATCGCGCTGCAGATGTTGCGAATCTCGTGGCTCAGCGCTCCTACCGCAATGCGCGAACCTTCAAGCAACTGGTGCAGCCCAGACTCCTCGTGCGCGCGCAGATCGTCCGATCCATCAAGCACCATCGCTGCCAGTCGAGTGCCCGCGCTGGTCTTGTAGGTCGAGAAGCAAATGTCGGCCAGGAATGCCTCTCCATCTTCCCGCTGCCCGCGTGCCTGCATCACCGCACACAAGTGCTGTTGCGCCGAATCATGCATCGAGATGTTTGTGAGCGCCGGCAGATATTTGTAGATGCTTCTTCCCGAGATCTCACCCAAGGGGACGCCCAGCATGCGCTGCGTGGCCTCGTTTGCCATCAACACACGCCCCTCGGAGTCCGCCGTCACAATCGCCAATGGACTGCTCTCGATGAGGATCTTCAACTGCTGTTCGGCCTCGCGGCGCGCATCGCGCTCCGCCTCGATTGCGTGCAGATTCTCGAGAGCCACTCTCCGGCTCTTGTTCACCTCGCGAATGAAGAGCCCAGCCCCAAGAAAGGCCGCCAAATATAGCAGGTCTCTTGAAATTCCAGTGCGCAGATTCCAGGCGAGGTCGCCGAAGAGCTCCGTCAGCACTGTGCATACTACAGCCGTCGCGCCAATCGAAGTCCGTCCTCCCACGCTCCCCACCATGAGCATAGGGACCAGGTAAAGGAATCCAAGCGGGATCTCCGCGATCACAAGCCGATCGACGACGGCAACTACTAAAGTCAGTACCCCGGCTTTCACCAGGACCGATCGCTTGGTTCCATTGAAAAGCGCTGCGAACATAGTCAACTGTAATCATCCGCCACGAATCGAGAATCAACAACTCGCAGAGAAGCCAAGTTGTTCAATGCCGATTGATATGAGTAAAGTATATGGATTCTATTTGGAGATCATAATGAGTTTGTGTGTCATCTATAAGGAAGAATCCAGTTTTGTCCGAAAGATAGCCTCAAATGGGTGCATGTCTGCATTACGATTACCGAAACAACCGGCAATCTTCACATCGGTTTTTCCCGGTTGGGTACGTTTCTGTCTACATACCTACAGCAATTCACGTGAACATGGGCCCTTCCCGCTTGTCAGGAAGAAAAGCCGGAGACATCGAGTGCAAAAGCTGAAGTTCCTGCATAGAACAGTTCGCGGCCCGGGCGCCGTGGCTCTTCTGGTGGCCACTCTCTTGCCCGCTGGCGCGCAGCAGGCGCTCACCTGGGACCAGGTGAAAGCGAAGTTCGAGGTGGCCAACCCCGTGTTGAAAGCGGACGCGGCCAGTGTGGACGAGATGAGGGCCGCAGAGATCACGGCTTTTCTCCGACCCAACCCGCAGTTCACGCTGGGTGAGGACGGCACGCAGATCGCTCCGCACTCGGGGGTCTGGACTCCGCTGAAGGGCACTGACGTCGTTCCCAACTTCAGCTATCTGCACGAGCGCGAGCATAAACGCGAGCTGCGTCTTGAGAGCGCAAAAGAAGGAACGCAAATTGCTCAATCGGAGCACGAGGACCTGACTCGGACGTTGCTTTTCACGCTGCGAGCGGCATTTGTGCAGACGTTGCAAGCCAAGTTCGTGCTGGACTTCGCCAAAGCGGATTTGGAGTACTACGACAAGATCATCGGCATCAGCCGAAGCCGCCTGAATGCCGGAGACATTGCGCCGGTCGACTTCAAACGCATTGAGCTGCAGAGGGTGCAGTATGAGTCGGAGATCGAAACGGCGACCGTGAACCTGCGCACCGCGAAGATTGAATTGCTGCAGTTGCTCAACGATCGCACGCCGATAGAGCAATTCGATGTCAGCGGGCCGTTCGACTTCAGCGACGACCTGAAGCCGCTCGACGATTACCGTCAATCCGCGTTGGATGCGCGCCCCGATCTGCAGGCCGCGCTGGAGGCGCTGATTCAGTCCAAGACGAACCACAAACTTGCCGAGGCAAACGGTTCGACGGATCCAACTCTCGGCGCGTGGTACACCTACAACTCTTCAAACAACAACCCCAACGGCATTCAAACACTCGGCTTGAGCGTCAGCATCCCTTTGCGCATCTTCGACAAGAACCAGGGCGAGAAGAAGCGGACGCTGATCGACATCGACCGCAGTCAGGACATGACCGAAGCGGCTCGCGCACAGGTGTTCAGCGATGTGGACTCCGCGTATGAAGTGGTGCGCAGCAACATCGCGCTGCTCAAGCCTTACAAGCAGAAGTACAACAGCGAGGCGACCGATGTTCGCGATACGGTCAGCTATTCCTACATGCATGGAGGTGCAACCCTGATGGATTTCCTCAATGCGCAAAGTGAATATCGCCAGGTGCAGTTGGCCTATGCGCAACTGCTGGGGGCTTATTTAACGGCGGCGGGGCAACTGAATCTTGCAGTCGGGCGCGAGGTGATTCAATGATGCGGCTTCGAAACTCCTATTCCCTTACGTTCCTTTCGCCTGCTCTTCTGCTTACAGCCGGTCTGCTACTGGGCGGTTGCAAGAAGGAAGAAAAGAGCGAAACGGCTACGCCGCAACTTCCGGTGGTGACTGTTGGCGATATGAGCCTGCTTTCTGTCGACAAGCCGGAGCAATTTCCTTTGGTGGCCGCGGAAAAACGGGAAGCGTCGGCGGAACTGAAAGTGACAGGTGGAATCTTCCCCGACGTCTCGCGCGAAGTTCCGGTGATCACCCTGGCCAACGGACGCGTGGTGAACCTGAAGACCCGTCTTGACGACAACGTGAAGAAAGGGCAGTTTCTCTTCAGCGTGGAGAGTCCCGACATCAGCAATGCGTTCAACGCGTATTTGAAGGCCGTGAACGACGAGCAGTTCAACAACAAGGCGTTCCTCCGCGCAGAAGATCTGTTTCAGCATGGCGCCCTTTCGCAGGCGATGCTTGAGCAGGCCGAGGATACCGAGAAGAATTCGAAGGCCGATTTGAACGCCGCGGATGAACAGTTGAAGATCTACGGCGTCGACAAGGACCACCCCAAGCCAGTGGTGGATGTGTACTCGCCAATTTCCGGCGTCATCATTGCCCAAAACGTAACCAACGCGTCGGCTGCAGGCGTCAGTTTGTCAGGGTCGGCGAACGCCTTTACGGTTGCCGATCTTTCTACTGTGTGGGTTATTTGCGATGTTTTTGAAAACGACCTGAAGAAGATCGCGCTTGGCCAGACCGCGCAGATTCGACCCAATGCTTATCCCGATCGCGTGCTCACTGGTCGCGTCAGCGACATTGGGCCGGTTCTCGATCCCACCATCCGGACTGCAAAGGTCCGGCTCGAGATTGCGAATCCTGGAATTCTCAAACTGGGCATGTTTGTAACAGCAACATTTGAGAGCAAGGCGAAGGAACTTCACGCCGTTGTGCCCGCCTCCGCAGTACTTCACCTGCATGACCGCGACTGGGTTTATGTGCCGGCCGGCGAAAAGCAATTCAAACGGGTTGAGGTGCACGCGGGCATCATGCTGCCCGGCAATATGCAGGAGATCCTGGACGGGATAGAGGCCGGCCAGAAGGTAGTGACGAACGCACTCTTGCTCGAAACAGCGGGGAGCCAATAGATGATTCGCGGACTCATCGATTTCGCACTGAAGAACCGGGCAATGATGCTGGCCGCCTCGGTGGTGCTGTTTGCGTGGGGCGTGCTTGCTTTCCGTGGATTGCCGATCGAAGCGTATCCCGACGTCGCCAACAACTATGTCCAGGTGATCACACAGTGGCCAGGCCGGAGCGCAGAAGAGATCGAACGGCAAGTTACGGTTCCTGTTGAGATCCAGATGGCCGGTATGCCGCACCTGGTTCATCTGCGTTCCACGACGCTGGCCGGCATTTCGAGCCTCATGCTGGTCTTTGACGACGACTCAACGAGCGATATCAATCGGGAACACACGCTCGAGCGCCTGAGCCAGGTAAATCTGCCTGCGAACCTGGTTCCTCAGATGGGAACGGATTGGAGCCCGGTCGGACAGATTTACTGGTACACGCTGGAGAGCACCAACCCCTCCTACGACGTAATGGAGAAAAAGTCGCTTGAAGATTGGACTCTCGAAAAGTCGTTCAAGGGAGTAAAGGGCGTTGTCGACGTCTCGAGCTTTGGCGGCCCGACGAAGGAATATCAGATCAAGCTCGATCCTGAAAAGCTTGTGTCGTACGGGTTGTCGATCGGACAGGTTGAGCAGCAGATCGCGAACAACAATACAAACGGCGGCGGCAGCTTTATCGAGCAGGGCGCTCAGCAAATCAACGTCCAGTCGCTCGGTTTGTACAAGACCGTTCAGGATATCGAAAACACTGTAATCAAGCCGCAGAACGGCGCCGCCATCACCGTCAAGGACATAGCGACTGTTTCGCAGGGCGCGAAGATTCGCCTGGGACAGATTGGGAAATCCACCCACAGCGCAGACGGAAAGATCTACGACGATCCTGATACCGTCGAGGGGATTGTCCTGCTGCAGAAGGGCGCTGACTCTGACCCTGTTCTCCAGGGCATACACAAGGAAGTGGATACGCTGAACAACGGCATCCTTCCCAAAGACGTGAAGGTTGTTCCATTCCTCGACCGTTCAAAGCTTGTGGCCTTCACCGTGGAAACGGTTGAACACAATCTGACAGAAGGAATGCTTCTGGTCGCGATCATCCTGTTTCTGTTTTTGGGAAACGTGCGCGGTGCGATCATTGTCACGCTCACCATTCCATTCGCATTGATGTTCGCGTCGATCTGCCTTGACCTGAGTCACATTCCTGCTAACTTGCTTTCGCTCGGGGCGCTGGACTTCGGCATGTTGGTGGACGGCTCGGTGGTGATGATCGAGAACATGGTGCGGCATCTTTCAAACAAGGAAGACCCCTCAACGCCGATGCAAAAGATCGCAACCGCGGCCCGCGAAGTGATGAAGCCGGTTTTCTTCGCGCGCGGCATCATTATCACTTCGTATCTGCCCATTTTCACGTTGAAGGCTGTTGAGGGCAGGCTCTTCAAGCCGATGGCATGGACAGTTACATTTGCCCTTATCGGTGCGCTGGTCTTCGCCATCCTCATTGCGCCGGTGCTGGCAAGCATCCTATTCCGAAAGGGCGCCAAAGAATGGCCTAACCCAATCATGCTGTGGCTCATTCGCCACTATCGAACAGGTGTCAAGGCTGCGATTGAAAACCGCCGCACCACTCTTGCGATCGCTTCGGTTCTCTTCCTTATTGCCTTATATCTCACGGTCGGGGGCCCCATCGGCTCCGAATTCCTGCCGCACCTTGACGAAGGCTCCATCTGGGTTCGCGGTACGTTGCCCCCCAGCGAAGGTCCCACACCAAGTGTCGACTTCACCAATAAGGCGCGCGTAGTGATGGCTTCGTTTCCTGAGGTCACTCAGGTGATCAGCCAGACCGGACGTCCCGATGACGGCACTGACACTGCGGGCTTCTTTAACACTGAGTACTTCGTCGATCTCAAACCAAAGAAAGAGTGGCGTCCCGCCTTCAACCAGGACAAGGAGGCCCTGATAGCCGCGATCGACGCCGAGCTCTCGAAGTTTCCCGGCGTGCTCTGGAACTACTCTCAGCCAATCTCCGACAACATGGAGGAGGCAGTTTCTGGCGTGAAGGGCGAGTTGGCAGTGAAGCTCTACGGCGACGATCTGCGAGAGCTTGAAAAGAAGGCGGAAGAGATTCAAGCGCAGATGCAGGTGATCAAGGGCGTGGAGGATCTTGGAATCTTTCGCATCGTCGGACAGCCGAACCTGAATCTGCAGGTTGATCGCGTGGCTGCGAAGCGCTGGGGCATTAACGTGGCCGACATTCAGGATGCGGTTCAAACTGCTGTCGGCGCTAACGCAGTGACCCAGGTGCAGCAGGGCGAGGCTCGTTTCGATGTAACGATTCGCTATCAGCAGCAGTACCGCGATACGCGTGAGGCCATCGAGAACATTCGCCTGCTTTCGCCTTCTGGTGAGCGCGTTTCTCTCGCGCAGCTCACAACAATATCGACAGACGATGGAGCGGAACAGATTAACCGCGAGTCGGGCCAGCGCTATATTGCCATCAAGTATTCCGTCCGCGGCCGAGATCTTGGGTCCACAGTCGAAGAGGCAATTGCCAAGGTCACAAAGAATGTGAAACTGCCCGCCGGCTACCACCTTGAATGGGCTGGCGAATACGAAAGCCAGAAGCGCGCCAATGCGCGCATGGCCATTGTCGTACCTGTAACAGTCATTGCCATCTTTCTCATCCTCTACACCATGTTCCGGTCGTATAAGTGGGCGGCGCTGATTCTCATCTCTGTCATCATGTCTTCCATCGGCGGGCCGGCGGCCTTGTTCCTCACACATACCAACTTCTCTGTGTCCTCGGCCGTAGGTTTTCTCGCGCTCTTTGGCGTGTCTGTGCAGACGGGCGTAATCATGATCGAGTTCATTAACCAGCTGCGCGCGGGCGGCTACACCATTGAGGATGCTGCCGTGCACGGCGCAGTGCTGCGCCTTCGTCCCATCATGATGACAATGCTGGTTGCCACACTCGGGCTGCTCCCCGCGGCACTTTCGCATGCCATCGGTTCCGACTCGCAGCGGCCCTTCGCCATCGTCATCGTTGGCGGTCTGCTGGCCAACCTTGTCATCGGAATCTTCCTTTTGCCTACCTTGTATGTTTGGATCGCGGGCAAAGACGACGTACTGCCGGCATCGGAGCCGGAATGGGCTTCAGAGTAGGCCAAATTGGCTGGATCGGTTGATTCGCACGATCTTGGAGGGTTGATGAATAGCACCGAAGTGCGCGAAAAAATAGAAAAGGTCGGCATCGTGCCCTGCGCCCGGGTCTCTGTTCCCGATTATGCGATCTATGCCGCGGAAACGCTCTATAAGTCCGGCATTCCGGTCATTGAGATCCCTCTCACTCTTCGTGAGGCGCCGCAGGTGATCGAGCAACTGGCCTCCCGATTCGCCGACCTCGTCGTCGGGGCGGGAACCGTTCTCGATGAAGCCTCTGCCCAGCGTTCCATCGACGCCGGCGCGCGCTTCATCACATCCCCTGGATTCATTCCTCAAGTTGTTGCCTGTGCGAAGAAGGCCGGCGTAGTCGTCTTCCCCGGCGCTCTGACGCCCTCTGAGGTGATCGCCGGCTGGACGGCGGGAGCTGACTTCGTGAAGATCTTTCCCGCGGCCACCGTCGGCGGACCACTCTATGTTCGGGCACTCAAGGTTCCTCTGCCGCATATTCCCCTCATCGTAACCGGCGGGGTCAACCAGCTTACCGCCGCCGACTACATTCGATCGGGCGCGAGCGCCATCGGCGTGGGAAGGGAGCTACTGCCCCCGGAAGCTCTGGTTCATCGCCAGACCCACCGCATCGAACTACTCGCCAGCCGCTTCATCAAGATGGTGAATGAGGCGCGCGAACGGGTCGAATACGAGTAACCAGCAGCCACATTGAGCGGGGAACTGCCTCCCGGCAGCGGATCCCAGGGCTTGCACCGATCTCTTCGGGGCGGCCCTTTTCTGTTTCCCAAACTAAATTCTTTCTCAATTCCACTCGGGATCAGGTTCTCTCCTGCGCTTGCCAGGGATGCAAATAAAAAACGCACAGAATCGTACAAATCCCATGCCGCCTTATTAAATCCTTCATGCGGCCCTCACGGCCCTAATTCAATACTCAAGTCATAGCGGATGAATTTTGCATGAGGATCATGCTTGTTGTTTTTAACAGACAAAAGCAGCAAGCGACGTGTGTCTAGCAAGATGAAACCTGTAAGCGTCACTGAATCCAGCAACTTAGATCGCATGTTTTAGCTCACCTTCAAGAGATTGATTTCATTGGTCGTAAAAAATGAATAAGTGAAAAAGCAAGAAATCGTTTTAGCCGGCTCGACGCCAACCGCTCGCAATCAAGACGCACCGGACTTCATGGAGATAACCACTTAATGAAGATGCACTTCGCTATCAAAGTTGCTTTCGCAGTCCTTCTATTTTCCGCATTGTTGCGCTCCGATTGCCAGGCGCAAAGCGCGACAACTTCTTCCCAGATAGCATCCGCTTCCACTCCAGGCACCGTTCCCACGCTGAATTCGGCCATAAGCTCGAGCGCGTCAATCCCCGGCGCGGCGGGCTCGAACGCGTCGGGCGAGCAGGGGCAACCGGCTCAACCGCTCTCTTCCGATTCCTCTTCGGCATCTGTGGCTGCTGACTCGCTGACGGGACCGTCCGGTCAGGGATCCGCCGGTCAAACACCTGCTGCTTCCCCAGCGACAACACCCGCTGCCCCCTGGGCAGGAGCTGGATTCTTCACGCGCTGGGGAAGGGCCTATCTCGCCGACTGGACCGGAGGCACTCCCGTCGATCCTAATGCCCCGAAACGCCGCGGGACTCCGCCTCCGATTCCTTCGCCGCCCTATCCGGCGTCAGACTGGCCAATCGGCGGCACAGAGGAGATCGGCGTCCCTGACTACAACACCTACATGCTCCAGACCGCCATCGACAAGGACCCACTCGAGCTGAGCAGGACCAAGTGGTACGGCTGGATCGCGATCGGCGCCAACGGCTCGACCAACAACCGTGGCAACGCCAGCAAAGGCATTCCCGCCAACGCGCCGCTCGCCTACGATGCATACCCCAACATGGTCGTCCTCGATCAACTCGCTCTCTACGCCGAGCGGCTGGCCGACGTCACCCAGACGGACCATTTCGACTGGGGCTTCCGCATCACCAACCTCTACGGCCAGGACTACCGTTACACGACTTCTCACGGAATCCTGTCGCAGCAGCTTCTCGTCAAGGACGCACAATACGGCTACGACCCGGTCATGGTCTATGCGGATCTCTATTTTCCCAAGCTTGGCCAGGGATCTGACCTGCGCATCGGCCGCTATGTCTCACTCCCTGACATCGAAGCCCAGCTTGCGCCGAACAACTACTCTTACTCGCACTCCATTCTCTACACCGTCGACTGCTACACCATGGTGGGAGCCAACATTACTACAAAGATTGACGACCACTGGACGGTGCAGGCCGGAGTCTCTCCTGGCTGCGACACTGCTCCCTGGACCCACGACGCCAAGCTCACGGGCAATTTCTGCGCCATTTACACCTGGAAAAGCGGCGGCGATGCACTCAACCTCTGCGACAACACGCTCAACGACGGCAAGTACGCTTACAACAATCTCACCGCCTTTTACCTCACCTGGTACCACCGCATTGGTCCGCACTGGCACACGGACACGGAGGGCTGGTACCAATACATGCGCGACACGCCCAGCGTGTTTTGGATCAACACCGGCGTGCCATACAACAAGGTTTCGTCCCCCTGGCCTGAAAATGTGAGCAACAACAAGTTTCTCTACCCTAACGGGCCTGACAGCGCGCCCGTTACACCGAGCACACTTAACTTCGGCGCCGTCTGCGAGGACCCGCGCAACACCTATAGCGGTGTCCGGCACGCTTACTGCTATGCGCCCGAGTGGGCAATCACCAACTATGTCGAGCACAACTTCTGGCACGACACCGCGTCGCTCAACATTCGGAATGAAATCGTCGACGACATCAAGGGGCAGCGCACCGGTACCCCCGGCATCTACGAGGAGCACATGGTCGGCTTCGACTTCTGGGCCGGCACAACTGTCACTTTCCGGCCCGAGCTGAGCTACATTCACGCTTTCAGCAAGTACGATCTGCGGGCTCTCGATATCGCTCCGGGCGCAACCGTCTCCGCAATGCAAAACGCACCCATCGGGCAACTTCCGGTCGCCACCATGCAGAGTCTGGGCGCAAAGACGCAGGCGCTGGTGCTCGCGGCCGACATCATCTGGCACTTCTGAGTTTCTTGTAGTAATTGGCAGGGCCCATGCGCGGGACGGCTCCGTTGGTTCAATCTTTTTGAGGCAATCGTCCCCTGGTTTGGGCACTTGTTCATGGCATTAGGCGATGTGAGTGGAAAATTTGCACTTATTGAGCTAATTCCCACTCTTCCCCTCATGCAGCCATCACTTAACGCAGGACATACTTTGACATCGGAGGTTATAACACGATGAAGAACAGCGTACTCGCAGCATCCATTCTGTCCCTCGCTTTAGTTACCGCGGCGGCTAATACCGCATCCGCGACGCCCGCCGACACACCCTCTCAACCCTCTTCCAGCCAGCTGAAGCAGATGGCCAAAGACGCCCACACGCCTGAGCAATACACCGCTCTTGCCCAGTCTTACAGCGAGCTCCAGAAGTCCTATCTCGCGAAGGCTGCTGAAGAAAAGCAGGAGTGGGACCGCCGCAGCCAGAACATTGTGTCCATCGCCGCCAAGTACCCAAGGCCGGTCGATTCGGCACGCAATCTCTACGAGTACTACGCCTACAAGGCCACTGAGGCCGGCGCGCTGGCCACGAAGTACAGCCAGTTGGCGGCCCCTGCAGCGAAGTAACGTGAACTAAATCACAGCGCTTGAACCCTACTGAAACGGGAAAGCACAAGATCCTGGGGGATGTCGGCGTTGCCTTCATCCCCTCGTTCTTTTCAACCTCAATTCCATATCTCGCCCCTATGTATCCCTTATGCCTTCCTCACAAACTCGACGATATTCTGAATCCATCCTAAACGGACTCATGAAGACGAGATGGCAAAACCCAAACCCGCGGAATGGAAGTCTTCGTCACCGGCACTTAAGGAGTTCTTCCGCACTCTTGTAACTGGGAGCGGCGTAGCACTCCTCACGTATGCAGGATTTTCGATTGGCTTGAAGATGACGGCCATCGGCTTTCTTTATCTTCTCTATGTCGTAGCCACTGCGTTGTTTTTCGGGGTTTGGCAAGCTTCACTTGCCTCATGCCTCTCCGCAGCATGCCTTGATTACTTCTTCACAATTCCCATATTCCGCTTTGCGATCGTTGACCCTCAGGACTGGATCGCGCTGGGCACGTTTCAGGCGACGGCGCTCGTTATCAGCCGACTCTCTTCGAAGGAGCTGCGCAGCACGCGCATCGCGGCGCAGCATCGCATGGAGATGGAACAGCTTTATGAACTCAGCCGCAACTCGGTGCTCATGGATCTCCGCCAGCCGCCCGGACCGCAACTCGTAGTGCTCATCCAGAGGATCTTTTCCACGGATGCGGTTGCCCTGTTCGACTTGAACCTGAATCGCACAGACCGCGCCGGCGATTGGCTGCCTGGCGAAGAAGAAATGGCAAAGGCGGCATTTCACGCCGATGTCGAACAGGACGATCCGCATACTCAAACCCGACAGCGAGTGCTTCGCACCGGCACCGGCGCCGTCGGCGCCCTCGTTTTGCGCGGCCAGTCGAGCGCACTGGTCGCCGATGCCCTTGTCTCTTTGTCGGCCATCGCGATCGATCGCCACCAATCGGTTGAGAACGAGGACCGCGCTGAGAGCGCCCGGAAGAGCGAGCAGCTTCGCGCCGCGGTGATGGACGCACTCGCCCACGAGTTCAAGACTCCCCTCACCGCTGTGCAAACGGCCAGTTCCGGCCTGCTGGAATTGAAGGGCCTGAGCGACTCGCAAAGCGACCTTGTGCGGCTTATCGACAATGAAGCGGTGAGGCTGAATGCGCTTTGCACGCGGCTGCTGCAGACGGCCAAGCTCGAAGCCCAGAAGCTTGACCTCGAAATGGAAGAGGTCAACCTCAAGAGCCTCATCGAAGAAGTTCTTGGCGACAGCTCGAAAGGCCGTGAGCAGGAACGCAGCCGCATGCAGATAGCAGTCGACGATCCCGACCTTACGGTGCGCGTCGATCGTGGCCTGCTGGCGACGATTCTCGCCCAGTACATCGACAACGCGCGCAAGTATTCAACGCCGGCAACGCCAATCGAAATCGCCGCGCGCAGGAGTCGCACGGAGGTTCTCATCTCGGTGCACAACTTCGGACCAACCATTCCAATTGAAGATCGCGAGCAGGTCTTCGAGCGCTTCTATCGCTCATCCGCATTAAGAGAAGTCGCTCCCGGCACTGGCATCGGTCTCTCCATTGTCAGGAAAGCCGCGGAGGCACATCACGGACATGTATGGGTGATCAGCGACGAGAAGGAGGGAACCACCTTCTTTCTCTCGCTTCCCACCAGTGCAAGGAGGAAGCATTGAATACCAATTCATCCGCCCCATCCGTACCTACCCCCGAGGGGCAGGGCACCATTCTTGTGGTCGATGATGACAGCGCCACCCGTCGCGCACTGCGCGTCACGCTCGCCGGCATGGGCTTTACGGTTGTTGAAGCGGCCCGCGGCGAAGAGGCGCTCTCGCTCGTTCGCGTCACCTGGTTCGATGCCGTCCTGCTCGACGTCGACATGCCCGGAATGGGAGGTGTCGAGGCCTGCCGCAGCATTCGCCACGCCATCGCCCGCCTGCCCATTCTGATGCTTACCGTGATGGACAGCGAAGACGATAAGGTGCTGGCGCTCGACGCCGGCGCCGACGACTACATCACCAAGCCCTTCCAACTGCGCGAGCTAACCGCCCGCCTGCGTTCCGCTGTTCGCAGAAGGAACACACAGGACGATAACCGCGGGACCTCGATTCGCCACGGCCACCTCGAGCTCGATCCGGTTAAGTACCGCGTGATGAAGCGCGGCCGCGCCATTCACCTCACTCCCAAAGAATTCGAGATGCTTCACTACCTGATGATGCATGCGGGCGAGCCCATTCCACACGCCCGGCTGCTCAAGTCGGTTTGGGGGCCGGAATACGGCAACGAACTCGAGTATCTCCGCACCTTCGTTCGCCAGTTGCGCAAGAAGATCGAAGACGACCCCAAGGAGCCGACGTATCTGCTCACAGAAGCGTATGTAGGCTACCGGTTTAACGACCAGCCCAACGAGCGCGAGCCGCTGCCAGCTCAGGGATAGCGGCATAACTGTGTCCTTCAGTGAGTCATAACTAAGTAAGCCGCGCACATAGGGAGCGGAAGATCGCATATTGCTTGGCATTTACATGATGACTTACTTATTAAATCTTCACGAGTTACTCATAACTTTGTTCAATACATATATGGGATTTTTATATCGACATACTTAAAGTGTAAAGAAATCATAGTACTCGGCCCCTCATACGAGTGGATGCCGTCAACCGACAACATCCTGTTTCCGGGCAACCAGGCGAACTGAAACTCGGCAGATAGCCAGGCCTTTTCATTCGTTCTACCTGAACTCCCGGACCAGAATCACGGCTAGACCGGTAAGCCTGCGAAGCAGGATGGGAGATCCCTGTCTCTTTATCTGACCGCTGCAAAGCTACCTCAAACCACAGATTCTAAATTCCTGAGTGAAAGTGAGAGGCTGAATGACAAGCAACTTAAGGAAAGCCGTCCCCGCCCTGGCTCTTGTGTGCTGCGGACTTGCGACCCTGAATTCCCAGGGGCAGCAAGCACCCAGACCCGCGACCCCGGTCCAGACTGCTCTGGTTGAATATCCCGCGGCCCCTGGGGCCGAGTCCGGAGCTCCCAAATCTGGCAGCGATGCAGCCTCGGCTGCGGCTACCGCTCCCGCGGCGCCTGCTGCCTCAACCGACACGCCAGCGGCCAACGGTCCCGCGGCAACTGTCGCCGTTCCAGGAACCCGTGATCTAGTCATCAAGGAACTGGCTGAGATGAAAGCGCGCATCGCTCAGCTCGAGGCCGAACTCAAGGCACGCACCGGCGCTGACGACGCAGCCGACGCAGCCAAGGACGCCGACGCACTCCGCAATGCTGAGGGTGAGGGAACCGGCACCATGGCCATTGGCCAGGCCGCTCCCGCACCTCCGGCTGCTGCCGCTCCTGCTGCACCGGAGATCAGCGCTGAAACCACCACCAAGTCCGCTCCCTTCGCCTGGTTCGACCAGACCTGGTTGAACGACGGCGGCCACAACGTTGACAGCCCGATGTCGACCAAGTACTTCACTCCGGAAATCCGCTTTGACGCGAACTACATCATCGACTTCAACCATCCCGAGGACGACTCGATGGTGGGCTCGACGGAAATGTACCGCTCCGACGAGTTCCAGCTTGAGCAAGTCAGCGTCGGCGGCGACTTCCGCATTCAAAACACGCGCGGACGCGTCCTGTACATGGACGGCCTCTTCTCGCAGGCGACGGTTCGTAACGACGCCAGCTACAACCGCGGCCAGTGGGACCTGAAAGACGCCTATAAGTACTTCTCAGAGGCCTGGGGCGGTTACCACTGGGACATCAACCACGGCTTGAACGTCGATGCCGGTATCTTCGTCTCCTACGTCGGTCTGTTCAGCTACTACAACTTCGACAACTGGGCCTACCAGCCTTCTTACGTGTCGTCGAACACGCCCTGGTTCTTCAACGGCGTCCGCATTCAGTGGTTTCCCACCGACAAGCTGAAGATTGAGCCGTGGATCATCAACGGCTGGCAGTCCTACGCCCGCTACAACGGCAAGCCCGGACTTGGCGGACAGGTCTTGTGGCGTCCGACGAAGAACCTGCATTTCAACTTCAACGACTACGGTCTTGGCGAAGATGATGCCGGTTTCCCCGGCCGCTCTCGCGTACATGCCGACTACTCAATGCAGTGGAAGATGTACGACGATCCGAAGAAGTTTTTTGACAAGTTTGCCTGGACCCTCACTGGCGATCTTGGTTGCGAATACGGCGGTGGCCCCGTTGCGTTCGCTACGCCGAATGGTGCGCTGAACCCGAAGGGCCTTTCGCCGATGATGGGCACAACTGACACCTACGTTGGCGGCGTACGCTGCCACGGCTCCAACGGAGACAAGGACGGCCGGCCCAAGCAGATGTTTGCCGGCTGGATGGCCTATACCCGCTTCTGGTTCGATCATGACCGCCACGCCATTACCCTTGGTGGCGGCCAGATGAACAACCCTGGCCGTTACCTCACCCTGTTGCCCGCCATCAACGGCGCCACCGCCACCACCGGCACCCCGTACTTCACGGAGAATGCCGGCGACGCGGCCCAGGCGCACGACATGACGGCCACCTACGACTACATGCCCTCGCAGTTCATTACCTTCCGTATGGAGTATGCTTACCGCTACTCGGCCGTGCCTTACTGGTCCGGTCGTGGCGGCGTAACACCTCCTGGCGGCAACAACGGCAGCCCGGCAGACTACCAGTGCGCAGCTGGTGGCGATGCCGGCGTTGGCTACATCCCAGTCGGAACCGGAGTTGGGGTCTACAGTTCCGGCCAGGCGCAGGCAATCGCGAACTGCGCAACGTTGGGCTTGAGCAATGGATATGGGGGCCCCCTCGATCCTGGCGATACGAAGGCGCTCTGGTGGCCCGACCTGCGCACCAACCAGAACTCATTGATGGGCGCAATCATGGTCCGCTTCTAGCTCACTCCAACTCCTTAACCAACGGACCCGGCCACGTGCCGGGTCTCGTTGCGTAAGGAGGGTTCGCTTTCTGTTCCATCGAAAACCTTAAGTGCTTCTCTGTGCTGTCCCTTGACTTTTCTTTCCATCCAAACGATCATTTGCTGTTTCCCCAAGCGGGAAACGCCTGAGAAGACCAGGACTTTTGAAGGCCTGCACTTCTGAGAGCCAGGAGAATTTGAAATGAATCGTAGAGCTCTTTTATGTGGAGCGGCCGGGCTGGCCGCCGTGTCTGTTGGTGGTGAAATCGCTTTTGCCGGCCAGGCTGAGCCGCAGGATCAGAAAAAGGTTGCAGCCGGTGAAAACTCGGCCAAGCAGCTATTGCTCCTCATGGACGCTGACAAGAACGGCAAGGTTTCCAAGGCGGAGTTCATGGCCTTTATGGCCGCCGAGTTCGAGCGCCTCGACCTGGACCACGACGGCGAACTGGACGTGAAGGAGCTGACGCAGTTCGGCATACGCCACATGACCGGACACCGCTAAACGACTTCGTTCGCCATCGGTTCTTTCCAGGCCAACCCGAACCTCCGCCTCATCCACGGCGCGCCGCGGGGACTGCCATTCTTTGGCGGCTTTGCGCGGCGGCCGAGATGCGTTTGGCGCGAGTCGGCCAATTGCCGGGGTTCGCGTCTTCCGCCTTCCTTTCATCCGGCCAAAACCCGCCCAACTGTCCCGCTCCAAATCTTTGAAAACACAGCCGTAGGTGGTAGGCTGGCCGTACAAGCCGCTTTCCAGCCACGTGCATCATTGCCGCTCCCGTTTCCGCCCGTACTTATGTCGGCATCAAAGGGGGAGAGGCGATCCGTTGCTGGAGAATTGACCGATCGATCGGTCGCCACCGCGAAGACGGAGGAGAAATTGCAGCCGGGCGAGGGAGAGATCACCATACTGCTCGGGAAGTGGCGCGACGGCGAGCCGTCCGCATTCGAACAGCTCATGCCGCTCGTCTATCCCCACCTGCGCCAGGTTGCCGCTGCCTATATTCGCCGCGAGCGAAATCCCGATCTTTTGCAAGGCACCGCGCTCGTCCACGAGCTCTACCTGCGGCTTCTCAAGCAGAAGAAAGCCGACTGGGCCGATCGTCGTCACTTCTACGCATTCGCAGCCAAGATCATGCGCATGATCCTGATAGACCACGCACGTGAGATCCAGGCGCAGATCCGCGGCGGCGACCGCGAACGTATCCCCTTGAGCGACGATCTCGCCTGGGTTAACATCGACAGCCCCGAGATTCTTGACCTGAATCGCGCGCTCGACGAGCTCTCGGCCATCGACGGCGAAAAGGTCCAACTAGTCGAGCTGCGCTACTTCCTGGGCTGTACCGCCGAAGAGACTGCCTCGCTGATGGGAGTTTCAAAGGCAACAGTCGACCGCGATCTCAAATTCATCAAGAGCTGGCTTTTTCGCCGAATCCACCCAGGTATGGCCGGTGATCCGGTCGGCGCATGA
>Ga0182015_10002459_pt1 | contig 22295 bp, 23 predicted proteins | sample 712P3MmetaG_FD_120478 | JGI IMG/M metagenome (GOLD analysis project Ga0182015, IMG submission 120478) | Permafrost microbial communities from Stordalen Mire, Sweden - 712P3M metaG | ecosystem: Environmental > Terrestrial > Soil > Wetlands > Permafrost | place: Sweden: Stordalen | collected...
ATTCCAGACCACATCCTGGCAGACGGCCGCGCCTTGTCCATGACGGCAATGTAAACGTGACATTCAAGCCGGGACCCGGGCGGTATCAGCGCAGCGCGGCGGCGGCCGCCCTGGCCGCGGCGGGCAGCGCGGCGGCCACCCGGCTGATCGCCGTGTCGTCGTGCGCCGCCGACAGGAACCACGCCTCGTACGGCGACGGCGGCAGGTAGACGCCCTGGTCGAGCATGGCGTGAAAAAAGGCCGCGTAGGCGGGCACCGACTGGCCGCGTGCCTCGCCGAAGTCACGCACCGGCGAATCCAGGCCGAGAAAAACGGAGAACAGGTTGCCGGCCTCCTGCAGCCGGAACGGCACCCCCTCGGCGGTAAGGGCGTCCGAGGCGAGTTTCGCGACGGCTGCGGCAGCCTCATCGACCCGCGCGTACACCTCGTCCGTGCAGGCCCGCAGGGTGGCCAGCCCGGCAGCGGTGGCCAGCGGGTTCCCGGACAGGGTGCCCGCCTGGTAGACCGGCCCGGCCGGCGCCAGCTTGTCCATGATCGCCGCGCGGCCGCCGAACGCGGCCGCGGGCAGCCCGCCGCCCATCACCTTCCCGAACGTCATCAGGTCCGCGGCAACGCCCTCGCGCCCGTACCAGCCGGAGCGGGTGACCCGGAAGCCGGTGAGTACCTCATCCATGATCAGCAGCGCTCCGTGCTCACGGCAGAGCAGCGCGAGCAGTTCGTTGAAGCCCGCGGCCGGCGGCACTACCCCCATGTTGGCCGGGCAGGCCTCGGTGATCACGCAGGCGATCTGCCTGCCGTGCTCGGCGAACGCCTGGCGGACGGCCTCGGTGCCGTTGTAGGGCAGCACCAGCGTGTCGGCGGCCACCGCCCCGGTCACCCCGGGGGAGTCCGGCAGCCCGAACGTGGCCACCCCGGATCCGGCCGCCGCGAGCAGCGCGTCGACGTGACCGTGGTAGCAGCCGGCGAACTTGACCACCAGGCGCCGGCCGGTGAACCCGCGGGCCAGCCGCAGCGCCGACATGGTGGCCTCGGTGCCCGAGCTGACCAGCCTTACCTTCTCGGCCGGCGTACGCGAGACCATTTCCTCGGCCAGCTCGACCTCGCCGGGCGTCACCGTGCCGAACGACGTTCCGCGCGGCAGCGCCGCCGCCGTGGCGGCCGCCACGGCAGGATGCGCGTGACCGAGGATCATCGGGCCCCAGGAGCACACCAGGTCCACGTACTGGCGGCCGTCGACATCGGTGAGGTACGCGCCGCTGCCCGACGCCATGAATACCGGGGTCCCGCCGACCGCGCCGAACGCGCGCACCGGCGAATTGACGCCGCCCGGGATGACGGCCAGCGCGCGGGCGAACAGCTCAGCGGATCGCGGTGCGCCGCTCATCCGAGCGCCCCCTCGAACGCGTCGGCGAGGAACTCCAGCACCCGGACCCCGTCCGGCAGCGGATGCTCCGCGGGACCGCGCAGCCACTGCGCGGTGCTGGCCGGGCCGTACCGGGATGGCGGCGCCAGCACGTAACTGTCCCGGCAATGCCAGCGCAGCCCGGTCATCTCGGTCACGGTCTCGGGCTCGCAATCAAGATGGCACGACCACCATTCGTGCTCGTCCTCCGGGGTGCCGCGGGTCAGCACGAAGAAAAGAGCCCGGTCCCCCGCGCTCACCGCGACGGGACCGGGCCGCACCCCGGCGCGTTCCATCAGCTCCAGCGCCGCCATGCCCACCGCGGCCGGCACGTCCAGCACGTCGAACACCCGGCCGGTCGGCAGGATCACGTTCGCATCCGGCCTGGCCAGCCACAGGCTCTCCACCGTGGCCGGATCGGCCGTCGCCTCGACCTGCCAGGCGGGCGACATCGGGTGCGCGCCGGGGGCCGGGCAGCCCATCCGGTCGCACGAGCAGGCGCGGCCGCTGCCCGCGCCGCGCTCCGGGCGGCCCGGCGGATGAGCGCCGGCGCACACCGGCCAGCCCATGGCCGCGTACCCGGCGGCGGCGACCGCCATCCGCTCGACTGCCCTGCGGCGGCCCCGGCGCCGCACGGTGTCAATCATCAATTCCACTCCAGCCCGGCCCGCATGCTCAGTACCGATACTGCCCGGCAGCTCAGGGCAGTCCGTCAGCGGCCCCGCAGCGGCTCCCCTCCGTGCCTGAACGGAGTTGCAGGGCGACTGTTGCATTCTGCTTGCAGTATGGCCGGCTAGGCGAGGCGCCGCGCGGCCTCGGCCGCCCAGTAGGTAAGGATGATGCTGGCGCCGGCCCGCCGGATCGCGGTGAGGGTCTCGGAGATCACCCGGTCCCGGTCCAGCCAGCCACGAGCCGCCGCCGCCTCCACCATCGCGTATTCCCCGCTGACCTGGTAGGCGGCGACCGGCAGGCGCACGTTCGCGGCGATCAGGCTGATGATGTCGAGGTAGGCGAGCGCGGGCTTCACCATGACGATGTCGGCGCCCTCATCGACGTCCAGCAGTACCTCGCGCAGCGCCTCGCCGGCGCTGCCGGGATCCTGCTGGTAGGAGGCCCGGTCGCCGAATTGCGGCGCGCACTCGGCGGCCTCGCGGAACGGCCCGTAGAAAGCAGACGCGTATTTCGCCGAGTAGGCGCAGATCGCGATGTCGCCGTGGCCGGCCTCATCCAGCGCGGCCCTGATCGCGGCGACCTGGCCGTCCATCATGCCGCTGGGGGCAACGACGGCAGCACCCGCGGCGGCCTGCGCGACCGCGATCGACGCGTACCGCCGCAGCGTCGCATCATTGTCGACCTCGCCGGATGGGGTCAGCATCCCGCAGTGACCGTGATCGGTGTACTCGTCCATGCAGAGGTCGGCCATCAGCACGGTGGCGTCGCCGACCTCGGCGGCCAGGTCAGCCAGCGCCAGCTGCACGATCCCGGCCGGGTCGTCGGCGGCGGACCCGCGGGCGTCCTTGACCGCCGGGATGCCGAACAGGATCAGCCCGCCGACCCCGGCGGCGGCGGCCTCCGCCGCGGCCTTGCGCAGGCTGTCCCGGGTGTGCTGCACCACGCCCGGCATCGAGCTGACGGGCTGCGGCTCGCCGATGCCCTCCTTGACGAACAGCGGCAGCACCAGGTCGGCGGGCCGCACGCTGACCGGCGCCACCAGGCGGCGGATCGCCGCGCTGCGGCGGAGCCTGCGGGGCCGGGCGGCCGGGTATCCGGCGCTCACCGGCAACCAGCGCTCATCGGGCGCTCCTTCTCTGCTCCGGTCACCTGATCGGGTCACCCGCTCCGGTCACCTGATCCGGCGGCGGGCTCCGCGGCGGCGCTCGCTGGGCTTGCGGACGATCTCCCCGGCCTCGACCGCGGCTTCGCGCAGGCCCGCGCCATACTCCGCCAGGGCGTCCACCAGCGCGGTGACCGACGGCGTGGGCGCCATCACGTCTACCCGCAGGCCGAACTCGGCGGCGGTCTTGGCGGTCTGCGGCCCGATGACCGCGATCACCGTCACCGCGTGCGGCTTGCCGGCGATGCCGATCAGGTTGCGCACGGTGGACGAGGAGGTGAACAGGACCGCGTCGAAGCCGCCGCCCTTGATGGCCTCGCGGATGGGCGCGGGCGGCGGCGCGGCCCGGACCGTGCGGTAGGCGGTGACGTCCTCCGCCTCCCAGCCGAGATCGGTGAGCCGGGCCAGCAGGTTCTCGGTGGCGATGTCGGCCCTCGGCAGCAGCACGCGGTTGATCGGGTCCAGCACGTCGTCGTAGGCCGGCCACACGTCGGCCAGCCCTTCGCCGGACTGCTCGCCGGCCGGGACCAGGTCGGGCATGATGCCGAAGGCGCGGAGCGCCGCCGCGGTCTGCTCGCCGACCGCGGCGACCTTCACGCCGGCGAATGCCCGCGCGTCCAGGCCGTATTCCTCGAACTTCTCCCGCACCGCGCGGACCGCGTTGACTGACGTGAACGCGATCCACTGGTACCGGCCGGTGACCAGCCCCTTCACCGCGCGTTCCATCTGCTGCGGCGTCCGCGGCGGCTCGACCGCGATGGTCGGCACCTGCTCGGGTACCGCGCCGTGCGCGCGCAGCCGGTCGGACACCGATTCGGCCTGCTCCTTCGTGCGCGGCACCAGGATCCGCCAGCCGAACAGCGGCTTGGTCTCGAACCAGGACAGCGCGTGCTGGGCGGCGATGCCCTCGCCGACCACGGCGATGGCCGGCCCGTACGCGGTCAGCAGGCTGACCCCGGCGGCCTTCAGGTCCGCGGAAACGGACCCGAGCGTGGTCACCACGGTCTGCTGGTCGGTGGTGGTGCCGTTCCAGGTGATGGCGAGCGGGGTGCTCTCCTTCCAGCCGGCCGCCACCAGCATCTTGCCGAGGTCGGCCGGGCCGGCCTCGGCGCCCAGGATCACCAGGCTGCCGGGACCCGACGACAGGCGGCTGACCTCCGAGGCATGGATGATCCGGACGTCGCCGCTGCTGTCGGAGGTCAGCGGGATTCCGGCGTAGGCGGGCACCGCGGTCGCCGAGGGCACGCCGGGGACGATCTCGACCGGCACCCGTGCCTTGACGCAGGCAGCCGCCTCGGCGGCGGCGTGGCAGAACAGGAAGGGATCCCCGCCGTACAGCCGGACCACGAGCTGGCCGGCCTTGGCCGCCTTCACCAGCTGCCGCAGGTCCGGCTCAAGGGTGCCGGAGTCGGCGACGGCAGCGTCCGGCCGCACCAGGTGCGCTAGCCGGCCGGCGATCTCCGGGCTGGCAACGACCAGGTCGGCCTGGCCGAGCAGGGCCGCGGCGCGCAGTGTCAGCAGCCCTTCGTCGCCCGGGCCCGCGCCGACGAAGGCGACCCGGCCCGCGACCGGGCGCGCCGCCGCGCTGGCCGCCGGGGCACTGCGCGGCGACCGTGACTCTGCGGTGCCTGCTGGCTTCTCTGTCACTTGTATGGGGTTCACTTGTCATCGTCCCCGCTGCTGATGTGTCCGTCGGACACGGCCAAATATCGTCCTGCGCCGCGGCGCAGCAGCTCGGCGGCCACCTCGCGGCCGAGGCTGATGGCCTCGGCCGCCGGACCGCCGGCGCTGGCCCGCAGCGCCGTACCCCCGTCGCCTGCAACGACGACGGCCTGCAGGCGCAGTGCGCTGGTCCCGGCGGCGTACGAGCCGACCGGGGCGCTGCAGCCTGCCTGCAGCGCGGCGAGCACGCTGCGCTCGGCCGTGGTTGCCGCGTTGCTCGCCGGATCATCCGCGCAGGCCAGCAAGCCCGCCAGCTCCGGCCTGCTCGCGCTGCATTCCACCGCGAGCGCGCCCTGCCCGGCGGCCGGGAGCATCTCGTCAGGCTCGAAGACCTGGGTGACCGCCTCCAGGCGGCCGATCCTGGCCAGCCCGGCATAGGCGAGCACGACCGCGTCGACCTCGCCCGACTCGACCCTGGATAGCCGGGTGCCCGCGTTGCCCCGGACCGGGACGGGCCGCAGGTCCGGCCGCAGCAGCAGCAGCTGCGCGGCGCGGCGCGGCGAGCCGGTGCCGATCCTGGCCGCGGGCGGCAGATCGGCGAGCTTGGCGCCGTCCCGGGCGGCCAGCGCATCCCGCGGATCGTCCCGCGGCGGCACCGCCGCCAGCACGATGCCCTCCGCCGGGCCGGCCGGCAGGTCCTTCAGCGAATGCACGGCGAAGTCGACCTGCCCGGCCAGCAGGCAGGCCCGCAAACCGCTGACGAACACGCCCGTGCCGCCGATCTGGGCCAGCTGCGCCCGGCTGACGTCGCCGAACGTGGTGATCCCGACCAGCTCGACCGCGCGGCCGGTCCGCTCGGTGATCATGCTTGCCACCTGGCGGGACTGGAACATCGCCATCGGGCTCTTGCGCGTGCCGAGCCGCAGCGCCGATGCGGTCACCGCCATCCCTCCTCGCCCGGCCAGGACACCAGCCCGGCGTCCGCGCGGACCACGGCCTGTACCGCGTCCGGATCGAGGTCGAAGAGCACCCGCAGTGCCGCCTCGTAGGACTCCGCGCCCGGCGCGCCGGCCAGTTCCTTGACCCGCACGGTCGGCGCGTGCAGCAGCTTGTCGGCGACCCTGCGCATCGACTGGGCGATCTCGCGGTGCGAGCGCGCGTCCATGCCGTCGAGGCGGCCCGCCAGCCGGGCCAGCTCGGCGTCCACCACCTCGGCCGCCTTAGCCCGCAGTGCCACCACGGTCGGCGCCACCCTGGCCGCGCGGTCGGCGGACGCATGCGCGGCGAACTCCGCCGCGATGATCTGCCATACCGCGGCCACCTGCTCGTCGCCCGCGGCCGCCCCTGGCAGCCCGCCCGGCCCGGCTTCCCGCAGGTCCTCCAGGCCGATCAGGCTCACGCCGGGCAGCCGCCCGGCGCCGGTGTCAACGTCCCGCGGCAGCGCGAGGTCAAGCAGGACAAGCGCCCGGCCGGATGCCCTGGCGGCCAGCGCGTCCCGCACGGCCTCCGCCGTGATGACCACCCCGGGCGCGCCGGTGCAGGAGACCACCAGGTCGGCCGCCGCGATCTCGGCGGGCAGCCGGGAGAGATCGGCCGAGGCGGCGGAGACGGTCGCGGCAAGCCGCTCGGCACGGTCATGGCTGCGGTTGGCGACGACAATGCCGGCCGCGCCCATCCGGGCGGCCGTGGCAACAGCCAGCGAGCTCATCGACCCCGCACCCACCACCAGCACGCTGAGGCCGGCCAGCGAGCCAGCGGCGGCCGCGGGCAGGTGCTCAGCTTCCGGGCGCCCGGCCTCCGGGCGCTGGGCCTCCGGGCGCTCGGACTCCGGGTGCTCAGCTTCCGTGTGCTCGGCCTCCGGACGCTGGGCCTCCGGGCGGCGGGCGGCGGCGGGCAGCCGGCCGGCCGCCACCGCGAGCCCGACGCTCACCAGGCTCGCGCCCGCCCGGTCGATCCCCGTCTCCGCGTGCGCCCGCTTGCCCGCGTGCAGCGCGCGGGCGCCCAGCTCGGACAGCGGGCGGCCGAGAGTGCCCTGCTCCCTGGCGGCGTGCAGGGCCTGGCGCACCTGGCCGAGTATCTGGCTCTCGCCGACCACCATCGAGTCGAGCCCGCAGGCCGCCGCCAGCAGGTGCTGGACGGCACGGTCCTCGTAGTGCACGTACAGGTGCGGGGTGAGCTCGGCGAGCGGGATGCCGGAATGCCGCGCCAGCAGCTCGCAGATGGCCGCCACGCCGCCGTGGAACTTGTCGACGTCCGCGTAGACCTCCGCCCGGTTGCAGGTGCTGACGACGAAGGTCCCCGCGACGTTCTCCGCCTGGAAGACGTCACGCAGCAGCTTGCCGAGCGCGTCGCCGCTCACCATCGCCCGCTCGAGCGTGGCGAGCGGTGCGCTCTTGTGGCTGAGGCCGACCACGAGCACGCTCATGTCGCTATCGCCTGTGCCTCCGGCTCGGTGTCGTCATCCATCGCCGCTGCCATGTCGGCGGCCCGGACGGGCCCGAGTCCGCCCCGCCGCCGGGGCTGGTGCGTTCCCCAGCCGTGCTCGGCGTCGCCGCCTACCCGGACCACGGCACGCCGCTGGGCGTGGAACGCGAGAATCTGCAACTCGATCGACAGGTCGACCTTACGCACATCGACTCCCGAAGGCACGCTGAGCACGACCGGCGCGAAATTCAGGATGCTGGTCACGCCGGCCGCGACGAGCCGGTCGCAGACGTCCTGCGCGGAGCCGGCCGGAGTGGCGATGACGCCGATCGCGACCTCATGCCTGGTGACGACGGACTCAATGCCGCCGGCGTTCCTGACCACGTGGCCGGCGATCACGCTGCCGACCACGGCGGGGTCGGAGTCGAGCAGCGCGGCGACGCGGAACCCGCGGGACGCGAAGCCCCCGTAGTTGGCGAGTGCCCGGCCCAGGTTCCCGGCGCCGACGATGACAACCGGCCAGTCCTGGGTCAGGCCGAGTTCCCTGGATACCTGGTACACGAGATAGTCGACGTCATAGCCGACGCCGCGGGTCCCGTAGGAACCCAGATGCGACAGGTCCTTGCGGAGCTTGGCGGAATTTACCCCTGCCGCTGAGGCGAGTTCTTCGCTCGACACGGTCGCGATGCCCCGATCGGCCAGCGCGTACAGCGTCCGCAGGTACACCGGGAGGCGGGCCACCGTTGCCTCCGGTATGCCCTGGCTGCCGTTTTCTGATGCAGGACGGCGGGACATGCGCCGACACTCCTGGGGATAGACGCGACGTGCACGAGGGCCCAAGGCAGGCCCCGCGTGGCAGCATTTCGGATTTCACGCTACGCCCTTGTGAACGTTTGCACAAAGTCGGGCTGACTTGGCCGGCGGCTCCTGCGGCGGGATCAGCCGCGCAGCGCCGCCCGCAGCCGATCCTCGCTCACCCGCCAGAAATCGTGCTGCACGCCGTCGATCAGGGTTACCGGGATCTGGTCCCCGTACGCACTCAGATCGTCAGCGGACCGGGTGATGTCGCGCTCCTCCCACGGGACGCCCAGCTCGCCGGCGACCCGCGAGATGATGGCCCGCGCGTCGTCGCACAGATGGCAGCCTGGCCGCGACAGCAGCGTGATGGCGCGGTGGCCGGCCGCCGCTCCCTGGCCCGGCGCGGCGGCGCTGGTCACCGCCGCCGCTGCGGCCCGCGCCCCAGGCCGGGCGCCGCGCCGCCGGCGTTCCGCGGCGGGCTGCCATTGGCGTGCCCGTTCGCGCTGAGCGGCGGGCCGGCCGCGCCGGGCGCCCCGCCGCCAGCGGGCCCGGCCTTAGCCGGGCCGACGGCCGGCATGACGCCGGACTCGCTGAGCAGTTCATCAAGGGAGGAAGACGCAGAGAGCTTCGCGCGCTGCAGGCCCAGCTCGATCACGTTGGTGGCGAGCACGTACGGCCGCCGGTCAAGCTCGAACTTGGCGATGTAGGGCTGCCGCTTATGCGCCTCGCACGCTTCCCGGTCCCGGTAGACCTCATAGAGGATCCGCTGCATGGGCGCGGACGGCACTGCGTGCACGATGTAGACGAGCGTGCCGGGCTCGCGGGCGCGGACTCGCTCGACCACCGCCTCGGTCAGCTCGTCGAAGGCATCCACGCAATCTTCCAGCAGCGTGTAGATGGCGATCTGGCCGAACAGCCTCGACCATGCCTCATGATCGTCGGCCGCGGGCATGCCCGGCTGCTCCGGGCCCATCCCTGGCGGGCCGACCAGGCCGGCGCCGGCCAGTCCGCCGGACTGCCAGATAGCCGGCCGGGCCGCCTCGGGCTCCGGGTCGTACCCGCCGCCCGCCGGCACCGTGCCGACGGGGCTGCCCACGGCCGGACCCGGGCCGCCGTTGCCGGTCACGTCGGCGGGCGGCGTGCCGTAACCGCTGTCGTCGCCGTACCGCCGGTAACCGGACTGCCCGTAACGGGCGTCGTCCGCGCCGTTCCCGTAACCGGCGCCGTCGGCGGCCTGCCCGTATCCGGTGTCCGGGTCCCGGTAGCCGCCGGGCCCCTGATCGCCGTCATACCGCCCGTTGCCGTTGCCCGCATACCCGCCCGGGCGGCCGGCGTCGGTCAGCGCGCCGAACTGCCCGGTCCACTGCCCGGTCCACGCGCGGTGACCGCCCCAGTCACCGTCGTCGGCGGCCTGGGAGCTGCCCCGGTGCACGACGTCGAGCCGGATCAGGCTCATCTGGACTCCCGCGACCCAGGCCAGCGCCGCGGCGAGAACGCAGAGCCAGGGAAACACGGAGGTCAGCGAGACATGCATGCCCAGTTTGCTGTCGGCCAGCTCGGCCAGGCCCGGCGCGGCCAGCGCAATGGCCGCCGCGCCGGCCGCCGCCACCGCGGGCAGGGTGGCCCGCCAGGCCTGGTCCCGCCGCGCCCGCGCGGCGGTGACGACGATGGCGATCAGCGCGATCAGCGCGGTGAACGGCGCGAGCGCGTACATCAGGACGCCGGTCGGGATCGGCTGGAAGTGCACCGAGGCGGCCGGAAACGTCTTGCTGAACGCCACCGGGCTGAGCGGGTCGGTGGCCAGGATCACCAGGCTCACGACCCCGAGCGCGGCGACCGCCAGCCGGGCCGCAAACCGGACCCCCAGGCTGCGCGCCGCGACCTCGGCGAGGCCGAGCGTCAGGCCGAGGGCGGCGATCACCTCCGCGCCCAGTTGCACGGCGCGGAACGTCGTCTGGCTGAAGCCGACGGTGAACCCTGCCGCCTGCGCGCCGAGCGCCACCGCTAGCCCGAACAACGCGCAGGTCCAGGCGATGAGATCAGGGCGGGGCGTCCGGGCACACCGGCTCGCCAGCGCGATAGTGCCCGCAACGGCGATGACCGTACCAGTGACTGCAGCTAGCAGCGAGATAATCATTGCCTCCTATGGTGCCCGACGCGGAGCAATGATGCGAATGCGAGGCGATGGTTGCGGCGAGGACTTGACCAGCGGCTGACCAGCGGTCATGCCAGCGCGGGCGCGGCCGTGGCCGGCGCCGGTAGGCTCGATGCACATGAGGCAGCTGCTGGGATGGCTTACCTCCCCGGTGCCGTCACGCGATGACAAGTCCGGCGGCCCAGGTAGCAGGCCCGGCGACATAGGTAACAGGCCCGCCGACATAGGTAGCAGGCCCGGCGGCCCGGGTAGCAGAACCGGCGAGATAGGTAGCAGAAGCGGCGAGACCGGCGGCTCCGATGACGGGTCCGCCGGCAGGTCCGGTGACGGCTCCGGCGACTCTGGCGGCCAGGCTAGCCCGGGCGGGGTGCGGGGGCGGGGGCGGTCCAGCCAGAAGATCCAGGCGGCGCTGGCCGGAGAGGCATCGGCGGCGGTCGCCGAGGTCGAGTACCCGCCGCCGCCGCAGGATCCCGCTGCGGCGGCTTTCTTCGACGTGGACAACACGCTCATGCGGGGCGCCTCGATCTACCACTTCGCCCGCGGCCTGGCGGCGCGCAAGATGTTCCGGCCGCTGGACCTGGTGCGGCTCGCCTGGGGCCAGCTGTCCTTCCGCCTGCGCGGCACGGAGAACTCCGACCATATCGACGCGGTGCGCCAGAGCGCCCTCGCGTTCGTGGCTGGCCACCAGGTAGCGAACATCGTCGCCCTGGGCGAGGAAATCTACGACGACACCATGGCCGACCGCATCTGGGCGGGCTCCCGGGAACTGACCCGCCGCCACCTGGCGGCCGGGCAGCGGGTCTGGCTGGTCACTGCCACGCCGGTGGAACTCGCCAACATCCTGGCCCGCAGGCTCGGCCTGACCGGCGCCCTCGGCACCGTCGCGGAGAGCGTGCAGGGCGTCTACACCGGCCGCCTGGTCGGCGGGCTGCTGCACGGCGAGGCCAAGGCGGCGGCGATCCGCGCCCTCGCCGTGCGCGAGGGGCTGGACCTGGCGCGCTGCACCGCCTACAGCGACTCGGTCAATGACCTGCCCATGCTGTCGCTGGTCGGCCACCCGCACGTGGTCAATCCGGACGCGGGCCTGCTCGCCGAGGCGCGGCGTAACGGCTGGCCCGTGCACGACTTCCGGTCGGGCCGGCGCGTCACGATGATCGCGCTGCCGGCCGCCGCCGGGGCCGGCGCCATCGCCGGCGGGCTGGCGGCCGGCGTAGCGCTGCACCGCCGGCGGGCCCGGTCCTGACGCCCGGTCGGCAGCGCCGCGCTGCACGGCTGGTCAGCCACGGCGGGTCAGCACGGCGGGTCAGCCGAACGCCGGTCCTCGCTCCAGGACGAGCAAATCAAGTCTTTGCTGAATAATGTCCCGGACTTTACTTCCTAGCTCGGCAACGGCCGCTTCCGGATCCTGCCCGTCCGCGGGCCCGGCGGCCGGCACCGGCGGGCAGAATTCGATAATCCAGTTGGACGGCAGCGGGATGGCGCCGAGCGGGCCGAGCCAGGGAAATAGCGGCGTTAGCGGGAAATACGGAAGCCGGAGTATTCGCGCCAGTGATCCGGCATTCCCGATCATTGGATAGATCTCCTCGGCGCCGACGATCGCGCACGGGATGATCGGCACTCCGGCCGCTATCGCCGTTGCGGCGAAGCCGCCGCGGCCAAAGCGCTGCAGCCGGTAGCGCTCGCTGAAGGGCTTCCCGATGCCCTTGAAGCCCTCGGGAAATACTCCGACGAGCTCGCCCGCGGCCAGTAGCCGGGCGGCCTCGGCCGGGCAGGCCCGGGTGTGCCCGCTCTTCCTGGCCAGGCCGGCCAGGCCGGGAATCGCGTAGACCAGGTCAGCGCCAAGCAGGCGCAGGTTCCGGTGGCCCGGATGCTCGTCGAACAACCCGGACTGGAGCATGATCGCATCGAGCGGCAGGACGCCCGAGTGATTGGCCACTACCAGGGCCGGCCCGGCGGCCGGCACGTGCTCGACGCCGCGCATCCGCACCCGGAACCAGTCACGGTAGATCGCCCGGGTCACGGGCATCACCACGGAGGCATGGAAATCCGGGTCAAAGCCGGACTCGTCGACCCGGTAGTCACCGGCCGCCCGGCGGCGGACGAAATCCGCCGCCCCGGCGACCCGCTGACGCCACCCGTCCGGGGGAGCGCCATCCGCCAGGTGTGCGCCATCCGCGTGATCGGCCGGGGGCTCGCTCATCATGACTCCCCCGCGACGGTGCCGCGGGAGCGCAGCCTGCCCGGCAGCCGGGCAGGCACGCTAACGCGCCTTACTTCTTGTTCCTGCGCTGAACGCGGGTCTTGCGCAGCAGCTTGCGGTGCTTCTTCTTCGCCATCCGCTTGCGGCGCTTCTTGATGACTGAGCCCACAAAACCACCCTCGCTCGATGTCTTGGCTGACAGGCATGCCTTCCATGCACGCCCCACGGCCGGGCGGCTTGCACGCGTAGAGGTAACAGCGTACCCCGGTCGCGGTAGCGAGCCTCATCCCGGCTGGCTGCGCGCTACCGCTGACGACACCAGCCCGCCGGTGCCGGGAAGACCAGCCCGGCGCCCGCGGGCCGACCAGCCGGGCTAGTCGGTCCCCACAAACGCATCCCGCAAGTACTGGTTGACAGCCTGCTCTGGCACCCGGAACGAGCGACCGACCCTGATCGCCTCAAGCTCACCGGAGTGAACGAGACGGTAGACGGTCATCTTGGACACCCGCATGATCGTGGCGACCTCGGCCACTGTCAGGAACCTGACATCACTGAGGGGAGTTGCTTCTGCTGCCATGCTGAGCCCTCTTCCGGCGAAGCTGCGTGCGCCGAGCCGGATTCGGCGCACCAGTCACGTCCGTCTCCAGCGTAAGTCCTGTACGGAAAAGGGCAACCCCGGCGGGGGGTCTCATTGTTAAACAGATCCGGCGTAAGCGCTCCATACCGTTCGGCTGCCCATGTAAACCGCAGCTCAGCAGCCGAAGTGAGCAGGACCTGCCTTTTTGGTTATGCCGATAGCACCAATCCCCGCTGCCGTTGATCGCCTTACCAGGGACGGGCTAGCCGGGCGCCGCGCTCGCGTTAGCCGGCCCCGAGCTCCCGGCCCCGATCACTCGCGGCCTGGATCGCATCGAGGAAAGCCGCCCGCACCGAGTGCTTCTCCAGCTCGCGGATGGCATTGATCGTGGTGCCCCCCGGCGACGTCACCGCCTCACGCAGGATCACCGGATGCTCGCCGGAATCGCGCAGCATGGTGGCCGCGCCATAAACGGCCTGCGTCACCATCGCGAGCGCATTGCCGCGCGCCATGCCGAGCAGGATGCCCGCATCCACCATTGCCTCGACCAGGTAGTAGACATACGCGGGCCCGCTGCCGGACAGCGCGGTCGCGGCATTCTGCTGCGATTCGGGGATGCGCAGTACCTTGCCCACCGGGCGCAGCAGTTCCTCGGCCCGGAGCAGGTGCTCCTCGCTCGCGTACATGCCCGCCGAGATCACGCTCATGGCCTCGTCCACCAGCACCGGCGTATTGGACATCACCCGCACCACCGGAACGTCGCCCGGCAGGCGGCGCTCGATGAACGAGGTGGTGATGCCCGCCGCCACCGAGATCACCAGCCGCTCCTCCCGCATGGCCGGCCCGATCTCCTCCAGCAGCGCCGTCATGTCCTGCGGCTTGACGGTGATGACCAGCGTCCCGGCCCGGCCGGCTGCCTCGGCGGAGCTGAGTACCTCGATCCCGTAGGCCTCGCGCAGCTCGGCGGCCCGCTCGGCGCGGCGCGCGGTGGCCATCACGTCGGCGGCCGGCACGCCTGCCCGGAGCATCCCGGAGAGAAGCGCCTCGCCCATTTTCCCGGCTCCGAGGACTGCGATCACGCCGCCGAGCCTATCTGAGGCAGTCAGCCCGTCGAGACGAGCGAACGGAGGAAGAACGCCACGTTCGCGGGGCGCTCCGCGAGCCGGCGGACCAGGTAGCTGTACCAGTCGCTGCCGTACGGCAGGTAGACGCGCATCCGCGCGCCGTGGCTGGCCAGCCGCAGCTGCTCGGCGGGCCGGACGCCGTACAGCATCTGGTACTCGAAGCTGCCGGGCCCCCGGCCGGCCGTGTCCGCCCGGACGCCGGCGATCCTGATCAGCCGCGGGTCGTGCGTCGCGAGCATCGGGTAACCGTCGCCGCCGAGCAGGATCCGCAGGCAGCGGGCGTACGAGCGGTCGACCTCGCCGCGCGGGACGAAGGCCACCCCGTCCGGGGCCCGGTAGGCGCCCTTGCAGAGCCGGACCCGCGATCCGGCTACCGCGAGGTCCGCGCAGTCATTCGCGCTGCGCCGCAGGTAGCTCTGCAGCACGCAGCCGAGGTCGGGGTAATCCAGCCGGAGCTCGGCCAGGATGCGCAGCGTGGCCGCGACCCCGGTGTGGTCCTCCATGTCCAGGGTGACCGTGGTGCCCGCGTCGCGGGCGGCCGCGCAGATCCGGGCGATGTGCCCGGCCGCGGTCTTCTCGCCGCGGCCAGGAAGGCCGAGGCCGACCGCGGTGGGCTTCACCGAGACCTCGGCCCGGCCGCCGCTGGACAGGCCGGCCGAGCCGAGCCGCTGCAGCAGGGCGGTGTACTCATCGGCCACGGCTGCCGCCTGGTCCGGATCGGCCGTGTCCTCGCCCAGGTAGTCGAGGCTGACCAGCAGGCCGTCGGCGAGCAGCCGGCGGGTGACCCCGATGGCGTCATCGGCGGTGTCGCCGGCCACGAACCTGGCGACCACGTCCCGCGTGTAGGGGGCGGTGGTGACGACGCGACGGACCCGGTTGCTGGCCGAGGCGGCCAGCAGAACGCGGCGCAGCACAGCGGGCAACCTCCAGGCGAGGAGAGGAGTTCCAGGCCGTCCACGTTACTCGCGGGTGCGCTGCAGATCTCCGCGCGGCCGGCGCAGGGTGATCTTGACATTCGCGCCCGCGTCCGGCGGCACGATGACCTCCTGCGCGGCGGCGATGCCCGCGGTTGACAGCGCCGCATCGACCGGCACCGTCCGCTTGACCAGCGCCAGCGCGATCGGGCCGAGCTCGTAGTGCCGGGCCGCCGATCCGGTGAACCCGACCCGGGTGCCGTCCAGCTCGACCGCGTCGCCGTGGCCGGGCAGCGCGTCCTCGCTGCCGTCCAGGTGCAGGAACACCAGGCGGCGCGGCGGATGGCCCAGGTTGTGCACCCGCGCGACGGTCTCCTGGCCGCGGTAGCAGCCCTTGGACAGGTGCACGGCGGTCTCGATCCAGCCCATCTCATGCGGGATCGTCCGGTGATCGGTGTCCAGCCCCAGCCTGGGCCGGTGCGCCGCGATCCGCAGCGCCTCATGCGCCCACATGCCCGCCAGCACCGCGCCGCCTGCCCGCAGCCCGGCGCTCACGTCGGCGAGGTCGCGGCGGGCGACGACGAAATCGGTTTGATACGCAGCCCGCAGCGTTGCCGCCGCGGCCTCCGGCGGATCCTGCGGGGCGCCGGGCCCCATCACCGTGAGCACGGCGTAGTCGCCGCTGACATCGGCGGGCTCGACCCGGAGCATGAACCGCATCGATTCGAGGAACTCCAGCAGCGGCCCGGCGGTGCCCGGCTCCACGTGCGCCCACACCGCCGTCCCGTCGTCGGTCAGCGTCAGCTGATGCTCGACGTGGCCGTTCGGGGACAGGATGAGCGCCTCGGCCGTGTCACCGGCTGCCAGCTTGTCCAGGCTCTGCGTGGTGATGCTGTGCAGCCAGGACAGCCGGTCCGGGCCGGTGATCCGGATCACGCCGCGGTGCGAGCGGTCCACCAGCCCGGCGGAGCCGGCCAGCGCCCGCTGCTCGGCGTAGGGATCGCCGTAGTGCGCAGCCACCCCGTTGTCAGGGCCATCGGCAGCAACGGCGCCAGGTGCGGCAAGCAGGGGGCTCTTCATACCTGAAGGCTATGCGGTGGCGCCGCGGGCTCGTTATCGCTGGAGGTCTTTCCGGCAGTCCGGGCAGCGGCCGAATACGGTCAGGTGACCGACGTCCGTCTCGAACCCGAAATCAGCGTCCAGCGCGGTGACCAGGCCGCTGACGGCGGCCGGCTCGACCTGGATGACCTTCTCGCAGTCGCGGCAGACCAGATGCACGTGCGTTTCCTCGGCCGCCAGATGGTAGCGGGGCGCGCCGTGGCCGAGATGGGTGTGGGTGACCAGGCCGATCTGCTCCAGCAGCTCGAGGGTCCGGTAGACGGTCGAGACGTTGACGCCGCGCGCCGTCTGATGGATGTCGGCGAAGATCTCCTCGGGGGTGGCGTGCTCCAGCTTGGTGACGGCCTCCAGCACGAGCTGGCGCTGCGGGGTGACGCGGTAGCCACTGGCCCGCAGCGTGTCATCCCACGTCTGCGACATGGACGTAAGTCTAGTGACGGATAGCGGGCTGAAAAGGTGCTTGCCACCCCGTTGCGGCGTGACGTAGCGTGCTGGCTAACGCGGGAAAGGAGGTGGTCCAGCAGAATGCATAGATGTCGGACTCGTGAGGTGGCTGTCAGCTAGCCGCCGTCCCGCCGACGCTCACCGTGGCGCAAGCCACGGAGCGCGGTTCACCGGCTTGACGCACCGTGGCGCCGGGAGGCGCCGGGGCTGCGTGCCGCACAGGCGGCGGCCGGCGAATACACGGCAGACACCGGACCCCCGGGCTGACCGGCCTTGTCCAGCCGGTCCCCGTGGCGGGTAACACCTCCGGACCGCGGAGCGCAACTTTTGTTGCGGCATGTGCTGCGCCTGATGGCGCGGCGCGGCTCTTCGGATCCTGGTCGTAGTTACCCTGTCGCGGGAGACGCCCGGGGGCTCTCTGCTGTCCGGGCACAATGCGCTGCTGTCCGGGCACGATGCGCTGTCCGGGCAGGGTGGCGCTGTCCGGGCAGGACCGCTGTCCGGGCGCGGGGCCTGGCCTGGCGGCGGCCGGGCCGGCGGGATTGCCCCGCACGACGGGATTGCCCCGCGCAAATGAAGTGACTCATCGTTATTGTACCGATACCTGCGGTTACCGCCATCATCCTGCGAGCGCTCTCCCGGCAGAGTAACGTACTCGTCACTCAACGTGCGCCCAGGCCGGGCGGCCTCTCCCCGCAGGGCACTTCCGCATTCGCACTCGGGCAACCCGTTCCGAAAGGACAGCTGTGAACAAGCTCTACCGACTCACCGGGACTGCGGTCGCCGCAGTGACGATCGCGGCGTCGGCCGCGGCCTTCAGCGCCCCGTACGCGGCTGCCCGGACGATCGCTCATCAGGCCACCGCCGCTGCCGCGCCGGCCACGGCCAGCCCGGGGCCGCAGCCGATGATTCCCGCCCCGGTGCCGGGCGGCCCGGCAGGCACCAGCGCAACCACCATGATCGACACCGTGTTCTCGCACAACTGGGGCGGGTACGCGGTGCACCAGAAGGGCGTCACGTTCAGGGCGATCAAGGCGACCTTCTTCGTGCCGTTCATGAATTGCGCTGTCACCCCGGGCAGCACCATCCCGGGCAACTACTCCTCGCACTGGGTCGGCCTGGACGGCTTCCACAGCAAGACGGTGGAGCAGGACGGCATCGAGGCGGACTGCATCAGCGGGTCGGCGCACTATGACGCATGGCACGAGGTCTTCCCCCGGCCGGAGCAGCCGGTCAGCATGAAGATCCGCCCGGGGGACTCGATCACCACGTCGGTCAGGTACAGCAGGTCGACCCGCAAGTACCGGCTGGAAGTCATGGACAACACCAACGGCAACCACTTCACGGTGCATCAGCGGTGCGCTGGCTCCGCCTGCGTGCGCAGCTCAGCCGAGGCCATCTCGGAGGCACCATCGGACAACAGCGGCATCCTGCCGCTGGCCGACTACGGCGCGTCCAGCTTCGCCGGCGTCTCGATCACTAGCGGCTCGGGCCGCACCGGCGGGATCAAGTCCAGCCACTGGAGCCATTCCAAGATCGTTCAGGTGGGCGGCAGCAGTAACCGGACCATCGCGTCGCCGACCGCCCTGCACGGCCGGTCGTTCGACGTCTACTGGCTCGGCCAGGACTAACCGGGCGGGAACCGGGCTACCGGGAACCGGGCTGGCGCTGGCGGGAACCTCGCTAGCCCGGTTCCCGCGCCCCGGCCACGTCTCCCGCGCGCTTGAGCTGGGCGGACAAATGCGGCTGCAGCGGCTGGCCGACGGCCGCCAGGTCGTAGGCATAGCCAAGGTCAGTCCCGATCAGGCCGTACAGCCGCCGGCCCGCGGTGACTTCCTTGGCTGAGGACGTGCGGACCACGGCGTCGGTGGCCATCTCTATCTTCGTCCCGCTGACCTGGCCAAGGTAGACCTCGGCGAATCCGGTCGGATGCGCGAGCAGCACCTCCAGCTGGTTGTCCGGCTGCGGGCGCCAGAACCCGGTTTCCATCGCCAGCGGCCGGCCGATCGCGCCCTCGTCGTCCAGCAGCCAGGTCCGGCTGGAGTAGATGAGATACGGCTTTCCGTTGTGGCTGAACGAGATCTCCTGGCCGAACCTGAAACTCTCGATCGTGGGGTAGCCGCCGACGCCGGCTCCCTCCCAGCGGCCGAGCAGGTACAGCAGCGGACCAAGGCTGGGATGCGGCTCATTCTCCATGCAGGACAGGGTAGGACGGCCGGCCACCGGAGCGGGCGGCGCTACGAGCCTTTGCCCGGCGAGCTCGCGCCGACGAGCCGGACGGCCAGGATGACGCACGCCGCCATCAGCGTGGCGAAGGCCGCCACCAGGAGAATCCCGCTGATCTCGCCCGGCATACCCGGAGTCTAGGCATGACCCGGGCGCCGTTCCCCGCTGCCACGCCGGCCGCCGTGAAGTGCCGGGATCCGCCTGCCGCGGCCGGCCCGCGCTAGGGTTTCTGGCATGCCGTCTCGCTCACTGGTCGTCAAGGTCACCGCGGGCAAGGATGACCCGGAACGCTGCAACCAGGCGCTCACCGTCGCGGCGACCGCGGTCGCCTCCGGGCTTGCGGTGTCGCTGTGGCTGACCGGCGAGGCCGCCTGGTTCGCGCTGCCGGACCGTGCCGACGACGTGCGGCTGCCCTACGCCGTCCCGCTCGGCGAGCTGCTCGCCAGCGTCCTCGCGGCCGGCACGGTCACGCTGTGCACCCAGTGCGCGTCCCGCCGGGAGATCACCGAGGACGATGTCGTGCCCGGGATCCGCATCGCCGGGGCGGCCACGTTCATCTCCGAAGTCATCGCCGACGGGGCGCAGGCACTGGTGTACTGACCGGGCCGTGCCTGGCCTGTGCCCGGCCTGCCCTGTGCCCGGCCTGGCCAGCGCCCGGCCTGGCCAGCGCCCGTCAGCCGGGCACGGCGGCGAGCCGCTCCTCGCGTAGCTGCCTGGCCCATTCCTCGTCAGCGCCCTCCAGCGGCTGGAGCGGCCCGGTGGCCCAGCTGAGCACCAGGTCGGCCAGGCCGGGGTTGCGGACGAGCGCGGGACCGTGCAGGTAGGTGCCCAGCACCCGGTGCGCGTAGGCGCCCTCGGTGCCGTCCCCGTTGCCGACCCCGACGGCCACGGCCGCCAGCGGGCGGGTACCCGGACCGAGCCTGGTGACGCCCTGATGATTCTCGAACCCGGTCAGGCGGGGCACGCCGAGCGCCGGATCGACGTCGGCGACGATCTCGCCGACGCCGCGGCTCTCCCCCCGCCTGCTGCTGATGTCGAGGATGTTAAGGCCGGCCACCTGCTCGCCCTCGGCCCCGGCGAACTCCGACCCGAGCAGCTGGTAGCCGGCGCAGACCGCGAAGACGACCGCGCCGCGGCTGGCCACGCTCGCCAGCCCCCCGTCGTCGCGGAGCCGCCGCGCGGCGAGGATCTGCGGCAGGTCCTCGCCGCCGCCGAGCAGGTAAATGTCACCCTGCCGGGGTACCGGCTCATCCGAGTTGACTTCGACAGCCTCGGTCTCGATGCCCCGGAGCCTGGCCCGCCGCTTGAGTACCAGCAGATTGCCCCGGTCCCCGTAGGTGCTGAGCAGATCGGGGTAGACCCAGACAAGCCGCAGGCTCCCTGCCCCGCGCCTGGGCATGGGCCTAGGCGGCGGCCGGGACTCCGGTTGCTCCGTCACTAGCCAGCCTCCTCAGTCTGCCCGGCGTGGCCCGGCTGCGATGGCCGTGCCGGGCTGCTGCCATCGCGTTGCCTGGCCGGCGTTTCCGCCGCGCCGGCCTGTCCCCGGGTCAGCCGTCCCGGCCGACCACCGTCCGGATCTGCTGGAACGCCGTGTAGTTGGCGATCACGTCCAGGTCGCCCGGCGGCACCCGGTCCACCACGTCATCGATGCCGCCAGCCAGCTGGAACGCCACCTGATCGGCCTCCAGCCTGACCGCCAGGTCGAGCCGGCGCTGGCCGGTCACGTACACCGGGCGGCCGCGCAGGCCACGATAGTCGACGTCCCACAGCCACGAGGTGTCCTTGCCGTCCGGCACCTGCGCGTTGACAGACAGCATGACCGGCGAGGTGCCGGGCGGGAGCACGTCGAAGGCCTCCAGCCAGCCGGCCGGGTTCTTGGCCAGCAGCAGCCGGATCCGGCGGCCGCGGCGGGTGATCTGCGTGTAGCGGCCCGCCACCGAGGTCACCTCGCGGATCCTGGGGAGTGCCTGGGCTACGTCCGCGCCGAAGAAATCGGCCACGGCCAGCGCCATTACGGCGTTGGAGCGGTTGGCCCGGCCCGGCAGGGCCAGCGACAGCTCACTGACCCGGCCAGCCGAGTCGATCACGGTGCCGCCGTCGAGCACCCACCTGGCCGACGGCCGGCGGAAGGTGCACTCACCGCACCGCCAGCCGAGTTCGTCCCGGCGCAGGTGCGAGCCGCATTCCGGGCAGCACCAGGAGTCCTCGTGCCAGCGCTGGCCCGCCGCCACCCAGGTCACCCGCTGCGCCGCGCCGGCCGCCCAGGCGATCAGCGGGTCGTCCGCGTTGGCGATCACCCGGCAGTCCGGCGCGGCCGCGAGCGCCTGGCGCCAGCGCCTGGCCACCATCCAGATCTCCGCGGCCCTGTCCATCTGGTCGCGGCTCAGGTTCAGCAGCGCCACCACCCGTGCGCTGGTCGAGGTCAGTACCGCCGGCATGTACTTCTCGTCGACCTCCAGCACGGCGAACGGCGCCCCCCGCGCCTGGCCGAGCGCGGAGGCCAGGCCCGCCTCCATATTGGCGCCGAAGGCGTTCGATGCCACGTCCTGGCCCAGCGCGCCCAGCGCCGCAGTGATCAACCGGGTCGTCGTCGTCTTGCCGTTGGTGCCCGTGACCAGCACGATCCTGCGGTCAGCGGCGAGCAGCTTGAGCAGGTCGGGCTCTAGCCGCAGGCTCAGCACGCCGCCGATCACCGAGCCGTCGCCGCGGCCGGTCATACGCGACACTCGTCCCGCCGCGCCGCCGACCGTCGTCGCGAACCGTGCGCGCAGCGGAAGCTTCCCCATGTGCGCCGATGCTATCCGGCGCCGGGATCGAACTGACAGAACTTCAGCGCTGCCGCCCCTCATCTGTGCCCCCATTGCCGACAGCGGGACCAGCGTTCATGCAGCGCCGCGGCGGATCATCCGTGCGGCCGGCAGCCGAACCGGCATTCGTGCAGCGCCGCGGCGGAAGAGACGCACGGAACAGCGTCGCAAGTACCCGGTTCCTCGATAACACGGAGGATTCGCACGCAGGACGTGCGGATCCTCCGTCTTGCTTGACGCCGGGCCGTAGTTTGAGGCCCCGGCCGTAGTTTGAGGCCCGGACCTGCGCTACGGGCCGACGATGAAACGGCGCGGCCAGGACAGCACCGTTTCCAGCCAGCCGGAGATGCCCATCTCGCCGGCTGCCTGGCGCAGCTGGCCGCGGTGGCTCGCGCCGATCACGATGCTCTCCAGGTCCTCGGTGAAACCGCGCTGATCATCCTCGCCGAGCAGGACGTTCCATGCGGGCAGCCGGTTGCGCGGCAGCTCCATCGACAGGGGATGCCTGCGCAGGCCGCGGATCCGCTGCCCGATCCGGACATCCGGCCGGTCCGCCACCCCGGCCAGCGCGAAGTCGAGCCGCGGCGCGGGCGCGAACACGTCGGGCGG
>Ga0182015_10002464_pt1 | contig 22268 bp, 22 predicted proteins | sample 712P3MmetaG_FD_120478 | JGI IMG/M metagenome (GOLD analysis project Ga0182015, IMG submission 120478) | Permafrost microbial communities from Stordalen Mire, Sweden - 712P3M metaG | ecosystem: Environmental > Terrestrial > Soil > Wetlands > Permafrost | place: Sweden: Stordalen | collected...
CAACAAGCTAGAGCTGTATCGCGCCTTTGGCGATGATCGGCCCGGTCGGTGCGGCGTGTGGAATTCCGGCTGCAGGCTCCAATGTGACCGCGAGCACCGCCTTGGCAGTCAGGTCGGCGCGCAAGGTCGCGGGCACCACGACCCTGTGGGCCCGGTCGACCGAGACCGCTCCCAAGGAGCGCGGCGCCTGACCCGGGGGAATGAGCCACAGTTCCGCGGCGCGTCCCTGGGAGTCCGGTGCGCTCGGCACCGGCACCATCAATACCGTACCGCGCCGTACATCCACGGTCGCGAGCCATCCCGGGCTCCCATCGTCGCGGGCGAGCGTCGTAACATGGGTGAACTGAGCTTCCAACGACGGGGGCGAGACCTTCGCTGCGTTCCAGCGCGGCACGATGTCCACGGCGAGGAGCACCAGCGCGGCGGTTGCCGCAAGGCCCGCCGTCAGCCGCCAGAAATTGAGGCTCCTTGCCACCGCCGAGCCGGAGGCCGGCGTCGCGGACGCCCAACCCAGACGCTCCTGAATTCTCGTCCAGACGCGGCTCGGCACATCGACCGGCCGCAGTTCGAAGGCGAGCGGCGCAAGTCGGCGCTCCCAAGCCGATACCAGATCGGCAAAGGTCCGGTCGGAGGCGATGCGCGCTTCCGCCGCAAGCCGCGGGGCCGCCTCGAGCACCCCGAGCACGTACTCCGCCGCGGCAAGATCGTCCGAGGGCGGTGATTGCCCGCCAAGATCGTCGAAGCCGTCTGCCGTGACGCTCATTGTTCCAGACACTCGCGCAATTGCATCAGGCCGCGCCTGATCCAGCTCTTCACGGTGCCGAGCGGCGAACCTATGCGGACCGCCAACTCCTCGTAGGTCGAGCCGTCGAAAAATGCCGCGCGGATCAAGGATCGACGGCGGTCATCGAGGCGCTTCAGACACTCATTCAGACGCTCGCGATCCGCGGAAGCCTGCGCGTCCCGTTGCGGCGAGGCGGTCGGATCGGCGATTTCGTCGGCCATCTCGAGCGGCTCGGATTTTCGAGCCTGTGGCTGACTCCGGATGCGGTCGATCGCCTTGTTGCGGGCGATCATCGCCAGCCAGGACATGGCGCCTGCCCGCTCGACATCGTATTGCGCGGCCTTGCGCCACACGGTCGCAAACACCTCCTGCAATACGTCTTCCGCTTCCGAGCGCTGCGACACGATTTTCAAGCAGATGGCGAACAGCTGGGGGGATGAGTCACGATACAGCGTCTCGAAGGCCTGACGGCTGCCGAGGGCAATGTCCTTCAGCAGCTTGTCGAGTGGCGTCCGCTCACCCCGTCGCTCGATTATGTCCGGTTCCATTGCAGGTCGGCGTCCGATATCCCAGCCCAAAAAGAACAATAACGCAAATCCGTCGGTGCGCAGCAAAGTTTTAACCTGGGCGGCCGGCACGCGCCGATCATGTATTCAGTATTAGATACGGCTCCGAAGTACGCACGGATGCAATTTTTGCAAGACTGGCAGCGGCCGCGGCAGCCGGGGCTCATCCCAAAGGCAGGTGATGCGGCCGGACCAGCATATGCCAGTCTTGGTGCTCTTCGATGATGAGGGCCAAGGCCGCCTCGATCGACTCCTTGAGCCCTTCGGCGAGCGCTTCGGCGATCACCGGATCGACGCTTGCCTCGGAGCGACCCGCTCCCGCGGCATTGATCCGATCGATCGCCCCTTGCAGATCGGCGGCGAGACGTTCGGAGGCGACCCCGAGCCGGTACGCTTCGGATTGCGCCAGCGCGCCGTGCATGGAAGCGCCCAGTGCCGGAAAGAACATCGTGACGAGTGACAGCCACAGGCTGTGCACGAAGAGATGCGCGAACGCGGCGAGCGCCGTCAAGCCGAACAGCCACGTGGTCAACACGTGGACGCGGTGCTGAAGGGCCTTCTGCCGGACCGCGACGCGGCGATGGTAATGCCTCTGTTGCTCGAGCACACCCACGGTCCATCGTGCGTAGCTCGAGACGAACGCAGCATCGCTCCAAGCCGCGCCAAGATGCTCGCGTGCCGAGGGCTCGAGCCGCCGGCACATCGCGGCGACCTCCTCTGCTTCGCGCAGATGCTGACCCGGGTCGAAGACGCGCAGGTACCAGTCGGCATCCGCATCCGCTCGGGTGAAATCGACGACGGGCGCGAGCAGCGGCAGATACCCGATGAGCTCGGCCGTCGTGCGCGCACGCAGCCACTGCCCCTGCCAGTCGCGCTGATGCCCCAGCCAGTAGATCGATCCCACGACGCAGATGATCAAGAGCTCGCAGACCGCCCACACGCCGGTGAAGGAATTCAAGGTGCGCCGGCTGTTGTCCCAACCCAGTGCCAGAGGCAGCACGGCGCACAAAACGGCAACGGCGCTGAGCAGATAAATCGCCCAGAAGCCGCTTCGATAGCGATTGCCGAAAGACATCGCCTGCCGATCGAAACGCCGGTGCACGGCAGCGATGGCGTCGATCAGCGGCGCGAGCTCCGGGGGAGGAGGCGGCGCGGCAGGCGCCGGCGGCACGCCGAGGCGCGCGCCGACGAGCAGAACTCTCTGGATGAATTGATGGAAGGCCAAGGCTTAGGCCAGGATCTCGTAGGTGCCCGCGAAGATCGGCGGCGCGACGATGCCGAGGCTTCCATCGCCGTAGTCCACCAGCCAGTCGCCCCTGCGTCCGCTCAACCGCGAGATACCGTCGCTCAATATCACCTCGAAGGGATCGCCCATGCAGAGCGCCAGGATGCGGTATGGCAGCGCACGATAAGGTCCGCCATCACCCGCCACCGTCGGAGGGACCGGCACATATTTTTTTGAGAAATGACCGCGCGACACGCGCCAATGTTCCCCGCCCGAGCCTGTGAGGATGGCATCGCCCGCTTTCGCGTGCACCATACCCTCGGTGGTCTGCACGATACATTCGGCGTCGGCAAAACGCACATCGACCCTCCCCGGCCGCTTGCGCGCCTCGACATGCCGCGGGTCGCTCTCGATCGCATTCGAAAATCCGCCCTGGGTGCTGGAGCGGAATACCAAAGTCGTATTCTCTTTCACCACCGGACGATCCAACGTCATCGGCTCAATCCCCCCATTCCGGATAAGTACGCAACGCATCGACCACGTTGTGGATCACATCCGTGTGCGCATCTTCCTGCCATCCGCCGGGTTCGGCCTTCGCGAAGAGATCGCGCGGCCTACCCTCCTCGTCGACCGCGTAGAGCGCGAAGGTGAGCGCTTCCCTGGCTTCCCCGGCCAGCTCGGCGGAGCCCACCGCTCTCGCATACATGGCGAGCACCGCGCCATAGGTCGACACCACACCGCCCCAGGCCTGTTTGTCTTCGTCCTGTTCGTGGCACACGGTGACTCCGAATTCGGAGTGAGTGAACGTGCGGCGGACGAAATCGACGAGCGTGTCGCAGTCGGTGCGCCAGTCGCGATGCAAGGTCTCCTTTTTCTCGATAAGGTAGCGCGCCAAATTCAGCGGCGCCCACGCGGTGCGGTTGGTCGGCGTGTCGTGATCCTCGAAAAACTGCGCGAACAGCGCTCCGTCGCTCCGCGCGCTCGGCAGCTGATAGCCCGTGATCCAGCTCCATAGAGCCTCGCGCGATGCCGAGAACTCGCTGAACCCCTGCCCAATCAGCCAGTCGTACAGACGCAAGGTGTAGGCGCTGTTGCCGGATACCGGGCCTCGCTCCTCCCCGGTACGAAAATCAGCCCGGAACGGCCAAGGAGAGTGGAGCGCGTCGCCTTCGCGTTGATTGGCCGAGAGCACACGCGCGTTTTGCAGTGCCTGATCGAGATATTTGCGCTCACCCGTTGCGTCGGCCAGCAACGCGAGCGCATATCCGGCGATCCCGCCCTTGTCCGGTTCGATTTCGAACGGCCGGTCGGACTGCGAGCCCGCATCTTCGGAGAGAGGGAAGCAGTCACGTTTGCCGGTGGAGCGCGTGAAGGAGGGATATCTGCCCCTGTTCGGAGTCAGCGACTCGTTCACGAGGTAATCGCCCATCCCGCGGGCGATCGTCAACGACTTGACGTCGTCTCCGCGCAACTGCGAATACTTGAGATAGGAGACGATGCCCATGCCGATTTGAGTCGCCGGGATGGTATCCGTTCGGTCCGCACTCGGCGTCCAGTCGGCATCCAGGAAAGTGACACATGCAAAGCGCGGATAGCCTCGGTCCCAAGGGCACTCGCGATAGAAGCTCATTTCCAGATCCAGCGCGCGATTCCAGGGCGTCCACGGGGCCAGGCGCCCGTCGGCATCGAAGATCGCCGGATGTCCCGCGATGACCGGCGCCTGGGCAGGCACGTCGCGGCCGGCTCGGCTCAAGTGACGATATCCACGCTTTCGGTTTGCGGATCGAACACGATCCTCGCGTCGCCCCGCTCGAGGAGCCGCATCACGCGCAGAACCTTGTCGTCGAGCGAGAGCTCGCGCTCGCCGTAATCGGTGCCCTCGCGCAGGATGAATGACTCGATCACGGCTCGCAGAAGATCTGCCGCAAGCGCGGTATGCGGCACGCTTACCGGAGCGGACGAGGCGGTATCGCCGGATTCATCCTCCATCGGCGACGGCGAGAGCAACGTGCTGCGGATGAAGCAGTCCCGCCGGCGCGCGGCGCCACAGAGTCGGATCTCCATCGACCAGAACGAAACCGTGTCGGCTGTAGATCGGACGGCAAGCCATATTGGCCTCGGTGGGCAGCAATTTACCGAACATGGTCTCACGTTTTCCATTCAGGAGGTGCGACAGGAGAGCATCTTCCAGGCCCAAGCCGAGCGCGCGGCAGCTCATGACGATCTGATCGATGCAATTTCGCGCCATCCATGCTGCTCCGATGAGGCCGTACTTCGTGAAACGGTCTTCCGCAATCATCACGTACAGCTCCTCGCCACATTCGAATCTCTGGTGGCATCGCTCCACGGTGTGGCGTACGGCGGTCGTATTGAATTGATTGGTCTTGTTGAGGAGCTCCAGTGCGCGGGTCATGTGTAGACTCGTGACCGTCCGCACGCGGGCGACGGTGGCGCGCAATTCGAGCGTTTTCAGGAATTCTCCGTGAGGCAGCGACTTGCGGACCGCTTCTCGCCTTACCTGCGCCTGCACCATTTCGGTCTTTAGACCGGATTCCCAGGTAAGCGACGGCTGCTGAGTCTCCGCCGACCATAAGAGCGTCCGCTTCAAGTAGTAGGGATGCGAACCGAGGACGCGCAGACCCGGCAGTCCCGCTTGAATCGCGGCGCGCTCCACCGGGTTGTCGTCGATCATCACCGTATTTTGGGGACGCAGGTTGAGGTCCGCCAGAATTTCGGCGAGATTTTCCGCCTTGGCGCGGAAATTGATTCTGTGCGCGGCGAAGTCTGAGAGACGTAAGTGGCCCTGCACGATCCTGTCCCAGTTCTCGACGATGAATGCCTCGTCGTTCTTGCTGACGATGGCGAGCAGAATGCCCCGCCTCTTCAGTATCAGCAGGGTTTCCATGAAGCCCATCGGCCAGCCTTCCAGGATGCCGAGCGTTCCCTCTGCCGCCACTCCCCGCCACAGGGTGTCGTCCAGATCCACGACCACGAGCTTCACCGTATCGAGTTTCCGGATGGTGCGGAACATGGCAAAAATTTCCCGCATGAGCGCCTCGAAAAACTCGAGCCATTTGGCCGAATAGTGCTTTTGCATCGGCTCCGGCGGATGCACCCTGCCGAGGTCGTGATCGTGGTCCCCGTCGCTCAGGGTGGTCCCATGCGTGAACGACCAGACGCCGTCGTCCTGGCAGTGCTGTTTGCCGATGCCGGCCGATATTTGATCGACATCGACGAAGTATGCGTTGTCCCGCCTCGCGGTCTCGGCAGCGACGAACATATTGAGACGCTCGACGAAGTGCATGACGTTGCGCAGATCATAGCGTGCTTGAAAGCGTCCCAGCGGGTGCTGCTGAGGCACCGTAAATCCCAGCACGAACGTGAGCAGCTTCCTCTCGGTATTGAGCCTCATGGCATTGGAGAGATAGCGTGCAACGCAGTCCTCGGTCTGCCGCAAGAATTCCTCGTGCGCCCCCGGGCTGTCCTCGAGCCGAAAATACGCGGTACCGAGAATCGTTCGGAGCGGAATGTGCACGATCTGGAAGTCGTATTGCGACGCCGTGTCTTCTGAAATCTCCGGCAGCACATCAAAATTGTTGAGCAGCAGGAAATCGCCCTTGTAGGCTTTATCGACCAGCGAGCCCACCTGGGGCATCGGCTCGGCCAGGCAACCTCCGGCGACCAGGAAGCGCGCCCCCGGATCGGGCGTGACCTGCAGATCGATCGGTGTCCTGTAGCGCGCCCCGTTATGAAGCGCGAACAGCGCCGGCGAGACTTCCGCCGGCCTCACGCTCAGCGCTTCCCGGACTCGGCATGGGCAGCGAGCGACATGCGTATCGCGGCATCGTCGGACTCACGCTGGTCGCGCCGATCGGCGGCGCGCTGCTCCTCCGCACGAAAGCGCTCCACGACGCGTCCGAGCGACTCCGCTTCGATGCGCATTTCGCTCCATTGCACTCGCCGGCGCTCGTAATCGGCGCGCGCGATATCGAGGTTCTTGACGTGCTGGCGCATGGCATCGCCCAACCGGTCGAGGAAGGAGCGGTAGTTCTGGAGTTTCACCGCATCCATCGCGCCGCCGGCCACGGCCGAATTGCGAACGTACTCGTCGCGATAGGTTTTGAGCTGCGTGAGCTGCCGTTCGAGGTCCGCCACCTTGCGCGCCGCGTCCGCCATGGGGCGGCTCAACGCATCGGCGGAATTCGAGGCAATCTCCTGAATCGGTTCGAATCGCTTGGATTTTGTCATCACCCGGCTACTATCTGCTTGGCGCCGTCGGCTGCGCCGAGAACTGCGTCACGAGTTGCTTGAGGTCGGCGTAACTGCGCTCGGTGGTGACGGGCTGATACATGTCCTGGCGCAGGAATTCCTGAATCTTCGGCCACTGCTCCACCGCGAGGTCGACCTTCGGGTCGGCGCCGCGCCGGTAGGCGCCCACCGTGATCAAATCCCGGTTCTGCTGATAGGTGGAATAGACCTGCCTGAAGCGCGAGGCGAGGTCGAGCTGTTCGCGGGTCGCGATCTGATGCATCGCGCGGCTGATGGAGGCCTCGACGTCGATCGCCGGATACAGCCCGCTTTCGGCGAGCCGCCGCGACAGCACGATGTGCCCGTCCAGGATGGCACGTGCCGCGTCGGCGATGGGATCGTTCTGGTCGTCGCCCTCGGCGAGCACGGTGTAGAACGCCGTGATGGAACCGGCCCCGCGGTCGCTGTTGCCCGCACGCTCCACCAACTGGGGCAGCCGCGCGAACACCGAGGGCGGATAGCCCTTGGTCGCGGGAGGCTCGCCGATGGCGAGTGCGATCTCTCGCTGCGCCTGTGCGAAGCGGGTCAGTGAATCGAACAAAAGCAGAACCTTTTTGCCCCGGTCGCGAAAATACTCCGCGATCGCGTGGGCGAGCCACGCCCCGTGCAGCCGCATGAGCGGCGGGTTGTCGGCGGGCGTCGCGACCACCACGGCGCGCCGCATACCGTCCGGACCTAAGGTATTGCTGACGAAATCCTGCACTTCCCGGCCGCGCTCGCCGATCAAGCCGACCACGGTGACGTCCGCCTTGGTGTACCGCGTCATCATGCCGAGCAGCACCGACTTGCCGACACCGGATCCCGCGAACAGGCCGATGCGTTGTCCTCCGCCCACCGAAAGCAGCGAATTGATGGAACGTACGCCGACATCCAACGGGTCGCGGATCGCACGCCGCATCAGCGGATTGAGGGGCTCGCCGGTCAAGGACACCTGGTCGGCGCAGCGCAGCTCGCCCATCCCGTCGAGCGGGCGGCCTGCGCCGTCGAGTACGCGGCCCAGGAGCTCGTCTCCCACCGCTACCGAGCTCACGCTGTGCGTCGGGATGACCCGGGCGCCGGGCATGATGCCGCGGATGTCCCCAGTGGGCATCAGGAACAGCTTGTCGCCCGAAAAGCCGACCACTTCCGCCTCGATCTGCTTTCCTTCCGCCGTATCCACGAGACAACGTCCGCCCACGGCGGCTTCGCAGCCGACCGCCTCCAGCGTCATGCCGACCATGCGGCTGAGCGTGCCCTGGACCACGAATTCCGAGGCGTTCGCCATGCGCTCGCACGCACGGGAAAGAGACTCGGCCCAGCGTTTGGACCCGGATTTCCGCACTACGTCGGCGGAGCTCACGCACCACTCCCGCGCGAGGTCGGACTATGGCGCTCGGTCCCCATGAGTTCGCTCAATATCGCACCGAGGCGGGTCTCGAGCCGTGCGTCCACACGGGATGTGGCCGTGGTGATCTGGCAACCGCCGCGCGCCATCACGGGATCTTCGACCAGCTGCCAGGCGCGCTCGCTCTCGGTCGGCGCCAGGTTCTGGCGCACCACCGCGGCATCTTCGGGGTGCAGATGAACTCGTACGTCGCGGGCGGCCACCGGCAGGGCAGCAATCGCCTCACGCACGATCCCGATGATCTGCGTGGGATCGGTCTTCAATTCGCGCCTTACGATTTGCCGTGCGAGCGTCATAGCGAGCGTGAGCAGCTCGCGCTCCACCTCGGCGTCCAGCTCCTCGAACGGCTTGGCGAGATCGTAGAACATGCCCTCGAGCCTCTCGACCTGGGCGCGAACTTCTGCTCGTCCCGCTTCGCGTCCCTCGGCCAGTCCCTGCTCGAAGGCTTCCTTGTGCGCCTCCGCCTGCAGATCCGCAAGGCCGCTCACCGTCGGCATTTTGTGGCCAGGGGAACCTTTGCCCATGTCCGGCGCTGCCCAGACTTGGGCTTGGGCCGACCCCTTGGCGATGGCGTCAGACAAACTCTGCGCCGCCCTTGCCGCTGAGACTGATGGTGCCTTCCTCCGCCAGGCGCTGCGCGATCACGACGATCTCCTTCTGCGCCGCCTCGACCTCGACCAGCTTGACGGGCCCGCGGGCCTCCATGTCGTCTTTGAGAATCTCCGCCGCGCGCTTCGACATGTTCTTCAGTATTTTCTCCTGCACCTCCGGCTCGGCGCCGCGCAAGGCGACGGCCAGCGTATCGGAGCCGACCTCGCGCAGCAGCGCTTGGATGCCGCGGTCGTCCACGTCGAGCAGGTTGTCGAAGATGAAGAGCAGATCCTTGATCTGCTGATGCATCTCCGTGTCGGCCTTCTCGATCTTGCCGAGTTCCTCGCCGCTCTTGTCGCGCTCCATGGCGTTCAATATGTTGGCGACCGTTCGCGCACCGCCGATGCGGCGGAGTGGTGTGGGAGGAGCGACATTGGCCTGCTTCTCGACCAGCTGATCGAGTTCCGTCAACGCGGTCTGCGGAACCTGGTTCAGCGTGGCGATCCGCATCAGCACTTCAGTGCGCATCTCCTCGGCCAGGAGCGGCAGGATGGATGCCGATTGCTCCGCGTCGAGATGCGAGAGCACGATTGCAGCGATCTGCGGATGCTCGCCGGAGATGATTTGCGCCACGGCCTTGGCGTCCATCCACTTCAAGGCCTCGATGCCCTGGCCGGTCTGTCCGGTGGACACGCGATCGAGGAGCAATTCGGTCTTCTGCTTGCCGACCGCCTGAGTGAGCACCCGGCGTACATAGTCTTGCGAGCCCGACGCCAGGTTGGCTTTTCCGTCCACGACGCCGATGAAGGTGTCGAGCACGGAGGTCATCTGCTCACGCGACACCTCCTTGAGCTCGGCCATGGCGACGCCGAGCCTTTGCACTTCGCGGGCGTCGAGCTGCTTCAGGAGATTGGCCGCGTCCTGCTCGCCCAGGCTCATGAGCAAGATCGCGGCGCGTTCCGTTCCGGCAAGATCACCTTGCTTGCTAGCCATCGGCGGCAACCCAATCCTTCACCACTTGTGCGGCTCGTTTGGGATCCTGACCCACCAGGGTTCGGGCAGCCGCGATCTGCTGCTCAAAACTCGGCGATAACTTGATCGGATTGGCGCCCTTACCCGACAGACTGACGCGGTCTGCCGCCACATCGTCCCCGGCAGAGCCGGATCCGGCTGCCCTGGAGCTTCTGGTGAGCGATTTCATCAACGGACGCAAAATCAAAAAGGCCACCAGAAGAACGAGGCCGGCGCCGACCAGCTGCTTGGCGACCTGGCCGACCATCGGGTTTTGCCACAGCGGCGGCCCATCGACCGGGCCCATGGGGGCGTTGCTCTTGAACGCCTGATTCATGACGTTGATTTGATCGCCGCGGTCGTCCTTCAAGCCGATGGACTCGCGCACGAGCTGCGTGAAGCGTTTGATGTCCGCCTCGCTCATGGGCGTGGTGGTGACTTTGCCGTCCTCGCCCGTCTTCTGCCAATCGTCGATGACGACGCCGACGCTCAGGCGCTTCAATGAGCCCACCGGCTGCTTGACGTACGCCAGCGTCCGATCCACCTCGAAGTTGCGTGTGCTGCGTTGAGCGCTGGACGTGGGTCCGGTGCTCGCCGCCGTTGCCTGTCCGGGAGCCGAGGCCTGGGCGGGCGAGCCCGGTGTCGGAGTCGCGCCTGCGATCACCGGCGCTCCGGAAGTGCCTGGCGGCTGATTGCTGAGCGCCCCTGGAATGCCCTCGGCGCCGTCGCCGCCCTTGCGCGTCTCGTTGCTGGTCTGCTCGCTGCGCACCGCGGTCTTCTGCGGGTCGTAATTCTCGCGCGTCTCTTCTTGAACGGTGAAGTCAACGTCGGCCGTGACCGTCGAGCGTACGCGCCCCACCCCGACCATGGGTTCCAGCAACTCGACGATGCGCCGCTGGTAGCTTTCCTCGAGTTTATGCGTGTATTCGAGCTGACGATTGCTGACCGCCGACTCGGAATTGTCGTCCGGCGAGCTCAAGAGAGTGCCCGCCTGATCCACCACCGTCACATCGCTCGCGGCGAGCTCGGGTACGCTCGATGCCACCAGATGCACAATCGCGCCCACCTGGCCCTGGTCGACCACCCGTCCGGGATAGAGCTGCAGCATGACGGAGGCCGTGGCCTTGTGCGAATCCCGCAGGAACACGGAGGGTTTCGGCAGCGCCAGGTGCACCCGCGCATTCTGCACTCCCTGAACCTTGACGATGGTGCGCGCCAGTTCGGTCTCGAGCACCGACTGATAGCGTGCATTTTCCATCATGGAGCTCGTGCCGAGCGGCGAGTCCTTCTGGATCATCTCGATGCCCATCGCATCGCTTTGCGGCAGGCCCTGGCTCGCGAGCCGGATGCGCGCTTCCTGGACCTTGGGTTCGGGGACGGAAACCGCGCCCGAGGGACTCAGCTTGTATTCGATGCCCGCGGCCGTGAGGGCGTCCATGACCTGTCCGCTTTCGCGCTCCGAGAGCTGGCCATAGAGCACGGTGTAGTTCTGTCCCTGCGACCAGAGCACGAGCCAGATGGCCGCAGCGACGGCGGCCGCGACGCCCCCCAGCAGTCCCACTTGCTTGAGAACGGGCATCGCATCGGCAAGACCGCGCGACGGGGCAGGTACGATATCAGCCATGGATCATTCCTCGCGGTCGGTTTACACCGACATGTTCATCACTTGTGTGTAAGCGTCCAGAAGCTTGTTGCGCACCTGCGTCATCGCGCGAAACGCGAGATCCGCTTTCTGCACCTCGAGCATGACTTTGCTGAGATCGACGCTCTTGTCGCCGCTCTCATAGGCGCTGGCAAGCTGGGTCGCCTGGTTTTGCATGGTGGCGATGCGGTCGACCGAGTCCTTCATCAGCGTCGCGAAATCCGTCGGCTGAGAGGTTGACGGCGTGATATCGGCCGGAGTGCCCGCGGCGCGCGCCTGCAGCGCCCGCATTTCCGCGAGCACCTGCTGAATCTGCATGCTGCTCATGGCGCCACCGCTGCGAATTCTTGGTCATGCAGCCGCGGCACGCTGACACCGGCCGCCTTGAGCTGCTGCAGCTTGTGGCGCAGCGTCCGTGGACTGATGCCGAGACGCTCCGCGGCGAGTTTTCGGCTGCCGCCGGTGACCCGCAGCGTCGCCAGAATGAGTTCTCGTTCCCGCTGCTTGAGGCCTCGATCGAGACCCGCCGCCGGCTCGGAATCCATCGCGGCGGTCGTTGCCGCGAAGCGCGCTTCGGTTGCACCCGTCGGTGCCGCGCGTACCGCGCCCGCCTCCCCGCCGCTCGCCTGCAAATCGAGGTCGTCGGCGTCGATGCAACCGCCAGACGCCAGCCACGCCGCACGCTGCACGATGTTGGTGAGCTCGCGCGCATTGCCGGGCCATTCGTGCTCGACCAGCTTGTGCTCGGCAGCGGGTGTCAGCGCGAGCGCAGCTTGATTCCCGCGGGGACAGGCCTGGATGGCACGACGGGCGAGCGGCAGAATGTCGCCGCGGCGCTCGCGAAGTGCCGGTAGACGCAACGACATCACGTTGAGCCTGTAGAAAAGATCGGCACGAAAGCGCCCCGCGCGCACTTCTTCGGGCAGGTCGCGGTTGGAGGTGGCGATCAGCCGCACGTCCAGGCTGATGGTGCGAGTGCTCCCCAGCCGCTCCACTTCGCGCTCTTGCAGGACCCGCAGGATTTTCGCCTGCAAACCCAGATCCATTTCGGAGATCTCATCGAGGAGCAGCGTCCCTCCCTGCGCCTGCTCGAACTTCCCGGCGTGCGCGCTGAGCGCACCGGTGAACGCGCCTTTTTCATAGCCGAACAGCGTCGCTTCGAGCATGTTCTCCGGGATGGCCGCGCAATTGATGGCCACGAAGGGCTTGTCCGAGCGCCCCGAATAGTCCCGGATGAAGCGGGCATACACTTCCTTTCCCGTGCCGCTTTCCCCGGTAATGAGCACGGTCGCATCGTTCTCGGCGATCTTGCGGGCCAGCGACACCGCGCGCTTGGACTCGGGGTCCGCGGCAATCAGGTCGCTCGGCGTCACGCGATTGGCGAGCTGGCGCCGGGCCATGTCGATGAGCGCCTGGGCCTCGAACGGCTTCACGATGTAATCGGTAGCGCCCTCGCGCATGGCCGATACTGCCTGCGCGATGGTGCCGTACGCGGTCATGAGCACCACCGGCAAATCCGCCCTGAGCCGCTTGATGGACGAGAGAAGCTCGTAGCCGCTCGGACCCGGCATCTGGATGTCGGAGATCACCAGCGCAACATCCTCGGTCTGGAGGAGCCTCAGGGCCTGGTCCGCATCGCTTGCGGCGACTGCCGCGAGACCCGCGGCGCGCAGGGTGTCGATCAATGCCTCGCGCAGGTCGGCATCGTCCTCGACGATCAGGACCGATTCTTTGAGGGTGTTCATGCGGTTTCCTCTACGGGTAAATCGATGATGAATGTCGCGCCCTGCCCGGTCGCGCCGGCGCTGCCCGGGTCGGCAAGGTGCACGGTGCCCGCGTGAGCCTCGACGACGCTCTTGACGATGGACAGACCGATGCCGTTGCCGCGCGCCCGCGTGGTGAAGAACGGCTCGAAAATCCGCTCCCGGACGCGCGCCGGTACGCCGGGACCGTTGTCGCTCACGACGATCTGAGCCCGCCCGCCGGGCGCGCGGCGCGCGAGTAATTCCAGGTCAAGCTGCGCACCCGCGGACTGCAGCGCGTTGGTGGCGAGATTCAGCACCGCCGACACCAGCGACGGGGCGTTGGCCCGCACCGTCAACCCCGGCGCTTCGGTACGGATGGTCAGGCGCACGCCCTGGCGCAACGCCGGGCGCAGCCATTGCGCCACTTGCTCGAGGAGCGCGCTGATGCTGACCAGCTCGCGCGCGGCGCCCCCGTGCGCGAACGCCAGCATGTCATTGACCAGCTTGTCGAGCTGCTTGAGGCTGCCGACGGTCTTCTCCGAGCAGCGCGTCAGGTCCGCGGTGCTTCGTCCCGGGATGGACATTTGCGAGGCGTACAGGAGCGCCGCGGCCAGCGGCGTCCGGATCTGGTGCGCAAGACCCGCCGCCAGCTCGCCCATGGTCACGAGGCGTTGCTGGCGCGCTAAAAAGACGTTCATGAGGTGCGATTCGGTGACATCGGTCAACAGCACCACCTCCCCTCCATGACGGAGATCGCGGCGCGACACGTTGACGAACCGGCCGGTGCGCAGTTCCGTGTGCTCGCCGATGGTTCCGCTGTTCACCGCCGCACGCTTGAGCACCGCCGTGAAGGTTTGATGCACGAGGGGCTCCCCCAAAAGTACGACGGCGGTGGGATTCGCTTCCTGGATCTCGCCCCGTGCATCGAGCACCAGCACGCCACCCGGCAGACCTTCGATCAGCGCCGACAGGCGTGCCGCGAGATGTTCATTGCCCGCATGCGCCTCGCCCAACTCGTGGCGCAGCTCTGCCACTTGGGCACGCAGCGCATCGAAGGCGCCGGAAAGCTGCTCCGAAACGGAACCGAAAGCGCGGAACGCCGCCGTGAGCTCGCTGCGCTGGGTATCGACGAGGTCGAGAGGATTCGCTGCCATGCGAGGGGAGAAAGCAACTTCTGTGCCTCGGCAGCTTTTCTCTCGCTGATCAACCGGTTACGGAGAGAGGGTTGGCAGCCGCCGGGCAACCGTCAATTTATTGTCAGGCGCTCAGACGATATTTACGCAGCTTCTCGACCAAAGTCGTGCGGCGTATGTTGAGCAGCCGTGCCGCCTCTGCGACCGTGCCGTCCGCTTGCTCTAGTGCCTTGCGAATGAGGCCGATTTCGATCGCGGACAAGTGGTCCTTCAAATCGATGCCGCCGCTCTTCGGCAAACTGTTCGCGGCCTCTACATTCTCGAGCCGATCCGAGGTTTCGCAGTCATCGTCGTTTTGGGATTCGCCCAACGCGCCGAGCGCTTCGAGGGGCCTCAAGGCAGGCATCGTCGCCGGCGCGTCAGCCGTCGAGCCTTGGGACACCGTCTCGGGGCCGTTCACGATGCGCATGCCGCTGCCGAACCAGGCGCCCGTGCCGCTGGTGCGATAGCGCTCGGGCAAGTCATCCGCGGTGACGGTGTGGTCAGGATAGAGAATCGCCAGGCGTTCCAGGAGATTCGCGAGCTCGCGAACATTGCCGGGCCAGCGATTGGTGGCAAGGCAGCTCATGGCTCCCTTGTCGAGACGGATGCGGCGGCCTGCATTCTGTCCCTGACGGCGGACCAAATGATTGATCAGCACGGGCAGATCCTCGAGCCGCTCGCGAAGCGGCGGCATCTGCACTGGGAATACATTGAGCCGATAGAAGAGATCCTCCCGGAAACGCCCCGCGATGATAGCGGCATCGAGATCCCGGTGGGTCGCTGCGATGATGCGGACGTTGCAGTGGATCGTGCGGTTGCTGCCAACCCGTTCGAAGGTTCTCTCCTGCAGGACCCGCAGCAGCTTGACCTGCATCTGCAGCGACATGTCGCCGATCTCATCCAGAAACAGGGTGCCGCCCTCTGCGAACTCGAAACGGCCGAGCCGCGTCGAGAGCGCGCCCGTGAAGGCGCCCTTTTCGTGGCCGAAGAGCTCGCTCTCGAGGAGATCCGCCGGAATGGCGCCGCAATTGACCGGCACGAAGGGATGCCCTGCGCGGCCAGACAGCTCGTGGACATGCCGGGCGACCATTTCCTTGCCGGTCCCCGACTCGCCCAGGATCAAAACGTTGGTGTCGAACGGCGCGACTTGCTCGACCAGCCGGTGAATCGCCCGCATTGGGGCGGAGGTACCGCTGGGACGAAAGCGATGGGCTCCCGGCTGCGTGGGATGGCCATTGCGAACGTTCTGCGCCTGATTGAGGACGGCGGACAATCGCCGCTGCTTGACCGGTAGATCGAGATGGAGCCATGCGATGTCGCCGCTCGACTCCGCGATCTTCGGAAGTCCGTTGTTCGACAGGAAGATGACCGGCAGCGGCTGCGCCATCCCGCGGAGGCGGGCGACGAGCTCGGGACCTTCGGCGGCGATGGTCTCGGCGCCGACGATGAGCGCCAGCCAGTCGTGCGCACCTTCGGTCTTGCGTCCCAACTCAGCCATGTCGTGAAATCGAACCGGCTCGAGATCGAGAAAACGCAGCAGCGCCTCCAGCCCGCGCGCTTGCGAGTCTGAGGGTTCCATCACAATAACTTTGGCGTCAACCACTACTGGGGACTCCTTCCCTAGAAAAAACTGTGACGGACCTCACATATCTCTGGTCTCGTCTGAAGCATGTCTGCTAACCTATTGAGATTGCTCAATCAATCTCAATTCGCGCCACATACTAACTGATGGACTTGAGAGAAAAGGAGTTGGCAAACACCCGTAACGCATGTAAGGCCATCTCTTAATAATGGCCTAAGAGAATCTGGTAGTGCGCACTAGGGCTTTAGCTAGTGAGCGTTAGGTGAAGACGCTCGCGCGCCAGCGACGAGGCGCCGGTGACGACGGAAGATGAGCTTCTCAAGAAGGTCCACTACACCCTCGCTCATGTCGCGAAATTGAAGTTGCGCGACGCGCTCGCCGCCCTCGGTGCGTTCGCTCGCGACCGTTCCGGCAATCTTGAGCGGTTGCGGGAGCGCGCTGTTGATGTAGATATGGACCAGCCCCACTTCGCCGACCGCAGGCGCTGCCATGCCGAACCATTCCAGACCCCGCGAGCCAAGGCGCGCTCTTTGCGCAGGCGGCAAAGCGGTGCTGCGCAGCGCAATCTCGGCCGTGAGCCGGAGCAGGATGTTCAGTTTGTATTCCAAGCGCTGAAGCTCATGCACGAGCGCCGGCGACTCCTCTTTGAGCGCCTCCGAGACCCGGACCTCGTCCAAGGAAGACTCGGCGCCCAGAAGCTGCTGGTTGTCTGCATTCAGCCGGGCAAGCTCCAGACCCTGCGGGATCCGGCCCGGTACCCAGGAGAGGGGGAGCAGCTCCTCGAAGATCAAGCCATCGCCCAAGAACGATGTGGGCATGGGCGCGCCGGCTAAGGCCGCTGATTGGAGTAGGCGCGAAGGGCTCGCTTCCCTGCTGCCAGCATGTCCATGTCGCGGCACTTGGCACGGAAGCGATGTTCCATTCGCCCGAGCGATTGGGCGTTCAAATCGGCAATCTGGCGAAGCACCGCTCGATCCTTCTCGTTCAGGGGTGTGAGGGCCTGTCGCGCCGACTTTATCAGCCGCAGCCGCTCAGCGTCGAGACTGGTCACCCGCTCGGCCTCCCCGGAGTCCGCGATATTGAGCAACTCCTCCGACAGCTCGAGCGCCCGCTGCAGGTCGGCCAGCGCCGCCTCGCGGCTCTTCAGCTCACTCCTGGAGGGGCTCACCGCTTGTCCGTCACGATTTGGTCCCAGCCGCTCTTCACCTTGCGGACCAACGCACTGACCTCGCCAACGATGTGCGAATCATTGATGGCGTTGGCCTGGGTCAGCCGAGCGAGCATATAAATGTACAGCGAATGCAGGTTCGCCGCGACGGCCTGTCCGCGCTCCATGTCGAGGGTGGAATTGAGCTGATTGATCAGCCGAATCGCCTTACCCATCGCCTTTCCCTTGGCGATCACTTCCGGAAGAGGCAGGTTGTTCTTGATGCGTTGCATGCAGCCCTGTGCGACGGAGAGCTCGGAGACGATCTGCTCATACATGATTTGCACGAGCCGGGTCGGACTCGCGTCGGCGACCAAGCCTTCGTTGCGCATTGCGGCATACCGTGCCGCCCCTCGATAAGACTGCATCATCGTCGTCGCCCTCAGGTACCGAGCGAGCCTGAGCCTAAGCTTGAGGTCGAGGAACTCGAACTGGAGCTCGACTGGCTCGGATTGAATTCCGCCGTGAGGTACGTTTGAGTCTCCTTGAGAGCTGCAACCGCGGTGTCCATGGCGTTGTACTGGGCAGTGAGAGTGGCGGAATACGTCGCCAGCTCCGCTTGCAACGCCGTCTGCTGCTGCGAAACATTGCTCAAACTCGTCTGCAGGCCCTGATTGACGGACGCTAGCAAGCCGGCGGGTCCCGTGTACTGATTGATCAGGGTGTCGAGCTGGGTCGCGATGCCGTTGGTGCCGCCCAGCAAATTGCCGACAGCGGTCAGATTGGCGGTCAGCGCGTTGGTCAAGGTCGTGGAGTCGGTGTCGAGCTGCCCCGTGTTGGCGTCAGCCGTAATGCCGAGGTCCGCCAAGGAGGCGATCCCGCCGGTGTTGTTGCCGAGCTTGACGGTGTCGAGAATGTTCTCGAGCTGGTTCTGGAACGATTCCAGGGTAGCGTTGCCGTTGAGCGGGCCGGCGGTTTGGGTCGAGGCATCGTAGCCGGTCAGCGACTGGATGGCGCTGATCACTCCGTTCACCGCGGTGGCGAAGGTGCTGATCGAGGTGGAGGCCGTCGAGGGATCCGCGCTGACGGCAAGAGTGGTCGGCGTATTGGCGGCCGACGTGCCGAGCAGATCCAGAGTAACGCCCGTAATCGCGCCGCTGACGAGGTTGTTGGAACTGGTTGCCGGGTAGCCGTTGAGCGTGAAGTTCGCGTCCTGCGCCGCCTGGGTCTGGCTCAGATTGGTGATGTCATTGGTCGGGTCGTACACCAGGGACGACAGACCGCCGTCGCCCCCCGATTGCGTGACCGTGATCGCGTTCGCGGCGCCGGTGGAGGTGCCGGAAAGGACCAGACGCGCGCCCCCCGAGGTGCTGATGACGCTCGCCGTCACCCCCGGATTGTTCGAGGCGGAATTGATGGCCGAAGCGATGCCCGCGAGGGTGTTGTCGCCGGAGCCGATGGTGATCGACGTGGATGCACTGCCGACGGCGATGGTCAACGTGCCGGTGCCTACCGCGCTCGCGGCGGTGGCGAACGCGTTCGAGGTGAGCGACGCCGCCGTCGCAAGGTTCTGGACTTCCAGGGAATACGTGCCGGGCACCGCATCGGAGCTGGTGGTCGCCGAGGCGATGGTGTTGTCCGCCACGGTCGCGTCGTATCCCGCGAGCTGGGACGGGTCTTCAAGGGTCGAGAGCGTGGCCTGCAGGGTGTCGAGGGCGCTCGAGAAGGTGCCGAACGCGGACACCTGCGCATTCAACGTCGTCTGTTCGGTCGACAGCTCGTTGGTCTGCGCCGCACCAAAGCTGGTAGTCAGCGCCGACACGATGGCGCTGATATTGAGCCCGGAGCCGATCCCCGTGGACGTGATCAGGGAGTTGGCGGCCGAGGCCGAGTTGGCGGTGCTGGAGCTTCCGGTGGAGGAGACGGCTGAACTCATGATTGCTGGCCTCTGGTGCGCATGCTGGATTTATCGGCAGTCGTCCCGAGGACTTAAGCAAGACGCGTACCAGGCTACCGTCCCGGGCGCGGGCGCCCGGCCTGGGCGCCGGAAACCGGCCCTCAGGCGTGCTCGTCTATCAAGGCGCTCGAGATCCCAAGGCTCTTGGCCAACGCGGGAAAGGCGATCGCCGAATACTCCCCAATCACCTGGCCGGTTGCCGGATTGACCTCTTGAATGAGCATGGAATCGGAATTCGGGGCTACCCGGAACTGGTCCGGCTTACCCGAGTCATTCAGCGATTTGTTGAGAAAGGCAACTTGCGCCTGGACATCGGCGGTGCGGGAGGCCGCAGCCGATTTTGCCCCGGCGTTTGCCGCTTGGGCCCCGGCATTGCCGGCAGGCGGCAGGATATTGCCGCCGGACTGTGAACTTGCAACCTTCGTAGGCGCCTGACTTCCGTGCACGAGGCTTATGGCCGGTATCAATACCGGGTTTGCGTCGCTCGCCATGGTGGTACCTGCTTCAAGTCATGTGGATCTGGACTCGCTCTTGATTCGTCGCCGGCTTGATTAATCGGTAAGCCACGACCCGGTCGCTGATGCGGCCGGGCCGTGGCGTTTCGCTACTACTCGTCTCTCGAACTGCCTGTCATTACGACAGAAGCTTCAGAATCAGCTGCGGCTCCTGGTTGGCCTGCGCCAACACCGAGATACCTGCCTGCTCCAACACCTGGGCCTGGGTCAAATTCGCCGTTTCCTGCGCGAAGTTGGCATCCTCAATGGTGCTGCGCGACTGGGTCAGGTTCTGGCTGGTCGACTGCAGGTTGCTCACCGCCGCTGTGAAGCGGTTCTGGATGGCGCCCAGCTGGCTCTGGAAAGCGCTGACCGTGGCAAGCGCGGCGTCCACCGAGGAGATCGTGCTGTTGGCGTCAGCCACCGTGAGCACGTCCTGGTTGGCGAGAGTCGCGGTCGAACCCGCCGCGGTCGACGCATAAGGGGTCGCATCGCCGCTGGTGAAGCCGAGAGCGGCGGAGCCGCCCGCGGTGCCTACGTCCGTGATGGTCACAGGAACGGAATCCGTCAACGTTACGGTGCCTTTGGTGGTCACCGGCGTCGCCACGGAGCCCGCGATGTTGCCGAGGCCGGACCCCGTGGCAGCCGTGCCGAGAGTCACAGCCTGCGACACGGTGATGTCGCTGCCGTCGGTGTTCGAGAGCACGATGGCGCCGATCGGCGTCGTCACGCTGCCCGAAGGAGCGGTCTCGTTGATCGAGGCGGTCACACCCGTGGTGCTGGAGCTCAGGTTGATCTGCGCCACCACATCCGCGGCTGTCAGGGTCGTCCCGGCGGCAACGTTGTTGCTGCCCGAATAGATCTGTGTGCCGTTGATGGTCAGGTTATAGGTGCTGGCAGTCGTCCCGGCCGCGCCGCCGATCTGCGAGAACGCCGCATTGTCCGACGCAGTCGTCGCCGCGCTGGCCGTCAATCCCTGAAGTCCGGCGCCGTTGATCGCGGCGGCCTTCGCGTAAGCGGAGGTCGCGCCCTGATAGGTCGTAGAGCCTGCGAAACTCGCCGTCGGACCCACGGTCACCTTCGAAGTTCCGTCGCTGATGGTCACGGTCGACGTGCTGGTAAGCGCGGCGGCCGTCGTCGCGGTGCCCGTCTCGGTCGAATACTGACCGATCTGGTTCGCGCCGACGCCCTGCTGCAGGCTGACCGCGATAGTGTCGCCGACGTTGGCGCCGACTTGGTACACCGTGGTGCCGCTCGAGCCGTTCAGCACGTTCAAGCCGTTGAAGGTGGTCTGCTGAGCGATCTGAGTGATTTCCGCGATCTGCTGCTGAACCTGGCTGTTGAGCGCTGCGCGATCCGAGGCGCTGTTCGAGCCGTTGGCGGCTTCGACCGCGAGGGTGCGGATGCTCTGCAGGTTGTTGTTGATGGTGGTCAGCGCGCCGGCCGTCGTCTGCGCTTCGGACACGGCATCGTTGGCGTTGTTGATCGCCTGGTTGGTGCCGTTGATCTGAGTCGTAAACTGCTGACTGATCGCGAGACCTGCGGCGTCGTCGGCGGCGCTGTTGATGCGCAGGCCCGAGGATAGACGCGTCAAGGACTGCGAGAGCAGCGACTGCGAACCGTTCAGGTTGTTCTGCGCAACGATCGAGTCGATGTTGGTATTAAGTGTTAAAGCCATTTGATACTCCGTATTGATCTACCGGCCCGTCTAGGCCCCAAATTCCTCTTGTGTTCACTTCACCCGCCGAGCGGGCGGACCGGTGACCACATTCAAGAAGGTTTATCGGACGGGGCCGGCCGTTCTTGAGAGCGATCGAAGGGGCCTTTGAGGCCTTTCGTAGTACTGCGTCACGATTCCCGAATCGTGCGTTTGACAGTGCGATTTGGGCGTCAAAGGGCCGGTTTGGAGTAGAATGCCGCCCTTTTCCGCCGAACCAACCCCGGAATCCTTGAAAACCGCCATCCGCAAAACGCCCGTTCGCCGCAGAACGCCCAAGGTCGGATTCGTCAGCCTAGGTTGCCCGAAGGCACTGGTCGATTCCGAGCGCATCCTCACGCGATTGCGGGCCGAGGGGTACGAGGTCGCATCGAGCTACCGCGCCGCGGATCTCGTCGTCGTGAATACCTGCGGCTTCATCGATGCGGCCGTGGATGAATCGCTCGACGCCATCGGCGAGGCCCTCGCCGAGAACGGCAAGGTCATCGTGACCGGGTGCCTCGGCGCGCAGCCCCAGAAGATTCTCGATCGTCATCCCCAGGTGTTGAAAATCACCGGTCCTCAGCGCTATGAGGAAGTGGTCGCCTCGGTGCACGAGCATTTGCCGCCGATGCACGAGCCGTTCTTGGATCTCATTCCGGAACAGGGCGTCAAGCTCACGCCGCGCCACTATGCGTATCTCAAGATCTCAGAGGGCTGCAATCACCACTGCAGCTTCTGCATCATCCCGTCGATGCGAGGCCGGCTTGCCAGCCGTCCCGTGGGAGAGGTGCTGCGAGAGGCCGAGCAATTGGTTCGCGCGGGTGTGAAAGAAATACTGGTCATCTCCCAGGACACGAGCGCATACGGAGCGGATCTCAAATTTGCCGAAGACGTCTGGCGGGGAAGCCCGCGGCGCGCGCGCTTCTACGATCTGGCGGCGGCCTTGGGTGAGCTCGGG
>Ga0182015_10002465_pt1 | contig 22268 bp, 18 predicted proteins | sample 712P3MmetaG_FD_120478 | JGI IMG/M metagenome (GOLD analysis project Ga0182015, IMG submission 120478) | Permafrost microbial communities from Stordalen Mire, Sweden - 712P3M metaG | ecosystem: Environmental > Terrestrial > Soil > Wetlands > Permafrost | place: Sweden: Stordalen | collected...
AGCGAGCCGGAGGCCTCGCGGGTGATCATGGACCCCACAACATTGCAAATCGCCAATGTTTTGGAGCCATGCTGCTTGGCTTCCCGCTGCGCGGCCAGTGTGTCGGCGGTTTCGCCGGATTGCGAAATCACCACCGTCAGCATGTCCTTGGAGATGATCGGGTCACGGTACCGGAATTCGCTTCCGTAATCGACTTCCACCGGAATCCGCGCGAGCTTCTCGATCATGAACTTGCCGGCCAAGGCAGCGTGCCAACTGGTTCCGCAAGCGATGATCTTCAGCGACTGGAACTCGCGAAACGCTTTCGGACTGATGTCCATCTCGTCGATGAACACCCGGCCGGTCTCTTGACCCACGCGGCCCAGCACCGTGTCGCGCACCGCGCGCGGCTGCTCAAAGATTTCCTTGAGCATGAAATGCTTGTAGCCGCCCTTTTCCGCCATGATCGGGTCCCACAGAATGTGAGTGACCTGGCGCTTGATCGGACGGCCGTTGAAGTCCGTCAGGTGTACGCCGTCGGGAGTCAGCACAGCGATATCGCCGTCGCCCAAAAAGAACATGTCGCGCGTGTGGCTCAAGATCGCGGGCACGTCCGACGCAACGAAATACTCGCCGTCGCCCAGGCCGATCACCACCGGCGGCCCCATGCGCGCGGCCACGATTTTGTTCGGATCCGAGCTGGCGATCACGCTCAGCGCGAACACGCCGGTGAGGTCTCGCACTGTCCGGCGCACCGCTTCTTCCAGGTTGCCCTCGTTGTACTTCTCCACCAGGTGCGCAATCACCTCGGTGTCGGTCTCGGTGACAAACTTGTGGCCCTCGAGCTGGAGCTGATGTTTGAGCTGCAGGTAGTTCTCGATGATGCCGTTGTGGACCACCACGATGTCGCCCGTGCAATCGCGATGCGGATGGGCATTTTCTTCGCTCGGACGCCCGTGGGTTGCCCAACGCGTGTGGCCGATGCCGTAAGGTCCGTCGACTGGACTTATGCGGAGAGCGTCTTCGAGGTTGCGCAGTTTGCCCGGAGCACGGCGTACCGCGAGATGATTGTCGCCGTTAAGGACCGCGATTCCCGCCGAGTCGTATCCGCGGTATTCCAGCCGGCGCAGGCCATCGAGAATGATGGGTACTGCTCTCCTGTTCCCGATGTATCCGACAATGCCACACATATGTAACCAGGATACAGGGGAACAGGGGACTTGACAGTGGGCCTTTGGTTTGCCTGCGTAGGCGATCAGTCCTAGTGGCTGCCAACTACGCGGCGCTTTTCACAGCTTCAGCAGCTTCGCCAAGTTCCCGCCCAGGATCGCTTCCTTGTGCGCGTCGGGAATCTCGGCCTGGAGGATCGCATCGATGGTGTCCGGCCAGACGTACGGCATGTCCGTCCCGTACACCACTTGGGCCGGCCCCATTTCCGCCACCAGGTGACGGATGCCCTCCGGTGAGAAGACCATCGAATCGGCCATGATCTGGTCGTGCAGATATTCGCGCGGATGTTTCTTGTTCACGCACTTGGCGTTCGGGCGCACGTAGCAGGCGACGTCCGTGCGTCCGAAGTACGAAGGTAGATAGCCGCCGGCGTGCGCGCCGCAGACTTTGAGGGCGGGGAATCGGTCCAGAGTCCCATCCAAGATCAGGTGCGTCAAGAAGAGGCTCGTCTCCAGCGGATTCCCGATGACGTTGGCCAGATCGCCCGCGCCCGCCAACGCGTCCGTTTTGGCCACGTTCTCCGCGTTGTTGGGATGCATGAATACCATCACACCCAACTCCTGCACTTTGGCCCAGAACGGATCGTACTTCGGCATCGACAGCGGCTCGCCCGCCACGTGGCCGCCGATCGCAATTCCGCGCATTCCCAACTCCTTCACTGCGTGCTCGGCCTGCTGCGCCGCTAAATCTGGGAATTGCAGTGCCGGCGAAGTGAACGCCACGAAGCGATCCGGGTGCGCCGCGCACCATTTCGACAGGGCCTCATCGTGCACCCGCACGATCTTGGTGGCCAGGTCGCGATCTGCCGTGTACCACCAAAAGGTGTTGACGTCCAGCGCCTGTACGTCAATGCCGCGCTTATCCAGCTCCTGAATGCGATCCGGTCCCAGAGCGAGGACTCCAGGCCGGCCGTAACGCTCCAGTGGCGTTCCCTTCACTACGTCCGCAACCTCGGCAAAGCCGGCGTGCGCGTGCACGTCGATCACTTGGATGCGTTTCCCGCCCACGCGCACTTGCCGCCGCGTCACCGGAGCGCCAGCCTGCGAGGCTTGGGCGGCGCCCTTCACAATTCCGCGGCCCGTAAGGAGCGTTCCAGCCGCCACGCCCGCCGCCCTCTGGATGAATTCCCTGCGATTCCGCATGCTCGCCTCCTTCTTAGTCTACTCTCAGTTTTGAGTCACCGGAACCGGCGTTCCAGGATCTTCCCAACGAGCAATGCGGCGCCCAGGGCGAAGCCGATCAGGGCTTGATATTCGCGATTGCGAACGTACAAGTCCCAACGGAAACGCTCGTTGCGTTTAACGGCGTCGAGCGTCGGCCACAGCGCCGGGACTCGTTCGGCATAGGCGGCGAAATTCGGGAACAGCTTCCGCAAGTGCTGCTCTTCAAGCTCGATCGCGGGCAGGTAGATCAAAAGGAACACTGCGCCAAATAGGACCGCCAGCCACCACCGGCGCGAGGCGATGACGAATCCCGCCGCCACCAGCAACGTCCCCAAGTACAGCGGATTGCGCAGGTATGCATACGGTCCGCTTTCAGCCAGCCGGATATTTTTCTCCACATGGCCGGTGGCCCAGGCGCGCAACAGCAACCCCAGCACTGACACCGGGAGGCCCAGCGCCAACGATTTCACATCCGGTTGCGAAAACCAGGCGAACGCTGCGACCAGAACAAAGCCGCAGGTCACGCGCAGGCGCGCCACTAGATCCGCGTAGGGCTTCGGAAAAACGCTTATCATCTGTCCATCGATCCGTGCCTATCAATCTGGCTCAGCGATCCTTGTGTGTGGCAAGGATCGGCGCCAGTGCTTCAAACACCTGATCCGGCGTAATCTCTCGCATGCTCGCGTCCGGCTCCGGCGTCCGGCGATAGGTGGTCACCGCTTCCGGGTTGCGCAGCACTTCGATGGTTCCGCCATATGGGCCGTGCCGCGCGGGATCCGTGGGCCCGTAGATCGCCACGCCTGGTTTTCCGAGCGCCGCCGCCAGGTGCAGAGGACCGCTGTCCAGTCCAACCACCGCCGCGGCTCGCCGCGTAGCGTGGATCAGGCCGGGCAACGTGGAGACATGTGTTTGGGTTGAATCGACGTGGAGCGGATAAGGTGCGTCCACCACCAAAGGCATTCCGCACTCGCGGCGCAACCGCCCGGCCAGCCGCGAATAGTATTCGAGCGGCCACTGCTTGGCGCCCCAGCCGGCCAAGGGACTGGCGAGCACGAAGTCGCCTTCCGGCAATTCTGCTTGCGGCGTGCCAGGCGGCAGCGGAAACGTGCGCAGAATGTTGGAAGCGCCCGCCGCCGCCGCGAGATCCAGGTTCCGCTCCACCGCGTGATAGCCGCGGATGGGCACCTTGGTGGAGTAAAACCAGGACGCCGCCGATTCGCGCGCGGACTCGGCATTGAATCCGAAAATGCGCTCCGGCCGCGCCAGCGTGGCCACTAGCGCCGACTTCACCAGACCCTGAAAATCCACGGCAAAATCAAACCGCGCCTCGCGCAGCTCGCGCCACGCCTGCCGCAATCCCGTGAACGTCCGCCGGTCCAGATGCACTACCGAATCCACGTACGGGTTGCCTTCCAGCAACAGGCTCCACTTCGGATCGATCACCCAGGTGATCCTGGAATGCGGAATGCTGTGCTTCAGGCTCGCGACGGCGGGGAGCGCGGCGATCACATCGCCCATGGAACCTAAACGGACAACCAGGATGCGTGGACCGGTCATCTGCCAGATTCCTCGCGGCCAGGTTCTTGGCGATGACGTTCGAGTACGTGATCGATGAAGCGCTGCGTGAGATCCGCGTCGATGGGCGGTCCGGCGGGTAGTCCGGCGTCGGGTTTGACGTCAGACAGCACCACGTAATCCACCATCGCCAGCGCGGCCACCAACTCGGCCCGGGCGCGCTGGGATAACAGAGGGCGGGCTGGATTCGTGACTTCAACCACCAGCAAGCTGCCCGGTTCGCGCGCTCGCCGCAGACGCGCAACATGTTCAGCCAGCAACGGATCGAAATGGCCGGATATCCATCGGGCGGTACGATCTTGGAGTGCTGGAATCTCGTGGAGCGGGATGATTTTCGATCGAGTGTCCAAAAACAAAGTCTAACAGTTATGTGCCGATTTCGCGCCTGGGCAACCGAGGGTGCCGCGAGCTCGGATGCTAGAATCACGGCTGGAAGCTAATCTTGGCCGGTGCTGGGCCTGGTCTTCAAAACCAGTTGTGCGTCACTTTGTGTCGCGGGTGGGTTCGACTCCCACTAGCTTCCGCCATGCAAGAGGGCTACTCTGAGCGCAGAGCAAAAACACGACCTTAAGCATCACGCCAGGGCCAGCCTAGCGTTCGTCGTTGATCCTAACAGTTAGGGCATTGGCAAGCTCTAGCGAATGCTTGAATGCCTCGCCGCCATGAGCAATATGTTCGGGATAAGGCCCGTTGGCACCTAGAATCACCTCAGCAAGAGAGTCCTGAAAGGACTGATGCACCAGATCAACCTGCTGGGCTAAGTCTTGAGCAGAGAGCGGGCCGAGTCTGCGCTCAGAATATTGCCTGTAGGCGTTGTTCTCCTTGGCTTGTACAGATTGAAGGGTGGATCTGACCTCACCAAGGCTTGAACCCTCAATCATAGCTCCGTCTGCTATGGCTGCTTGGTCCCGGAGATCGCCAAGGTAGGTGATCGCGGAAGAATAAAAACTCCCTACTTGATCGCGCGATACTTTTGGCTCAGTAGAGACTACCGAGTGAGTTCCACGCGTAGAGTTGAAGATCGAAACTAGCACTAGCAGTGTCGCTGCAATAATACCAATGATAACGGCAATCTTCACTTCAACACGGTGTCTTTGCTAGAAATTCGGTAATGTCCGCGATCCATTTCAGTGAATTGTTCATCTGACCACGGGCAGTTCCTTACCCTCAAGCACGATTACTTGGACGGGCATGTCCTTATATTGATCCTTGGTCAAGGTTGAAAATCGGAACGTTGGATGATCAACGACTAGCCACCAAGTATCGACGCCATCGTCCTTGAGCTCTGCCGGCCGACTCCAAGAGAAGAAATGTTCGCTTCCGTCGTCCGCCGTGAGCCCAAGGATGCCATGCACAGTTACGTGGTGTGCATCGTCCCATTGGATATCGGAGAGATCGAACGATTTGACCAGAGCGTTCTGGACCCTGACGACGTGGTTCTTATCGGGCTTGACTTGAGTCATCAGCCACTGTTGGAACTCCACGTCCATAAACTTTAGCGCCCTCTTCCAAGCTTCCTTGCTCTGGATTCTCTTGTAGTTCTCTGCGGCAGCTTTGGTTTGTTGATATTGTTCCTGCCGTGCTGCCTTCGCTGCGGCGCGATCACGATGTATCGTGTATCCGAGCTGCGCTAACACGCAAGCCCCGATGATTGCCGAACCAACAATGATTGCTCTTGATGGTTGCATGATTACTAGCGATCAAGCAGGCGATTGCTTGGACTAACCATCTTTACACGAAGCAGGCGCGATAGGCGCAAGGCATTCGGTTGTTACGCGGCGCTACCGGACCGGACCGGGCGGCGGCTGCGAGTAGGCTATCGTACAAGCGCGTTGTCAGGCCTAATCTATCCGGCTGATCCCTCCGATTAGCTTAGTATTATGTTCAAACGGGCTGCTCTTCTACTCTTGCTCACGGGCTCGGTGGCTATTTTAGGCCATGCTCAAAAAGCCGATACCGATGACGACAGAACTAACGGGCTTCTCAATGGCCGCTTCTGGACAAAGCTGCCGGAGCACGGCGATAAAGTCTGGTTCGTCATCGGTTATTGCGAAGGGGCGGCGGTAGACGGCCTTGCTAAGTGCCCGGCGCAATCGGAGTTTGGCGAGATTGTGAGAGGAATCGACAGGTTTTACCAGGAGCCGGAAAACCTCAGGCTCCCGTTCATGGCCGCTGTGAAGATATTCGCTATGAAGGTCACAGGTGCAAAGGCAACTGAGATCGAAGCGTTTATGGATCGTGTCCGCAAAGACGCGGACGCGCCCCTTCCCAAAAAATAGACTGGCTGCTCTGCCTCGCTTGCGGCCCGAAAGTTACCGCGTTGCCTGGGCTTGGTATTATCGGGGCGTGCTACCGGAAGAAATCGTTGCGAGACTCAAAAGCGACGGCCACCAACTAGGAACCCAGGTTGTTAACAGCAGTGACAGATTTGCTGGCTTGTCGATTACGTCTACATGTTTCATCGGGACGCGGCAGATCTGGCACGTGGCCGAGCGACCATTGAACAAATAAAACACCGCAACACTGGAAAAGAACCTTCCTCGATGCTGATTCCGCTATTACTGTGTTCCTTTGGGCCGTGACCCCATAGGAATAACCATCATCCGATGCGCGGCTGCCCGTCCTGGGGCTTCTCTTGAAGGCCGGATATCCTTGGATCTTTGCCGCCGGAACGTTTGCAGTATAAATTGTTCCATGCTACAGTCGGGGCGAAAGCTACGAGAATGCAATACCGAACATTCCAAGTACAAGAACATAGTGCGGATCAGCGGACGATAATTTCCGACAAAACCCTGGATGTCCGATCCATTGAAAGGCTAAAGGACGGCGGCTGGGTTTTTGAGCTGGCGGACGGCTCGACTCTCACATACCCAGTAACGAACACAATCGTTGAAGAGTCAATCGACGGTGTTTGGAATCGCCTAGTGTAGCCTGCACGCGCTTACGGGCTGCCCTTGACTGCTCGTGGGGGCCAATCTGGGGGCATTACTACAGGGTCGAACGGGGCTGTAGCCCACCAGTATTCCTTACCACCACAGTCAAAACACCGACCTATCACAAGAGGGACAGTCGAATCGGTGTACGTCACTTCAAGTTCGGTTTTCGCGTGTATGGGGCATTGCATAACGTCTTAAAAAACATTAGCACGGGTAGTCTGTTTTGAAGGTGTTCCGGCCCAGTTCCGTGTCGTCAATTTGTCGCCAAAGGGCCAAAGTCTTGCAGTTTTGACGGTTTTATAGGTTTGTAAACCGCCAATTCTAAAAGACTTCGTGCATTTTGATCGTCCGACTCCCACTAGCTTCCGCCCACTGGCGTTCATGCTGCAGAGACGCGCCGGTAACTCGACAGCAACTCCTCCAGCGTGAAGTCGCCACTGCCGTGTTTGGGCGTGATTTCGACGGCCTTCAGTCTCGGATATGCGAGCAGCGCAAGTTCCTTATACATTCGCGCCCGCAACTCCGGCGCGTTTTTCTCGTCCATCGCGATTCGGGCCATCCCCTCAATTGGATCGCACCCTAGCTCCTCCAGGCGCGCGCGCGGGGAGAGGTCCGTTGATCGCTCCTTTGGCGTGCCTGTTCGCCGGTCGCCGGGTTTTGGCGTTCCTGCTGCATCAAGTCGGTGCTGCTGCGGTTGAATCTGATTCTTAGGGTATCTCATGCCTGTATATTGCCATCGCTCTCTCTGTCTGAGAACGGCAATCGATGCCCCGCGGAACTACCTCCCCGGCCGCGTCCTTTCCGCTTCCATCAAGTTCGTCAGGATGTCGTTGATGCGCGTCAGGTGGCCGGCGCCCTTGGACTTCAGCCAAGCCAGAACCCGTGCGTCGATCCGCACGCTGACCGATACCTTGGGCGGCCGCGCCTCACGCAGCCGCACCATGCTTGCCAACTGCTCGTCGCTCAGGCGCGGGATGTCTTTCAGGTTAATACGCGAGTCATCACGCGCCGCTTGGCGCTCTGCAATGCGGCGTAGCGCCAGCCGCTCCTTTTTAGTCCATTGCCTGTTCCTGATATCTTCTGATCTCATGCTTTTCAGCCGCGCGGGCTGAGACGATGCGGATGATTTCTTCGCCATCATTGTCCTCTCTGTAGGCGTGAACAACCAGCAGCACGGCGCTGATCTCGGGTTCGATTTGAGCGCCGCCGACCGCGTGCTAGCGTGGCTCCCACTCGTATCGCATCCGGTATATACATATCGTAATACATTACGGGTAAGGAGCGAAGCTGCGGGATCTAGCCCCGCTCGTCAACCAGGAAGCTCGAATCCCCGGGCGATTTCTTCACGCAAGCGCGCCTTCACCACTTCATCCACAAACGCCGCTTCCACCGCCATTAGATTCGTTCGATAAAATTCCTCGCGCCCCCAGCCAAATACACGGGACACCTCCTCGTACTCCCTGGTGAGCGTTGTGGGAGTCAGCATGCGTGTGTCTGTATTGATGTTCAACGAAACATCCGAGCGATAAAGTCTGTCGATCGCGTGGTACTCCAAGTCCGCGACCGACGGGATGATCTGAACGTTGGAGGACGGGCAGATTTCAAGATGAATTTGTTTCTGCCGGAGAAACTGTACAAGTTCTGGATCTTCGATGCTGCGGGTGCCGTGTCCGATCCTGGTTGGATTCAGCAGCCGAAGCGTTTCCCAAACGCTCTCGGGTCCCAGCGCTTCGCCGGCGTGAGCCGTTCGAAACAAATTGTGCTGCTGAGCATACTCGTATGCCTTGATATGCGCTGCGATCGGGAAACCCGCTTCATCGCCAGCCAGGTCGAGCCCCACCACCCGGCTGCCTCTGTACGCTTCAATCAGCTTCGCGGTTGTCATGCTCTCCTGCTCATCGAAATGTCGTAAAGTGCACAAGATCAGGCGTACCTCAATCCCCGTTTCCAGGCTGCCGCGTTCAACGGCTTGATTCACAATCTCGACCACCCGCTCAGCCGTCAGACCGCCCGCCAAATGGAGCAAAGGCGCGAATCGAATCTCGGCATAAACGATTCCATCAGCCTGCAATTGCTGGAATAGATCTTCGGTAACTAGCTTCAGCGCGGCTTCATCCTGCATAAGCAGGAAGCCTTTTGGCGCTCGTTTCAAAAAGTCCGCGAGATTCGTGCAACGAGCGGGCGCAACATAGTCGCGAGAGTACTCGTCGCGGGTGACACCAGGAGCAAGCCGCCAGACAGCACCGAAGCTGAGAGAACAATCCAAGTGGAGATGGAGCTCCACCTTAGGGGGTGCTCCGACGCGCTTCAGGTCAGGCTCCCGTCCAGCATAATGTTGATGTGGAGATATTCTGCTCGCAATGTAAAGCGCCCATGTCTTGTGAGCCGGAAAAGGAATGCTGGTGTGCTGAACTTCAAAACATTCTACCGCTTCCCGATACCGGCACGAAAGGCTGCCTCTGTCGCGCCTGCTTAACAAAGGTTCTGGAGTCGCCGAATTTGAACCTGTGGAAGAAGCGGCTGGGCCGTGTGCCGGAGTGGGTGTGGGAGCGAACCGAGCTGGAAACGATGGTCTTGGCTGACAACGAGCTGTCAGAAGTATCCGTCCAGATTGGCCGCCTGAAAAAGCTTCGCATGCTCGATTTGGGACATAACCGGCTGACTCACGTACCGGATGTCTTGGGCGACCTCGACGGTCTGACTGATTTTCTCTATCTCCACGACAACCAATTGACCTCGCTGCCGGCGTCTCTGGCCAGGCTGACAAAGTTGCGCTACTTGAACATCAGCGAAAATGCCTTCGAAGTATTTCCTGAATCCATTTTCTGCATGACGAGCCTGATCGAGCTGCGGGCCTCGGATAATCGGCTGACATCGCTTCCGGATTCTGTCGGCTGCTTGACGCGCCTGCGCGAACTGCACCTCAGAAGCAACCAGCTAACATCGCTGCCGGAGTCGATTGGGACGCTCGAAGAACTACGGCAGATCGATCTCCGGGGTAACCCGCTGACGCACCTGCCCGCGGCCATCGCCGCACTTCCTCGATTGGAGAAACTCGATTTGCGATGGGCGAATCTGCCGCCGCCAGAGTGGATGGCAGATCTCGAAGCACGCGGGTGCGTGGTCTACCGTTGATGAGCATAACCCGCAGGGCCGTTTTGCAGTCGGTGGCTCTCGGAAGTGTTGCCCCGTCGCTCTTCGCGCAAGGCATGGCCACGCGCAACATCCGCCCGCAGCAGCGCGGCAAGCGCTCCGGCCTGCCGTTCGATGCGAAGTTCACCGATGTCGCCCATCAAGCCGGTCTCACTGCTCCCAGCATTTATGGAAGCATCGATACGAAGAAGCACATCCTCGAGGCCGTCGGCTGCGGTATCGCGTTCTTCGATTACGACCACGATGGCTGGCTCGACATTCTGGTCTTGGGCGGTACGCGCTTCGGTGCCACTCCTCCCGCCGGAGCCGGCAACCGGCTGTACAAGAACAATCGGGATGGAACGTTCCTGGACGTCACTGCGAAATCCGGCCTCGCGCGTCCCGGCTGGGTCTCTGGCGTGGCCGTCGGCGATTACAACAACGATGGACTGGATGACCTGTTCGTCACTTACTACGGCCAGAATGTGCTCTTCCGGAACAATGGCGACGGCTCGTTCACTGATGTCACCCGTGAAGCGGGCCTCACGCTGGCTGCCCCGCAATGGAGCACTGGCTGCACCTTCGTCGACTACGATCGCGACGGTCACCTCGACCTGTTCATCAGCACCTACGTCGATTTGGACACGGGCATGAAAATGCCCACCGGCTGCGATTGGAAGGGAGTTGCCGTACATTGCGGTCCGCGCGGCCTTCCCAAGGGACGATGCTATTTGTTTCACAACGATGGCCACGGGCGTTTCACCGACGTCAGCAAGGAGGCTGGCGTGGACCGAGGCAGGGCCTACGGACTCACCGCCGTCGCCGCCGATTTCGATAACGATGGCTGGCCCGACATTTATGTCGCGTGCGATTCCACCCCCAGCTTCTACTACCGCAACCGGCACGACGGAACTTTCGCGGAAGAAGGTCTGGAGCGTGGCGTAGCGCTCAGCGAAGACGGCGCCGAGCAAGCTGGCATGGGCCTCGGCATTGGAGACTACAAGCTGGATGGAACGCTCGGCATTTTGAAAACGCACTTCGCCGACGACACCAGCGTGCTTTACGACAACAACGGAAAGGGCGAATTCACGGACGTGACATTGAAGTCCGGCCTGGGTGTGGAGACCCGCTTCGTCTGCTGGGGCGCCGGAATCGTGGATCTCGACAATGACGGCCTGCCGGATCTGTTCATCGCCGCCGGTCAGGTTTATCCGGAGCTCGAAAAGCAGGCGCCGCTTTTCCCCTACAAGAATCCGCGGATCGTGTTCCGCAATTTGGGTGGCGGAAGGTTTGAAGAACTGTTCGACGAAGCCGGCCCCGCGATTGCCGCTCCGCACTCCAGTCGCGGCTGTGCATTCGGCGACTTCGACAACGATGGCGACGTCGACATCGTGATCATGAACATGAACGAGCCGCCGTCGCTGTTGCGCAATGACAATACAGGCCGAAACCATTGGCTGAAAGTACAACTAGAAGCGGTAACTTCCAATCGAAGCGCGATTGGCGCTCGAGTGACGGCTCGCTATGGCGGGCGGATACAGGCGCAGGAGTTGATGAGCCAGTCGAGTTTCCTGTCGGTCAACGATAAACGCCTGCATTTTGGGCTAGGCGCGGAAACGTCCGCCAGCCTGGAGATCCGCTGGCCGAATGGCATGAAGCAGACGTTTTCTGACGTTCCGGCCAATCACCTGGTTCTGATCCGCGAAGGCGCCGGGATCGTTGCGGCGCGGAAACCTCCCTTCACGCGTTGACATTGCTTCCGCAGATATTCTTCGCGCTGCTAGAACCACTTACGCACACCACTGCCATCACGTGCACCCATCAAGGCGTAATCTTGTTTTGATGGACCGTGCGAACGAAGCGGCGCGCACAATGCGAAATTACCAAACGGAGCGAATCCCATATTTGGACACTGTGAGATTCTAAGTTGCAGGCGTTCACAATGGTCCAACTCCCAAGGCGCAGCTTCTTGATGCGGAGCTTGGCCCTTCCATTCCTCGGTAGGCTCAGAGCTCAACCAACGCCTCCCGCGCAAACGGCTCTCGACGCCACACTGCTGAAGACCAAGGCCGGCCTTGACGACTTCATCACGGAAAAATATCACGATCAGATCGCTGCGATTCTCGCGCAATGGCGCGTGAACCTGGTCGACTCCGTAGAAAAGGTTCTTGCGCCAGACTTCCTGGGCTCTTCGCCGCAGCCGGCTGAATCGCGGATCGTTCGTCCCGGCCCTGCTCTCGAAGTCCGGCGCGTCACTTTCTCCTCGCAGCCTGCTCTCGGACGTGACGCTTTTATACAGCAGCTGAGGTCATCTGCAAGCGGCTTTTCAAAAATCCAGACCGCCGAGTTCCAGGTAACCCGAATCAACGTGCAGCCCGGTGGCGCGTTACAAACTCGCGTTCGTTATGAACTCATCGGCGCGGGCGCCGGCTTCCACCGGGAGCAGCGCGTAGGTTGGTGGGATCTGGAATGGGAACCAGCGCCGTCCGACCAGTATCGTTTGCGACGCTGGCAGTCTTCCGAGGAGACACGCAGCAGATCCGCCAAACCCTGGTATGAGGACATTGCCCCGCGGGCATTCAACCGCGCTTCTTCCTACTCCGATCAGCTCTTGCATGGCGTCGATTATTGGCGCACCGTTCTCGACGGAGCATCCGGCATCGACATCTACGGCCACAATGGCGTGTCGGTTGGCGACATTGATGGCGACGGCTTCGACGACCTTTACGTCTGCCAGCCCGCGGGCATCCCCAACCGGCTTTATCGAAACCGGGGAGACGGAACCCTCGAGGACATCACCGAGGTTTCCGGAGTTGGTCTTCTCGAAAACACTGCCTGCGCGATTTTCGCCGACTTCGACCATGACGGACGGCAAGATCTGATTGTCGTGCGCGCCACCGGTCCGCTGTTGTTCTTGAACCAGGGCGGCGGCAAATTTCGCCTTAAGCCCAACGCGTTTCAGTTCGCCAATCCTCCGCAAGGAACGTTCACCGGTGCGGCAGCCGCTGATTATGACCGCGACGGCTGGCTCGATATTTATTTCTGCCTCTACGTCTACTACCAGGGCGCGGATCAATACAAGTACCCAGCGCCTTATTACGCGGCGGAGAACGGCCCTCCGAATTTCATGATGCGCAACAACCGCGACGGAACCTTTCGCGACGTTACCGCGCAATCTGGTCTGAACCAAAACAACACACGCTACAGCTTTTGCTGCGGTTGGGGCGATTACAACCGCGATGGATGGCCCGACCTGTACGTCGTGAACGATTTCGGACGCAAGAATCTCTACCGCAACAATGGCGACGGAACGTTCACCGACGTCGCGCCCCAGGCGGGCGTGGAAGATATCGGCGCTGGCATGGGCGTGTGCTGGTTCGATTACGACAACGACGGCGTCGAGGATCTGTACGTCGCGGACATGTGGACTGCTGCCGGCGAGCGCATCTCAACGCAGGAGATCTTCCAGCGGGACGCGCCGCCCCAGACCCGCGCGCTGTATCGCAAGCACGCGATGGGTAATTCGCTATTCCGAAATCGCGGCGACGGAACGTTCCAGGATTCCACCGCATCGAGCGGCGCTGGAATGGGCCGATGGGCGTGGTCGAGTGATGCATGGGATTTCGATCATGACGGATTTCCCGATCTCTACGTTGTCAATGGAATGGTTTCCGGCATAGTACGCCCAGATCTGAACAATGCCGACCTCAACAGCTTCTTCTGGCGGCAGGTGGTGGCCAACTCGCCCGATACAGCCAAGCCATCGCAGGATTATGAACAGGGATGGAACGCCATCAACGAGCTGATCCGCGCCGACTACACTTGGAGCGGCTACGAGCGCAATGTCTTCTACGCGAACAATCGCGATGGAACATTTTCCGATGTTTCCGGCGCTGTGGATCTCGATTTCCTTGAGGATGGCCGGTCATTCGCATTGGCCGACTTCGATCGTGATGGCCGGCAAGAAGTGTTTCTCAAAAACCGGAATGGCCCCCAGTTGCGCTTGCTGAAGAACGTGACAGAAGAGCTGCCGCCGTCCATTTCCTTCCGGTTGCGCGGCATCAAAAGCAATCCCGATGCGATCGGCGCGACCGTGACGGTGGGAACCCAGATAAAGACGCTGCAGGCAGGGTCGGGATTTCTTTCGCAACACAGCAAGGACGTATTCTTTGGCCTCGGACAAGCGAAAGGCCAAGTGAACGCGTCCATCCGCTGGCCGAGTGGCTTGGTGCAGCAACTCCACGACCTCCCGATCAATCACAGGATCTGGGTGGAGGAGGGCGCAGAGCCGTCGCGCATCGAACCGTTCAAAACGTCTCAGCCCGTAGCTGCCTCCAAGGCGCAGGCCGCCGAAATTCTTCCCACGACAATCGAAACGTGGCTGCTGGCACCCGTTCCCGCTCCGAATTTCTCTCCAACTGGTGAGCCTGCGCTTGTTCAATCAACAGACGACCACATCGGCGTGTACAACGTTCTTTATCGTTCTCTATTCGACCGTCACCGAGACCTCACTAATCCCACCTCATTCCTGATCGACTCCCACGGAGACATCGTCAAGGTCTACCAGGGGCCCGTTAATCCGCAGGAGGTCGAGAAGGATTTCAAACGCATTCCTCAAACCACAGAACAGAGGCTGGCCAAAGCGCTGCCGTTCCCCGGCAATGCCGAAACCTATGAGTTTGGCCGAAACAATCTGTCGCTTGGTTCGGCGTACTTTCAGCGCGGCTATTACGATCAAGCCGCAGCATCTTTTCGGCTTACTCTGCGGGACGATCCCTCAAGCGCCGAGGCTCACTACGGCCTTGGGAGCGTCTATTTGAAGCAAGAAAAGAATCGAGACGCGCGAGCGAGTTTTGAGCAGGCCTTAAAGCTCACTGCAAATTATCCCGACACGGTTCCAAATGCCTGGAACAATCTCGGCCTTCTGGCTACGCGCGAAGGGCGCACCAGCGACGCCATCGGGTATTTTCAAGAAGCTCTCCGATCGAGTCCCGACTATTGGATCGCTCTCGAAAACCTGGGGAATGCATATCGTCAACAGAAGCGCTGGGACGAAGCACGCTCGGCGTTAGAGCGAGCGGCCGCCGCGCGGCCCCGCGAGCCCGAGGCCAACTACAGTTTGGCCATGGTTTATGCGCAGACCGACGACACCGCCCGCGCCTACCAGTATTTGCAAAAAGCTCTGACATTGCGCCCGGCATATCCCGAGGCTCTGAACAACCTCGGAGTTCTGTATCTGCGAACCCGCCGCAGGGATGACGCAGTGGCTAAGTTCGAAGAATGTATTCGCGTCGCGCCCGGCTTCGATCAGTCGTACTTGAACCTAGCCCGCGTTTATAGCCTGGAGGGTAACCGCGACAAGGCGCGCGATGTGTTGCTCGATCTGCTGAAACAACATCCCGGTCACCCGCAGGCGCAGCAGGCGATCGATGAGTTGCATTGAGGAGATCAGTTGCGATGAGGAGAAGATTTGCCCTGAAGCTCGCTACGGATGTCCATCCAAATCTTGAAATACAGCCACTCCTCGGAGGGATCGGGGTCTTCGATATGGTCGGGCATCAAAACCAGATCTCCCGTTTGCAGAAGAATCTCGCGCACCTTGGGATTCTGTTCCAGCTTGGCCCGCATCGCCCCAATCACCAGACGGTAGTGCTCGGCCCTGGTCTTCGAACGGTACTGCATCCGCTTGCCCTCAAAGGTCACCCAGTCGATTCCCACCTTCCGCATGTTCGCCTCGCCTGCATCCCCGGCGTCCTTGGCTTCAAACGCGGTCATCTGCGCGACTTCCGCGCGCGTGTGCGGCCACGTGATGCCGGGCGCTTTGGCGCGAGGATCGTCGGGGCCCTCCGGATAGAACATCATCTGCCAGAATCCTTCGACGCTGGCGTAGCGCTGGCCTCGAAACGTAAAGGGAGTGGCAGCGAAGTTGGACAGTATTCCGAGTTCGTTGCGCTTGGAGAGAATCACTTCACCCGGCTTGGCCGCTTGCGGGAGTATTTCCCACCATGCCTTTTGGTCTTCTGGGACCGGTGTCCACCAGCGCGCGGGATATGGTTTCTGCGCGTCGGCCGCGGCGCTGAAAACGATCATAAGCAACGCGAGGCGCTCACCCCCCTGCGATAATGTTGAAATCGTCATGCCTCTTCCCATTATCATTGCAGCATTCGCTTTGGCTGCTACCCTGTTCGGCCAGGACCAGAGCGCGCCGGCGCCCCCTCAGTATTTCGATGAGCCTAACTTTATCGTGGCAGGCGTCGCCGATCCTTCTCAACGAGGCGGGCACGGATCCGACCCGGTACTGCGTTCCGCCGAATCTCTGGCCAAGTCGACCGCAGCGCTTCGTACAGGTACCTCAGTTGCCGCTGCGGCGGAAAAACAGGGGAATGCGCTGGAGGCGGCTCGCGAGTATCAGCGTGCCGCGGAATTGGACCCCAGCGAGACCAATCTCTTCGATTGGGGCGCTGAACTGCTAGAGCATCGCGCGGCGGAGCAGGCCGTTGAAGTCTTCACTAACGGGCATCGCCTGTTCCCGCACTCCATCCGGATGTTGCTAGGCCTGGCGGTAGCCTTGTACTCGCGCGGTTCCTACGATCAGGCCGCGCAACGGTTCTTCGAAGCAGCCGATCTGAATCCGAGCGATCCGGCGCCTTATCTATTTCTGGGAAAGATATCCAATGGCTCGATTACGGACTCACCCGGCTTCGCGGAACGGCTGGAACGATTTGCCCGCCTTCAGCCCGAGAATGCTTGGGCGAATTATTACTATGCCGCCACTCTCACACGAACATCGCCCAAGGCTCGGGCGCTTCTCGAAAAGGCTGTCCGTCTCGATCCCAAACTCGGCGCCGCCTTTCTGCTTCTCGGAATTGTCTACGCCGAAGAAGGGAATTTGACCAAGGCGATTTTAGCGTATCAAAGCGCGATCGAGGCCACGCCACCGATGGAAGAAGCGTACTATCGTCTGGCGCAGGCCTATCGGAAAACAGGCGACACAGCGAAAGCGCAAAAAGAGCTTGAGCTTTACCAGCAATTGTCACAGCAATCAGCTCAGAAATTAGAACGCGAACGTGGCGACATCCAGCAATTTGTGTTTGAATTAAAACATCAATGAGCAGCGGACATCAGGTTCACGAACATTTCGTAGAATTTCTCTTTATCTAAGTCTACTTGGATGGCAACTGGCTGCGCGGCGGTTTTTGGCTTGTCGCTCTCGGTCCAAGTCAGCGTGTTGCCGTATCCGGCTCCATGGTCGATGTCGACGCTCATGTACCTGATCTCCTGCTGGGTGATCAGCGACGGATCGATCCAGGCGGCCGCGGCCAGTTCGTCCCACATATAATCGTTGCCGCCGCCCGGCTGGTAGAACCGGGCAATGTAGTGCGCCAAAGCAGTTCCGCTGGAATCGATTCGCTTGACCATCTGCGGTGTAAGCCGAGCTTTGATGGAGATGTCCACGGGCGTGCATGTGATCTTCCTCCACGGCGCCCGTAGCACGATGTGCGCGGCTTCTGGATCGAACCAGAAATTGAATTCGTGGCGCGGGTTGTTTGCGAACTCCGGATCGTTGGTCTGCGGATTCAGGCTGCCTCCCATAAAGACTAATTCCTGCGCCAGCCCGGCGAATTGCGGATCCAGTGAAATTGCCAGCGCGAGGTTGGTCATTGGAGCACCCTCATAGATAGTGACTTCGTGCGGATACTTGTGCACCATCCTGAGCAGGAAGTGCGCCGCGTCTTCACCCGAGGGCTTGGTAGAGGGCTGCCCTTCCGGCAGCGGGGGCACGACAAATGGTTCGTGCCACCAGCGCGCGTCCCAGGCGCCCGCATAGGCCACCTTGCCGTAGCGTTCCTGCCATTGCAGGGACTCTTCGCGAGTGTGCACCAGGGGAAACGCCGCGCCGCTCATCACCGGAATGTCGGTGCGGCCCATGATCTCGAGCAAGCGCAGCGTGTGAACCACTTCTTCGTCGCGCCATTGATCTCCGCTGACTACGGTGATGCCCAGCACCTCGACCTGCGGGGACTGGATCAATAGAGCCAGCGTCTGCATGTTGCTGCCGCCGGGGCCGGAACAATCTTCGTTGATAATGATTTTGCGGCGCGGCTGGCTCCAGGCGAGAGAGCCTGCCAGCAGCAACGCAATCGCGAGCCGCGGGCTCAGAAAGCCAGCTTGAGAGCGAACTGAACCAGACGCGGATTGTTCACTGTGTAGTTAATGACGGCAAACGTGGTCGAATTGAAGTCAGCACCGGACCCGTTGCCGCCGGGCGAACCGAACTGCGGATGGTTGAACAAGTTGAAGAACTCAGTTCGGAAATCGAGCCGCATCCCTTCACGTGGCAGCGCGAAGTGTTTGATGATCGAGAAATCCGTGTTCACGAAGCCGGGACCCGAAAGCGGCGTCCGGCTTGCGTTTCCGAGCTGTCCTACTGGCGGCTGCGAAAAGCACGAGACGTTGAACCACTCTGACAAAGTCGGATGGCTCAACACGGGATTGCAGGTTTGATTCGGGCGGATGAGCTCTTCGTCATTGGCATTCTCCAAGCCTGAGCCGGAAGTGGCGTTGCTATCGATGACGAAAACCGGGAATCCGGAGGTGGCCTTTTCGATGACGGTCACCTCCCAGCCTCCGGCGATCGCGTTGGTCGCTCCGTTCCAGGTGCTTCCCCATTTCCGGCCTTTGCCGAACGGCAACTGATAAATGATGCTGGCAGTGAAATTGTGATTCAGGTTGATCTGTGAAAGTCCCCAGTCCAACTTTTGCCAATTCGGCAGCGGGAAATAGGTGGACCCTATAATACTTCCCAGTCCGTCGCTGAAACCGGTGTCATACGCTCTCGAATAAGTATACCCGATGAGCCCGTAAATCCCGTAACGCGCGCTCTTGGTCTCGGCTTTGATCTGCAGAGAATTGTAATTCGCGCGCCCGGAGTCGAAAATATTTTGGATGGTCGAATAAGGGAACGCAGGATATGCTATCCCGAAAGCCGCTCCATTCGGACCGCATCCAAGCGTATATCCTGAGACCGTTCCGCAGGCGAGGGGAGATTCAACGTTGATGTTATTCCCGTATTCCAAAATATGAGAACTTCGGGAACCCGCATAACCCGCGGTCAACACGATCTGGCCGGGCAGCGCCTGTTCTAAATTGACATTGAACTGCTGAATTCTGCCCTGCTTGAAGTTGGTATTTTGCGCCAGAATGGTCCCCGTGAAGTCGGCAGGATTGGGAGGGGAAGTGAAGGTGGGAAACCCCGAGGACATGCTGATTGCCGATGGCGTCAATCCGTTAGAGGCGCAGGCCGCCGTCGCGAACGTACAATTGCCGCCGAAAGCAAATTGATCCGATTCGGCGTAATAAGGCGGGTTCTGCCACAACCCCTGCGCGCCCTGGTTCCAGGAAGAATCGTGGAAGATTGCATAGCCGCCGCGAACCACGGTATTGTTACTGCCGAATGGTTTCCAAGCGGCTCCAAGGCGGGGCTCCAGCGCGGTGAGATCCATCTTGATGCCCGCGCTCGGGCCCGCATTCTGACCTGCGATCAGGAACTGCCCAGTGGCGGGATTAAAGTCCGACATGCGATTGCCCACTTCGCTTTCGGGCGTCATCAGCGCCCAAGCCAAACCGAGGTTCAAGGTTAAACTCTTACTGACGCGCCAATTATCCTCAATGTATGGGCGGTACAGTTTCCAGCGGCGACCGGTATTTCCGCCACCAAACTCCTGGTCGTGGATGGCCAAGCTCGTCAGACCTGTCAGAAGGTCCGCCGCCGGATCGCCGGTCCAAAGCCCGCTGACCACCCAGAATCCGTTGGGGAAACCTACGGCCACCGTGTTCAACTGATTCGCGCGAATGTTGCCGCCGATTCGGATATCGTGGCTGCCCCGAACCATGTCCAGCGAATCCGAGAGCATCCAAACATTCGTGCCGCCCACGAACGGCGTGTACCCGCGATCGCCCAGCGACCAATAAATACCTTCCATCTCTACCGATGTCAGACCGGAGCTATTGCCTCCCAGGTCGGCGCCCGGGATGCCAAGCGCGGTCGCTGCGTTACTGCCCGTTCCTTGCGACGTGATGTAGTCGAAGATCCGGTTAAAACCGCCGCTCAGTTGGTTGACCGTGTTGGGCGAAAAGAGGTGGGTCTCCGATATTGCGACATTGCGGGCGTGATTGATGATGCCTTGATTGCTGGCAAAGGGGCCTTGTTCGGCGAACCCCGGGGCGCCGCCGGGCACGTAAGACGTAGCTTGATCGTAACTGAAGCGCGCGAACAAAGTATCCTTGGCGGAAATGTTTTCATCCAGCCGGATGTCGAACTTTCCTTCGTTGAGCTTTCTCACCGGCTCACTCGTGTAGTTATAGCCGAGAGCGGCATTGTTCGCGTTGGGCAGAGGATACAGGTTGATCAATTCTTGACCAATCGGGTTAATCAGGCTTTGCGGAATTATGTTGCAAGGAGTACCGGCTGCCTGACTACCATTCGCGGCCGCTGGTAGGGCACTGCCCCCGCTGCACATGAACGGAACAGGATTCCCGTTCGCGCCAGTGGCCCAGGGATTGGTCAGTTGGATGCCGTTCGGTTGGCCGAAGGCGTTGTCGGTAAAATTGCCACTGCGCATAGCTATGGAGGGCACCACGCCCGTGAACGGAATCCCGTGCCGTTGATCCTTTTGCTCGAAATCCACAAAGAAAAAAGTCTTGTCTTTCTTGATCGGACCGCCCAGCGAGAATCCAAACTGGTTGAGATTGAACTTCTCGGTGGAAGTGGCGAAGAAGCTGCGCGCGTCCAGGTCGGTGTTGCGGAAGAACTCGAAGACGCTTCCATGGAACTGATCGCTTCCCGATTTCGTGGTTACCAACACCGTCGGACCGCCGCGCGTTCCCCATTCCGCCGAGTAGTTGTAGGTGAGGACCTTGAACTCCTGGATGGAGTCGATGGAAGACAGAATCGAAATAGCGCCGGACGTCAGCTCATTGTTGTCGTTGCCATCCAACAGCCAATCGGTGCTGTTGGCGCGTGAGCCGCCAACCGAAAGAGAATAAGACCCGCGCGCGGACGCTTCGCTGCTGGGGCCGCCATTAAAAAAGCTGTTTGGATTGGTTTCCTGAGTTGTACCGGGAGTCATCGTGGCAAGCTGCACGAAGTCGCGACCGTTCAAGGGGAGATCGTTGACCTGCTGGGATGTGATGACTTGGCCCAAAGTGGCGTCGGACGTTTGGATAGCAACAGCGGTCGCATTAACCTCGACGCTGGATTGGACCGACGCGGGGGTCAGCTTGAAATCCAACTCGCGGTGTTCGTCTACTTGCAGCCCGATGTCTTTCGCTTGGGCGGTCTGGAAACCCTGCAGTTCCACTTGGACGGTGTAATTGGCAACGCCCAGCAGGGGAATAATATACTCGCCGCTTTCATTGGTGGTGAAAGTTCGGGACAGCCCCGTGGCTGGAGCCGTGACCGTTACCTTCGCCCCGGGCACAGCAGAGCCGGTAGCGTCCGTCACGGTCCCTGAAATGCTTCCCGTGGCTTGTCCGTAGACGATGGAAGCCGCTAAGAATGTAAGCAAACAAACAACGGTTATGCGTGGAGCGATTCTAATGAGCATTGCCCCCCCCAATTCATGACCGCCTGCAACCCATGGTGCGTGCCCATCACGATTGTCTCCTTCATGTATTGCTGTTATCGAGCGCGGTTATTATTTTGCGGCTGAACACACACGGTTCACTCTTCATCTAGCCAGCGACAGACTAAGTGGATTAAGCCAGTTTTGCCTGTTTTCATAACTTTGTCAAGGGGAAACGACCTCATCACAAGACGGTTAAGGTGGTGATGTGACTGGAGGTTCTGGCTAGGCCTGCTCGCTGGTCATCTCGGGCAGCTCAGCGGATTTAGGAACGATGGTCTTACCTGCTCTGCTCCGCATCGACACCCAATAGGTCAGGGAAGCCACCAGGAATCCGACAAACCAGGCGTAGTCGTAGAGCCAGCGCAGCGGAGGAACCAGCAGGCCGATCAACGCCACCAATACGCCGGCCGCGAGCGCGATGATGGCGCGATAATTCACGCCGCTCCCGTATCGATAAATGCCGCGCGGGTTGTAGAGTTCGCCAACGTCAAGATAGGTGTGGCGCAGCAGAAAATAATCCGTGATCATGATTCCAGCGATGGGACCCAGCAGGCCCGAGTATCCAACCAGCCAGCCAAAAATGTAGGTTTGAAAATCTGTCAGCAGTCTCCACGGCATCATGAGCA